>Ga0105242_10004774_pt1 | contig 10495 bp, 14 predicted proteins | sample KBSM24metaG_FD_81521 | JGI IMG/M metagenome (GOLD analysis project Ga0105242, IMG submission 81521) | Miscanthus rhizosphere microbial communities from Kellogg Biological Station, Michigan, USA - KBS M2-4 metaG | ecosystem: Host-associated > Plants > Roots > Rhizosphere > Soil | place... | reverse complement strand
GTTTTAGCGGCCTGCATCCGATCAAAAAAATTGAAGCCGCTGCGGTAGCACCGTACCCGTTAGCGGGTAACATTGCGGTCAACGGTGTATGGCTTTCCGACGTTCCGCATCAAGTGACTGTGCTGGACCAAACCTATAATTTCGCCAGTGGCGAGTTGACGAGCCGACTTCGTTTTTCGGCCTGTGACATTACCGTTGAGATCGAAGTTCTGACCTTTTGCTGCCGACATCAGCCGTGCCTATTGGTGCAAGAAATCACGGCGCGGACAAATGGAGCCTGTGAACTCAAGCTCCAAAGCTTAGTGGACACAGCCACCGTTCCGGGCAAGTTGAAGACACGTACGCTAAAGACCCCGGGGGAGGAAAAGAACGATTTTGATGGAAGTCTATGGTGGGAGAGCGAAGGCGGCCTCTCTAGTTGCGGAATTGCAATTGTCACCGAATTACTGGGCAACGGTGCGAGTGAGGGTGAGAAACCCGGCGGAGGCGACCGGAGCCCGCTCGCAACCCAGTACGGGCTGAAGGCCCGGGCCGGCAAAAGCTATCGCATGCGCCAAATTGCGAGCTTGGTACCCAGCACCATGCACACGCAGCCTAACCGCCAAGCTGAAAGGCTGGCCGCGTTGGGGGCTCACCAGGGCTTTGCACAACTGCGCAAGGCGAACCGCGCCGAGTGGCATGAGCTCTGGAAAGGCCGAATTTTGTTGCACGGCGCCGGGCGCGAATGGCAACAGCGATCGGACGCGGCCTTTTTTTATATGAACAGCTCCGTCCATGCCGCATCGCCTGCATCGACTTCGATATTCGGACTCGCGACTTGGCATGACTACCACTACTACTATGGTCATGTGATGTGGGACATCGAGACATTCTCGGTGCCTCCACTAAGCTTGCTACAACCTGAAGCAGCTGCAGCCCTGTTGCAGTATCGCCTACGTTCGCTGGAAGGAGCTCGTAGCAACGCCCAATGCATGGGGCGCCGTGGTATCCAGTTTCCCTGGGAATCCGCACCCACGAGCGGACAAGAGGCTGCACCCTCCCCCGGTACCGCGGCTTGGCATGAGGATCATGTGAGTCTGGACGTGGCGCTGGCGTTCGCCAGCTACGCTCATGTGACAGGTGACGCCAATTTTTTACATGACAAAGCCTGGCCTGTCTTGCACGGCGTTGCGGACTGGATTGTAAGTCGTACTCACCAGAGCCGAAAGGGATTTGAGATCCGCCGATCCATGGGCATCGCCGAGCGGAAAAAAGAATCCGATAACGAGGCATTCACGATACTTGCCGCGCAGGCGGTGTTGGAACAAGCCCTCAGCGCGGCGAAACAGCTAGGTCGATCGCCCGGGATGCAGTGGGCGGAAGTTGCGGCCAAACTTGTATTGCCAATCCGCGATGGCATGCTGATCTCCCATGACGATTATCGAGCCCATGAAGAGAAAGGTGCAACACCTTCGCCACTAATGGGCATTTTCCCGCTGGAGAGCGCGTTAGGAACTGAGATGACCGATACCACTTTGGATTATTATTTGTCGCGCAATGAAGAATATGTGGGAAGTCCGATGTTATCGGCGCTATACGGGGTATGGGCTGCGCGGCGGGGGAACCGAGCATTGGCATTACGGTTGTTAGAAGAAGGTTACGGGCGTTTCATCGCTGGCCGTTTCCTCCAGACCTTGGAGTATCGCCCTGACAAGTTTCCTGATCAGCCAATGGCGGGACCATTTTTCGCCAATATGGGCGGATTTCTTATGAGTGTGCTTCTTGGATTCCCGCGCCTAAAGATCGGACCCGGAAGCCCGCAGGACTGGCCTCAGGGCAAAGTTGTGCTTCCCAAAGGTTGGACTTCGATTGAGGTAGAACGACTATGGGTTCGTGGTAGTCCCATGAGACTTGTCGCCCAGCAAGGCCGGCTTGCCGAACTTTGCCCAGCATAGCCATGAAGCAACATTTTTTGATCCGATCGTTCAGACCCTCAAAAGCAATAGAAAAACCCGTGCGCGCAAACACACGGGTCTTTCCAATCTTTGAACTTTCTTAGGGCTATTTTGCGCCGGTTCCAGGCTTGGTCGTCTTTGGCGCCTTCCCATCTTCCATCCGGCCCTCATTGCGAAGCGCGCGGCCTTCCTGAGCTTTCTGCTGGCTGCCAGCCGACTTTCCGTGCTCGTAGGCCTCTTCCTTAGCAAAGCCGGCGGCTTCCTTGATATGTCCTTTAACGCTCATTTCAATCTCCTTTAGGCAACCCCGTCCCTTCCGTAGAGGAACCTTCCACAGGTTTATTGGTTCCTCCGCGTATGGCCCTGCATTGGATGAATCATTGATGCGTTTTGGGGATTATGAGTAAAACGCACGTGGGAATTTCCGGTTGGCGCTACCCTCCGTGGCGAGGCCGATTTTATCCCGAGGATCTCAGGCAAAAAGATGAGCTGTCTTTTGCCGCTTCACAATTCTCCACAATAGAAATCAATGGCACATTCTATTCACTGCAACGCCCGTCGAGTTTTGCCACGTGGTACGATGCCGTACCGCGGAATTTCGTCTTTGCAGTTAAAGGCCCGCGCTACATCACCCACATGCGCCGGCTAAAAGCGGTAAAGACTCCTCTCGCCAATTTCTTCGCTTCGGGAGTGCTGCGCTTGGGGGAGAAACTTGGCCCTATCCTCTGGCAATTACCCCCCAACTTCACATTCCAGCCCGACACTTTAGCCAACTTCTTCGAAACCCTGCCCCGCGACACCGACGGCGCCGCTCTGCTAGCTCGAGAACATGACACAAAAATCAAAAGCCGAGCTTGGCTGCAAAATGACCGCAACCGCCGTTTGCGCCACGCTTTGGAAATTCGGCACGACAGTTATCGCGATGAGGCCTTCATAAAACTGCTCAGGAAATGCGGAATCGGGCTGGTGGTGGCCGATACCGTGGAATGGCCGCTCTTGATGGATGCGACCGCAAATTTTGTTTACGTTCGACTTCACGGCAGTCGCGAGCTTTACGCGAGCGGATACGGTCCTGGGGCGCTGGATATATGGGCACAGCGCATCCGCGCCTGGACGGCGGGCCACGAAGCCAAAGGACCGCATGCAGGGCCGCCCGCATCTAAACGTAAACGTGATGTGTACGTATATTTCGACAATGACATTAAGGTTCGCGCCCCGTTTGACGCTTTGGTTCTCAAGAAGAAGCTTGGGGCGGGCTAACGGTATCAGCCGACAAAATCGCTGAGGGTCCTCATCCTCTGAGGAACCGGCTTTCAATCGGAGCACGAACTTCCACGATCAAATGCAGAAGCGGACGCAACGTACGGTGGTGGAGGGCGTTTCATGGAGTCAAAGAAGGATCCAGCTTCATGTTACGCCGTGAGGAAATTGGCCCCGATCGAGCAAAGCAACCGATCCCACCTGGCACCGGCCTTGAAAAGGCAGTGCGGAAGTTCCTTCGAAAATTCCCCGCGGGGTTTAGGGACGAAACATATTTGGCCTGGGAGCGCGATTACAAATGGCAAGCTCACCTAGAGTGGGAAGACCAGCTGAATGCCCTAAGGCTGAAGGCATTACTGAAAGCGGATGCGTATCAGGAAATCGCAACACGTGCGGTGAAAATCGAGTCGAGCCGCAGCCTTCTATTTTCCTTCGAAAAGATGGCATTGCGGGACGCAGTTCGTGAAGAACATGGAGCCCGCCTTTTTGCCGAGGGATTGTTCGAGTACTTGCATGGCACCGGTTCCCTGGAGCAGCGCTTCGTCAATTGGGTGGCTATTGTTGATCGGCTCCCGCGCAAGCAGACACGCGTTCTAACCTGGCCGCTGGTGACGGTCTTTGGTTTCATTGCGCAGCCGGAGCAACACATTTTCCTGAAGCCTAACACGACCAAACTGGCCGCTCGAAAAATCGGGCTTCCCTTCGATTATTCGTCCCGACCGAATTGGCGGACCTATCAGAGTTATCTCATGCTTGCCAAGACGGTCCGCAAGGCCATACGTCAGATGCGCCCGCGTGACATGATTGATCTACAATCATTCCTCTGGGTCCAAGGGTCGGACGAATACGCTTAGGAGAAATAAGATGCCGCGTTTTTTCATTGACATTCGCGACCAGACCGGCTTCGTCAAAGACGAAGAAGGGGCGATTTATCCTCACATCGAAGATGCCCTCGACGAAGCCAAGGCGAGCGCCCGTGACCTCGTTCAACAATATATGGATAACAAGATCCCGCTGGGAAGCAGCTGTGTGGAAGTTCGTGACGTACAGGGTCGGACAGTCGCGAGTTTAACTGTAGCGGAACTTTTGGAACACCCCGTACACCCGGCTTTTAAAAATCAGTGTTCGGATGATGCCAGGCCTGGTCATAGATAACCTGAAAAGAAAAGCCTACATTTCGTCCGCGAATTGCATTGCTTAGATAACATTGGCTGCATACCTGCAGGCCGCTCATGGAACTTTTAGTTCCCAGGGACGCTAATAGATTAGACCAAATCAGGAGCGCCCATGCCGAAAACACTTGAGCAGCGCATTGCTTACATAGAGAAAGTGATCACGGATTTCTTCACCGGGTCCGAACGTAAGGCCAAGAAGGCCGCAGGCACCGCCAAGCGCAAAATCAAAAGCGCCAAGAAGACGGTCCGCCAGAAAGTCACGGGCCGTAAATCCGCCAAGAAGACGCGCCGGGCGTGATGCGCAAGTGGGTGCTTGTAGCCTTGGCTACCGGCGCCATGGTTATGCTGCAGCGCCGTGCGGCCCGGATGGGTTCTGCCTGCTTTGCTATTTACGGCGGCTGCTGAGAAGGGATTGGGACCGTCAAATTCCGCACAGGCCGGACCTAAGCCTGCATTGTGGCGGCGATTTTTTCCGGCGCGGGCTAGCTCCGACTAACCCGCCGACGGCTCGCCGGAGGCTACAGAGTGCTACCGCGCAATGGATCGAGCATTAAGGTTTCCAAGCCAACCTCATAAGTCCACTTAAAAGAAAACCCCGCGGGGAGCGCGGGGTTTCTGATCGCCATACCGTCAGCGAGATCCGTTGCGATCTAAGTCTTCCTCCTGGACTTCTTTTTCTTCGGCACTTTCTTCCCCTTCTTGCGCGCTTCGGAAAGGCCAATGGCTATGGCCTGCTTCCGGCTTTTCACCGATCCGCCCTTGCCACCTTTACCGCGCTTAAGTTTGCCCTTTTTCTTGCGATGCATCGCGCGCTTCACATCCTTGCCAGCGCTTTTCGAATATTTTCTCGCCATTGTCTCCTCCCGAATTGGTTTGCAGATGATTAGCGTCAGTGCTTGTCCGCCGTTCCAGGAGCCGTCTCTTTGCTGTGCTGCTTGGCCATTTGTTCGGAAGGTATGAAGTGGGACATCGCCACCTGCATCTTGTTTTTCCAACCGGTGATGACCTGGCCTTCGCCTTTCATCATGGCTTCATACCCTTGCTTGGCAACTTCAGCAGGGTCCATCTTTTTCTCGGTGCCGATCTTGGTATCCATCAAATCCGCCCGCTCGAAGAATTCTGTCTCGGTGGCGCCGGGCATAAGGCAGGTCACGGTAACGCCGCTGTCGCGCAGCTCTTCGCGCAACGCATAGGAAAAGGAATCCAGAAACGCCTTGGTGCCGTTATAGACGGCTTGGTAGCTGCCCGGCATAAAGCCCGCGATAGAGCCCGTGATAAGGATGCGACCCTCGCCACGATCCCGCATCTCATTGCCGATGGCTTGGATCAGATAGATGGTGCCGGTGATGTTGGTATCAACAACGTGACGCGCTTCTTTCCAGTCCTGATCAAGAAAAGCGTGGCCAAGTCCGCGCCCTGCATTTGCCAGAAGGTGGTCGACCGGACGGCCTTTGGTCGCGTCAATAACCTTATCAACGCCCTCTTCGGTTGCGAGGTCAGCTTCGATGGCTTCGACATTGCCGTTACCGAGCGCCTTGAGAATTTCCGCAGCTTCATGAATCTCCGGCTCGTCGGCGACGATCAAAAGATCATAACCGTCCTTCGCGCAATGTTTTGCAAGCTCGAGACCGATGCCGCTTGAGGCGCCCGTTACGATGGAGAATTTTCCGGAATTAATGGGTGTTGACTGTGCCATGCGCTGTCCTTCCATTTGGTTTAGCCGTTCGGCTTCATCACGACCTTGATGCAGCCATCCTCCTTCTTCTTGAACACGTCGTACATTTTAGGCGCGTCTTCGAGCGCTACCTTGTGCGTAATCACGAAGGAGGGATCGATCTTGCCTTCTTCGATCATGCGCATGAGATCATCGATGTAATTGAGGACATTGCATTGGCCCATGCGGATGGTGACGCCTTTCTGAAAGGCGGCACCGAGCGGAACCATATTGAGAAAGCCGCCATAGACGCCGGAGAGCGAAACCGTACCGCCCGCCCGGACATTGCGAAGGCAATCCCGCAAGGCGTGGATACGGTCCGTGCCCACGCCCACCACCGCAAGCGCCCTGTCGGCCACGGCATCCCAGGTTCCGTGCCCGTGGGCTTCCATGCCGACGGCATCGATACAGCTATCCGGCCCGCGACCCTTGGTTATGTGGTTGAGCCGGTCATAGACATCCTCTTTGTCGAAATTGATGGTCTCAGCACCAGCCTTCTCGGCCAGGGCCAGTCGCTCGGGTATCCGGTCAATGGCCACCACATGGCCTGCGCCCTGCATCTGGGCGCTTCGGATGCAGAACTGACCCACAGGACCACAGCCCCAAACCGCCACTGTGTCGCCATCCTGGATGTTGGCGAAATCGGCGCCCTGCCAGCCGGTCGGGAAGATGTCGGTCAGGAAAAGGACCTGCTCGTCGGTCAGGCCATTGGGGACAATGGTCGGGCAAACATCGGCGAACGGTACGCGGACGTACTGTGCTTGGCCGCCCGGATAGCCCCCGGTCAGATGGGAGTATCCGAACAGGCCCGCCGTGACATGGCCGAACATCTTTTTGGCGTTCTCGCCGGTCCGGTTGGTACGCTCGCAGACGGACCATTGGCCGTGCGTGCAAAACCAGCATTCGCCGCAGCAGATATTGAAGGGCACCACGACCCGGTCGCCCACCTCCAACTTTTTGTTTTCGGAACCGACCTCGACGACCTCGCCCATGAATTCATGGCCAAGAATGTCCCCCTTATGCATTTCCGGGATGTAACCGTCGTAGAGATGGAGGTCGGAGCCGCAGATGGCGGTCGAGGTGACTTTGACGATGGCGTCGCGCGGATTTTCGATGCGGGGGTCGGGAACTTCCTCGACACGAACATCGTACTGTCCGTGATAAACCACTGCCTTCATGTTCATCTCCTGGGTTTCAGGATTAACCTCGAAAAAATAGGTTTGTTCCCGCCAACTCTCACGTTCGGAAAAGTTCCTTGCACGCGGTCTGGAACATACTGGTTTATGTCGTGCTTCCCCTGTGGGTGCTGGCGGGATTTCTCGACTATCTTTGCCATCGCGTAAGCGATCGATATGGAAAAGGGGTCTTACCGCAAGAGTCGCTGATCCATTGGTTGATGGTCGGCGAGATGGCTGTCCCGCTATTGCTGGCGGTGTTCTTCAGGATCAATGCGTTGATCCTTGTCATTATGCTCATTGCGCTCATCGCGCATGAGATCACCGGTTATTTCGATCTCAAACTCGCCATGGCGACGCGCAAGGTCACCATTTTCGAACACCAGGTGCATAGAGCCCTTGACATTTTACCTTTGACGGCGATCCTGCTCGTTATGGCTCTTCACTGGCCGCAAACCTTGGCACTGTTCGGTGCGGGTCCCGAGAGTGCGCATTTCGCACTTGATTGGAAAGGCGCCGACTGGCGCGAGCTCTTACCGCCTGCAATATTATTTCTGATCGGAATCATTCTTCCCTATGCGGAGGAGTTATATCGGGAGGTCCGCCGAATACGCTCTGTCGATTCCTAGCGGATTCCTTATGCGCGGTTTTGCATTGTTTGAGGTTGCCATGTATCTCATTCAAATTCTTCTTCCCACAACCTCTCTTTCGAGTGCTGAACCGGTTCTTACCGCACTCAACCAAACACTGGTTGAGACGTTCGGCGGCGTGACCGCTTACACGCAGTCTCCGGCGAAGGGCAAATGGCTGACGGGCGGCAAGGAAGAGCACGACGACATTGTCGTTTTCGAAGTTATGGCGGATCAAATCGACTCTGGCTGGTGGAAAACGCTGCGCAATCAACTTGAGCGTGATCTGAAACAAAAGGAGATCGTGATCCGCTCTCTGTTAATGGAAAGGTTGTGACAAGGGAGAGAGTTATGTCCCACAACGGAATATTCAGTCCGCATTTGAAAGAGCGCGCCGGACAGATCGTCAAGCTTCTACGACGCAAAAAGCTCACGCTAGTGACCGCCGAATCCTGCACGGCGGGTCTTCTCGCCGCTCTCCTCTCCAAGCCAGACGGAGCTGGCGATGTCCTTGAAGGAGGCTTCGTTTGCTATTCGAAGGAACAGAAAAGCGTCGCCTTGCATGTGTCGCCAATTACTCTCAAAGAGAAGACGGCGGTCTCATCTGAAGTGGCAGAGGAAATGGCGCGCGGAGCATTGAAACGTTCAACCGCGACAACCGCCATTGCTGTCACAGGCGTTTTAGGGCCAAAGCCAGACGAAGATGGCAATCCGGTGGGGTTGGTCTACCTATCGCTCTGCTCAATCAGCCAACAAAAAACCGTGCGTCACCAATTTGGCGCTCTTTCTCATGAAGAACTTTGCGCACGCACGCTCATGGCCGCGCTCGACTTACTCGATCAGGGAGGCAAATAATGGAACATATATTCGGCACCGTTCACAACGTCACTTACGCGCAAGAATGCGCCCGTGCGGCCCTGGTTTTCATTTACGGCTTTATTATCCTCCGCCTTTCGGGGCGCCGTGCCTTCGGTAAATGGTCGGCGCTTGATTTCATCGTATCGATTATCGTGGGCTCTAGCCTAGCGCGCGTGATAACCGGCGAAGCGCCCATCGACGGCACCTTCAGCGCCGTCGCACTCATGATACTGTTGCATCTGGGACTTTCCTGGGCGGTCGCACATAGCGATACGCTTTCCCGCCTAATCGAAGGAACCACGATAGAGCTTACCCAAGGCGCTTTCATTGACCAAAAAAAGCGTAAGTCACATCTGGTCTCGAATGCCGATTTGGATGAAGCTTTGCGTGCGGAATGTTTGGGTGGGCTTGAGGACTTGAAAAAGACTAAGCGCCTTCATCTTGAACCGAGCGGCAAGATCAGTGTGGTGAAGCTCGAGGATTAATTCGGGCTCTGGCAAGACTGGCGAGCCACTTCTTCCTTGATCTCCGCCACACGTTCTTCCGGCAACTGCTCAGCAGCGACAAGATCGTTGCGAGCGGCTTTTGTGACGCGTATCAGCTCATCGAGTTTGGCTTGCAGCGCCATGCCTTCGCGGTTTTGCGTGTTCTGGATCAGGAAGACCATCAAGAATGTTACGATGGTCGTACCGGTATTGATGATGAGCTGCCAGGTATCCGAGTAATGGAAAATGGGGCCGCTGAGGCCCCAGATCAGGATCACCACACAGCAAACCGCGAAGGTAGCCGGCTTTCCGGTAAAGCGGGCCACGGCATTCGCCAGGCGGGCAAAAGCCGATAAATTCTGGGTATTTGCGGTAGCCCCGCCTGTTGAGGATTTGAGAAGTTGGGTTGAAGAGGCCATTGATTTTTCTTGCAACAAATTTATTTTCCCGCTCGGGGAGAACGCAGCTCATTAAGGTCGGTTCGACCTTTCGCAAAAGTAATTGATCCCCGTTTTCGTATAAATTTCACATAGCTATTTGGAGGGTTAGCCATGCCGCTGAATATGGCAAAAGCAATGGCCGACTGCCTCTATCAGGCAGCGGCCTGGCTCCTTGAGGAAGCAAGGCTGCATGAGACCGGCGAAGTTGTCCGGGTTCGCGACGGACGCGATGAAAGCAAAGAACATGCGGAAGAGCTGATCCATCGAGCCCGCAACATGGAAGCCGCAGCCCAGGCTTTTGAACGTATCGTAGGACAGTCAGATCGTTCGCACTGACCTCATTTTCGAAATGCTTTCCGGCCGCGCTTGATGCCTTTGAGAGCCTGGTCCGGCGTTTGCCAACCTTTGAACGCCAGCTTTTTGTCGCTTCCTAAAACGGACGCTTGCAGGAACTGCTCGATTTCGTCGCGCAGCTCTTTAGGCACACCTCTCGCCACCTCCGCATCTTCTGCGTCCTGTTTTTGCGGACAGAGAATGTAACGGTCGTTGCGTACAGTTTCCCCTTTTTCCGTTTGCTCGACTGTCAGCGCTCCCAGGAGGGAGCACCGGATGACAATACCTGGCGAGCTGGCGGCTTGATGAATAACCAAGCCATCGAGCGGATCGCCATCTTCGCCAAGCGTCGAAGGAATAAAACCCCAGTCAAAGGGATAGGAGATTCCGGCCGGAAGTGGGTGCGCGTAGGCAAAAAAACCTTGGTCGGCGTCGTAGGAAAACTTCGCCGCGGCACCTCGGGGCGTCTCGATCACCACGCGGATGAATTTG
>Ga0105242_10004771_pt1 | contig 10498 bp, 9 predicted proteins | sample KBSM24metaG_FD_81521 | JGI IMG/M metagenome (GOLD analysis project Ga0105242, IMG submission 81521) | Miscanthus rhizosphere microbial communities from Kellogg Biological Station, Michigan, USA - KBS M2-4 metaG | ecosystem: Host-associated > Plants > Roots > Rhizosphere > Soil | place: Michigan... | reverse complement strand
CTCATGGGCGCCGGTGGACCAACAGCGGCAGCACCATCGACGCCTGGGCCTGACGCAGGTGCGCTGCAGCCACCGTGACCGCCCACTGCGACGAGGACGCATCGACCACGAGCAGCACCACCTTGTCGCAGACGGCGGACAGCAGGTCGTCGTTGACGCGGATGGCGTCCCGCCACAGCGCCGCCTCCTGCGGCGAGGACAGGTTGACCGGCTCGGCAGGCTCGATGACGACCGTGAGGTCGGCACGCCCCAGCTTGCCGATCTCGGCCAGGTGGTCGGCCAGCCCCCCGGTCATCAGGGGGTAACCGGCCGCGGGCAGTGCCACGACAACCTCGGGACGCGCCGGCCACGAGCCGCGCCAGTGACCCAGCGCAGCCACCGCTGCATCGCACAGCTCACGAGAGGGTGCGTCATCGCGGGCGAACGTGGACCGCACGAGCTCGCGCCATTCGGGGGCGTCGGCATAGACGATGGCCCGGCCGGTCTCGGCCATCAGCCCTGCCGGGATCCGGCCGCGGCTCCCGAACGCTCCCCCGGGCCACATCTTGCGGGGCTCGAGAACCGTGACGTCGCCCCTCAGCCGGCGGGTCACTGCCTCGACCGTCGCCGGCTCGGGTCGGTCGCGCAGCGGCTCGGGCAGGTGTCCGAGACAGACCGAGCACCGTCCGCACTTCTGGGCGCTGGTGTCGTCCAGGGACTCCTGCAACAGCTGCATGAGACAGCTCTGTCCGCGCGTGTAGGCCCGCATGATGTCGGCTTCACGACGCCGCGTGGCGATGATGCCTTCGTAGTGTTCCTGGTCGTAGGTCCACTCGACCCCGGTCGGCAGCCACCCACCCTCGACCCGCTCGACCGCGCCGTCGACAGCGAGCTGCTTGAGCATCAGCTCGACGCGTCCACGCCGGAGCCCGGTCTCGGCTTCGAGCGCCGGGACCGTCGCCGGCCGGCCACCCGCGTAGGCCGAGAGTCCCGCGAGCAGGCGCTCGACCTGCGCCCGCTCGGGGATCGTCGCCGTCGCGAAGTAGTCCCACACGCCTGCGTCGGCGTCCGACGGCAGCAGAGCCACGAGCGCGTGGTCGATCCCACGACCGGCCCGCCCCACCTGTTGGTAGTAGGAGACCGGCGACGGTGGTGACCCGACGTGGACGACGAAACCCAGGTCCGGCTTGTCGTAGCCCATGCCCAGGGCGGAGGTCGCGATCAGCGCCTTGAGCTTGTTGCCGCGCAGTGCGTCCTCGAGCCGCTCGCGCTCGCCGGACTCCAGACCCCCGGTGTAGGCCGCGACCTTGAGACTGTCACCGTGAACGAACTGCACTGCGGCCGCCAGACGTTCGGCATCGGCCACCGTCAGGGTGTAGACGATGCCGGAGCCTGGCAGCCGCGGCAGGTGGTCGACGACCCAGGCAAAGCGCTCGATCGGGGACAGGGCGTCCACGACGGTCAGCTGCAGGCTGCTGCGGGCCAGCGGACCACGCAGGACCAACGTCGCCTCGCCGAGCTGGGCCGCCACGTCCAGGGTCACCCGCTCGTTGGCGGTGGCTGTGGTCGCCAGCACCGGGGTCTTCGGGTTGAGGGTCTGCAGGACGTCGGCCACCCGCCGGTAGTCGGGGCGGAAGTCGTGCCCCCAGTCGGAGACGGCGTGGGCCTCGTCGATGACCAGCAGCCCGAGGCGGCCGGACAGCTCGTCGAGCACCCGCCGGCCGAAGCCCGGGTTGGCCAGCCTCTCGGGCGAGACCAGCAGCACGTCGAGCTCATCGGCGCGCAGCGCCGCCTCGACCTGGGACCAGGCGTCGATGTTCGAGGAGTTCAGCGTCGCCGCGCGAAGCCCGGCACGACCCGCGGCGACAACCTGGTCACGCATCAGTGAGAGCAGCGGTGAGACGACCAGGGCCGGGCCGGCACCCTCATCTCGCCGGATCGCCGTCGCAGCCCAGTAGACGGCGGACTTGCCCCAGCCGGTGGCCTGGACCACGAGCACCCTGGCTGCCGGCTCGCACAGCGCCGCCACCGCCAGAGCCTGGTCCTCACGCAGAACGGCACCGGCGCCGGCGATCGCGGCGATCACACGGGCTGCGATGCGGGACCGTTCGAGGCTCAGGGTTGCTGACATGGGATCGACCCTAGGCGCCACCGGAACCACCCCGTCTCTCGTCCACAGGTCAGCGTGCTGCGCGGGCGCCTGCCGGGCTGTCGCATCGCCGACGGTCAAGACCACGTCCTGGACGACACCAACCAGCCGACGGCGACGACATCTGGGGTGGCCGGGCTCACCCGACCGGGGCCACCTCGAGGTCCTCGAGGTCCACGTCGGTCACTGCCCCACTGAACTGCGCGGCATACAGCCGGTGATAGGCGCCGCCGGAGGCGAGCAGCTGCGCGTGCGTCCCCTGCTCGACGATGCCCCCGTCGACCATGACGACGATGCGGTCCGCGTCGCGGATGGTGGACAGCCGGTGGGCGATCACGAAGCTGGTGCGACCGGTACGCAGCGCGGACATGGCCTGCTGGACCAGGGCCTCGGTCCGGGTGTCCACCGAGCTCGTGGCCTCGTCCAGGATCAGGATCGCCGGATCTGAAAGGAAAGCACGAGCTATGGTCAGCAGCTGTCGCTGCCCCGCGCTGACACTCGAGCCGTCGTCGTCGATCACCGTGTCGTAACCCTCGGGCAGGGTCCGGACGAAGTGGTCCGCGTATGCCGCCTCGGCCGCCGCGCTGATCTGTGCCGCGGACGCGTCCTGCGCGCCATAGGCGATGTTCGCCCGGATCGACCCTCCGAACAGCCAGGTGTCCTGCAGGACCATGCCGAACTCGGCCCGCAGGTCCTCGCGGCGCATATCCCGGACGTCGACACCGTCGAGGGTGATCCGGCCGTCGTCCACGTCGTAGAAGCGCAACAGCAGGTTGGCCAGCGTGGTCTTGCCGGCGCCGGTGGGCCCGACAACGGCGATGGTCTGGCCCGGCTCGGCCACCAGGTCCAGGTGCTCGATCAGCGGTCGCAACGGGTCGTAGGAGAACGACACGTCCTCGAAGACGACACGACCGCGCACGTCCGACAGGACGAGCGCCGGGCTGGCGTCGGCGGACTGCTCCGGCGCGTCGAGAACCTCGAAGACCCGCTCGGCCGAGGCGACCCCACTCTGCAGCAGGTTCGCCATCGAGGCGACCTGCGTCAGGGGCTGGGTGAACTGTCTGGAGTACTGGATGAACGCCTGGACGTCGCCGAGGCTGATGGCGCCAGAAGCCACCCGCAGTCCCCCGATCACTGCAATGGCAACGTAGTTGAGGTTGGCGACGAACATCATGGCCGGCATGATCAGGCCAGAGATGAACTGCGCCTTGAAGCTGGAGGTGTACAGCTGCTCGTTGAGGACACGGAACGCCTCGACTGTCTCATCGCTGCGGCCGAAGACCTTGACCAGCTCGTGGCCCGTGTAGGCCTCCTCGACGTGCGCGTTGAGCTGGCCGGTGGTCGACCACTGGCGGACGAACTGCGGCTTGGAGCGCTTGGCGATGGTCACCGTGATGAGCATCGACACCGGCACTGTCACCAGTGCCACGACCGCCAGCACCGGCGAGACGTAGACCATCATCGCGAGGACGCCGATCACGGTGAGCAGGGAGGTGAGCAGCTGGCTGATCGTCTGCTGCAGGGACTGGGCGACGTTGTCGATGTCGTTGGTGACCCGGCTGAGCAGCTCGCCACGCGGCTTGGAGTCGAAGTAGGACAACGGCATCCGGCTGAACTTCGCCTCGACCTCGCCCCTCATCTGGTAGACGGTCCGCTGCACGATCACCGTCGTGACCCGGCCCTGGAACCACGAGAGGACGGACGCGCCGACAAAGAGCCCGAGGACGGCGAGCAGCACCAGGCCGACGGCATCGAAGTCGACGCCGCGTCCCGGCACCACGTCCATGGCCGAGACCATGTCGGCGATACGCCCCTGTCCCGAGGCCCGTAGCTGGGCGATGGCCTGGCCCTTTGTCACCCCGGAAGGCAGACGTCCACCGACCAGCCCGGTGAAGATCAGGTCGGTGGCATGACCCAGGACCTTGGGGCCGAGGACCGACAGGGCCACGCTGACGGTCGCGAGCACCCCCGCAGCGGCGACCAGCCTGCGCTCCCCGCGCATCCGGGCCAGCAGCCGGTGCAGAGATCCCTTGAAGTTGACCGCTTTTGCCGGCGGACCTCCCCCCATCATCGCGCCGAACGGACCGCGCGCCGACGGGGAGGGCTTCGAGCCGGACGTGCTCACGCGGCCTCCTCCTCGCTCAGCTGCGACAGCACGATCTGCCGATAGGTCTCGCACGAGGACATCAGCTCGGGATGGGTACCAGTACCGACGACCATGCCCTGGTCCAGGACGACGATCCGCTGGGCGTAACGGATCGTGCTGATCCGCTGGGCCACGATGATCACCGCGCTACAGGCGGTCACCGCCGACAGTGCTGCTCGTAGCCGCGCGTCCGTGTCGTAGTCGAGCGCCGAGAACGAGTCGTCGAACAGATAGATGTCCGGAGCCTTGACCACGGCGCGGGCGATGGCCAGGCGCTGCCTCTGTCCGCCGGAGACGTTGGTGCCACCCTGGGCGATGACCGAGGCCAGCCCCTCCGGCATGGCCTCGACGAACTCCCGCGCCTGGGCGATCTCCAGCGCGGCCCACAGCTCCTCGTCGGTGGCATCGGCCTTGCCGTATCGAAGGTTCGTCGCGACGGTCCCCCCGAACAGGTACGGCCGCTGCGGGACCAGCCCGATGGAGGACCGGAGGTCCTTCGGATCCAGGGAACGGACGTCGTGGCCATCGACGAGGACCACCCCACCGGTGACGTCCACCAGCCGCGGGATGAGGTTGAGCAGCGTCGACTTGCCGCTGCCGGTCGACCCCACGATCGCGGTCGTCTCCCCCGGCCGGGCCACGAGACTGGCCCCGTGGAGCACCGCCTCCTGCGCCCCCGGGTAGCTGAACGAGGCCTCACGCAGCTCCACGACGCCGGTATGCCGGGTGCGCACCTGCGGTGCCTCCGGCGCCCGCACGCTCGGAACCGTGTCGAGCACCTCGCTGATCCGTTCGGCGCTGACCTCGGCCCTGGGCAGCATCACGAACATGAAGGTCGCCATCATCACCGACATCAGGATCTGCATGAGGTAGCTGAGGAACGCGGTCAACGTGCCGATCTGCATGTCCCCGCTGGCAATTCGATGACCCCCGAACCACATCACGGCGACGCTGGACACGTTCATGACGAGCATCACGGTGGGGAACATCAGCGCCATCAGGCGACCCACCCGGACGGACACGTCCATGAGGTCGGCGCTGGCACCGTCGAACCGCTGCCGTTCGTGGGTGTCCTTGACGAAGGCCCGGATGACGCGGACGCCGCCGATCTGCTCGCGCAGGATCCGGTTGATCAGGTCGATCTTGTCCTGCATCGACCGGAACAACGGCCGCATCCGCGAGACGATCGCCGCGACGCACACCAGCAGGACCGGGACGATCACCACCAGCAGGGAGGACAGCTGCACGTCCTGGCGCAGAGCCATGATGATGCCGCCGAAACACATGATCGGCGCCGTGATCATCATCGTGAAGGTCAGCATGACGAGCATCTGGACCTGCTGGATGTCGTTGGTGGACCTGGTGATCAGCGACGGAGCGCCGAACCGGCCGACCTCCTGGGCGGCGAAGGACTCGACCGTCACGAACACCGACTCGCGCAGGTCCCTGCCCAGCGCCATCGCCGTGCGGGCACCGAAGTAGACCGCCACAACGGAGCAGACGATCTGCAGGGCGGTCACGCCCAGCATCACGACACCGGTGCGGACGATGTAGTCCGTGTCCCCGGTGACGACTCCCAGGTCGATGATCTGCGCGTTCAGACCGGGCAGATAAAGACTCGCGATGGTCGAGACGAGCTGGAACAGCACGACCAGGGCGATCGGCTTCTGGTAGGGACGCAGGTGTGCGCGCAGGAGCGAGAGGAGCACCGAGTCAGCCGGCCGCGGGGCGGCGGGCGGCACGGCGTACGGCCTCTTCGTCGTCCAGGGCGGTTGCCTCCTCGAGGGTGGGGGCGCAGCCGCCAAGGCGGGCCGGCAGGTACTTCAGCTCGTCGTGAGGAAGCGCCGGATAGGCCTCCTGCGCCGCGTGCAGCAGCTCGGTCATCCGGGCACGGATCTGCGTGTTGACGTCGTCTGCGTTGTCAGTGCGTGCAGCCAGGATCGGCTCGCCGACGCTGAGCGTGATCGGCACGTTCGTGCGGCCCAGCCGTTTGGGATGACCCTTGGTCCACACCCTCTGCGAGCCCCAGATGACCATCGGCACCACCGGCACCCCGGCCGCCTGAGCCATCCGGACCGCACCGCTCTTGAAGCCCTTGAGCTCGAACGAACGCGAGATGGTCGCCTCCGGGAACACCCCGACGACCTCCCCCGCCCTGAGCGCATTGACCGCAGCTCGGAACGACGTGGCCCCTGCGGTCCGGTCAACCGGGATGTGGTGCATGCCGCGCATCAGCGGGCCGCCGATCTTGTGGTCGAACACCGTGTCCTTGCACATGAATCGCACCAGGCGCTTGCTGTGGTCTGCAGCCAGGCCGGCGTAGGCGAAGTCGAAGTAGCTCAGGTGGTTCATCATCAGGACCGCGCCGCCGCTGGCCGGGATGTTCTCCGCGCCGGTGACGGTGAACTTCAGCCCCTCTGCTGCGAACAATGCCCTGGCGACCCAGATGACAGGGGTGTAGACGGGCTCCATTCCTCCACTTTAGGCGGTTGCCCAAGCAGGTATGACAGGGCGGGGCGTCCCTGAGACCGCCACTAGGCTGACCGCGTGCTCGAACACGTCCAGGCGATCCGCTACGTCACGCCCCTGCGCGAGGGCGGCTCGCTTCCGGGCATCGTCGAAGCCGACGACGACGGCACCTATGTCCTGAAGTTTCGGGGCGCCGGGCAGGGGGTCAAGGTGCTGGTCGCCGAGGTCATCGTGGGCGAGATCGGCCGGGCGATCGGTCTGCGCGTCCCCGACATGCGCGCGGTGACGCTGGACGCGCAGATCGCCAGGTACGAGGCGGACCAGGAGGTCCAGGACCTACTGACGGCCAGCGTCGGGCTGAACCTCGGCGTGGACTTCCTGCCCGGTTCCTTCGGCTATGACGGCTCGCGACCTCCTTCGCCGCAGATGGCGGCCAGGATTCTGTGGCTCGACGCGTTCACGGCCAACATCGACCGCACATGGAGCAACCCGAACCTGTTGGTATGGCACGGGCAGACCTGGGCCATCGACCACGGGGCGGCGCTGTACTTCCATCACTCCTGGCCCACCCGTGGACCAGACCCGTCCCGCTTTGCCGCCCAGCCGTTCGACGCCACCAAGCACGTCCTGCGGGACGTCGCGGATGACCTCTCGCCCCTGCATGACGACCTCGCAGCCGCCGCAAGGGCCGCACTCGACGGTGACGTGGGTGACCTGCTCAACCAGGTCCCGGACGAGTGGCTGGAGCCGACCGACGCCATGCCTGACCCCGAGGCCGTCAGGGCCGCCTACCGGCTGAGCCTGCTTGCGCGCCTTGACAACCCATCCGCGTGGCTTCCCGAGAGAGATGCCTCATGACCGCGTGCCTGGTGGGCTACCAGTATGTCGTGCTGCACTGCGTCCCCCGTGTCGACCGCGACGAGTTCATCAACGTCGGCATCGTCCTCTACAGCCAGGCGGCCGACTTCCTGGGCTCTGCCTTTGCCGTGAACCCCGATCGACTGGGTTCCTTCGCCCCTCAGGCCGACCTGTCGTCGGTCGATGCGGCGCTGGAGACCATAGGCGCCATCTGCCGTGGTGAGCAGGCGCCGGGGCGTCCCTGTCTGGACGGACTCGGCCAGCGCTTCGGCTGGCTGGCCGCACCCCGAAGCACGGTCATCCAGCCCGGCCCGGTCCACGGTGGTCTCACCCGCGACCCCCCGGCCGAGCTCGAGCGGCTCTTGTCCCGGCTGGTGGGCTGACTGATCCCGTCGGTTTGGCTACGCTCGAACGCATGAACCTTGACCGCCCCGTGGCTCCAGATCCCTACACCCTCTTGCCTCAGGTGCCAGCCCTCGAGGTGTCGAGCACGTCCTTCCAGGACGGCAGCCGCCTGCCCGAGAAGCATGTGTTCAACGGCTGGGGGTTCTCCGGAGGCAACATCTCGCCCCAGCTGTCCTGGTCCGGCGCGCCCGAGGGCACCAGGGGCTACGCAGTGACCTGCTTCGACCCCGACGCGCCCACCCCGTCCGGTTTCTGGCACTGGCTCCTGATAGACATCCCCTCCGACGTCACCAGCCTGGAGGAGGGCGCCGGCACGCCTGAAGCCGCGCCCAAGGGCGCCTTCCACGTGGCCAACGACTTCGGCACCAAGCAGTATGACGGTCCGGCGCCGCCCGCAGGCGACTACGGCCATCGCTACATGTTCGCGGTGCATGCCCTCGACACCGACGATCTGGGCCTGGACGACACCGCCAGCGCCGCGGTGACCGCCTTCACCATGGGGGGACACACCCTCGCTCGCGGCGTCGTCACGGGCATCTACTCCGCCTGAGTCCTCGAGGTGGCCCAGGCCGGTCACTCACAGGGCAGCATCGGAGGTGCCCGGTCAATGACGCTCCTGCGCCTGTGGCCAGTCACACCCGGCGCAGGGCCCACAGGGCCACGGCGCGGGCCGCCGCGACGTTCAGCGAGTCCACTCCCGCTGACATGGGGATCGTCACGACCACGTCGGCCCCTTGGATGGCCCGACGTGACAGCCCTTCGCCCTCCGTTCCCAGGATGAACGCGAGACGCTCCGGCGGGTCCGCTGCCAGGTCATCGAGACTTATCGCCCCGTCGCCCAGCGCGAAGGCCGCCACGGTGAACCCGTGGTCACGCAACACCTGGAGGCCACCGGGCCATGGGTCGATGCGCGTCCAGGGCACCTTGAACACCGCGCCCATGGAGACCCTGACGGCCCGTCGGTAGAGGGGGTCGGCGCATCGCGGCGTGATCAGGACCCCGTCGACCCCGAGTGCCGCCGCGGACCTCAGCACAGCACCGACGTTGGAGTGGTCGATGATGTCCTCGAGGATGACGACACGAGAGGCGTTCTGTAGCAACACCGTTGGGGTCGGCAGCGGCGGCCGGTGCATCGACGCCAGCGCCCCGCGGTGGAGGTGGAACCCGGTCATGGCCTCGATGACGGCAGCCTGTGCGACGAAGACCGGCACACCCCCGGACTCTGCCTTCTCGACCAGGTCCGCCAGGTCGGTGAGCCAGCGCTGCGCCATCAGGAACGAGCGCGGTCGATGTCCAGCCGCAAGGGCCCGCCTGATGACCTTCTCGCTCTCCGCCAGGTACAGCCCGCGCTCGGGCTCGACCTTGGTGCGCAGGGCCACATCAGTCAGGGCGAAGTAGTCGCGAACGCGGTCATCGGCCGGGTCGGTGATCTCGATCGGCATGTCAGGCAGTCACTTTCAGACGAGGATCTTGACGATAGCCAGGACGCCGACCACGAGGATCACCCCACGGAGCACCACCGGGGACAGCCGTCGCCCGACCCTTGCTCCGACGTAGCCCCCGGCGAGTGCGCCCACGGCGATCAGTGCGGCAACAGACCAGTCGATCCGATCCCAGGCCACGAGCATGAAGATCACAGCCGCAACCGCGTTGGCCAACGTGACCAGCACGTTCTTCAGGCCGTTGACGCCTTGCAGGCTGATCGGCATCAGCGCACTCAGGATGCCCACCATGAGGACGCCCTGCGCCGCCCCGAAATAGCCGCCGTAGACCCCGGCACCGAAGATGCCCGCGATCAGCAGCAGGCGCCGTCCACCGCTGTCCTGATCCGGGTGGCGAGCGGTCGACCAGGCCTTGAGCCGCGCTCCGAACAACACCAGCAGCAGAGCGACGGCGATCAAGACCGGCACGATGGCGTCGAACGCGGACTCGGGCAGCTTGAGCAGCAGGATGGCCCCGGTCACCGCGCCGATGAAGGACACCGGCGCAAACCGGCGCAGGGTGCTGCCCTGACCGACCAGCTCCTCGCGGTAGCCATGAATGCCCGTGAGCCCGCCGGCTACAAGCCCGATGGTGTTGGAGACGTTGGCGACCAACGGCGGATACCCGAAGAACAACAGCGCCGGGAACGTGATCAGCGTGCCAGACCCGACGATGGCGTTGATGGTCCCTGCGGCCATTCCCGCCGCGAGCAGCGCGACGACTTCATACCAGGGCACCCGGTCACCCTAACGAGTGACCGGGTGCCTCAGGACGCGGGCGTCAGCGAGGGGCGTTCTCATCCGGCTCTTCTGGGCGCTGCGGCATCTGGTCGATGTCCAGCTCGGAGTCATGCAGTGCCGACGCCTGGTCCTCCAGGGAGTCCGCTGCCGGAAGACCGTACGTCGAAGTCCGGTGCCGGCTCGTCGTCGCGTGCCCCTCGGCCTCGGCGGACGCGCCGGCTGCCTGACCGCGGGCTTCGGCCAGAGCCTTGGCCGGGTCCTCGAGGGTGG
>Ga0105242_10004768_pt1 | contig 10500 bp, 13 predicted proteins | sample KBSM24metaG_FD_81521 | JGI IMG/M metagenome (GOLD analysis project Ga0105242, IMG submission 81521) | Miscanthus rhizosphere microbial communities from Kellogg Biological Station, Michigan, USA - KBS M2-4 metaG | ecosystem: Host-associated > Plants > Roots > Rhizosphere > Soil | place... | reverse complement strand
ACACTGGCAGTAGTAATAGTAGAAATGCCAATGGTGCTTATCCCTCTTCTTTGCAAATACCTACCAGGAGCTCATTAGTGCTTATCCCTCTTCTTTGCAAATACCGACCAGGAGCTCATTAGTGCTTAACCCGCTCCTTTGCAAATTTTGTTTTTGCATCAAAATCGTTTTCTCATCAACCATGTCGCTTTTCTTTTGTTCTAAATACGTTTATTAGTTTCAAATACGTTTAGACACATAAAAATTCGTTTTGATCGGATAAAATCGTACCTTTTTTCCGACAAACAAAACGCTTTCAATAAGAGCTCTTAAAATATTTCGATTTGAACATGTTCGGACTAAAAGAGAAACGACTGAAAAGATGAATTTATTCCACAAATCATTGGTAAATACAAAAAATAACAATCAAATTTGAATTGTCTCATCGTCTCCTTCTTTTAATGCATTTGAAATCTCAAGTCTGGGTTTCTTCTCCGGCAAATTGGATATTTCTGTGTCTGCTTTTTCTTCTTGAACAAGAGTCAGAGCTTCAAATTTCACATCTCTAAGTCTCTTCTTGACAAGTAGATAAATACAGCGTACGGATGATAAAGTCGCACCGTCTGATTCTTCTTCTTCATTTTTGCATTTGCATAAACCCTCATAATGGTCATCTTCCAGATGGTGACGATCGTCCGGGCGAAGTAGACGCCACCACTCGCAGAGAATGTGCACATGCTGTTCAACATCCAAATCTTTCACCAAGACCAGTTTTTCCTCCAAATCCATTGCATGTGGTATTACTTGTTCAAGAAACAATTTCTGCTGTTCAAATGAAAGAGCGTCCAAAGGAAAATGAACCTTTTCCAACTCCAAGCTCTGACATTTTTGCTTTGCCCAAAGTAGAAACTTGCTCCATGGCAGTAAGGTGCAAAATGCTTTGACAAGGTCAGGTTTGCTCCGAATCAGTGCTACAAAAAATAATTTCTCATCAGAAAACCATGTGGAAAATGCTTCTAAAATCCCGACTACTTACTGGAAACATATGGTGTAATGGGAAGCATCAGCATCATTGGTATTTCACCAATACAACCACTAGGAACCAGATCCAGCATACGGAGCAATGAAACTCTGTAAAATTCCTCAACAAATTTCACCATTGATGCTGTCATGCTGTTGAAATGTGATTCGCCCAAGCTTCGATGCAGTACAAAGATTCTCTCTTGTGCACTGGCACAACGTGGGTCGGCGTATACGATACACTCCTTCATGTTTGCTCTTGACATTATTTTCTCACAAATGTTCACTCTCGCACTTGCTGGATTCAACTGAATTCAAAACTCAAATGTTTTTACAATTTCAAGTTGGGTGAATGTGGTTTGCCATGTCATAACCAATGAAATTGGTATAATACGCAACGGTCCAAGTAAAAATCTCGCATTCCTATTCAAGAGTGGGTACTGTCATCTGCAACACGTTCAATACACACACAATTCTGCGGTAAAAATGGAATTTGATTATCAGCTAAAGACACCGTTCTCGATGGTAATCAGTGGAATGCCAAAGAGTGGCAAAAGCACTCTTACCAAAAACATTTTATTTCAAAAAGAAATGCTACTGGACAAGGCTCCAAGGAATGTGATTTGGTGCTACACAGAGCCTCAACCAGCACTCTTTCAAGAACTTCAGTCAAAGATTCCTGAAATTCAATTTCATGCGGGACTTCCATCAGAGTACGAGCCGAATAGTATCATAATTCTCGACGATCTCATGGATGAAGCTGGAAAATCGAGTGAAGCATTGACTGCATTTACTAGAAAATGCCATCATTCCAATATTTGTCTCCTCATTCTGGTTCAAAACTTTTTTCATAAAAATTTACGTGGAATCACAACATGCTGTCATTACATTTGCTTGTTCAACAACCCTCGCGATTCCTCAACTGTGTCGCATCTTGGTCGTCAACTGAATCGTGGTAAAAAGCATGCTGCGTTGGAGCAAGCGTACGATGAATGCGGTGCGCATGGACATGTTTTCATCGACTGCTCACAAGGACAGCGCGACGGGATGCGAGTAAGAAGTTCAATTTTCCCCGAATTTTCAACAATTTACTCTTGTAAACAACTCTAGTGATTTATTCTAAAAATTTCAAATCAAAAAATTGACAATAAAATTAAAAAATTGAGGCATTGACTTGTCGTTGAGATAAATCTGTTGATCCAAACACCCCGCAAACGATTGCTTAATGACAAAGCAAGGCACAAAAGTGACTGGATTCTTGTCACGAAAGATTGTAATTGCACCATCCTCAACATGTTCAATCGATGGGATTAGAGTTGCAAATGGAGTCGTTGGTGGTGTTGGAGGAGGAGGAGGCGGCGGTGGCGGAGTTGTAGCTCCTGGTTGTGACATGAAATCAAATATTTCAAATTTAGGTGTCATCACCACTTGTTTCTCCGTCTTCTTCTTCTTCTCCGTCTTCTTCATGCACTTTTTAATCTTGTCTTCAACCTCCTTTGTCGAGCTCTTTTTAATCTTCCCAAGTGCAGGCACAGTCTTTGGCTTCTTGCGCTTATACTCCTCCAAGGATTTCACATTCAGCTTCGCTGCAAGTGGGAAATAGAAAATTTGAAACTCAATGCCAGAATTTTTTGTCCGTGTTTCCTACTCTTACCGACTCCCATGTTGGCGAATTATTGTTGAAAACTGACGAGGGCGTCAATAGAGTACCAAGAAGGAGTGAGGGAGAGGAGGAGGAACTGTTGTGATGCTGGGTGTTTGAGGTATGAACACAAACTAAATTGAAGAGATCGGAGGTTATGGTGAATATTAACATCATGCTAAAAAATAGTTTAACCGCAACTTCTGCGTCACGCTCCGAACATGGCATGTTTAGGTATGTGTCTGATTCTGCGTAGCATTCGTAATGCTACTGAGATTTTGTGTCGTGTCAAGCACCACTGCTGTACTCGTATCACGAATTGTTGGTGAAAAGAGAGCAATTATCAAAGCTCCGACTAGGAGTACGCAAGTTGCAAATATTAAAAATTGCCAAAAAATTGCACAGAAAACGTCCATCCACAGACCCATGTTTGTTGGATAATCGGCTCTACCGTGCATCACCCCCTGCTTCTGCTGCTGCTGCTCACATACTTCACAAGTTCCCGTTCGTAGAAAAAGTTGATAGCCGACCCTCGTTTGCAGAGATAAGAGCGAGGTGGAGACGCGTAAATTTGAACAATAGTATAAGGGCTCTTGTCGTAGTTGACTGTGTAACCCTTGTCAAACACTCCTTTCGATTTCTGAGCTAAAACTAAATCATCAACTTGGAATTTAGGTGGTTTATATAGAGGAGGAATTCTGCTCCCGTAGAGTTTGTCATAAACCATCTCTTCCGTCTTTTTAGTCACTTGATTCGGGGTCATGCCGATCGAACTGTGGTACGAATTGTTGTACAAGTTTTCGAAATATCTCAGCTTGTCAACGAATCGATTCGTATTGTTATGAGTCAGGTAGCGTGCGATCTTCCCGAAAAGTGTGCGGATAAATCGTTCGGCTATTGTAGCCTTCATCCCGGTTGTTGTCGAGTACAGTTTAATGTCCCATTCTGCGAGCATTTTCTCCACCCAATGATTGTAAAATTCACGGCCATAGTCTGACTGAATTTTTCTGGGCATCTTTCCACACCGTTTCAGTATCTTTCGAATGGCAGCTGCAACTTTTGGACCGGTTTTCCCAGACGTTGATTCTATCCATGCTTTCCTCGAGAATTTATCAATCATTACGAGTAAATATTTCTGTTTTAAATTGTTTCTCGATCTCTTCTTTCCCAAATCTGCTAAATCCATTTCAAAAGCTTGACCCGGTCCTGACACGTACACTTGACGACGCTGAAAGTTTCGTTGCGCTGGCAGATGAAGCACATAGGCCAGATATTCTTGAAGCTCCTTGGCTGCATCTTTGCGTCGTATTTCTTGCGCACGCGCAAACTGATCTGCTCCGGCAAAAGCCCCCGCCTTTGAAATGTTTGTGTAGCGTCCCATTGCGAACAACTCGTGTCTGCCGCAAGTGTGTGCAGGGTATATATAGAAGCATCAATGGATTCTGACTTTTATTACAGCAACATGGCACCGAAAGTAAAGAGCAACGCTGAATTTCTCGAAAAAATCTATAAAAGCACAGCCGCCGGCAGAAAACGAGCAGTTTCATCAGCGACTCCCAATCAAGTCAAAGCCCTTTGCGAGTGTGCATTGAACGCTTGCAGTGGTCGTGTCAAACTCAGACCTGCTCATCTAAAGAAGCTACGATCACACGAAAGCAAGTTGATTCGTCTAGCGTATGCCAAAGACCCTATTGAAACGAAAAAGAAACTTTTAATTCAATCTGGTGGTGCGCTGCCAATTCTTGCCTCACTCGGTATCTCAGCTCTCAGCTCTCTGCTTCCAGCAATTTTCGGACGTTGATATGGCTGTTAGTAAAATGACTGTCATGCCTACACATCTGTACCAGAAATTAATCCGCCAGGATCTCGACTACAACGACCATTTGAAACAGCAAAAGGATGAGATTCTATCATGGCAACTTCCACCTGAGCTCCGATCAAGATTCTACCAGGATGTTGTGAGATCCATGGCTTCACGTCGTGCTGAAGAAAATGCGAGACCACTTTTAGTAGCAGCAGCAAACGATTCACAGCGCACGATTGAGGAAGATGCAGCGTCAGCAACACCTGTCGTTCAACCTGAAGAAGCACCAGCGAAGAAAACAGAGAAGAAGCAGAAGAGGGCTAGTGGAATCAAAAAGAAATTCAAAAAGGTCATGCGAATGTTTCGTCCACCATCACCTCCTCTCGTAAATCTAGCAGATTCGGACGAAGATTTTATGGATGCTAGCATGCAAAATAATCCACCACCACCTCCTCCACCATCACCACCACCTTCTCGAATACCAAAGAGACCGGTCATCGTGAGGAAATCCCTAGGTAGCAAATATGCTCATTTTGATGGTGGAAACAAGAAGAAGCAGCAAGGTGGTGCTGGTACCCGAAAGAATCATAAATGGATTGAATTTCGTACCAAATTGACAGACAATCAAAAAGGATGGATTTCATGAATTTTATTTCTTTTGACAACATTGTACATTCTTTGTTTTAACAATACATTTTTTGAATTTTGAAATAAAAGAATTTACAAGTACATCATTTCTATGCCTATTTTTTCCAAACTTTGCATAAAAATTTAAATTCTTAAATTTACAATACAAAAAGTAGAGTGCATATTTCCCGCAGACATCGGATCCATCATTTTGAACACAAATCTTCTGCTGAACCACTCGTTTCCCCAATCGTGTAGCCAGATTTCTAAAGCTGGTAGCATATGCATCCATCGGAGTACCATACGAGCACATGAAATAAATCTTCTCCCGGATTGCAATTGCTACCCAATGTTGACCTGGAAGTGTAGAATCGTCTGTGTTGACCACCAAGTACGATGGTTTCCTCGCTTTGAATCTGTCCACGTGGTCACACGGTAGCACATCAATGTGGACATTGTGACAATGAAACATTGAATGCAAATGCGAGTAGATTTGATTGGTATTCATTGTCGTGCTCAATGATGTTCCTTGAAGTAAACGTTCTTGGTTGAGTCAATGTAGAGTGTTGATTGGTAGTCGGCGTGACAAATGACATTGACACTGTCTGCGAGTGGTTGACTGAATTTTGTTTCAATTTTTATAGTCCCGTGACGTTGAACTCCAAACTCATCACCACCAGAAATGTCGTTCAAATTGAAAACGAAAAACATCTTGCCCTGTCTGAATGCAGACGAGCTAATCGCAGGTCCTTCTGCACACGGGTCCAGAGACATTTCCGTAAACATGTTGTAGTATGGTTCCACAGTAAATCCTGCAGCAGCATCTACGCTGATTGCCTTGTGGTAATTTGAGTCACCATTCACAGTTACAGAAATGTGATTCAAATTGTGGTGTGTGAAATTGAATGGTTGAGTTGTTAGAGTTCCATGCAGATCCTCTGATCTTACAAAGCCCAGAATTATTCGATCAGGCAAGTGTCCTGTGAGTAGAGTTTCATTCACATTCTGCACGGTTCCGGTTGGGAGAGCAAAACTCTTGACTTCAACTCGTCTCATTGGGTAGCAGGCTAAGCTTCCACTATTCAATAGTTTCAAATGTGCTGATAGAATTGATGGGATTACGGTAACTTTTTTCACAGAAATCTTTGCCATCTCAAATGAAATGTTGTATGTTCCACGTGAAGGTTGTGCTGCGACAGCAGCAACTGCTACGACCGGTGGATTAGCATTAGCATTAGCTGCTACAGCAACTACAGCAGGTATGATGTGCTCTCGAAGACAGAATGTTGTTGCAGATTTGTGGAAAGTTAACCGAACATCTGTATTTGGAATGATGTACTTGGCCTGCCCGACAATATCGAGAAATGGTCGAGCAACAAGCTCGAAAACTGTGCTCCTAGCAGCCAAAGCTTTTCGGTAAATCACACCTTGACTCGTGAGATTTGATACATTTGGTTCGTCTATGAGGAGTGCTGTGAGCCCGAGATGTTTCTGATATTCACCATTCATCCCGAGCACACTCTCAATGTATGCTCGATATGGATAGAGTGTTGAAGTTGGCGTGATTTGTGTCTCGTTCAAATGAACGGAAACTTGCTCAAACATCGTGTGGAGGAAGTTGTTGATTGGTTCAATTGAAGGATCATCATTCGCAATGTCACCGTTTCTCGACTGAATCTTGACACGCACATGAAGCTGCAGTGAAGACATGTCCAGGTAGTGAACGTCATTTCCAGGAATGTTGAATGTGATTGGACCGCTTGATGATGGTGCTGAGAGAGGGTGGTAATCATAATATGTACAGCTCTGTGTAGACACTACTCGAGTTGGAGGCGTAAAAATGTCAGTTTCACTTTTAACAGCGAGGGGCTCCATCTCGTTATTCAAAAATACTCTTGATTTTCTGTCTCTTGTATCTCTTTTTTCTAACTTCAAATGATGGGGATTCGTCTTCAGAGTCGTACCGTCTCTTCCTCTTTTGTCTAATCCCACTTCCAGACTGATCATCAATGAGAGATTTTCCAACATCTTTTATACCTTCTAATCCGTGTTGTTTGAGAGTTTGAAGAACATTTCTGCCCTCAATGACGTCGCTCACTACATTTTTTGCTGTGCTCACGGCATGTGGTAGTACATGCTTTCGAACCAGTGGAAGCAGAAATCGACCCACACTTTTGAAGAATGATCCAATCCCGGCACCACGTTGGCGAGTCAAATTCGCTCGATAAAACTCTCCGCCTCCACTCTGTTGTCTGCGTGGGTCGTAGAGGCTGATCAAATCAACCTCAGACAGCTCATAATGCATCTCGAAAGTGTAAAACTGCAGTTACGCGTCCTGTCCGTATTGGCAATGGCAGATCCCACTCGTTTCGAATGTAAATGTGAATTGAATCCTGATAGTTACCACACACCCTTTTATATTGCAAATGTGGGAAGGTCTTTTCAACAGGAACTCCATGTTTATTAGAGTAGTAGCATGTGGATCTCAACAGAGGCTGCATCCCACTTCCAAATCTTTCCAGCTCCAGATTGCTCGAGAAAATGTTCATTTCTGCATTTCCATTGTAGAATTTTTCAGTCACTACCATATGCCCATCATCCCAATCCATTCGAGCTCTCAATTCAGGCTTCCAGTCAACATTGGTAAGAGGCCACTTTGCAGCTCTATATTCTTTAATCTGATTAATAAAATCGAGCGGAGAATACATATCCTCTTTTGCTTTCAAATAATTTCCAGCAAGATTAATTCCTAACAAAGTATTGCGAGGAATGCAGACACCAGAGTACATGAAGTTTATTGAGACAAGAGCCATCTCAACATCTCCAACAATTGGAGTTGGTAAATAATTTTTAAAGTCACACTGAGTATTTTTAAAAAAATCACAAGGCTCTGAGCTTGTGACAGTAGTGTAGAATGGCTTCATGCTGGCTTGAAATGAAGTGTTGCTGAAAAATTTCCGAAGCGAAGTGGGAGTGGGGCTCCAGATTCTGATCTTATATACATGCGAATTGTGTCAATTTCATTTTTTGAAACCCTTTTGTACTGATTGTGAACGAATTCTCGAGTGAGTGGGACCTGATCCTGTCCTGTGTATGACATTTTCTTGATCATTGGAACCATGTCACCGCCCACACGCTGCAGATGAACAATGTCACAGTATACAAACATCTCGGTCATTCCAGTTTTTGAGTACACGGCATGATCGTACGAATCATTTTCAGGATTGTAGCCAACAATAGCAGCGAATTTAGGCTCCCAGTGAATTTTCTGCCTGTTGTGATGGGCTTTTACAGTAGGATGATTGAATCGACCAGTTGAAAATGTGGATTGTTCGTACGATCTGTACGATGTGAATTCTTTACGTCGTTGCTCTGCTTTCTTGAGCTCTTTGAGTCTATCAACTGGTTGGACTAATCTATTACTCGCCCTGGCTCTTTCCACTTCTTCTTCTTCTTCTTCTTTGTCTTCTTCTTCTTCCACATTTGAGGGGGATGTTGTAGGGGATTTGAAATTGTCAACAATTGAACCGTTCTCCAGTGACATGTCACGAATTCCCAAGTCCTTTATCAAACTCTCAATGGAAGTGTAATCCCGTGATGCTGTCAGCACAACATTGTTGTGCGTACAAATCTTTTCGTCCTTCTCCGCAATTACATCAGAATGAACGTATGTACACTCTACGAGAGCCACTTCATACTCGCCATCCAATTTGATTGGAGGTGAGAATCGATTGCGAAAATCAGTAATTGTATTTCTTTGAAAGAAATTTGGATTGGAATCACTTTGTAATGTGATGTAAAAGTCGCGAGGCTCCATAATGGGAAAATGATGTGGAATTTGGAAAATCATGTGTATTTATACCATTTTTTATTAACAAAACATTGAATAGACATAAAAGTTTTAAATTCCATCATGAGTCCAACTATCTTCATCCTCCTCCTTCACCTCCTCCTCATCATCAGCAAAATTCAGATGAAGTTGGATATTGCACCGTCATTTTCTTAATCTTGACAGGATTCTCCAAAATCAATGTCCCAATGTTGCTCCCTTCCCCAATTGTCATTGTCTCTTGAGTATGATTTGATGCTCTCAACACAATTGTTTGTCCACTAGCAATCAGATCGGGTTTGAGACAATAGGAGCGATGGTAATTCCTTGGCATGGCAATTCGAGCAATCATTCCCTTTGGAAACTTGATTGAAACTTCTGTAGAAATGTATTCACAACGTCCTGGGGCAATTTCATGCTTTCCACAACTGAAATAGAGAGAGAGAGAAAATCATTTGGAAATAATTTACGAAAGAAAAATGTTGTTTGCTAACCTAAAGAGGTCAAATACTGCGTTCCGATGCGGACTCTCAGGCGCATAAGCCATTGAATTGTAGAGCTTGAATGTAACGTTGGCCATGTTTTTAAAATGGATAGTTTAATCGTGCTCGGAGCGCGTGGGCTTCTTGGTAAATTCCCAGCAAATCTAAAAATTTCAACAGAGTTTAAATGATGAGTTGTAAAATAATAATATTAATTCTGCAACTTACCCCTACGATCGACTCCCTCAAGAATGTTTGTGATTGCAGATTTTGCTTGCACAAGCTTCTTTCGTAAGTTTTCAGCTTATAATGGAGCACAGAATGAGCACTTGCACGGCGGATTGTAGCCTGGAGTGTCGGGAACTGATGTGCAAGGTTTCGGGATTCTTGAACTGGACATTACAAACTCGAAAAGTCGACTAAAATGTATTTAGTTTCATGCTACTGCTAATGTATATGATCGAACTCCGTCTTTAGCGGAAATGGTTTGTGGTGAACAAAAGTGATACGCATGAAAAATATTTTTAACGGTCAGAGCATTTCAAAATAACGTACACCGTATTTTTAGCGAAGAAACGAATTTGAAAGAAATCGCACCGGTGGCACGAGATTTAGGAAAAAAAATTTTTTTTTGTCAAATATTTTGAATGTGGGACGAAAAAACGTTGATTTTTTCTGTCAAAAATTTAGAGACGGATTTGAGAACGAAAACTGTAGTTTCGAGGGAAAAACATGCCTGCTTCGAGATAAAAAAGCGAAAGTATTTGGTTTTGGGTCGAAAAAGGGCTTTTTAGGTAAACATGATCTCGGATTTTGAGGTAAACACGTTTCTAGACTCGAGTTTTGGAGTAAGCACCACTCCAAACACCAGCCTCGAATAAAAACCACAAGTCAGAGATTACTCGAGCGCCGGTTTCGCGATTACTCGAGCTGCGGTCGCTCCTACCCAAACTATTATCTACAAACATACACTACCTTATGCGAAACCACTGCAGCAAATTCTCATGCCGAATTCTACAGGCAATTGGTATATTTGCAAAGGAGCGGGTTAAGCACTAATGAGCTCCTGGTAGGTATTTGCAAAGAAGAGGGATAAGCACCATTGGCATTTCTACTT
>Ga0105242_10004766_pt1 | contig 10501 bp, 7 predicted proteins | sample KBSM24metaG_FD_81521 | JGI IMG/M metagenome (GOLD analysis project Ga0105242, IMG submission 81521) | Miscanthus rhizosphere microbial communities from Kellogg Biological Station, Michigan, USA - KBS M2-4 metaG | ecosystem: Host-associated > Plants > Roots > Rhizosphere > Soil | place: Michigan... | reverse complement strand
TGTTTTCCAAATCCTGAAGTATTGTGTATGTCCACAACTGCACTGCCTGAAAAAATATAACCAAGACTATCAGGATAAAGAGCTATTGGCTGATGTTTCCAATGTATCATATTCGTTGAAGTAGCATGCCCCCAATGCATAGGACCCCATACTGTGCTATCCGGGAAATATTGATAAAACAAATGATAAATGCCCTTGTGATACAACATACCATTCGGATCATTCATCCATTTTCCCTTTGGTGTAAAATGAACTTGCGGCCGGTGTGGCTCACTATATAAATTGCCTTTTGCCTGCGCATTTATACCTTCTGAATGCAACATAAAGCCCGCCCAGGCAAGCAGAAAGTATTTAAATTGATTCATTTTTAAATCCATTTAAGGTATTTAAAACTCTCCCACTCCTGGCTGCCTCAACTTCCAATTTGTCTTTGCTTTTTCATCATCCACAATTTTCTTTACATCAGCCAGCAATTTTTTTGCATCATAAACAACGCCATCTTTAATTGTGTACTTCACACCACCAACACGTGCAGCTTTATTCTGATCATTTAATTTTATAGCGCCTGTTCCATAGAGGACTTGTAAGTTTTCCAATGGGTTTACTTCAACAACTACCATATCGGCAAGCTTACCAACTTCAATTGAACCAAGATCCTTATCAGCGCCCAATGCCTGCGCACCATATAAGGTAGCAGAACGAATTACTTCCAAAGGATGAAAACCTGCTTCACGAAGAAGTTCTAATTCTCTTATATATCCAAAACCATAGGTTTGATAGATAAAACCATTATCACTTCCAGTTGTAACTCTTCCGCCCCTGTTCTTATATTCATTAACAAAAGTCATCCATAGTTTATAATTTTCTTTCCAGGCCAACTCCTGCTCAGTACCCCAGTTGAACCAATAGGAACCATGAGAATTACGGCTCGGTTCATAAAATTTCCAAAGAGAAGGCAATGTATAATCCTCGTGCCATTCGGCTCTTCTTGCCCGCATCAGGTCCCTGCTTGCATCATAAATATTAAAAGTTGGGTCAAGAGTAAAATCAAGATCCAGCAATTCTTTCATTACTGCATTCCATTTATCACTGTATGGTGGCGCTGCCTGTTTCCATAATTTTCCCGCTTCTTCAAAACGATCTTGTTCATTACTATAGTTATAATTCAAAGGATAATCCTGTACAGTTTTATCTGTAAACAATGCTTCGGGTAAACCATACCAATGTTCCATCGATGTCATACCAGCTCTTGCAGAATTCAATACGTTCCATTGCGCCACACTCATCTGCGCATGATGACAACAACTTCGCAATCCCAATTTTTTATTTTCCCGAATGGCAGCATCCATTATTTGCGGTGCAGCACCAAAAAATTTTATCCCATCAGCGCCTTTCTTTGCATTATCTCTCACCCACTCAACTGCCATTTCAGGTGTGCTGATAGGTTGTTTAGCTCCTTGTCCAAATGCTGTGTATGCAAAAATTCTTGGCGCTGTAATTTTATTTTCAGCACTTAGTTTTTTTTCGTCAAGCACCCAATCGAGTCCATTGCCGCAACTTGGATCACGGATAGTCGTAATGCCATGAGCCATCCAAAGTTTAAAAACATATTCTGCCGGCGTGCCTTGTTCTGTGCCACCGATATGGCCATGCATATCAATAAAACCGGGAAGCAAGAACATTCCTTCACAATTCAATTCCTTCCCACCTTCTTTTAGCTTTGGCCTTCTTTCAGTATTGATCGGCAAACCGGGGTTACCAACATTGGCAATTTGCACGATCCTGTTTTTCTCAACAACGATATCAACCGGGCCAATAGGAGGTGCACCCGTGCTATTGATCAAAGTAACTCCCCGAATAATTAATTGCGGCCACGGGCCATCTCCATCTTTTACTTCAGGTGCTTTTTTTATTTGGGCTGATAAATAAATACTTAAAAGACTGCAAAAAAGAGCACATACAATTCTTCTCATAACAATAGATTTACAAAAGGAAATTACTAATTAAAAAGCAACTGCAGTAAGGAAAAGGTTACTCATCATCCGCCGGGTTATATTTCTTGGGGAAATATTTTTTCATCATTGTTTTATAAGCAGGGTATTTGCGAAGGCTGTTAAAATCAGGATCTACAACAATATACTCGTAAAGATTATATCCTCTTTGCAAAGCCTGCTCTAAATAACGTAATGCATCTTCCGGTTTATTATTTTTTGCAAAACTCTGTGCTAAATAATAATATGGAAGATTGTCTTTGGGATTATTAAGAATAGCCTTCGTGATATAAGCGATCGCAGAATCATATTGCTTCAATTCATGATATGCCACGCCAAGATTCAGGTTCGCCACAAAATAATTTGGATTAAGCGCCAATGCTCTTTTGTACATAACAACTGCAGAGTCAGAATGCTGAAGATTTGCATAAACAGTACCCAGGTTATAATAGCCCACCTCATTCTTGGGATCATATTGGATCGCCATATTATAATATCTTGCTGCTTCATCATATTTTTCATCAGAGAAATATAAACGACCGAGGTTATTGTAAATAGCAGAATTGACAACACCTTTTTGCAATGAACGATTGTAATAATAAACGGCTGAATCAAATTGATCTGTTTGCTTGAACACTTGCTCAAGATTTGATAAGGCCCGAATATCGTCAGGATGTGCTTCTACAAGGGTTCTCAAATAATATTTTGCACCATTATAATCTTTGGTTTCATATAATAATCTTCCAATATTACCCTGTGCAGAAGGCATATCCTTTTTCAGCGCCATTGCTTTGGAATAATAAAACATGGCGGAATCCAACTTTTTCATTTTATGAAAAACAAGTCCAAGGTTATTGGTCGCATAAGGATTATCGGGATCTACACTCAACACTTTTCGAAAATACGCAGATGCCGAATCCAGTTTATCGCTGTTGTAATAAGCAAGACCCATATTATTCAGCACAATAGTGTTGTCAGGATTTATTTCTAATCCTTTTTTATAATAATAATAAGCCGAGTCAAAATTTTTCATGTCAGTAAATAACATTCCCAATTGGTTGTAGCCGCGGAAATTTTTACTGTTAAGATCAAGTGCTTTACGATAATAATATGTTGCGGAGTCATATTGTTTTGTTTGCGCATATAATCTACCAAGATTAATATAAGGCGCATCATAGTTTGGATCATACACGGCAGCCTGCACATAGTAAGCACGGGCTGAATCAACCTGGTTGATCTCCTGGTAAAATTGTCCGAGATAATTTGAAGTGATCAATTTATCGGGATAATTCTTCAGCGCTTTTTGATAATAAGCACGGGCCGAATCATACATTCTCAGATCAGTGAATACACGGCTGATACCGTTGTATGCATTAAAGAATGCCGGATCGTAGGCGAGGCTTCTTCTAAAATAAGTCAGAGCCTGGTCAAACTGTCTTGATTCACGCAACAACCAACCCATATTATTATTTGCCGGCGCATTTTTCGGATCAAGCAATAAAGCTTTTTCATAATAAACTTTTGCAGAATCAAGGTTGTGTTGCTGGAAATAAAAATATCCAAGATCGACATAGGCATCTGCTCTTGAATCATCCACTGCCAATGCTTTTTTAAAATAAACCAACGCAGAATCTTGCTTATTCTTTTTAATAAAAGCGTTAGCCATATTCATATATGGATAACGCCAAAGCGGCGCCTGCGCCATAGCTAGCCGGCCAAAATAAATGGCGCTGTCAGGTTTATTATTATCCAATTGCAATGAAGCAAGGGTATTCAAAATATAAGCAGCAGTAGGGTCTGCCCTATAAGCCTGCATTGCATCTTGTATCGCCACCCGAAGTCCGACGTTGCTTGACCCTTTGTCAAAATATCCTTGTGCTTTAAAGAAAAATCTTTTTGCCACTAATTTTTTTCTGAAATTTTCATCATCCACTTCAGCGTACTCAATTGCTCTTTCCAGCATATTGCCTACCTCAGAAAAATCCTGGCGGGCAACCTTTTCCATCCGATCGAGACTATTCGTTATCTCATCTGATTTGTCATCTGCGTCAAGTTGCGAACGTATGCGTTGAATTGCTGAAACATCACGGCCTTCGAGATATAGATTGATCTTACTTTGTGCAAAATTTATGTATTCGGTTGCCAAACTAAGTTTCGCATCAAATGTATAAGTGCTGGTTGGCGCCAGCTTATTCAATTGCTGGTAAAGCTCTTCAGCAGAATTTCCATTACCGGTTAAATTAAAATCTTTTAACGCCTGGTTGAAAGAATTATAAAGATCGAGAACCGAGGTATCTGATATATTATAGGGAAGACCATAATTACCACTCACTTTAAAACTTCTGCCAATAGCTGTGCCGCTACGTTTTTGGATTAAGCTTTCTGATCTTCGTATTTGTCCCGTCATTTTTTTTGTAGCTATCCATTTTTTTAAAAAAGCAGTATCAACCTTTGAGATCACTTTCTTTTTGTTCTCGTCACAACAGAGAAAAGGATTTTGTTTGCGATTATATTTTTGCTGAGCATAGGCAGGAACTGTTTTGCCAATGTAATTTTCTAACTCATCAAGTGTTACAAGATTATTATGGTCGCCTTCGGTATCTGCAAGACCTGCAAGCCCATCAACAAGATAATAGGTGAATAAGCCATGCCCGTTACCGATCAGAGGATCTTCCAATGATTCCTGGCCGGCGCCTGTGGCAAGCATAATTATTTCCCCGGCTTGCTTTTCAGAAATAGCAGCTTGTAATTGTTGCTGGCCTTCGCCACCTCCCGGCAATTCGTTTGTACGACAGGCATCCATTATAAAAATAACTTCAACACCCTTGCGACTAGCTTCAGCAATACGAACTTTTAAATTGTAAAGCTGGATGGTACCAGTGATCAGGTAATTGTTTTTATCTCCGGCAGGATTACAGTCATAGGTCAGGTAAAAATATTCGTCCTGGTTGATGGCATCGCCATGGCCTGCCAGGTATATATATAAACGATCGCCTGCTTTAAGATTGCGATTACGAAGCCAACTCATTCCTTTCACTAAAAAATTTGCAGCCTTTGCATCTTCATTTTTTAAAAAATAAATATTGGAATCTGGTAGCTTACCGCCACTGCCCGATTTTAAGAAATCACGAAAAAGTTCGGCATCGCTATCAGCAAAAGAAAGTGGTCGAATAAACTTGTAGGTGGATATCCCCATGATCATTGCGAAAGTGCGGTGAACTGAAGTGTCTTGCGAAGTTTGTGCAACTTGGCCAGCCACATCATTTTCGATAAGGCAGAAAGAAAGGATAGTTAGGAGGGATGCTAAAAGGGCTCGTTGCATATATTCGGTGCTAATTTACAGGTTTTCAGTAAGACATTGAGCCATCAGTTATCGTAAAAACCCCTTTATACTTAAAGCCCACTCAAGATAGCCGGCTGTTGACGCAAATAGTGTGCAATCAGTGGCAGACAATCACTTAAATTGCGAATCATTTACCCGAACTATGGCGCTACACCATCACATTGCACGACACACTAAGCGATACATTGGTCATGTGACCAAATACCTGTATGAAAGAGACACCATTTTTTCGCTGCTTACGGTTTTCTTATTCATCCTTTTAGTAAAATTTATTCCATTTAATTTTCATTTTGCCGACCCCATGAAACTTGCGATGAAGGATTTTGAATTTAATGATGTTGCATATGCAAAACTTGGAAAATCCGACGAAGCAAAACTTGATAATAGAATTGTGGTGGTGAATATCGGGCATCTTGACCGGGAAGAACTGGCTTACCTGATTGAAAAAACTGCATCGATGAATCCAAAAGTAATGGGCTTGGATTCATATTTTGAAGGGCCACGAGACCCTCATAAAGATTCGATCCTCAGTTCGGTATTTAAAAAAACAGAGAATCTTGTGGTAGTGAGCCGGATTGATAACGAACATCTTCATCACACACACAAATTTGAGCTTACCCCGGATTACTTTGATTCGTCTACACATCATAGGGGTTATGCCAATGTGATTGGAGAACAAATTGGCACTATACGCATGTATTCTCCTTTCGAGAAAATCGAACATGAAGAATACCCCAGCTTCACATCAGCCATTATGAAATTTTATGATGAAAAAGCGTATGAACGGCTTGAAAAAAGAAATAACGAAGTTGAAATGATCAACTATACCAGGCACAATACCCCTGAAAAAAAACAATACCTGGTAGTAGAGCCCGAAGACTTAATGTCGGACGCTGTTGATTCATCATTATTCAAAGATAAAATTGCACTGCTGGGCTATGTAACTGAGAACCCTTTTGATATTGAAGACAGGAAATTCACACCTATGAATCAAGAGGTTGCTGGTAAAACGAAACCAGATATGAATGGGATCTTTGTTCATGCCAATATTCTTTCCATGGTGCTTGACAATAACTACATAAAAAAATTGCCGGAATGGGCAGGCTGGATAGCTGCTATACTAATAGGTTGGCTACATATGTCTTTATTTATCAGGTATTATCTTGAAAGCCATATTTGGTTTCATTTAGTAGCAAAAATTGCCCAGATAATTTCGGCCTTCTTTTTTGTGTATCTTGGGATGGTTCTATTTAACAAGTTCCGGATAAAACTTGATATGGAGCTTACTTTGGTGGTAATTGTCCTAGCTGTTGATATTATTTATTTTTACGAGGCATTTGCAGTATGGATGCATAAAAAATTTAAATTTGCTACGGTTTTTACCCATCTCCATCATCCGGGAGAACAACCCGAACACAATCATCAAACACATACACATCAAACACAAGAACACCATAATTAATTAACATGAAAAAAGTATTTTATCTCTTTTTGATTTTTGCCCTTTCCATTACCGCTTCGGCACAGGATGACATGTTTGTACTTTACAGCATGAAAGGAAATGTTTCCGTGGTAAGTAATAAGGTAGAATCAAAAGCAAAAATCGGTACAATCCTAAAAGATGATGCAATCATAAAAGTACCGCAGGGTTCATTTGCCACTCTTATTTGTAATGAAACAAGAATGTTCTCGCTTACTAAATCCGGGAATTACGCAATTAGTAACCTGAAAGACTCTTGTAAAGAAAATAAAAGTTCATTCAGCGCAAACTATGTAAAATATATGTGGAGTGAATTTACCAAAGAACATGGCACACCTGAAAAGAATAGGAAAAATTACATGGCAAATGTAGGAGCTGTTGGCCGTGGCGATATCAATAATGTTTGGGTTGATCCGCGCTTGGATTCAGTGAACTATGTTTCCGGCACCATTCCTCTTTCCTGGAAAGCTTATACTGAAGCTGAAGAGTTTGATTTTAAATTATATGACGACAGCAAAACAAAAGTTTTATTAGCAAAGACCGTAAAGAAAAAGCATGTAGATATTTCTGAGCTATTAAAATTAATTCAGCCGGGTAAAATTTATTACTGGAGTGCAACTGTGAAGGGCGAGCCGGAAAATCAAGACAGGAAATATCTTCACTATATTACAAAAGACAACTATGTTAGCTTTTATAACTCAGTAAAACAACATGACGCTGCGGAAACCGACGCAGAAATGAATTTCCGTCTTGGTTTTGTGCTGGAGGAGAATCATTATATAGCAGAAGCTTTTAATCATTATATGAAAGCGACACAGTTTGATCCAACCAATTCGCTTTACAGGTTTACATTTATGTCATTCAAAAAAGACTTTGAAATAAAATAATTGTTGAGTATGTTTTTAAAAAAGCGTCCGCCTATGGCGGACGCTTTTTTAATTAAAGAATATCATCCATACTTTTGAGTCCACTAAAAGCCTCCCGCGGTTTGATTATGAAAATACATTTTTGGAGCATCGGGAAAAATAATGAAGCATACATCAAAGAAGGTGTGGAAGATTTTACAAAACGCATCTCAAAGTATTATCCTGTAGAATGGACAATAATTCCTTTACCCAAAAACTCCGGTATGATGAGTGAAATGGATCTCAAAAAAAAAGAAGGTGAAATAGTATTGGAATGGCTGAACAAAGACGATTACCTCGTTGCCCTTGATGAAAGAGGAAAACAATTTACATCGGAGACCCTGGCAGATTTCATTATGAAAAGAGGTAACGAAAGTGTAAAGAATCTCGTGTTCCTGATCGGTGGGGCTTTTGGAATTGATGAAGCAGTATTAAAAAGAGCTAATCATAAATGGAGCCTTTCAACTCTCACCTTTCCCCATCAATTGGTAAGGCTGATATTGGCCGAGCAGGTTTATAGAGCCTGCAGCATTTTAAGAAATGAAAAATATCATCATAAATAATTTAGATTTACTGAATGGAAATCTCGATCACACTCATCATTATCATTGCGACAAGCATTATTTCATTTATTGCCTTCAACAATCATAGGCTATTGGATCAGTTTATTTTTTACCCGCCGGCAGTTCGCCGCGGACAGATCTATCGTTTCTTTAGTTGCGGATTGATCCATGCAGATTTCGGTCACCTTATTTTTAATATGATCTCTTTATACCTGTTTGGCGAAGCAGTGGAATCAAAATTCATGGAAGCTTTTGGTCCAGTAGGCAGACTTGTTTACCTCGGCATGTATGTATTGGCGCTTGCAGTATCAGTTATTCCAACTTACATAAATAATAAAGACAACTATCATTACCGCAGCCTTGGTGCATCAGGTGCAGTGTCCGCTGTAATATTTGCCGGAATACTTTTTTTCCCGCTTGCAAGACTTGGTCTTTTCTTCATCCCTATCTATGTTGCCGGCTTTCTTTTTGGTATTATTTATCTCTTTGTTTCAGGATGGCTTGATAAACGAGGTGGAGGAAATATTAATCATTCAGCACATATTTTCGGTGCCCTGTTCGGTGTTGGCTTTACGATCATTGCATGCCAGGCGTTTTCGGATTATCCAGTACTTGAAATATTTGTCGATGCAATAAGAAATATGGACCCCCGTCAGCTAATTACATTCGGGAGATAACTGATCTTTAAGCCACTCTTTGTTTGCTCTGTTACTTTAAATCTTTCATCAATTCTTTTTCCAACAACCCAGATAATTTTTTTATCCATTTCAATGACCCAGGTTTTTTCCTTTTCCGTTTTTGATAATTTCTGGTCAATAAAAAAACGGGAAAGCTTTTTCTTTTTTTTCATTCCCAAAGGATAAAAATAATCACCTGTTTTCCATTTGCGCAGGATCAATGGGAAGCTGATCTCTTTTGCATCGAGACAGGCGATATTGTCTGAGGTTTGAAGTTTGAAGTTTGAGATTTTAAGTTTTTCAACTTCAATTACTCCTTCTTCGAATGGTATACCTTTATCTTTTTCTTCAATGATCATAATCTTTGATTCCGCAGAATTGATCGGGCTGATGATAAACCAATGCCGGTGTTTAATGAGTCTGTAATTGAATGTTGGCGAGTCAAGGTATTTTCCGGAATCACTTTCTGCCAACTTGATCACTTCATCAATTTGTTTTTCTGTAAAATCAAAATCAGCAATGATCTCATAGATCAACGCCCGGTTATTATAACCCATTAATTGTTTTACAGGAATATGCCATTCACTTCCTTTTTCTTTTACCAGTTTCTTCTTAATATCACTAACTGCTAGCTTGTAAAGCTTTTCAATTTCCTTGAACCTGTTAATGTTGTCAGTTAAATTCTCATTTACCTGCGGGTAAACTTTACTGATGGCAGGAATTATCTCATGACGAAAAAGATTTCTTGTGTATTTGATTGAAAGATTTGATGAATCTTCAACAAACTCAAGTTTGTTTTCATTTGCAAACGCGATAAGTTCCTTTTTTGAAAAGGGAAGTAACGGTCGCTTGATATAAGCAAGAGCAGCTGACGGTCCTGAAATAGGAATGCCTGTCAAACCATGCAGACCTGTACCACGAAAAAAATTCATTAAAAGAGTTTCGATACTATCGTCTGCGTGATGAGCTGTTAAAACAAAACTTCGGGTAGCTGGTGTATGCCATCCAGGAATAGTATCTTTTTCAATTGTATTTATATTATTTCCTAAGGTCTCGCTCTGCCATAAATAAAAAAACCATTTATATCTCAGATCTCTCGCTGCTTCCTGGATCGACAATCTATTTTCTTCCGCAAATTTTTGAGTGTCGAATTTTTTAACTTTAATCTCAACCTTATATTTTTCTGCCAAGTGCCTTACAAACTTTTCATCTCTCTCACTCTCCTCTCCTCTTAATTGAAAATTGCAATGAGCAATTGTAAAATCATAACCAGCCTGTTTACATAGTTCGCATAGCACAACAGAATCTACACCACCGCTTACAGCAAGCAGCAGTTTATCTTTTGGTGAGAAAAGATTTTCTTTCTTAATAAATTCCTGGTATCGTTGAAGTAAATTCAAATTTGCTCAATAGTATTACGAAAGTACAAGTGTGCGACGCAAAGGAAGTTGATAGTAGTAGCTTAGTTGGGTTCATAATTAAAAAGTCAATTCCTAAAAAGCACTTCTCAACGCACTCAGCGAATGATTATCACCTGCCTTC
>Ga0105242_10004765_pt1 | contig 10501 bp, 5 predicted proteins | sample KBSM24metaG_FD_81521 | JGI IMG/M metagenome (GOLD analysis project Ga0105242, IMG submission 81521) | Miscanthus rhizosphere microbial communities from Kellogg Biological Station, Michigan, USA - KBS M2-4 metaG | ecosystem: Host-associated > Plants > Roots > Rhizosphere > Soil | place: Michigan... | reverse complement strand
AGCTCGTCGCGAGCTCGCACGGACTCGACGTCGCCGTCGGCGATCCCGTGATCTACGACTCGACGGAGCGATTCTCGATCACCGCAGGCGCGATCGTCTTGGCGGTCGGCGTGGCGCCCGTCTCGAGCCGTGCCGAGACGTTGCTGCGCGACGCGGCCGACTCCGGCGCGGCGGCCGTCGTGTTCAAGGGGGCTCACGCTGCGATCGAGCTGTCGAGGAAAACGGACGCCACGAGGCCGGGGCCGGCGCTTCTCGCGGTACCGGAGGAGATGACATGGACGCAGCTACACGCGTTCCTGCTGAACGCGAGCCGCTTCTCAGCCCAGCCGGCGTCGGTCGGAGGTATCGCTGGAGTGCCCCTTGGCGACCTGTTCGCGCTCTCGAATGCCATTGCCGGAGTTGTCGGTGGAGCGGTGACGATCGAGGATCCGAATCGGCGCGTTCTCGGCTACTCGACGCTCGGCGACCAGCCGATCGATGCGGCTCGGCGTGGCTCCATCCTCGGCCGGCAGGTTCCGGACTCGCCCGGAATGCGTGCGCTGTACCGCCGGGTGCTCTCGACATCCGGCGTCATGACGGCGGACACGCCGACGCTTCGGCGAATCATCAAAGGCGGGTTGCCGGACGACCACGACCTGAAGCCTCGCTCGGCGGTCGCGATCCGCGCCGGGAGCCAGGCGATCGGGTCGATCTGGATCATCCACGACGAGAGTGAGCTCGACTCGGAGTCCGAGCATGCGCTCGTCGAGGCCGCACGGATCGCCGCACCACACGTCATCCAGGCCCGCGCGGCCCGGGACGTCGACCGGAGGATGCGAGCCGAGATGCTCTTGACAGTTCTCGAGGGTCGTGGCTCCGCGGAGGAGACGGCAGTGCGACTCGGGTTTGTTCCGACGGCTCCGATCTCCGTGCTCGCGCTGGAGCTCGCGCCCGACGCTGTGGCGATCGACGAGCTCCAGCGGGAGCGCCTCGTGGACCTGGTCGTCGTGCACTGCGAAGCCTCGTTCCGGCAGACCGCCGCCGTGGCCATCGGGCAGACCGTGTACGTGCTGCTCCAGGGCGAGCCGGAGCCGTCCCGGATCGCCCAGCTCGTGGAGCGGATACAGGCCCACGTGGAGTCCCGGGTTAGTGCGGTGCTGCTGGCCGCGCTCGGATCGACGGTCGAGGGCGTGCGAGACGTGCCACGCGCGCGGCGTGAGGCGGAGCGGGTTCTTGGCGTCCTGCGGGCGGACCCGCGAGAAAGGAGTGTCGCCCGCATCGACGAGGTCCGAAGTGAGGTGGTGCTCCTCGAGCTCCGAGAGCTGAGCGCCGACCATCCGGGCCTCTCTCGGGGGAAGCTCGAGCGGGTGCTCGCCTACGACGCCGAGCATCGAAGCTCCTACGTGGCGACCCTTCGCGCCTACCTCGATGCCTTCGGGGACATCACCGAGGCCGCGCGACGCGTCTCCGTCCATCCCAACACGTTCCGGTACCGGATACGACGTCTGGTCGAGCTGTTCGAAGTAGACCTCGCGAACCCCGAGGAGCGCCTCGTGATCGAGCTGCAGCTGCGCTTGCCCGCGGCGGACGACCTCACCCGAGCTTCGGATACAACGTCTCCATCCCCACCGTGAAGCGCTCCAGCTGCTCCGGAAGCGGCGTCACGCCGAGACCCGGGCCGGTCGGGACCGGGAGGCGACCGCCCTCGAGTACGAATGGGTCGGTGATGTCCGCGTCGTAGTACCGCCCCGAGGCCGATGTGTCCCCCGGGAGCGTGAAGCCTGGAAGCGCCGCAAGTGCGACGTTCGCCGCACGACCGAGTCCGGTCTCGAGCATCCCCCCGCACCAGACCGGCACCCCCTCGGCGAGGCAGAGGTCATGTATGCGGCGGGCCTCGAGCAAGCCTCCGACGCGCCCGGCCTTGATGTTGACGATGCTGCACGCGCCGAGCGCGATCGCGTCCGCGGCGGCGCGCGCAGAGGTGATCGACTCGTCGAGACAGATCGGCGTGCGCACGGCCTTCGCCAGTTGGGCGTGACCGAGGAGGTCCTCCTCCGCGAGCGGTTGCTCGAGGAGGAGGAGATCGAAGTCGTCGAGTGCCGCAAGGCCCCCGGCGCTCTCGCGCGTATAGGAGGCGTTCGCATCGACCTGCAGCGGGATCCCGGTGAATCGGTTCCGCACGGCGTGCACGGGCTCGATGTCGCTCCCCGGCTCGATCTTGAGCTTGATCCGCCGGTACCCCTCGGCCAGGTAGCTCTCGACCGTCGCCAGGAGTTCCCCGACATCGTCGTGGATCCCGACCGAAACGCCGCAGTCCACCTCCTGCCTCACGGCCCCGAGGAACGCGCCGAGCGGAGTTCCGCTCGACCGCAGCTCGGCATCGAGGATTGCCATCTCCACCGACGCCTTCGCCATCGGATGGCCTCGTACCGGGCCGAGGAGGGCGACGACGTCGGCAGCGGCGACCTCGTCGCACGCGAAGAGGCGCGGAAACAGGTGTTCGCGAATGACGTCGTGGGCGCCCCCGACGTATTCGGACGAATAGAACGGCTCGGCGAACGCGACGCACTCGCCCCACCCGTCCGCATCCGGGCCGATGACATGGACGAGGAGCACGTCACGGTGTGTCTCGGTGCCGAGCGAGGTCCTGAACGGTGCGACCAGGGGAAGTCGCAGACGGAGCAGCTCGACGGCCTCGAGCCTCATCGCGTCAGTACCAGCCAGCCGTCGCGCGTGATCTCCTCGGCCCGGTAGCCAATCGCGAGCGAGCGGCCGACCGTGTCGCGCGCCGCGTGGCGCCACGCATGCGCGCACTCGGGTCGGTCCTCGCGGAGCCGGACGATGTCCTCGGGGATCCACGCGTGCAACGTCTCTCCGTTGCCGTCGACAGGGATCGTGGGCTCGTCGTCGGCGCCGGTCTCGAGGATGATCGTGCCTCTCCCGAGCGTGGGGTCGGCCAGCCCTCGGTCGGCGGCGCGGATGGACCGCTCCGAGGTGAGCTCCCACATCATCACGACCCGGTCGCTCTGCTCGCCGGCGTTCAGCCGATCGCGCAGGGGGCCGTAGAAGTCATCGTGATAGGCGACGATGGTCGCGCCGAGCTTGACGAGGTTGAAATAGGCATTGCCGCGCACGAGCGGATCTGCGGTCCACTGGATCGTCCGGACGCCGCGGGCGAGCGCCCACGAGCGCTGGAACTGCTTGAGCGCGAATCCCACCGATCTGCTCCGGAAGCCGGGGGCGACGCCGGTGATGTGCGAGTGGAGATGGACGTCGGGCCCTTCGAGGCCGAAGAACCCGAACGAGACGCCGATGAGTTCGTGTTCGTTGTAGGCGCCCGCAACGAAGCTGCCTGCATGGGAGAGCGCGCGCAAGAGGCTCGTCGGGGCCTTGGGCTCACCGTCGTCCCAGATGCGCTCGATCAGCTCCGAGCCTGCATCGAGCTCGGAGAGCGTCTCGAGGGTGCGCACGACGACTGCAGCCCGCTCTGCCGCGCGGCGCGCCGCTGCCGCGGCGTGCTCGCGCACGTCGGGTTCAATCGGGGGTGCCTCGACCTGCGCGTGCTGCATCGCCCGATGGTTCCATGCGTCTCTCGCGAGAGCATGGTGGATCCCCACAAGCTCTCGGGGGCCGATTTGGCATTCGTTCCCAAACGCCCCGCCCGGCCAGCGTCGACAATCGCCGGTATGGGAAGCCCTTCGACGGCGCTCGTCGCCAGGCTCCGCGAACGAACGCCCGAGATGATCGAAGCGCTGCGAGCGCTCGTCGAGGTCGAGTCGCCCACGTCGGACCTGCAGGCGTGCGCGGCGTGTGCGGACACTGTGGACGAGCTCGCCAGAGAGCTCCTGGGTGTGCGCGCCGAGCGTGTTCTGGTCGATGGACGTGTCCATCTGCGCTGGCGCTTCGGCGAGCGGGCTCGCGTCGTTCTCATCGGGCACTTCGACACCGTGTGGCCCGTGGGCACACTCGCGCGGTGGCCGTTCGAGCGCCGGGGCGGCACCCTCACCGGTCCTGGGATCTTCGACATGAAGGCAGGTGTCGTCCAGCTCCTGTTCGCCCTGGCGCAGCTCGACAATCGCGCAGGAGTCGTCGTTCTGCTCACGTCCGACGAAGAGGTCGGCTCGCCGACGTCGAGGGAGCTGCTCGAGGTGACGGCGAGCGGGGCTGGAGCCGCACTCGTGCTCGAGCCGAGTGCCCATGGCGCACTGAAGACCGAGCGGAAGGGCGTCGACGTGTACCGCCTCGAGGTGACAGGACGTGCTGCACATGCCGGTCTCGACCCCGAGACGGGAGCGAACGCAGCGGTCGAGCTCGCCCATCAGCTCGTGGCTATCTCCGTCCTCGCGCGGTCGGAGTGCGGTACGACGGTGACACCGAGCCTGGTCGCTGCGGGCACCGCGTCGAACACGGTTCCAGCCCACGCGACCGCGCATGTCGATGTCCGTACGCGAACTCGCGAGGAGGGCGAGCGTGTCGCGTCCGCCCTCATGGCACTTCGTCCGATCACCCCAGATACGGCGCTGGCGGTGGTGAAGTCGGTCAGCGTGCCGCCCCTCGAGCGGTCGTCCTCGGCAGAGCTCTTCCAACGGGCACAAGGGCTTGCTGCATCGCTGGGCCTGCCGCCGTTGGCCGAGGCTGCAGTCGGTGGCGGCTCGGACGGAAGCGTCGTGGCCAGCTTCGGCGTCCCGACCCTCGACGGGCTCGGTGCGGTAGGAGATCACGCTCACGGCGAGGGGGAGTTCGTGGTGGTCGAGGCACTGGCCGAACGCACTGCGCTCGTGCGCGCGCTCGTCGATGACCTCCTCGGATGACGCTGTTGGAGGACCAACCGGGCCTCGTGCCGGCTTCGTCCCGCTCACCGACGCCACGGGCCTCGTTTCGGGCTGCCGGACGATGTGCGAGAGGCGTCGCGAGACGACCCTGTAGTCGCCAGCCCCGACCAATCGAGGAGAGGCCGTGAAGCGTCGCCAGCGAATCGTCGACCTGCTCGAGCTCGCCGTCCCCGAGCAACCCGCGCTCTCGCCCGACGCAGGCACGTGCGCGTACGTGCTCCGGACGGCCGACGCCGAGACCGACAAGCCCGTTCGCGCGCTCTGGTGTCTCGGCATTCCGGAGGGGGAGCCTCGTCAGCTGACCCGCGGGCCTTCCGACTCGTCCCCGGCGTGGGCTCCCGATGGCGGCGCGATCGCCTTCCTCCGGTCGTCGGACGCCCCTTCACAGGTGTGGCTGCTCCCGGCGCATGGAGGGGAGCCCGAGCAACTGACCACGCTCCCGCTGGGTGCCGGCGCGCCCGTCTGGAGCCCGGACGGCTCGAGGATCGCCTTCGCCGCCCCGGTCGACCCGCATGCCTCGGCCGGCGAGGACGACGGGGCACGGCTTCGTCGCGGGGCGGAGCCCATCGTCGCCGACCGCCTGAGCTACCAGGCAGACGGTGCCGGCTTCCTCCGCACGGTTCGCAAGCACCTGTTCGTCCTCGATCCGGGAACCAGGGACTGCCGGCAGCTGACGCGGGGGGACTGGCACTCCGGCGACCCTGCCTGGTCGCCGGATGGGAAGAAGCTCGCCTTTGCTGCGGCGACGGCTTCGGATGCGGACTTGACGCCCCGAGCTCCCGTCTTCGTCGTCGACGTCGAAGTCGACTCGGACGCGACGGAACCGGAACCGGTCGGCCTCCTCGATGGCGTGGCAGGTCCCGTGACCTGGGCGCCCGACGGGTCGGCGCAACTGGTCGTCGGCTGGACGGGAGACCCGATCGGTCACGCAGGCCTCCTCCGCCTGCCTGCGGATGGCGGCGCCCCCGTCGATCTGACTGCACAGCTGGATCGAGATGTCATGCCAGGCGGCCCGGCCTACCCGGGAGCGTTGCCCCAGATCGCCGGCGACGATCGGACGGTGCTCTTCTGCGTCCGTGATCGCGGCTGTACCCATCTCTATTCCGTTCCCATCGACGGTGGCTCGCCGGCTCCGATCGTCACCGGTGCTGCACGCAACGTCGCCGGCATGTCGGTCGAGGGCGGCACGGCCGCAGTCGTGCTCGGTACCGGCGGCTCGTTCGGAGAGATCGTGGTCGTCGATCTGGCCACGGGGACCGAGACGGTCCGGACGCACTGTGGAGCGAACCTTCAGCACGTCGAGCTGTTCCCGCGCGAGGAGAGGGAGTTCACGGTCTCGGACGACACCGTCGTGCACGGTTGGCTCGTTCGAGACCCCGAGGTCGGTGGCCCGCAACCGCTGCTGCTCGATGTCCACGGTGGTCCACACAACGCATGGAACGGGGCTGCGGACGAGGTCCACCTCTACCACCAGGAGCTCGCCGCCCGAGGCTGGGTCGTCCTGCTGCTCAATCCCCGGGGAAGCGACGGCTACGGCACCGACTTCTTCACCGGCGGTCTCTCCTCGTGGGGCGAGGCCGATGCGAAGGACTTCCTGGAACCGATCGACGAGCTCGTAGCGGAGGGACTCGCAGATCCCGATCGACTCGCCGTCACCGGCTACAGCTACGGCGGATACATGACCTGCTATCTGACGAGCAGGGACGACCGCTTCGCGGCGGCGGTCGCCGGAGGCGTCGTCAGCGACCTCGGCAGCATGGTCGGGACGTCCGACCTCGGCCTCTTTCTCGGCGACTACGAGCTCGGGGGTCGACCGTGGGACGTGCGCGATGCGTACGAGCGCATGTCACCGATGGCCCAGATCGACCGCGTTCGAACGCCGACGCTCGTCTACCACGGCGCGGCTGATCTGCGCTGCCCCGTCGGCCAGGCACAACAGTGGTTCGGGGCGCTCCGGGCGCGCGGAGTGCCGACCCAGCTCGTTCTCTATCCTGACGCGCCCCATATCTTCGTACTGGAGGGACTCATGTCGCACCGGATGGATTTCAACCGACGTGTCGTCGAGTGGGTCGAGCACCACACCGAACTCGCGGGCGGACGCTCGGCGCAGGGGATCGACGCCGACCACTGGGAGCGCCGGCTCGCCGAGCTCGCCGAAAAGCACCAGGTGCCCGGGGCGGCACTCGGAATCCTTCGTGTCCGCGACGGCCAGGACGACGAGCGAGTCGAGGTCGCGTACGGCCTCCTGAACAAGGCCACTGGCATCGAGGCGACGCCCGACTCCGTCTTCCAGATCGGGTCGATGACAAAGGTATGGACCGCGACCGTGGCCATGCAGCTGGTCGACGAGGGGAAGCTCGACCTCGACGCGCCTGTCAAGGACGTGCTCCCCGAGCTCGAGCTCAGCGACCCCGACGTCGCCGCGAGCGTCACGCTACGGCACCTGCTCTCGCACACGAGCGGCATAGACGGCGACATCTTCTCCGACACGGGCCGCGGTGACGACTGTCTCGAGAAGTACGCGGCCGGGCTCGCGACCGCGGCGCAGAACCACCCGATCGGGGCGACCTGGTCCTACTGCAACTCGGGCTTCTCGCTCGTCGGTCGGGTCATCGAGAAGGTCACCGGCGGCACGTGGGACGCCGCCATCCGGGAGCGGCTCGTCGCTCCGCTCGCGCTCGAGCGCACGGGGACGCTGCCCGAAGAGGCGATGCTTCATCGCGTCGCCGTCGGGCACATCGAGGTCGAGGATGAGATCGTGCGCGCACCCGCAGCCTTCGGCCTGCCGCGCTCGGCAGGTCCCGCCGGGCTCATCAACTCGACGGTCGGCGATGTTCTCACCTTTGCGCACGTGCACCTCGCCGGGGGCGTCGCGCCCGACGGAACGCGCCTGCTGAGTGAGGAGAGCACGGCCGCGATGACGGAGAAGCAGGCCGACGTCCCCGACAAGTACCTCCTGGGCGACTCCTGGGGGATCGGCTGGATCCGTTTTGGCTGGGACGGTCGCCGGCTCGTGGGCCATGACGGCAATACGATCGGGCAGGCGGCCTTCCTCCGGATCCTTCCCGACGAGGGGCTCGCCGTGACCCTTCTCACGAACGGCGGGCACACGGCCGACCTGTACCGCGACCTCTACCGCGAGATCTTCGCCGAGCTCGCAGGAGTGGCGGTGCCGGGCACGCTCGATCCACCAGAGGAGCCCGTGTCGGTCGACATCGGCCCACATCTCGGGAGGTACGAGCGGGCGAGCGTCCGCATCGACGTACTCGCGGGCGACGACGGGCCGGTCCTGCGCACCGAAGTCACGGGCGAGATCGCGGCGATGGTTCCCGATCCGGTCGAGGAGTACCCGATGACCGCCGTCGACGAGAACCTCTTCGTCGTCCGCCCTGCGGGGACCGAGACGTGGATACCCGTGACCTTCTACTCGTTGCCGACCGGCGAGTCGTACGTGCACTTCGGCGCGCGCGCGACGCCGAAGGTGACGTAGCGCGAGCGCGTCTCGGATGGTGGAGCGACACGAACCCTCGCGGGGGCGATTGTCCGTGGCTACGATGCCGCGCGGGGGGTTGCCAGCAAGGATGGGCGTCGTGGTAGACCCGCTCGGAGTCGGACGGCAGGTACCGAGCCGAACTTCATACGGAGGTTGGAGATGCGCAAGTTCTCAGGGGTGATCGCCGCACTGGCGATGGCCGGGCTGCTCGCAGGCTGGGCGTCCGGAAGCAGCGCCGCGCCGGGGTTCGCTCGAGCAGCCGCCCCGTCCGGGACGCTCACGATGGCGGTGTCGACGGACCCCGGCAACCTCGACCCGCAGCTCACGCTGCTGGGAGCGGCTCGGACGGTCGACTCGTTCGCCTACGACTCGCTCCTCAGCGTCGTCGGAGCGGGAAAGCTCGCAACCGGCATCGCACAGTCGTGGAAGGTGGTTTCGGCGAAGAAGGTCGTGCTGACTCTACGGCCTGGCGTCACGTGCGCAGACGGCACCCGCATGACCGCATCGGTCGTGAAGCGGAACCTCGACTTCGTCGCGAACCCGGCCAACCAGTCGCCGTACTTCGGGGTCGCCATTCCGCCGACGACGACCGTGGCGGCGAACGACGGAGCCCGCACCGTGACCGTGACGGCGCAGATCCCGAGCCCGTTCATGCTGCAGGGGCTCAGCCTGATCCAGATCGTGTGCTCCCGCGGCCTCGCGGATCGCAGCCTGCTCGACAAGGGCACGGTCGGAAGCGGCCCGTACCGCCTGGTCGAGGCGGTATCGGGCGACCACTACACGTTCGCCGTTCGCAAGGGCTACACGTGGGGCCCGAACGGCGCCACGACCGCGGCTGCAAAGCTTCCGGCGCGCGTGGTGCTGAAGGTCATCCCGAACGAGCAGACGGCCGCGAACCTCCTCGTCACCGGCGGCGTCAACGTCGCCGTGATCTCCGGCGCCGACCGCGCGCGGCTCAACCAGCAGAAGCTCTTCAGCCGCGTCACGATCGGGTTCCCGCTCGAGTTCTTCTTCAACCAGAAGGCCGGCCGCGCGCTCGCCAACACGCCGGTGCGCCGGGCGGTCGTCCGGGCGATGAACCTCAACCAGATCGGCGGCGTCGCGACGTCCGGCCTCGGCATCCCGATCACGCAGCTCACGCGGCAGGACCTCTCGCCGTGTCCCGGCAACTCGGTTGCCGGAAGCCTTCCGGCGTACAGCCCGCCGGCGGCGCGAACGGTGCTCTCGAGGACGTCGCCGAGCCTGAAGGTCATCTTCCCGACCGACGCGGGCGTTTCGATCACCCCGGCGATGGAGCTCGCCCAGCAGCAGCTGTCGGCCGCGGGAGCGAAGGTCACGCTTCAGGGGATGTCGACGGTCGCGCTCCAGGGCGCACTGTTCGGGACCGGTGACTGGGACATCGCGGTTCTGGGCATCGGCGTCTCGAGCCCGGCGCAGCTGAAGTCGTTCCTCTCCGGGCCGGCGCCGCCCGGCGGCGTGAACTTCTCGGCGATCGACAACGCCGCGTACCGGGTCGCAGCCGCCCGTGCGACGCGAAGGGTCGGCGCAGTGGGGTGCAAGTTCTGGCTCGACGGCGAGCGGGCGCTCTTCCGCGATGCCAATCTGGCGCCGTCACGCGCCGTGACCGCAGCTATCTACGGGAAGAACGCGCTCTTCTCGGTCGACGCGGGCGGCGTGGTGCCCACGAGCCTGAGGCTGACGAAGTGACGTGACGGTCACGCCCGACTCCGGGCGGCCGAAGAGGCGGTGGTGGGCGGGCCATCCCAGGTCCGCCTACGCCGTCCGCCGGACGGCCAGGCTCGTCGTCTCGATGGCGCTCCTGTTGGCGGCGACGTTCCTCATGATCCACCTCGTCCCGGGAGACCCGGTGCGCGCGTCTCTCGGGCCGACGGCGCCCAAGGAGCTCGTCGACGCCCGCCGACATGCGCTGGGGCTCGATCAGTCCCTGCCGCGCCAGTTCTCCGACTACGTCAGCCAGGTGGCGCACGGCGACATGGGAACCTCGCTCGTGACCGGCGAGGCGACGACCGACGTGATCCGCGCGCGGCTCTCCTCGACGATGCAGCTCGCGGGGCTGGCGTTTCTCGTCGCGATGCTGGTCGCCGTCCCTCTGGGTGGCGCGATGGCAGCGATGACCTACGGCGGCAAGAGACGCTCACTCGAGCTCGGGTTCGCCGCCACCGCGGGACGTTCGCGT
>Ga0105242_10004764_pt1 | contig 10504 bp, 8 predicted proteins | sample KBSM24metaG_FD_81521 | JGI IMG/M metagenome (GOLD analysis project Ga0105242, IMG submission 81521) | Miscanthus rhizosphere microbial communities from Kellogg Biological Station, Michigan, USA - KBS M2-4 metaG | ecosystem: Host-associated > Plants > Roots > Rhizosphere > Soil | place: Michigan... | reverse complement strand
TGGAACGATCGCGCTCGGCGTCGATCCGAAGCCGCTTGTCGCCTCGCCGCTGCCGCAGGGAGTGCGTGTCTTTGCCGAAACGAGCGACAGCTTTTTCGCCACCCACGACGTGCGCGCGGAACTCGGCGGCCTCGCAGTGGACCTGGCGCTGATCGACGGCATGCACCTGTTCGAATTCGCCTTGCGCGATTTCATCAACGTGGAGCGCCTGTGCGGGCCAGAATCGACGATCCTGATCCACGATTGCTTCCCGTACAGCCGCCTCACGGCGCAACGCGAGCACGTCACGGCGTTCTGGACCGGCGACGTATGGCGCCTCGTCGTGCTCCTCAAGAAATACCGGCCCGACCTCGCCATCCACACGATCGCGACGCCGCCGACCGGGCTGTGCATGGTGCGCCGGCTGGACCCCGCGTCGTGCTTCCTGCAGGAGAACCTCGAGCGGATCTGCGCCGAGTTCCTCGCGCTGGACTACGGCTTCCTGCAAAAGGACCGCGCCGCCGAACTGAATCTGTTCCCGAACGACTGGGAAAAAATCCGCGCGCTGGTTTCAGACGCCGCGTCATGAACATCGAGCAGGCGCTGCGAGAGGCCGTCGAAAATTTCCGGGCAGGACGGCTCGCGTATCAGAGCGGCAACAATGAAATGGCCGCCACGCTGATGGAGAAGGCGGTCGCATGCGACCCCTCGCGTCCCGAATATCACAACGACCTCGCAGGGGTCTACTTCGCGCTCGGCCGCGCGAGCGACGCAGTGCAGGCGTACCGCGCCGCAGCAGCGCTCGATCCCAATCTCGCGGTCGTGCAGTACAACCTCGGCAACACCCTGTGGAGCCTCGGACAGCTGCCCGAGGCGGAGCAATGCTATCGACGCGCGGTGGCGCTCGACCCGGACTTCGCCCTGGCGCACAGCAATCTTGGCAGCGCCCTAAATGAACTCGGCCGCGTGCAGGAGGCGGCGGAAAGCCTTGGCCGCGCTGTGGCGCTCGTGCCCGACTATGCAGAAGCGCATAGCAGCCTGGGCAACGTGCTCCTGGCCCTGGGCCGGCTGGCCGAGGCCGAACGAAGCCACCGCAAGGCCGTGGCGCTGAGGCCGGAGCTCGCGATCGTGCACAGCAACCTGGGCTGCCTGTTGCTCGCGCTCGGTCGCCTCGAAGAGGCCGAGCAGTGCAACCGCCGGGCCCTCGCGCTCGAGCCGGGACTTTTCGACGCCCACTGCAACCTGGGCAATGCCCTGGCGAGCCTGGGCCGGCTGGAGGAAGCGGAGCGCAGCCACCGCGAGGCGCTGGCGCTGAGGCCGGAATTCGCTACCGCCCACTACAACCTCGGCAACGTGCTGATGGAGCTCGGGCGCCTGCCGGAAGCAGAGCACAGCTATCGCCAGGCAGTGGCGCTCAGGCAAGACTACGCCGAGGCGCATACCGGTCTGGGCAACGCGCTCAACGAACAGGATCGGCGCGACGAAGCGCTCGCAAGTCACCGGCGCGCGGCCGAACTCAGGCCGGACGATTTCCAGACGCGGTTTGCGTCCTGCATGCGCCAGATTCCGATCCTGTACGGCGCGCCCGACGACATCAGCAAGTCACGCTCGCGCTATGCCGCATCGCTTGCCGCGCTTCGCGAGGATCTGCGCCTTGATACGCCACGCGCCGTCATCGACGCCGCGGAAGCGGTGGGCAACCAGTTGCCGTTCTTTCTTGCCTACCAGGGCATGAATAACCGCGAACTCCATTCGCGGTACGGGGATCTTGTCTGCACCATCATGGCGGCGTGGCTGAAGCAGCAGAACCTGCCTGCGCCGGCGCCGCGGGCGAGCGGCGCGAGGCGCATCCGGATCGGAATCGTTTCGGCGCACTTCCGGCAGGGGTCCGTATGGAATGTGCTGACCCGGGGCATGGTGCTTGGCCTCGATCGCACCAAATTCGAGCTCTTCGGCTACCACACGTCACGATCGCGCGACAGCGAGACGGACTTCGCGCAGGCCAGCCTTGATGGCTTCCGGCAGGGTCCCTGGCCACTGCTGCGCTGGCTGGAGCTGCTGCGCGACGACGCGCCGGACGTGCTGATCTATCCGGAAATAGGCATGGACCCCATGACCACCAAACTGGCGGCGCTGCGGATCGCACCGCTCCAGGCCGCCATGTGGGGGCATCCCGACACGACCGGCCTGCCGACCATCGACTATTACCTGAGCGGCGAATTGCTCGAACCTCCCGGGGCACAGGCGCATTATTCCGAACGCCTTGTGACCTTGCCCAACCTCGGGTGCAGCTTCCGCCCGATACCGGTGGAACCCGCCGAATTCGACCTTGCCGCGCATGGCATCCCCGATCCGGAGGAACGCGTTCTCTATCTGAGTTGCCAGGCAGGCGTCTTCAAGCACCTGCCCCAGCATGACGAGGTATTTCCGCGCATCGCCCGGGCGGTCGGAAACTGCTGCTTCGTCTTCGTCCGTGTAGACAGGCTGTTCGATCAGTTTTACGCGCGGCTCGACGCCGCATTCTCCGCGTCGGCGCTGGACATCCGGGAGTACTGCGTGGTCATCGATGCCCTGCCACGGCATGCGTTCCTCGGATTGATGACCAAGGCTGACGTCTATCTGGATACCCTGTCCTTTTCCGGTTTCACGACCGGATTCCAGGCCTTGCAATGTGGATTGCCAATCGTCACCATGGAAGGCGAGTACATGCGAGGCCGGCTTGCCTCCGGGCTCCTTCGCCGACTCGGGGTCGTCGAGACGGTCGCGGCGGATGTGGACGGATACGTGAGCCTTGCAGTCGGCCTGGCCCGGGACAGCAGGCGACGTTCGGCGCTGAAGAGGAGGATTGCATCGCAGCTGCCCGGCCTGTTCCACGATGCGGCCCCGCTGCGCGCCATGGAGCGCTTCATCGAGGACACATTGAACCGTAAGAGCGCGCTCTAGGATCGCAAGCCACAGGTATGTTCCCGGTTCTCAGGAAAATGCTTCTCGACGTATTCACCGCGTCGTCCCGTGCCGCGCCGCCGGACCTGGCTTCACGCTATCTGACGCTGCTGAAGAATTCGCTTCTCGATGAGCTGTACATCGAAAACGAGGCAAGGCTCGTCTACGTCGTGCTCTGCGCCATCTCGGGTGCCGTGATCGAGGAGGACATCATTCGAGACATCGAGCAGCGCCGCCCCGAAATCGTGGCCCGCCTCAGGCAGACGCGGCAGCAGGGTTCGATTGGCTTCATGTGGGAGGTCCCGCAACCCGACGGGACGACACGCAAGGTCAACCTGCGCAACATCTCGGAGACGTACCACACGATGATCGGGCACCAGCGGCTGGACAACATCCACGATCTTCTCGACATCATTGTGCGCGACCGTATTCCCGGCGACCTGATTGAAACCGGCGTTTGGCGCGGCGGGGCAACCATCTTCATGCGTGGCTATCTCGCGTCGCGGGGGATCACGGATCGGCGCGTATGGGTGGCCGATTCCTTTGCCGGACTTCCGGTACCCAGCACGCAGCAGGACCAGGGGCTGGATTTCAGCGCGGCCGTATATCCGATCCTGGCGATATCAAGGCAGGCGGTGGAGGACTTGTTCCGGCGCTACGACCTGCTGGACGATCAGGTTGCATTCCTCGAAGGCTGGTTCAAGGACACGCTTCCGGGCGCGCCGATGGAAAAGCTCGCGCTGTTGCGTCTCGACGGTGATCTCTACGAATCCACCCGGGATGCCCTGACGCACCTTTATCACAAGCTTTCACCCGGGGGATTCGTCATTGTCGATGACTATTTCGACTTCAAGGCCTGCCGCCAGGCGGTTGATGAATTCCGCGACAACGTCGGCGACCAGGCGCCACTCCAGCGGATAGACTGGACCGGTGTGTATTGGCGCAAGGCCTGAGCGTTGAAATACAACCGCGTTTACCTGGCTGCCCTGGGCTACGAACTCGGTCCCGAGGTGGTGACCTCCGCCGAACTGGAAGACCGGCTCGCGCCTGTGTACGCGCGCCTCAACCTGCATCCGGGCCAGCTCGAAGCCTGGACTGGCATCGCCGAGCGGCGCTGGTGGCATCCGGACACGCGCCTGTCCGCGGGCGCCGTCTCCGCCGCGCGCCGCGCATTGGCCAAGACCTCGATCCAGGCCGCCGACCTGGGGGTGGTGATTTACGGCGGCGTCTGCCGCGAAAATTTCGAACCGGCCACCGCCTGCGCCGTCGCCGATGCGCTGGGCGTCAAGGGCGGCGCATCGGTCTACGACCTGAGCAACGCATGCCTCGGCGTGCTCAATGGCATGCTGGATATCGCCAACCGCATCGAGCTCGGGCAGATTCGCGCGGGACTCGTCGTGTCCTGCGAGTCGGCGCGCGAGATCAACGAGATCATCCTCGCCCGCATGCTGGGCGAAACCAACATGGATCAGTTTGCCGAGGCATTGGCGACATTCACGGGGGGCTCGGGAGCGGTGGCAATGCTGCTCACGGACGGTTCCTTCAATGGCGAGAAGGGGCATCGCCTGCTGGGCGCGGTATCGCAGGTCGCGCCGGAGCATCATGAACTGTGCCGCTGGGGACTGACGGCCGCAGGCCCGCAGCAGACGCAGTTCATGGCGACTGACTCCGTTTCCGTCCTTAAGCACGGCGTGCAACTCGGCCGCGACACCTGGCAGGTTTTTCTGAAGGAGATGGGCTGGAACCCGGCGCAGGTCGACCGCGTCATCTGCCACCAGGTGGGCAGCGGGCACCAGGACGCCATCCTGGCTTCGCTGCAGGTGCCGAAGGAGAAGGACTACACGACCTACCGCTTCCTCGGCAACATGGGCACGGCGGCGCTGCCGGTGACGGCGGCGATTGCCGACGAGCGCGGCATTCTCAAGCCTGGCCAGCGCGTCGGCTTTCTTGGCATCGGCAGCGGCCTGACCTGCCTGATGATGGGGCTGGAGTGGTGATGGCGCCGTTCCGCCACGAGCTGTATCCGTTCACCGGCACTTTCCGGAACGTGAACGGGTTCCAGCTGCACGCGCTCGATGAGGGCCAGGGCGACACGGTGATCATGCTGCACGGCAACCCGACCTGGTCGTTCTACTTTCGCAACCTGGTGCTCGGCCTGCGCGGCACGCATCGCGTGATCGCGCCCGACTACATCGGCTGCGGGCTGTCCGACAAGCCCGACGAGCAGAGCTACGACTACACGCTGCGCCGGCGCGTGGACGATCTTGCCGCGCTCATCGAGCAGGCCGACGTGCGCGGGCGGATCACGCTCCTGATGCACGACTGGGGCGGCATGATCGGCATGGCCTACGCGGCGCGCTTTCCGGAGCGCATCGGCCGGCTGGTACTGCTGAACACGGCGGCGTTCCACCTGCCGAAAACGAAAAAACTGCCAAGGACGCTGTGGCTGTGCCGCAAGACGCCGCTGGGCGACTTCTTCATCCGCGACACGGGGCTTTTCAACAGCGTGCTGGCGCGCTGGGCCGTATGCCGGCCGATGGAGCAAAGCGTGCGCGAGGCCTACCTGCTGCCCTACCGGGCGGCGCAGGATCGCACCGGCGTGCTGCGCTTCGTGCAGGACATTCCGCTGGAGCCCGGCGACCCCAGCTACGACCTGGTGAGTGAAGTGCAGGCCAAGCTGCCCAGTTTTCGTCATACGCCGACCCTGATCCTGTGGGGCGACCGGGATTTCGTCTTCGACCACCATTTCCTGCGCGAGTGGCAGAAATTCCTGCCCGAAGCCGAAGTGCACCACTTTCCGAACGCCGGCCATTACGTACTGGAGGACGCCGGCGCGGAAATCCTGCCGCTGATCCGCGATTTTTTCCAACGCCACCCCACGCATGCCTAATATCGCAGTGCACCTCGCGCAAATGGCGAGGCTGCAGGCGTCGCGCCCCGCCGTCATCTGCGCGCACGGCCGGGACGCACAGGGCGCGGTGGCCTACGAGCAACTAAGCTTCGCCGCGCTTGAGGAGACCAGCAACCGGCTCGCGCGCGCGCTCGAGGGCGCGGGCATCCGGTGCGGCACGCGAACCGCGCTCATGGTGCCGCCCAGCCTGGATTTCTTCACCCTTACCTTCGCACTGTTCAAGATAGGCGCGGTGCCGGTGCTGATTGATCCCGGCATCGGCGTGCGCAACCTCGGCGGCTGCCTCGCGCATGCGCAGCCCGAAGCTTTTATCGGCATACCGAAAGCCCATGCCGCGCGCGTGCTGCTGGGTTGGGCACGCGGCAGCGTTCATATCAATGTCACGGTGGGTTCGAAATGGTTCTGGGGCGGTTCCACGCTCAAAGAGCTTCTATCCAATTCCATTTCAGATGCCCCGTTTCCCGCGGTCGAGCCCGCGCCGCAGGAAGCCGCGGCGATCCTCTTCACCAGCGGCAGCACCGGTCCGCCGAAGGGCGCCGTCTACACGCATGAAATATTCGGAGCGCAAGTCGCGCACATCCGCGATCTTTACGGCATCCAGCCGGGCGAGATGGACCTCGCGACCTTTCCGCTGTTCGCGCTTTTCGGTCCGGCGCTTGGCATGACGGCGGTGGTGCCCGAAATGGACGCTTCGCGTCCCGCAAAAGCCGATCCGGCGACGATCGTCGACGCAATCCATAAATTCGGCGTCACCAACATGTTCGGCTCGCCGGCGCTGCTCAACCGGGTCGGGCGCCACGGGGCGGCACACGGCATCAAGCTGCCCACGCTGCGCCGCGCGATTTCCGCCGGGGCTCCAGTCGCAGCGCGGGTGCTCGAGCGTTTCACGGCGATGCTGCCGCCGGGCGCCCAGGTATTCACGCCCTACGGCGCTACCGAGTGCCTGCCGGTCGCCTCCATCGGCAGCGACGAAATTCTCGGCGAAACGCGCCACGCCACGGACGCGGGCGCGGGCGTGTGCATCGGCCGCCCGGTGCCGGGACTCGAGGCGCGGATCATCCGCATCAGCGACGAGGCGATTGCGCAATGGGATGACGCGCTGGAGCTGCCCGCGGGAGAAGTCGGCGAGATCGCGGTGAAGGCGGCGCACGCGACGCGCTCCTATTTCAACCTGCCGCAGGCCACCGCCCTCGCAAAAATCCAGGACCCCGTCAGGGGCGGTTTCTACCATCGCATGGGCGACGTCGGCTATGTCGACGCACGCGGCCGGCTCTGGTTCTGCGGCCGCAAGGCGCACCGTGTCGCGACGCCGTTAGGCACGCGATTCTCGGTGCGCTGCGAAGGAGTATTCAACGCCAGCCCGCGCGTCCTGCGCACGGCGCTCGTCGGCGTGCAGCGCAACGGCGCCATCGAGCCGGTGCTGTGCGTCGAACTGGAACCGGCCGCGCGCGGCGATGCGCAGGAGGCGATCCGCGCGGAGCTTCGTGAGCTTGGATCGCGGAACGAGGAGACGAAAAACATACAGACCTTCCTCTTCCATCCCGCCTTTCCGGTGGACGTGCGGCACAACGCCAAGATCTTTCGCGAGAAACTCGCGCTCTGGGCAGCGAGGCAAATGCGGTGAAGGCCCTGGTCACCGGCGGCGGCGGATTTCTCGGGCAGGCCATCGTGCGCGGGCTCCTGCAGCGCGGCGCCGCGGTGCGCAGCTTCTCGCGCCATGCACACGCCGCATTGAGCAGCCTTGGCGTCGAGCAGCTCCAGGGAGACCTGTCCGATTCCGCCGCCGTGTCTTCGGCAGTTCAAGGCTGCGATATCGTGTTTCACGTTGCCGCGAAGCCCGGCATCTGGGGCCGCTACGAGGAGTACCACCAGCCGAATGTCGTCGGCACGCAGAATGTGATCGGTGCCTGCCGCCAGCATGGCGTGCGTCGGCTCGTCTACACCAGCTCGCCAAGCGTGGTATTCGACGGCCGCGACATGGAAGGCGCGGATGAATCCGCGCCTTACCCGGCCACGTTCGAGGCGCACTATCCCAGGACCAAGGCGCTGGCCGAACAACTGGTGCGCGCCGCGAACGACGCGCAACTCGCCACCGTCAGCCTGCGGCCGCACCTGATCTGGGGACCGGGCGACAACCACTTGCTGCCGCGGCTCGTCGCGCGCGCGCGCGCGGGCCAGCTCTTGCGCATTGGCTCGCGCCCCAACCTGATCGATACTGTCCACGTGGACAACGCCGCCGACGCTCACCTGCTGGCCGCCGAGAGGCTTGCCCCCGGCTCGCCGGTCGCCGGCAAGGTCTACTTCATCTCACAGGGCGAACCGGTGCCGATGTGGGAAATGGTGAACCGGCTGCTGCACGCCACTGGCGCGCCGCCCGTCACGCGCACAGTGCCGGTCTGGCTCGCGTTGGCCCTGGCGTGCGTTTTCGAAACGACGAACAGGATCGCGGGCAGTCCGGGCGAACCGCGCCTGACGCGCTTCGTGGTGCATGAATTGTCCACCGCGCACTGGTTCGACATCTCGGCTGCGCGCCGCGACCTCGGCTACGCGCCTCGCGTGTCGATCGCCGAGGGCCTGGAAATGCTCCGCGGCAGCCTGGCGAAAACATGAACCTGCAATCGCTCGTCCTGCACCATGGCAATGTGGAGCTGCCCGTCTGCTTCGCGGTGGCAGACAACGTACCGTCCGAGGATTTCCTGAACGAAAATGAGAAAGAGCACCTCAAGGGTTTCCGGTTTCCCGCAAAACGCGAGGGTTTCCTCCTGGGCCGGCTCGCCGCCAAGCGCGCCCTGGCCGCGCTGCTCGAAGAACAGGATTTGCGCCGGATTGAAATTCACTCCGGCATTTTTGGCCAGCCGCTCGTCCGGCATCCGCGCGCCGGCATGGTGGATGTCACCGTGAGCCATTCGCACGGCCTCGCGGTCGCGCTGGCATTTCCCGCCGAGTATCCGATCGGCATCGACCTGGAAACCGTGTCCGCCGTCTCCGCCGCGACAGTCATCGGCGAACTGGAAGCTTCACCCGCCGAATATGCCTGGCTGGCGACGGGCGGCGTGGACGAGGCAACGGCCTGCTGCGTTCTCTGGACCGCGCGCGAGGCGCTCGGCAAGGCGTTGAAAATCGGCCTGAACAGTCCGCTGGGAATTCTTTCCCTGGCGGACATAAAGGAAGAGGGCGCGGGAATCCGGATCGGCCGCTACCTGAATTTCCCGCGCTGCCAGTGCCTGTCGCAGGTGAAAAACGGCCGCGTGCTGTCGCTCGCCATGCCGACCGAGGCGGCGCTCACGCCGCAAGTCTTGTTCCTGCCTTAGCGTAGTCGAAGGCGATCGGGTCGGCGCGCCCCGAGAGCGCACGCTCGAGAGCCTCGCCTGCAAGGGGCAAGCCGAACTGCGCATTGCGCATGTGGATGCGGCCGCGCAGCTGTTCGAGCGACATGCGCTTGAGCGTCGCCCACTCGGCGGCAGAGAGCCCCTCGGCATCCAGGCCGATGACGCCTTTCAGCATGTGGCCGAATTCGTCCTCGTAGACGCTGGCGCAGGCGGTGGCAATCAGCGCGTTGGCGCGGGCGTGCGGCCCCTGCGTTCTCTTTTTCAGCCCCATGCCCTCGGAAAAGAGCGTGCAGTAGCCGCCTTCGGTGAACCGGGTCGCGCGGTCCCCGAGCTTCGGGTTTTCTTTCTTGTGCGCAAAGCGCAGCGCGGAGAGTTCGAGGTCTTCTTTCCAGGCGGTTTTCACCGCGTGCGGGTTGAGTTTCGGCTCGCCGGGCAGGGCAAGCGCGTCGTGCGCGTCGGCGAAAGCGCAGTAGTGGGCGAACTCTGCGCGCAGCCCCTCGGCGATGTCGAGCACTTCGTGGCGATCGAGTGAGATGTCGATGCGCGGAAACGCGGCCACCAGTTCTTCCGCCGGGCCGAGAAAAATCCCCTTGTCGAGCGGCGCAAGCCCGGAGCCCCAGATCTCCTTGGAGCACTGCAGCGCGAGCCAGCGCCGGTCGGTCTCGCGGCTGCGCCGCTCCCAGTCCCAGTATGCGCGAAACACCGCGGCCTCGCCGGCCCAGTAGGGCGCTGCGGAATCGATCAGCTGCCTGAGTTCGGCGCTGACCGCAGTCATTCTGCCTTTGCCCCCGACGCCTTCACCACCTGCGCGTAGCGGTCATAGGCCGCGCGAATCCTCGCGCTGTAGGCCTCCGGCGTCGAACCGACCGCTTCGATGCCGAGCTGCAGATAGCGTTGCGACACGTCGGCAGATTTCACCGCCTTGGCTATCTCCGCCGAGATTCGCGCGACCAGTCCCGGTGCAATCCCGGCGGGCGCCAGCACGCCGATCTCGGGCGCGAAGTCGTAGCCTGGCACGCCGAGTTCTGCGACCGTGGGCACCTCCGGCGCCTGCGCCGAGCGCTTCGGCGTGCTGATGGCAAGCAACTTCAATTTGCCCGCCTTGACGTGCGATTCGATCGCCGGCAGCGCGGAAAACAGGAACGACACCTGTCCGCCGAGCAGCGCCGGCACCGCCTGGCCCATTCCCTTGTAGGGCACATGCACGATGTCGAGTTTCAGCGCGGCCTTGAGCGCCTCGGTGGCGAGGTGATGAATGCTACCGGTGCCGGATGAGCCGTAATTGAGCTTCCCGGGTTGCGCGCGCGCCAGCGCGATCAGCTCGGCGAAGCTGGCGGCAGGG
>Ga0105242_10004763_pt1 | contig 10509 bp, 14 predicted proteins | sample KBSM24metaG_FD_81521 | JGI IMG/M metagenome (GOLD analysis project Ga0105242, IMG submission 81521) | Miscanthus rhizosphere microbial communities from Kellogg Biological Station, Michigan, USA - KBS M2-4 metaG | ecosystem: Host-associated > Plants > Roots > Rhizosphere > Soil | place... | reverse complement strand
GGCGTTCGATTCCCGAATCGCATGGGTGGGGGAAAGATCGGCCGGTACATGCCCCTACGACCGGCGCCCGTGCCGCCGCCCACGCTGCCTGTCGTGCCGGCGGCCGGGTATCGTGCTGGCCGCCGGGCTGGCGCTGGCCTTCGACCCGCACATCCTCTTGCTGTCGTGGTCGGCCGAGCGCCAGGAGACGGTCGCCGCCACCAGCCTGCGGACCTGTGAGGCTGCCCGCGATGCCATCGCCGCCGGCCGCTGGCTGGCCCAAGACCCGCCCGCCGCGGTGCGCTGCGAGCGCGGCTCGGCCTTCGCGCCGGGCTCGGATTGCATCGCCGGATATTCCTGCCCGCCGAGGCAGTCACGATGACCGCGCTTCCAAAATCGAAGGGAATTATATAGATGACTCCCTGGTGTGAATTATGAGCAAGCGCAAGGGCGATCCTGGCTACGCACCGTACTGGTGCATCCATTACCGCTACAACAGAGACGCAAAGCCCGGTCACCCAGACACATGCGAAGCCGGTGTCGATTATGAGGCGTGGCGGGGCACCAAATTTAACGCCCGTCCGTGCTTTCTTGACGAGAAGGGGCAGAGCAAACCCAACGCGGCCTCTTGTCCGTCCCTGCGCCGCCCGACGACCGAGGAAATCGTCGCACATAAGGCTTGGCTCGAAAAACGCTGGGAGTTGATGGGCGTCGTGATGGTCGGAATTGGACCGTGGCGCGCGGCGCACAAAGGCAAATCAGCCAGCGATATCGTTGAATGCCCGGCATGCAATGGCCGTCTACATCTGAGCATCGCCGCTTACAACGGGCACGTTCACGGCAACTGCGAAACCGAGGGGTGCGTGTCGTGGATGGAGTAGGGAGTCATGTATGTAATTCCCAAATCGAAGGCGGAGGCCAAGCGGGTCGGCACCGTGTCCTGGGAGGGCGGCCCACTCGTGCCAGCAAGACTCTGGTGGTGCGACAGCGAACCGATAAGATGATTCTGAAGGGGCCGCGTGAACGAGCACTGGGAAGCTGCGGCGAGCTATCTCATCGTGGCGCTGTCGATGCTGTTCGCGGCGGTGGCGCTGGTGTTGTGATGATCCGCGGCGACCGCTGCGCTTGGTGGCAAGTGGCCTCGGCCTATTTGATCATTGGGCTCTGCGTTCTGTTTGCGGCGGTGGCGGGGTGGCTATGATCTACACGGACACGGTTTGGCGATGAGCCTGAGTCCGCGACCATGACCATCGAGATGATCCTGCCAATGGAGCTGGCGCGAAAGTTTGCGAGAGCCTACCTCAGCAGTATCGAGGGGCGTCTCGACCCCGAGGATCACGCTACACAGCATTTCGCCGCCGCGATGGCCGCCGCCCGCCACGAGGGCGAAGCTAAGGGAGAGTACTTGGCGCAGCGCTGGAAAGAGGTAGCCGACAGGCGGTACACAATTGACGATCTCGTTAGGCACCGAGATGAAGGTCGCGAGGAAGGTCGCCGCGAGGGTGCGGAACAGCGGGCGCTGGACGAGGCGGTGATCGAGGCGGCGCGAGAGATGGTCGAGGCTCACGACGCCATACGAACAGATACCGCTTCGTGATGGGAGCACCCCCATGTGGTTTCCGTTCATTCAATTCCGCGACCCGGACGATCCGCCTGGGCGGGTTGAGCGCACCTACTCGATCCCGATCCCCGAATGGCTGGCACGGCTGCTCAAGCCGGGCGAGTCCCCAGTGCCGGGCCGCAAGCCGCGCCTCGTTGTGAACATCACGCAAGAGCCGCGCGGTTAACCATCTATTCGCATGGACATACGGCCGACCCATCCCCATAGAGGGAGCGGCGCCGAGCGGGTGTAGCTCCCCGCCCGACGCCTAACCGCAACCGAACTGAGGGTTCGATCATGGCTTTCCGCACAATAGCAGCAGCTTTGCTTGTTCTCGCCGCCGCGTCATTGCCGGCCTTTGCAGCAGACGACGGCGCGATCACCACGACGAAGTGCAAGACAGCCCCAGGAGGCTCGATCTGCCAATCTGTGACCGTCGAGCGCCCGGCTGGTTCGACCGATTACGGGCCGCCCGGCTCGAAATTCGGGACGCCGCAAGACCCGGGCTATGGACCGCCGGGGCGGGCCTATAACACGAATTGACGCAAGTTCGCTGAACGGACGCTCGGGCTCATCGCAGCGGCATTACGGGCGCGTACCCGATGAGCCCGAGTAGCATCCAGACGATGATCAAGACGCCGATCACCACGATCACGACCTGGACGATCCGCCCGAACGGCGGCGGCAGCGGGATCTGCTGCGACACCCAGTAGACCAGCCCGAGGATGATGACGACGACGAGCAGCGTGATCAGGAAACCGATCATCTCGCATCCTCCAATAGTCGTCGCACCGTGTCGCACGGCTCCAGCACGGAGAGGATTTTCCCGTCGGCCAGCCACAGCACGCAGTGCGTCTCGGCTGGCGACAGCTTGTTGGTGTGCGGCGGCGGCGCTTTGGCGTGCAGGGCGGTGATATGGGATGGCACAACGGCGACGCCGCCGCCATCCGCCCGGTGTAGCAATATCATAGCCATCCCGCCGATCAGCACGACGTAGCTCACGTGACCACGCTCACCGCGAATTGCCGCGCGGCAGTCGCATCGCCGGCCGGAACGAACCCGGATGGCACGGTGCCGCTGAATGCCCCGGCGGCATTAAGCGTGCATGAGTTGACCACCGGCCCGGCGCAAAATAACTGGTAAACCGCCCCGGACAACGCGCTGACGCTAATCCCGCCGGTATTGGTCGCCGGGTTGGCCGTGCCGCTGCCGTTCCAGTTGCCCGATGGCGCGACGCGGAACCAGACACGCCCAGCCGCAACATCAAGCGCGATCCCGATTGTATCCGCGGTCCCCCGCGCCCCGAGCGTGCTGCCCGAGTTGGCGTTATTTACCCAGATGTTGCCGGAAACATAGACCAGCGCCGCTTGCGTCGGGGTTGCGCCCACCGTCGTAAGCACCGCGCTCGCCGAGGCAATCCCCGTTGCCGTATTGCCGCTCCATCCGCTAGCGGTAGTTTCCCAATAGTATTTCCCGGACCCGCTATATGGCTGTGTTGCCCGTACGCCGCCGGGGGTGGCTGTGGAGACTGCCGTGAGATTGCCGTTGCTGAGCGTGATGCCGGCGGACTTATCGCTCGGGTTCCAGGTGACAACGGCCATTCAGCCAACCGTCACGTCTCAAATGCCACAAGCGAAGCGGTAAAATTAACAAACGTCGCATCCGGCGATGCCGGCGCCACCAGCGCCAGCGTATCGCCTTGCGCGAAGGTCACGGCCGCGCCGCTCGTTGTCGTGAAGGTGCTCGCCACCATTGCCGACGCGCTTACGACAATCGTGCCGACGTTGGTGAACGTGCCCGGCGAGGCGGCGACGGCTTTCTGCACGATCACGGTCATGGACCCAGTGGCGTTGACCGTGCCCCGTGCGGCCGTGGCGTGCCCGAGATAGGCACCCAGGTTCGCGGGCAGCGTGATCGCCTTGGTGCAGGAGTGCAGCAACAGCAGTTGGCTTGCCGTCATCAGCCCCGGCACGAATGCGGCGACGACGTACTTCGGCCGCTGCGCGCTCCAGGCGCCCGAGACATACACAAGCTGGTCGTGCGTCGTGCCGCTGGGCAATGCGGCACCGTTGCCGGCGGCGGTGATCCTGCCCTTGCTGTCGACGGTGATATTAGCGGCGGTGTAGGCGCCCGACGTTACTGTGGTGTTAGCCAGCGTCGCGGCCTGACTGCCACTGCCCGGCCCCGCCAGGACATCCCCGGTAAGCTGGGTGATGCCGCCGCCACCGGATGTCACTGTCCACTTGGAGCCGTCCCAGGTCCACGACGTTGCCCCGACGCTGTAGACCTGCCCGAATGTCGGGCTCGCCGGGAAATCGAGGCTCATTGCGCGGCCTCCAGGGCTTGTACTTTGGCCGAGAGTTCGCGCACGGCTTGCCAGAGAGTTGCCACCATATCGTTGTACGAAAGCCCGGCCACGCCACTCTCCGGATCGATTGTCACTCCACCAAACCCACTTTCTCCTGTGGCGGCTACTACGTCCTGCGCAACAAAGCCCCAATGATTGCGGCTGGTGACATGCTCCAACTTGGGATCAGGCTCTGCCGGCGGTAGAAACTTGAACTGTTTTGGAGCAATCGCCTCGACATAACCAAGACAATCCGGCGGCATCGGCTGGATATCAGTCTTCAGTGCCGCGTCCGACAGGGTCGCGTAGTTGTAGCTGTTGTTCTGCGCGAAACCCGCGGTCGGGCTGCCGCAGTACCCTGCGTTGTCGGCACTCGGGATCACCCATCCCACCGTCACGATCCCGCTCGTCGTGATCGTCCCCCCGGCCAGCGTCAGGCCCGTGCCGCTAACGGCAAACTTAACCGCCCCCGCCCCCGCGCTGAACAAGTTCGCTACGCCCGATTGGGCGTACCACTGCCACGCATTGCCGGAGCCGGGGGTGGCGCGATCCTCGAAGACCTGACCGGATGAAGAGCCCGCTGTCGTTACCGTGCCGGCAACCGTCAGCGCCCCCGTCATCGTGTCTCCAGCCCTGGCAACAAATGTCGTTGTCGGGATGCTGCTGGTAAGGCTCGTGGCGCTGCCGGCAATGCCGATCTGGCCTGCGGTCAGCCCACTAACCGTGCCCACTCCAGCCGGCCCCTGCGGCCCCGGCTGGTTGCTCGCCGGCACCCACTGGCTCGATGAGCCGTCGTCGTACCAGATGTACAGTTGCCCGCCGACGCTATCCCACCAGGCGTCGCCATCCGCCGGGCTGCCCGGTGGCGTGTCGCTGGTGGTGATGCTGGCGCCGCCGCCCGCGGCAGCCGCCCATGTCGGGTCGGCCCCAGCGCCGCCGGTTGTCAGCACATGGCCGGCAGTCCCCGGCGGCAGCGCCGACCACACGCCCGCGCCGCGGCGCAGCAGGCTGCCGCGGCTGGACCCGATCACCGCGTCGAGGATAGCCGATAGCGTGGCTGCGGTCGGCGCCGCGCTGCTGCCGGTCAGGTTCGCCAGCAGATTCAGCGTGGCAATCGGCGACAGGCTGATGGTGCCGCTCGTGGTGATCGGGCCGCCGGTAACACCGCCGGAGGTTGCCACTGAGGTTACCGTCCCCGAGCCGCCACCCACGCCGCCGGCCACCCACGCACCGCCTGCCCCCAGCACCTTGCCGGCAGCAGCGTCTCCGGTTGCCGGCGCAGGCACCATGCCCTGCGTGCCGCCCGAGCCGGCGTCGCCGCCAAAGGCCGGCAGCACCGTGGTTGCTACAACCGCCTTGGTCTTGTTCTGCCAGAGGCTGGCGGCAAGGTTGTAGACCAGCAGATCGCCATCGGCCGAGCCGGCAATCGCGACATCGATCAGGTCCGCCAGCCCCGAGGTGGTGCCCGACGCGCCGGTCATCTGCTTGTAGACCGGCAGCCCGCCTGACAGCGCCGCCCAATCGAACGTCGCGGCCGAGGTGTGCGAGATCATCACCGCGCCCATGCCGCCATCGGGCGCGACGAAGAAGTCCATCTCCTCGTATGGTATCGCCGGCATCCAGTCGCCGCGCCACTGCGGCACCGGCATCGTCATCACGATAGGTCCTAGGGTGGACCCGTCGCTCATCTGCATCGTGAACAGCCCGCCTTCGATATTGATGGCGACGGGCACCACCGCTTCCGGCGGGTTTTCTTGCAGGTACTCGATGCGCTGGTCTACGTCATAGAAGTTCTCGTCCACCTCGGCCGGGACGAGGTTGACGCCCTTGCCGGCGCCCCACGCGCCGTCTGTGCGATAGAGGATTGCCATCAGCGGGCCGCCGCTCTGCGTCTTGCTTCGGGGATGTCTTCCGGCGATTGCGGCCCGTGGAGGCTCGGCCCCGGCTTGTAGGATGCGATCAGCCCGGTTGGGTCCAGATCGTCATCGAGCGGGTCAGCGTCGTCGGGTGGCCCGGTGTTGATGCCCCGGCTCCAGTTGCCGCTGCCGTGCAGCAGAATGTCTGGTGTCTGCCCCAGCAGCTCCACAGCCGGCGGCGGCAGCATCACCGGGTTGCCGTCGTCGTCGAGCACCGGCAATCCCGTGTCCTCGTCGATCTCCGGGTGCTCGGTCGGGCTCACCGGCACCCCGTCCGCATCGACAAAGGCGCGGCGGTTGGCCTCGACGCCCGTGTCCAGCGTGACATCCCGAAACAACTGAAGCTCCGCCATCTCGACGGGCAGGATAAAATCCACATAGTCTTCGGTCGCCGGCAGCCCGAGCTTCTCGCCGCCGCTTGGCACCTGCGTCGGGGAATAGCTCCCTGTCGGGATGGTCAATCCCTCGCCGGTCTGCGAGATCATATTACCCTTCCCGTTGTTGAACGGCTCGACCTGAAACGAGTCGTAGGCAATCACATCCCGGTAGATGAAAAAGGTATTCGGACTGAGCACTGCGTTAGGGTCGCTGCTGCCATCCGGCCAATAACCGCTCAGCGCCTTCTCGGTCAGGTTCACGTCGTCGAGCGCTATCCACATCTTGCAGGCGCTGATGACGGTGCCGACTTCGTCCCCGCTGGCCTCGCCACTCGCCAGGTAGGTGCCTTCGACGTTGCACGACGTGCTGAGGTCGAACGACAGCAGCAGATGGTGCCAGTGGTCGGCTGTTATTTCCGGCCCGGCATAACCCGGGAAATGCGGCAAGCCCACGCCGGTACTTCTATTGGTGGTGCGAAAGCTCTCGGGCGTCGCGCCCACAGCGATATCGGCGGCGCTCGCATACGTGGCGGTGGTATGCTGCGTGCGTTCCGGCAGGACATCCCCGTTCTCGTCCACCGCAGGAAAGTTGTCGCAACTGCCGTCATCAACCGGGTGTTGCCAATCCAGCAGGTCTTCGACCGAAAGCCCGACCACGTTCGGCACGGAGCCGTCGAAGGCGCCGGTTTCATCCATCTGTATGTTGACGTTCAGCAGCGCCTGATCGGTCGTGCAATCGATGCCGATATAGCTCGGCTCGACGGGGAACTCGGTGCCGGTAAAAAACCATTGCGAACCATTGTCCTCTGTCTCGGTGGGGAAGCCGGGTTCGGTCTGCCAGCTACAAGTCAGGTTAGACCATGCCTGCGAGGTGTAGGTGTGGGTGGTGAGGGGAACATTGTGCAGGCTGGGTTGCTTGAACGTGAGCCGCTTGCCAAAAACCATCAGCGGAATGATCCCCATCATCGGCGCGCCGGTGACATCGTCCGCATACATGCTTCGCGCCGTATCTATTGACGCCTGTGGTACGCGGAACCACAGCGAGATCACCGCCTTGTTGAAATCGGGAATACCCTCTGGCAATTGAAGATAGCTCACGGCGGCGGCTCATCCGCAGGCGGCCCGGCTCCCTGCCCGAAATGCACCGCCAGCCCGCCGCTCCAATGCACCTCTAGGAATTGGCGCGGCGGCTGCTGGTAATACGGTCGATCAACCGAACCCTCTGGCGGCAGGTCGGACATCAGCGCCGCCGCCCCCGCCGTCCCGGAGGTCCATGCCCGTCCTGAACGCGCGTCTCGGAATAGTAATATGTTATTCCAGTAATTGTGACGTTGCCTTGATCGTCTTTGAACCCTTCCATGTGCCCAACAGCAGGATCGCCATAATCAGTCAGCCCCTCGGGCTTTTTGGCGTATGTATTCGGCCCTGACGATGTATTGTTGGTGGTCTTATCGAATGTTACCGATTTCGGACGGTCTTCCATGACGTACTGCGACGGGTCGTCGGGGTTCTCCACCCGCACGGTTTCCGACACCCGGCTGGTTTCCTGATAGCTCTCCTTCACGTTGAACCCGACGCCGCCGAGCGGCTCGGGGCTCGGCATCGCGCCCACCGTACCCCAACAAATAAGGCCGGGACTGGTGCCCTCGGGATCGAACTCGGGCGGGCGCGGTATCCTGTAGCGATCGTAGTTGCGCGCGATGCTGTCGAAGCTAGGATTGACCGGCAGTTGCCGTTTGTAGGAAATGTGGGGCGCGATGCCAGATGGATTTATCGCCACGGGATTATACTTCTAGATTGATCTGTGTGGGGATGGGTAGCGGTTGGATCGCGGGCGTGAACAACGTCTCAAAGTCCATGCCGGCAACCGGCCTTAGTTGAAAGCACAATCGCGTCGGGTAATGCGCAAGCGCATCGACGGGATCGCTGGTGGCATTAACTACCGTGATCTGATCATCCATGCCGCCGGTTATTGTGAGGCTTTGTAGCGCCTGCCCACGGTCGAACATCAGTAGGTTAACGCCGTCGTCGTCTATCGCAAAGTCGTCTAGGCTTTGGTAGACGAGATCGCCGGTCGGCAGCATTACCTCAGCGCCAGTCATCGCCTGATAGCCGGCGTCTACATAACCAAGCTCGACATATTCCGGCGCGCCTGCCGCTGCTGTTACGCTCGTACCGTGGCCGATCGCGCAGCCGATGGTTAGGTCCACATAGTGCGGACCATCGCCCGAGGCAGCGAAGGCATAGGAGGTGATCTTGCCGATTGCCTCGCCCGAAGGCAGCCGCCGATCCACAACATGCGCATTCATCCGCAGCGTTGCCGCAATCCCCGTTGCCCACGGCACCCGGCACTGAACCTCGATGGCGCGTGCCCGCCGCCGCAGCTCGGCCCGGCCGAGCAGCAGCAGATATTGCACCGAGAGTTGTCCGCGGTCGGTGTTGAGATAGCTCGCCCGCCGCGTGTCGCCGATCGCCATGCCGAGCGACGGGTCGGTGACGGTATCCTCGGCGTTGATGCTTACCTTCGCGATGTTTTCTTCATTCTCCGGTTCAGCCAGCAGCGCTTGAATATCCGCCGCCAGCGAGCAACGCACCACCTCGACACGACCGCGATCCGCTGCCCAATCAAATAAAGTGAACTCCTCGATGGCGCTGATCGGAAAGAAAACCTGATAGTCCGAATAACCGCCCCACCAAGTGGGTAACATAAAAGACCGCGGACCGCCGGCCTGCACCTTGTTTAGCTCAGCGACACTGTCTTCCGAAAGCTGCCGGTAGACAACTCGGTAGCTGTAGCGCTTAAATCCTTTCGGCGCCTCGAATGCCCCGGTGTTGGCATTCACCGTCCAGCCGCCGCCGAAATCGGTATTCGGCTTTGGCCAATCCGATTTTAATCCCTCGCCGGTCAGGCTAGAGATAACGCCCGACTTGAGCGATGCCGCAAAGGCGGGTCTTCCGTATGGCCCGATAAGACCCTTGGTGCGGTAGATTGATTTGTGCGTGACACAGGCGTTGTAGACATCCCATGTGACGTCGATCGTGCCGTGCCCGGTTTGCCTCCAAGCAACAGTTCCTTCGAGATCAATGCGCGATAGCGGCGGCTGCGAATAGCTGGCGTTGAAGGCGTCGTAGGTGTGATCCGCCTCGCCGATGGTTAGCGTGCCGTCCTCGCCCATCAGCTCGTCGGAGTGCGTCAGTTCCAGCGTGTCGCGCGCGATGTGCCACTGCGCGCCGTAGCCGTTGAGCACGACGTCGGGGTCGTCTTCGCCCGCTGCAATCCAAATGCTGTCGTAGTACGGCAGCACCTTGAGCGTCTCGGCATAATTGGCCTTGAGCGCGTCGTACTCGGGCGGCTTGGCGGCGAACAGCAGCCGCACTGCTTCGCCGTCGATGCTCTCGGGCACCGCTACCAATCGCCCAGTGAACAGCGGGATAATCGTTGTGCCATCATCCCAGCTAAGCCAGCACCACTGCACCCGGCCGGGTGCGAGCAAGCCGGTGCCGGGGTTGATCACCGTCATGGTGAGGCCGGCGAAGTCGCCCTCGGACTGCGTTATCTGAAGCTCGGTGATCGCCTCGTCCTCGACCGCATGCACGTCGGGATCGAAGGCAATCGGCGCCGCAATCCAGGCCATGTAAAACGGCCCCGGCATTATTGCTCCTCAAGCTCCAGCGACCAGCCGACCTGCGCGCCCCACTCGTCGGTGCTGGTGCTGTAGCTGATGACCATCATGGAGAGCCTGGGCCGGAACCAAGTCCATGCGTTTGCGGTGCGCGACGAACCCGGCACCACGGTGCGCTGCGGCGCGCCGCCGGCCGTCAGGTAGCCAAGCTCCGACACGCAATCCACCGTTACCGGCATGCCCGGCCACACGCCATCCAATGCCGGCGCCTCGGTGTCGGTGCACGAGATCGTGCTGCGGTACTTGCGCATTTGCGGCGGCGACAGATCGATGAGGCCACCATTGACGGTGCGCGCGATGGCGCCTGCCGCGCCGATAGGATCGAGCGTCTGTGTAAGTCCCCTGGCTGCAAAGGTCGGAAGCCCCGGCCCGCTGATGACGAGCAGGGTCAGCGGCACCGGCATTATTGCAGCAGCCCCGCGCGTCGCCCGCCGGCCAGCATGCCGGCGCGTTTCGCCTCGCGCGTCAGCCCGCCGACGATGGCGTTGTCTGCGGTCAGCCCGAATGTTCCGCCGGGGAACACAAGGTTAACCGTGGCGCCGCCGCCGGCTGCTACCAGCCCGCCGCCGGCAAAGCTGGTGCGGCGCGTCCGCACCATGCCGCCCCG
>Ga0105242_10004761_pt1 | contig 10511 bp, 10 predicted proteins | sample KBSM24metaG_FD_81521 | JGI IMG/M metagenome (GOLD analysis project Ga0105242, IMG submission 81521) | Miscanthus rhizosphere microbial communities from Kellogg Biological Station, Michigan, USA - KBS M2-4 metaG | ecosystem: Host-associated > Plants > Roots > Rhizosphere > Soil | place... | reverse complement strand
GTCTCTCACGTGCTTCGCGCTGGGCAGACGGTCGAGCATCCTGATGCGATCGACCTCGTCGATGATCCCATCAGCAACGAGGCTTACGAGGACGTGATCACGCGAGTCACCGCGACTCAGATGCGTCCCTTACTCCTCGCGCTGCCCGAGCGCGAGCGGCAGATCCTCGATCGTCGAGCGAACGACGAGACGCTACGAGACGTGGCCCGTTCGCTCGGTCTCTCGCACCAGCGCGTCGCCGCGCTGGAGGAGCGCGCGTTCGCGAGAGTGAGAGTCGCGGCCGATGCGACCAGCAGGGCCGGACGCGAGTAGGGACGGCCATCGTGTCTCTCCTTCGTCGCTCCACCTCTACGGGCCAACTCAGCCGACGGGCACGCGCGCGCTGCTGCGCACGCGCGCATACGATTCAGCGGTATCGCTACTTATTGCGCTTTGTGATCCGACAGCTCGTCGTTGCTCACCTTTCCCGCGTTCGCAACGTCGCCTGTAGCTCGCGGCGCGTCCGGGAGAAAGGACGTGCCGAGGTGCGCGCGGAGTTCGATCAGAGATTCGAAAACGGCCTCCGCTCCCGCTCCGAGGAGTTCCCTCTCGGAGTAGCCGCCCGTGAGCAGAGATACGCATGACATTCCAGCACGGCCGGCCGATTGGATGTCCCACGGCGAATCGCCGATCACCATGAGAGCATGCTGGCGCGCTTTGGCCTTCGCGGTCTCGATGATGTCCGGCGCGGGCTTGGTCGCTTCAACGTCCTGCGCAGTCGTCGCGGCGGCGACCAGGTCGCGCGCATCGAGCAGATCCAAGTATCGATCGAGATATTCCTCGGGAGACGAGCTTGCGAGGATCAGTTCGTAGCCGCGCGTATGGAGGTCGACCAATAGCTGGTGCGCGCCCGCGAGCGGCTCGATCTCGTCGAGCATCTCCTCGAAGCGGACTTTCTCTGCGGCGCGCAGTTCATCGCCGAGTTCTCTGTCTTTCGCATCACCGATCAGGGCCGGCACCATCTGGTCGCCGCCCATGCCAATGCACCGGTGAATACGCCACAGCGGCAGCACGATCCCGCCGTCTCTAAACGCTCTGTACCAGGCGAGTGCGTGCTGGTAATTCGAATCAACGAGCGTGCCGTCCAGATCGAAGAGCACCGCTCCAGGCGTGTTGTTGCTCATCGTCCTGCGGCCTCTCGGCGCGCATCCTCCGTTGCCGGTTGCTCGTTCCGGGGCGAGTGGTGAGAGTCGGGCATGCGTTGCTGTGTCCCAGGACTGCCAACTCAAACCTGTCAACCACTCGGAGCGTGCAAAGGAAGAGGACGCAGAGCTCGTCGCGGCGCTCGAGAAGATGCGCGAGGAAGCCGCCGAGACGGAGCGCCGCTGCGCCGACCTCGCAGGCACGTTCGAGGGTAAGAAGACGGCCATTCTCGATGAGCCGCGGACGACCAAGAGCAAGGGCGCCGAGATGCTCAAGATCTACCTCGACCAGGACTCCGACGCCCTGGACGGCTTCGAGTTCCTGACCATGGCAGAAGCCGGTGAGATCGGAAACTGGGAAGTCTTGTAACAGCTGAACGCGAGCGCAGGCCACGCAGGTGTCGAGGAGCTCGCAGCGTGGGCGTTGCCTATTCAACAGCGCCATCTCCAGGGCGCACGCGCCGGCTCGAAGACTCTCGCCGCGAACGAAGATCCGAACGAGACGGCGTAGGTCGACCCTACCCTCGCCGCCTCAAGCGCTCTGGATTCACGCACGCGCCCGGCAACAAACACGCACACGGGGCCCGGCGCGGCCGGGCTCCGTGTGGCCAGTTGAGCCCTGGGCTGCGCTTGAACTGGAGCGCCCTGATCGGAGCGCCTCGTGTCGCGCTGCCTCGCGGGGTCATGACTTCTTCGGGATGAACCCTGATCTGGCCGCTGGTCTCGAGCACCGCCCACCTCACTAGTCGAGGGAGGCGAGGCTCTGCAATCGAGCCTGGGCGGCGGGGTCGTCGATCGTGATGCGGTCGCGCGCTAGGCCTGGACCATGCCGCCGCGCGGCGCGTGCCTCGAGGTCGCTCATGCGAAAGCTCTTCAGATGGTCGGCCGCTGGGCGGCGCTGGCGTCGTCTCGGCCGGACACGGCTCCGTCCTGCCCCCGCAGCGCGCGAGTCAAGCGCCCCCGGTTGTCGATGACGCGGATCGGCTAGGCACGGATGGCGTCCCGATCTAGATCCAGCGCATTCGCCGCGCTGCTACCAGGGTGGCGCAGATGAGCAGTCCCATGAGCCCGATCGCCGCCCAGAAGAGATTCGGTGAATCGAAAAACGCCGGGTGGAAGTTCATCCCGAGCACGCCGGCGATGAGAGTCGAGGGCAGGATCACGACTGAGGCGATCGTGAGGACTTTCATGACGTCGTTCGTCCGCTGCCCCGTGCGCGACATCAAGATGTCAAACGAGCCGAGGAGCATCTCGCGCGTGTCCTCGATGGTGGCGATGACGTCGGCGACCTGACGTGAGAGCGCACGGAAAGCCTCGGACGATTGCGCGCTCGAGACATGGTCGAGTTCGGGACTCGCGAGCCGAGCGAACACCTCGCGATGAGGTGCCAGTTGCATCCTCAGCTGGGCGATGCGACGCCGCAGCGCGACTAGTTGCGGAAGGAGATCCGTGTGGCGCTTGAGGCTGACCAGCAGTCCCTGGTCGAGCTCATCGATGCGCTCGACGATCGCCTCGATCGCGGCGTTGTAGGTCGTCAGCTGCCATTCGAGGACCCGCGCCAGGAACGAGGGCGCGTCCAGCACGCCGAGCTCGCTTCCGCCCGAAGCACGCTCGCGAAAGTCGTCGAGGAAAGGCACCGCGTCCGTGTGCGAGGTGACCACCCAGGCGTTGCCGACGAGGCACACGATCGAGACGGGCTCGCAATCGTCAGGGCGCACGAGAGCGGCAACCTCGACGCGGAGGGTGCCCGCGTGATCGTCGGCAGATGGCTCACCGGTGGCCTGTAACAGGTAGGGCTGCGCGTCGCGCGGGACGCCCAGCCTATCGAGCACCGCCGCGACGTCCACGTCCGCTGTCCCTACGAGGTCGATCCAGAGCAGTTGATGCTCGCCGAGCGCAGCGGCGTCAACCTCCCGGACGTCGAGATCCCGATCCTCGCCCTCTGCATCGAACAACGTGACCTGCACGCGCGCTTCTCCCGCGGTGGCTCTGATGCCACCATCGGTCACGGATGCTTCGCCGTTGCCATCGCCGTGCTGGTGAACGCCGGGAGGTTCCATGGTGTCTCCAGCCTCCCACGGCGGCTTCGCTCGAAACATCGCGCTCGGCGGCGAAAAGGCGCCACGCGTGAGAACACGCACTGCTGGGTACGTTCGCCGGTGCAGTCCCGCCCGTTCACGCGATTCCGCCTAGGCGACCACATTCGCTCGAGCCTCTGGTTCGTGCCGGTCGCCTGCGTGCTAGCCGGCGTCGCCGTCTCCTTTGCGACGCTCTGGATCGACGACGCCTTCGACCACGGGCTCATCCCGCAGGCATTCACCGGCGGACCCGATGCCGCGCTGACCATCCTCTCGGCCATCGCGACGTCGATGGTGAGCCTCGCCGCCCTCGTCCTGACCATCACAATGGTCGTAGTCCAGCTCGCGATGGGCCAGTTCTCGCCGCGCATCGTGCAGCGCATCTTGCGCGACAAGCCGAGCCAGTTCGCGATCGGCATCTTCGTCGCGACGTTCGCCCACGCCATGCTTGCGATGCGTGACGTACGCGTCGGCGGAGACGGCGACAGCGGCACGGTGCCAGGACTCGCTGTCGTGGTGGCGTTCCTCCTCGTCCTGATTTCGATTGCCGTGCTCGTTCTCTACGTCCACCACATCGGCCGCTCGCTGCGCGTGTCCGCATTGATCGAGCTGGTCGGAAAGGACACGCGCAAGCAGCTCGACGTCTTCTATCCTCAGCCTGCGAACCCGCACCCGGCGCCCGACGACGTAGCGGTCGTTCTCGCACCGATGTCCGGCGTCGTCTGCCACGTCGACTTCGATCGGCTGGTCGCGCGGGCCCGTGAAGCCGGCTGCTCGCTCGAGCTCGTGCCGGCTCTGGGCGAGTTCACGCCCTCCGGGGCACCGCTCCTGCTCGTGCGCGACGGCGATCCCTCACGCCTCGCCGAGGATGTCACCGACCACGTCGTCCTGGGTCTCGAACGAACGCTCGAGCAGGACGTGGCGTACGGCCTGCGCATGCTCGTCGACATTGCCGAGCGATCGCTCGCGGACTCGCCGTTCCTCGATCCGACGACCGCCGTGCAGGCGATCGACCGGCTCCACGACTGCCTGCGCCAACTCGCGCGCCGGCCATTTCCGGATGGCCTCCATCGAGACGATGAGGGCGTCGTTCGACTCACGGTACCGGTGATGTCGTGGGAGGCGTACGTCCATCTCGCGTTCGACGAGATCCGCCAGGCCGGGGCGAGCTCGCCGCAGGTCGCTCGGCGGCTGCGTGCCTCGCTCGACGATCTCCGCGGGCGCGCGCCTGCCGAGCGTATCCCTGTCCTGGACGAACAGATCGCGTTGCTCGAGGAGGAGGTGCGACGCGTCGTGCCCGAAGCCGAGCTCGCATTCTCGCTCATGCCGGATCGGCAGGGAATCGGCGTTCGCTCCGGGGAGCCGCGCGCTGCGCTGCGCGAGACCGCACACGGCAGGTGACGACTCAGCTGTGCGCGTCATCATGCCCGGCGACGCGCCCTAGGGGTGCCAGTGCGCTAGCCGCCGTCAGCGCACGCGAACGGCGTATCTGCGCGTGTTGGACTCCTCTACCTGGCCGCGTACCGTCAGGTGCACCTCGGCCGTCAGGGTCGCCGGGCCGTTCGGGAACCAGCGCGGCACGGCTGACACGTACTGCCAGGTCGTCGCACCGGTCTGCGTGACGCGCGCCGAGCGGAAGCGCCAGCGTGTCGCGCCGTGCTGCAGCGTGACGCGTGCGTAGCTCGCCAGCGCGCGTTTCGTCTGCCCGGTCACGATGTAGGTGACGCGCCAGCGCGTGGGCGTGGAGTGACGCAGCACCTGCGGCACTCCGCCGATCCTCGGCATGGGCTGCGCACTCACCGAGAGCAGCGCGACATGCGCCTCGGAAAGGCGTTCGGGGTGGGCAGCGCCCGTCAGGACCGCACCGGCGAGAATCGCCGCGATGAGGCCTGCTGGCCGCAACCGCGGCTGTCGCATCGGCTCATTCAATCAGGGGCAGAGGATGCCGTATGTGCGATCGGTGGCGTGGGGTGATCGATCCGATAGCCTCCGCCCATGGGGTTGCTGGACGGGAAGATCGCGCTTGTCGCCGGGGTTGCGAACAAGCGCTCGCTGGCCTGGGCGATCGCGCGCCGGCTGGCCGAGCAGGGCGCGCAGGTGGCGTTCACCTACCAGGGCGAGCGCATCGAGTCGAGCGTGCGCGAGCTCGCTGCGTCCGTCGGCTCCGACATCTGCATCGAGTGCGACGTCTCGAGCGACGAGAGCATCGACAGGGCGTTCGCCGAACTGGTCGAGCGCGCCGGCGGGCTCGACCTCATGGCCCACTCGATCGCATTCGCGCAGGCCCACGACCTCGCCGGGCGCTTCACCGACACCGCCCGCGACGACTATCGCCTCGCGCTCGACATCAGCGCGTATTCGCTGGTCGCGATGACGCAGCGCGCCGAGCCGCTGATGGAGGCGCGTGGCGGCGGTGCGATCGTGACGATGACCTACCTCGGCGGTGAGCGCGCGATCCCGGGCTACAACGTGATGGGCGTCGCGAAGGCCGCGCTCGATGCGTCGATGCGCTACCTCGCCGCCGATCTCGGCCCCAAGAACATCCGCGTCAACGCCATCAGCGCCGGGCCGGTGCGCACGCTCGCGGCGCGGGGCATCGCCGGGTTCAGCCAGATGGAGGGCCTGATCGCCGAGCGCGCCCCGCTCCAGCGCGGGATCGAGGCCGACGACGTCGGGCAGGCGGGCCTGTACCTGCTCTCGCCGATGGCCTCGAGCGTGACCGGGACGATCCTCTACGTCGATGCCGGCTATCACGCGATGGGCCTCTAGACGGTGATCCAGCGCCCGGCGCTCCACGTGCTGGGCTGTGCGCCGGCGAGCGGCAACCCGGGCGAGCCGTGCTCGGGATATCTCGTCAGCGCCGGCGGCTCACGAGTCCTGCTCGACTGCGGACCGGGAGTGCTCTCGTCGTTGCTGGCGCGCGACGCCGCACCGCTCGATGCGATCGTCCTCTCGCACCTGCATTTCGATCACGTGGCCGACCTGATCCCGCTCGGCTACGCGCACGTCTTCGGCCTGGCGAGCGAATGGAAACCACCCGCGTTGTATGCGCCACCGGGAGGCGAGGCGCGCCTGACGGCGCTGTGCGAGGCGAGCGGCCACGGCGGCAATCACCTCACGGAGTGCGGCCTCACGCTCGCCGAGTACGAGCCGGGCAGCGCGCTCGCGATCGGCGAGGCGCAGCTCACCTTCCGCGAGCTCATCCACCCCGGCGTCTCTCACGCGATCCGCGTCGAGGCCGGCGGCGGCGCCCTCGTCTACTCGGGCGACACCGCGGTCACGCCCGCGCTCGGGGAGCACGCCACCGGCGCCGACGTGTTGCTGAGCGAGGCGACGGCGCTGCCCTCCTCGCCGGTCCACCTGCCCGCCGGCCAGGCCGGCCGGATGGCCCGCGAGGCGGGCTGCAAGGCGCTCGTGCTGACGCACCTCGACGTGCGCGAGCGCGCGGCGGCCCTGCGCCAGGCGCGCGAGGCCTTCGGCGGGCCCGTGCAGGCAGCGATTCCCGGCCTCCGCGTCGCGGCCTAGCCGAACAATGTGAGCTCGTCCGGGCCGGCCTCGGACAGCAGGCGCGGCACGTCGAGGACGATGCACTCCACTCCGCGCGCCTCTGCCAGCACCTTCGCCTGCGGGGCGAAGTCGGGCGCCACGACGAGAGCCCGGATCTCGCCGAGCGCCGCGTTGCGCTCCGCCTGCTCGCGGTAGCGGACGACCTGCTCCACCGCCGCTGCGATCGCGCGCACGCGCTTGACCTCGACGAGCGCGACGCGGCCCTCGGCGTCGCGGCACCAGAGGTCGACGGGGCCGACGTCGGTGAGGCGCTCGCGCTCGACCACCGCCAGCCCGGGCTCGATCAGGTGGGGTGCGCGCGCGAGGTGCTCGTGCAGTTCGCGTTCCTGCCCCTCGCGCTCGAGCAGCGCCTCGTCGGTGAGCGCGTGGCGCTCGTCGTGGTGCACGTGCTCGACCACGATCGTCAGCGTCTCGTCGGAGGAGGGGCGGTAGATGCGGATGACCTCGGCCTCCTCGCGCACGCTCGTCGGGCCCGCCATGTAGTTGATGGGCTTCGCCCCGCGCAGAGCGTGCACCGCGACGGAGCCGTCCTCCTTGAACAGCACCACGCGGTCGCCGGACGCCAGCCGGGTGGTCAGACGGCCGGCGTATCCGATCGTGCAGCGGCAGACGAGGACTCGCACGGCTCGGCACGGTAGTGCACTACCGTGCGGACGTGTTCGAAATCCAGCATTTCCCGAATGGAACCCGCCTGCTGACCGCCGCACAGGCCGATGCGCAGTCGACCTGCGTGATGGTCATGTACGCCGTCGGCTCGCGCTACGAGGACGCCGCGACCGGCGGCATCTCGCACTTCGCCGAGCACCTCTTCTTCAAGGGCACGGAGCGCCGTCCGACGGCGCGCCACATCGCCACGGAGATCGACGGCATCGGCGCCGAGTTCAACGCCTTCACCGGCAAGGAGTACACCGGGTACTACGTCAAGTGCGCGAAGGAGCACGTCCCCATCGCGATCGACGTGCTCGGCGACATGCTGCTGCACTCGCTCTTCGATCCCGAGGAGATCGAGCGCGAGAAGGGCGTGATCGTCGAGGAGATGAACATGTACATCGACACGCCGACGAGCTATCTCCCGAGCGTGTACGACAAGCTCTGCTACGGCGACACGGCGCTCGGCCGCGACATCATCGGCACGCCCGAGACGGTGCGCGCAGCGACGCGCGAGACGTTCATGAACCACCTCGGCCGATGGTATGTGCCGTCGCGCACCGTGATCGGCCTCGGAGGTGCGGTCACCGACGAGGCGCGCAGCGCACTCGAAGGGTTGTTCGGCTCGCTCCCGGCGGCCGAGAGTCCGGATCCGGAGCCGTGGACGCCGCAAGCGCACCCGCGCGTGCACATCCACCACAAGGAGTCCGACTCGTTCCACATCCGCATCGGCGGCGACGGGCTTCCGCTGCTGCATCCCGACCGCTACGTGGCATCCGTGCTCGCGGCCGTGCTCGGCGGCGGCATGTCGTCGCGCCTCTTCACGGAGGTGCGCGAACGCCGTGGCCTGGCGTATTACATCGGCGCCCAGCACGGTCAGTACGTGGAGGCCGGTTCGCTGTTCTCGCAGGCCGGCGTGGATCTCAAGCGGGCCGACGAGGCCGTCACGACGATCGTGGCCGAGCTGCGCCGGATCGCCACGGAGCGCGTCCCCGACGAGGAGCTGACGAAGGCGCGCAACATGCTCAAGGGCAGGCTCGTCCTCGGCCTGGAGGATCCCCGCTCGATCACCTCGTTCGGGCTGCGCGGCACGATCCTCGAGGGCGAGCCGCGCGAGATCCCCGAGATCCTGGCGGGCTTCGACGCAGTGACAGCAGAAGACGTGGGACGACTCGCAGCCACACTCCTCGCACCCGAGAAGCTGCGTCTGGCAGCAATCGGCCCCTTCGAGGACGAAGCGCGCTTCGAAGCCCTCCTCTCCTGAACAACCACATGGGGTCAGACCCCGCCTGGCGGGGTCTGACCCCACATGGCGGAGGCTGACCCCGAACCGGCTGGAGTGCTGCAAACCGTCTGGGCATCCCGAAAGTCGGGCACCTCGTGATCCTGACCTCGACGCGCGCCGCTGGCGCACGTTTCGGCGATGCAGGCCAGAAACCGCATGGTTAGGGGCACTGCCACCTTGGGGTCAGGCTCCGCCATGTGGGGTCAGGCCCCGCCTGGCGGGGCCAGGCCCCAATAGCGGGCGCCAATAGCGACACGAGGGGTCGGCGGCGGTCGCGCGGGCGGGTTGCGGGCTTTAGGAGTGGACTTCGACCAGCGTGGGGCGGTCGGCCGCGAAGGCCTCCGCGAGTGCGCCTGGGAGGTCGTCCAGGGACTCCGTGCGCACGCCGCGGCAGCCGAAACCCTCGGCCAGCAGCATGAAGTCGTGGGCCGTGATCTCGGTTCCCATGCGTGGGGCGCCGATGCGATCCATCGAGTCGCGCATCTCGCCGTAGCCGTCGTTCTGCCAGATCACGAGGGCGATCGGCAGACCGAGGTCGGCTGCGCTCGCGAGCTCGGGAATCGTGAAGAGCGCGCCGCCGTCGCCGGACAGTGCCGCCACGGCGCTCCGTGGCGCTGCGAGCTGCGCTCCGATCGCCATCGGAAGCGCGGGGCCGAGGGTGCCGAAGCCGCCGGGAGCGATGTAACGGCGAGGTGCCCGCCCCGGCCAGGAGTGATGCGCGACGTACGCCGGCTGCGTCGAGTCGGCCACGAGGATGCCGTCCTCGGGCAGACCGCGATCGAGCGCCGCCAGGAACGGCATGAATCGCTCGGCGCCCGGCCACCAGGTACGGCCGGCCCGCAATTCGGCGGCGCGATCGCCCGCCGCGGAGCGCTCTCGACCGCGCGCCGCCAGGCCGGCGTCGATCGCCGCGAGCGTGGCAGCGGCGTCCCCCTGCAGTCCGACGACGGCCTCTCGCTGCCGCTGCAGCTGCCCCGAGTCGATGTCGACGCGCACGAGTGCGCCCGCGAAGTACGGAGCCGCCGCGCCGGGCGCGTAGAAGTAGTCGGTCTCGCCGAACTCCGTGCCGACCGCGAGCACGACGTCGGCCTCGGCAAAGGCGGCGTGCACGGGCCTCAGTGTCAGCGTCGTGCCGAGGCTGAGGGGATGACTGTCGGGCACGACGCCCTTGGCGTTGACCGTCAGGCCGATCGGCGCGCCGAGACGCTCGGCGACCGCGGTGGCCTCGTCGCCCGCGGCCACGGCGCCGCCACCGAGCAGCAGCATCGGACTCCGGGCCGAGGCCAGCAGCTCGACCGCGCGCTCCACGAGCGCCGCGTCGGCGAGCGGGGCCCGCCCGCGTGCCGGCAGTCGTTCCGTGGCCGAGCCGGGCAGATCGAGCACGTCGATCGGGATGCCGATGTGCACCGGCCGCGGGCGCCGCGACTCGAAGATCTCGAAGGCCCGGGCGAACGCCTCGGGCAGGTCTGCGGGGTCGCGGACGTCGATCGACTCGGCCGTGATCGTGGACATGAACGCGCGCTGGTCGGGCAGATCGTGCAGGGTGCCGTGCCCGCGGCCGTTGTCACCGGTGGCCGTGGCGCTGGAGATCACGAGCAGCGGAATCGAGTCGTGGTAGGCGCCGGCGATCGGCGTGGCGGCGTTCGTGAGGCCGGCGCCCGTGATCAGCGTGCAGATGCCGGGTTTGCCGGCGACGCGCGCGTAGCCGTCTGCCATGAACGCCGCGCCCTGCTCGTGCCGGGGCGAGACGTG
>Ga0105242_10004757_pt1 | contig 10514 bp, 12 predicted proteins | sample KBSM24metaG_FD_81521 | JGI IMG/M metagenome (GOLD analysis project Ga0105242, IMG submission 81521) | Miscanthus rhizosphere microbial communities from Kellogg Biological Station, Michigan, USA - KBS M2-4 metaG | ecosystem: Host-associated > Plants > Roots > Rhizosphere > Soil | place... | reverse complement strand
TGAGCTTGAATCGCTTGCCTCCCACGACGGCAATCACGTCGAGCTCGCCGCCGAGCGCGCGCACACAGCGGCGCAAGGTCGAGACGAGGTGATCCTCCCGGCGCTCAGTATTGGACAGTTGCCCCTGGGTCATCTCGGCGGCCGCGGCCATTGCGGTCTGGGTGACGCCGAGCTCGCGGCGAAGATCGGCGAGGCTCATCTCCGGTAGTAGCCCCGTTTCGTCCCGCTTCTTGCTGCCCTCGGCCATTCCTCAACATGACTCGCGAGATATATTCGGTCAACGGCATAAATTCCCTCCCGCTCGCCGCGCTGCCACCGTTCAGGAATGCATGGGGGGCTGGATCAAGGTCGTAGCGTGTTTGTGGGTGGTGCTGGTCGGCGCTACGGGCTGCGCCAGCGAGGTGATGACCCACACGGTCACCATCGATGAGCGCTTTGACGAGGAACAGAGGGCCATCATCGTCGACGCGCTCGACCAATGGAAGCTCGCGCTGCCCGGCACGTACGTCGCGAGCCATGTCTTTGGCAAGACAACCTGTAACCAACCCTACGCGATCCACTTCGTGGAAGAGATGGATCACTGCAACAGTGTGGGCGACATCATTGACGGTCGCAGCCCTCTCGGACACGCCAACGAGAATCACGCGAGGATTACGATTCGCGGCGAGCTGACAGACATGGTCCTCTTGCAGACCATCATCCACGAGCAGGGCCATACCTTCGGCGCGAGCCACACGACGCGGCACGTCGATGTGATGAATGCAACGGACAGTCACGATACCTGCATTGCGGAGAACACGCTGGACGGCATCTGCGATGAATACGGGTGCGACGCTCCCTCGGTGCCCTCTTGTAGCGAATGAAGGAGAGCCGGGATCACGCTAGCGGCAGGCGATTCGCGGTGCAGCGCGTCACCACCCCCCCGTTCGCGAACAAGCGGCCGCCCGCGGCAGTGATGAAGTCCACCCAGGTCAGGTACCGGGCCGGACCGATCCAGGTCGCACCTGCATCGAGGCTCATCCAGACCAGCATGTAGCCGGGCGCCCCGCTGATCCCGGCGAGAGCATACAGCACGCTCGCTTGTTTGTCGGCGAGGATCCTGGTCGTGTTGGCGGCCAGCGGAAAGCTCGGGTGGGTTATCGTGGACACGAGGGCCCAGTTCACGCCATCCGGGCTCGAGTGAATGCGCAACTCGTTGCCCGAAGTGAACCGGGCGGAGTGATAGAACAAGTTGCCTAGCGAGCACAGACAGCCTTCCTCAACCGCGGCGATGCTGGCCAGGTTGGGAAGCGTGCCAGCGCTGAGCGTCCACGTGGTCCCGTTTGCCGAGACGTTGAACGCAAGGGCTGCTGCGGATCCGATCGACGCCAGACCCACCCCGCTCGGCAGAACTGCGACCCCGCCGTAGGCCGACCCTGTCAGCGCGCGCGTCGTCCAGGTGGCGCCGGTAGGGCTGGTGCTGATGTTTGCTGTTCCCCCGCTCGCGAGGAACAGGCCGTGCGTGGCGTCCCATACGATGCGGTTGCGCGACGACACTGGAGCCGTTGTCGCATTCGTCCATCCCGTTCCGAAATTGGTGGAGGAGCAAGCGAACGCGCCTCCGTTGCCGACGAGCACCACGCGCCGAGCGATCGGATCCATCGCTCCCGCTACGACTCCAGTCACCGTGCCGGACGTGGCCTGAGTGTCGCCACGCATGTCGTCGGCGACCACGTGCGAGCCGTTCACCCCGCCCACGCTGATCAGTGTGAGACCCGTGACCTCGTCATAGACCGCGGCAAGGCCGACCCCGACGGGCGGCACATCGTCCAGAGCGATGACGCCACAGGTAGACAGGAAGCCGCGTAGAGCCTGGTCTGTCGCGGCCCGCGCCGCGACCGAGCGCACGGCGTCGAGATACTGGCTCGCGCCCACCTGGTCGGGGCTACCGCTTGGGACTATGGCCGCAGCATCGAGCAGCGCCTGGTGGAAACCGAACTGGTCATTGACCCAGTCCTTTTCGAGCGGCGTACCGGTGCCATCCTGATAGGAGCCAGCGTTGCGCGCCTTGCCCTGCGGGTAGGCGGCCGCGATGTCGGTCTGGGCTGGGTATCGGGAGCTAGGGATGATTGCCATGGGTTTAGCTCGAGGTGATGGTGCCGAGCTTGGCCAGCTCGCCATGAGCCAGCGTGTACTCGACGATGGTGACGGCGCTGCGGATCAGGGTGACCGAAGCCACCGACGCGCCGTTTGCTTCCGCGATCTCGTTGACGACGCCTGCGAGCGCGCCCTGGGTGACGCGGTCGAGGCGGGGCAAGCTAGACAGGCCGACGATGAACGGCGCCCGCGCCCGCAAGAACTCGTCCACGCCCTGGTCGAGCGCGAGCAGCGTTGCGGTTGGATCGTCCGCGGTGAAGCCAGTGATCACGAGGTCGAACGCCGTGCGAGTGATCGGCAGGACATTGACCGCCGCGTTGGCGGGCCGTCGGTTCGCCAGACCGGTCGGTGAAGGGGCCTCATCCGGATCGAAGTTGATGGCGTCCAGGACGGCCGCCAGCTGCGTCCCATCGGGGATGCCGTCGGGGCCCGCCACTGCCTCCACGTACACGTCGACCTCACCGGGCGCGCCCGTGTACGGGAACACGTTGCGGATGCCGGCGACTTCGGTTCCCCATTGCTGGTAGTCCGCGTACGCGCCGCCCTGGGGCCTGCGTTGGAAACGCCCGAGCACCCGCGCGCGATAGACTTCCTCGAGCTCGGCGTCGGCGCCGACCACCGACACGGCCGAGACGGGCGCAGACGTCGCGACGTTGGGCAGCGGGCTCGCGAACTGTAGCACCTGCCCGACCGCCAGATTGCCGATGATGCCCGAGCCGTCGCCGGGCCTCTGATCGGAAGTGGCTCGGGCCACGGCGGTCACCGTGGGCGCGTTGAGCGAGACGGCGGCGACGGTCTGATAGACGACGCCCGTCGCGGCATAGAGCAGCTGCGAGCCACCCGGCAACGACCCGGTTTGCGTCAGCACCGTGACCGTGATCGAGAGCTCGGCCTGCGTCGATGCCAACGGCCTGCCAACGCCGATGAGCTCACCCCACAGGACGAGCGGGCGGATCAGCTGGCCGTTGACTTCCGTCTCCTCGTACGACGCCGTCGAGACGAACTGCTGAAGGAGACTGTTGCCCGCGTACTTGTAGAGCGTGACGAACACGCCCGCGAGCGCCTTCGCGAGCACGCGCGAGAAGGCCTTCGCCAGGAGTGGGATCGTCTGCGACAGCGCGGCTTCGAGCTGCGCGATAATGTTGGTCGCGACCTGCTGCGTAGTTGGAGTTATGAGGGCCATGATTTCAGCCGAAGGAGAACTGGATCAGTCTCGCCAAGACGACGAGCTCGACGTCGACGGCGACGCGATTGAGCGCTGGGATTCGTGCGGTAACCTTCACGCTCGTGGCTGCGCCCTCGTCCAGCATCCACTGCAGATCGCGGCCGGCGGCCTTCTCGATGCGCAAGAGGTTCGCGGGGATGGCGGGCAGCGACCGGATCAGGTACTGGGTTTCACTCCGGTACTTGCGCGCGGGCTCGACCTCTCCGAGATTGCCCCACCACTCTTGGTCGGACTCGCCCTCTCCCGGGTCCTGCTCGTTCGCGCCGAACATCGACAGATACGCGGCGGTCTCGAGGCCTTCGGACAGAAGGAACAGGCCGGCTTCGACAGTGATGCTCCCGCCATCGGGCGTCTGTCGTAGGAGCACGTCGGTCAAGTCACGTCCATGCGGGAACCAGCGTGTTCGGTGGAAGGACGAGCATTGCGGTACCTGTCCGAAGCCAGCCGTCGATCAGGGCAGCGAACGCGGCGGCCGCTTCCGCGTGCGTCTCTCGCGTGACCGACAGTAGCGAGGCGATGCCGAGCGGCGCCGCGGGTGCCACGCCCGCAAAAAGAGGTAGCTGGCCAGCGGCCACCGCTGCAGCGAAGACGGCGAACGCGTCATCGATGGGCGATGCCGCGGACGGCGATTCGAACGCCGACTGCAGCGGAGCCACCAGGGCAGCGGTCGCCGCCGCGACGGTCGTGGACGCGGGCACGAGGCCTGCGGCGTAGGAGCCGACGGCATCGGCCCAGGCTTGGGCACATGCAGCCGCCGTCGCCGGCGGGGAAGCGAACAGCATCTCGAGATCGCTCTGCAGTCCGGCGGGGTTGAGCGGCATCAGGTGTTCGGGATCGGTGGGCCCGTTGGGCCAAAGGGAGAGGTGTGCATGTGGGTGGTCGCTCCGAAAGTGCCGAGCGGGGTAGTGACGGTGGCGCCGCCGGCGGCGGCGAGCTCGAGGGAGCCGAGGGCGTTGCTCACCCGCGCCGTGCCATCGACCGTGAGCTCGAGGGAGCCCTGGGCGTTCTTCAGGAGCACCGTGCCGTCGGCCTTCAGCCAGATCTCGCACGCCACGACGCCCGGCCCCGAGCGGGCATAGATGCGCTTCTCGCCGGCGCCGGCGACCGGCGCCGTGTCGGGGTCCTGGTAGCCCAGGGCCTGCGCGTTGCCCGTTCCCGTGTCCTCGCCGAGGTACGCGACGTCAGTCGGCAGCGGCTGCGAGTCGTCGCCGGGGGGCACGAAATGGTAAGCCGTGGTAGCGTCGCCGCCGCCCCGGTCCACCTTTACCTCGGGAGTCTGCTTGCCCTCCACGACGGAGCGCGTGAATTCCTTGACGTCGGCTAGGAATCCCACGGCAGCTCCTTCGGTAACGTGCCGCCGAACGTGCCGGGCAGCACGAGGGAGAGCGTCGCGGTTTCAGTCTCCGCGGTCTGGCGCAATTTCACCGCGCGGATCAGGAGCTCGGTCTCGCGGTAGATCATCGCCTCGGGCGCGAGCAGTGTGATTGTGGTGTTCGGCTTCCACAGGTCGCCCTGCGGATCGCGCCAGCCGGGCAGGTCGGCGACCTCGTACGTGACGACGCTGGCGATCATGCGCCCGATCGAAGCCTTGACCGCCTGGGGCACATCGGCAGATTCTGTGTCCCCGACGGTGACCGTGAACGCGCGCGGGTAGATGTCGCGATAGAGGGGATTGGTCTGGGTGTATCTCGAACCGCCCTTGCCCGCGCGCTTGTTGGCGCGGCCCGTGATGGTTCTGAACCAATTGCCAGGCTGGAACGCCGCGGTGACTCGCCCGAGCGGTTGCCCCTCGAGCCGGGCCACCGGCGATCCGGTGGGCCCCTCGCTGCGAAAGAGCAGGTCGCCGTTCGGCAAGTCGGAGAGCACGTAGCCGCGTTGCAGCGCGAGATCGACGAGGAACGGATGGATGACCCCGTCGGGTTCGCAGCGCACCCGGGCGAACTTCGCCCCGGGCTTGCCGTCGAACACCGTGGCAACTCCGATCGAAGGCGCCACCATCTTGTCGGCGATCTGTCTCAAGTCGAAGCCGTTGAACTCGAGCGGCCAGACGTCGGGCGGCGCGCACTGCTCGGTGAGATCGTAGGCGAGCGAGTAGACGGACACCCCAACGGACGCTGACCCGGCGTCGACCGAGGGCGAGACGTCCTTCACTCTCCCGGTGAGCACGAGCTCGTCGCCCACGGTGCATTCCACCTTGGGGAACATCAGCGGTTGGAGGGCCTTGCGGACTTCCTCTCGCTCGTGATCGAACGGGCCGCTCAGAGAGAGCGCCGAGTAGGAATCGACGCCGAACTGGAATTCGACTTCGGACCACTCGCCCAGGCGCTGGCCGCTCTCGAGGGTGATGGCCACCGCCTCAGGCATAGTAGACGATGCGCCTTCCCCGGGGCAGCTCGAGGATGTCGGAGCCGGTGAGGCGGTTCGTGCTGATCAGGAAATCGACCCGGTCGTCGACCGAGCCATAGAGCTCGGCGCACAGATCGATGATGGACCGAGGGCGGTCGAGCACCAGGACCCGCTCGGGCACGAGCGAAAACGAGATCTCGACCAGGAATCCAACAGCGAGCGCGACCGTCTCCTGGAGCAGCTGATAGCCCTCGCCGGTGTCGATCTGCTCGAGGTCGCCGTAGCGCTCGTCTTGCCAGGCGGTGAGGGCGTCCGCCTGGGCAAGCAACGCCTCGGCAGCTTCGAGAGCCTGCGGCTTGGCGGTGAAGGTGTGGTTCACGACCGAGGTCACGCTCCCGAGCACGGCACCCGATGCCAGGAGCTCGGCCGTGTGGAAGTCGTTCGACAGGCGCAGCACGAGCGCGGGCAGCACCGAGACGTCGCCCGCGGTGGAGCGCGAGGAAGCGAGCAGGCGGTCCAGGAGATTGGCGTAGCCCTCGAGCCGCGACAGGATGCCCGTCAGGGCACGCCCGGGGGCGGTGATGAGGTTGAGCAGCTGCTGCGCCATCTCGAGCGGCGTGCCAATCAGCACGTCGAGCCCGAAGTTGACCTGCTGCTGGAGATCGCGGAACTCCCGGTTGACGGCCTCGGTCACCCCCGCCACCTTGCGCATCGCGGCTTGGATGTTCCGGAGGGCCTGGCGCACGGTGAGCTGGGTGTTGGCTCTTCGGGCTGCCGTGAGCAGGTTCATCTTCTTGCCGAAGCCGGCCGAGAGCGCCTTCTGGGTAAAGCCGATCGACAGGCTCACCTCGTGCTTCGGGGAGAGCCCACTCGAGGGGTAGATGGCGCCGATAGTCGACCAGAAGCAGATTTCCACGACGCTTTGGTTGGCCCCCGAGGCCAGGTCGTCTCGGCGAGTGATCGTGCCGAACGGGACCACGGTGTGCTTGCCGTAGAGCGGGTGTTCCAGCTGCCCCTTTCCGCGTTCGAGCAGGCGCTCCTCGAAGGCCTTCGCTTCGAGATCGCAGTCGGGTCCGGAGAAGTAGCAGACCAGCGGAAAGCGCCGCGGACCTCGGCCGTTGTCCTGGACGTAAGCTCCGTCGATACCGGGGAACTCGAAGGAGGAGGAGCGCTTCTCAATCTCGGTCGAGACGTCGCGATACGAGAACCGCATGCGGAGGCCACTCGGAGAGGTGTACGCCGCCTCGCTCAGCCGCTCTTGCCAGGTCAGAAGGCCCCCGAGGGACCGAGGACGAGCGTGGGGGTGCGCGGCTTGCTCTTGACCTGCGCCTTGGTGCCCGCCTTGGCCTCGACGATGATCTTGCCGTCGACGGTTCCGGAGGCGCCGGCGGCGGCACTGGCGGCCTCGCTCGCTGCTCGGGTTCCTGGGTTGATGATCTGGGGTGCCTCACGGTCGCGAGCCTCGGCTCGTGCCTTCTCGTTCATCGCCGCGTCATGGGCCTCGAAGGGATTGAGAGTGCCCATGTCCACCATCTTGCCGATGGTTCCGGTGATGCCGCCCGAGCCCGCTAGATCCTTGTCGAGTTTGTTGAATTGGTCCCAGGCCAAAAACAGAGCCCCCACCGCCAACGACGCGGCTCCGATCGCGAGCAACAGTGGAGCCATCGCCGCGACTTGAGCGCCGATCGCGGGAATGATGACGCCGGTCGTCTTGGCCACCACCGCCTCGTAAGCCAGCTGCGCACCGGAAGCGACGAGCGTCGCCGCCACCACGGCGAGGCCCCACGCCTTCTGGGCGAGAGACGCGACGACCGTTGCCGCCTGCACGGCGACACCCCACGCCTTCGCGGCGAGCGAGGCGACGACCGTCGCCGCCTCCACGGCGACGCCCCAGGCCTTCGCGGCGAGGGAAGCCACGACCGAGGCCGCCTCCACGGCAACGCCCCATGCCTTCGCGGCAACGCCCGCCACGAACGTGGCGGCCTCCACGGCGAGGCCCCATGCCTTCATGGCAACACCAGCGACGAACGTCGCCACATCCACGGCGACACCCCAGGCCTTCACAGCAACGGCCGCCAGCTTCACTGCCAATTCATATGCGAGGACGGCCGTGTTCAGAATTTTGACCGTCGCGGCGAATACGACGAACGCCGCGAACGCCTTGGCGATGCGCACGCTCCAGATCCAGATCGCGGGCAGGTTTTCTTTCAGCGCCGTCATCCACTCGTCGGCCTTGGAGCTGATCAGGTCCTCGTTCGCCAGCACCCAGTCGCTGATGCTTTCGGCGATCTCCGTCACGGTGCCCGAGATCGCCTCGAACACATCGAGCTTGACGTTGTCGATGATGTTGAAGAACTTCTTCAGCTTGAGCTCCGACCCTTCACGGAAGGTGTCTGCCATCTTCTTGGTCGTGCCCGTTGCGCCTTTCAAAGCCTCGACGAACTCCGCGATCTTATCGGGTCCGGTGCCCATCAAACTCAAGAAGCCGCCCATCGCCTCGTCACCAAAGATCGTGGCGATGGCCGCCTGCTGTTGATTGAGCGAGAGCCCCTTCAGCTGCTTGGAGAAGTTGCCCACCGTCGCCGCCATATCGATGGTGCCATCCTTCCCGCGCGCGACCTCGATGTGGTATTTCTTCATCATCTTGGCGGCGACCGGCGTCTGCTTGTTGAGCCGCGTGTAGACGTTTCGCAGGGCCGTGCCCGCCTTCGAGCCTTTCATGCCACTGGACGCGAGCACCCCGAGCAAGCCCGAGAATTCTTCCACGGAGGCGCCGGCCTTGGACGCCGTCGCGGCACCCTCTTCGAACGCTGCCGCGAGCTCGGTGATCGTCGTCTGCGAGTCGGCGCCGGCGCGCACCATCACGTCCATGACGCGGCCCATGTTCGTGGCGTTCTTGACGGCGTCTTCTGATTTCAGATTGAAGGCGCCGAGCGCATTGGAAGCGATCTCGGAGGACTGGGCGATCCCGAGCTGTCCCGCCGTCGCAAAGTCGACGACCTTGGGCAACGCCCCGATGGCCGACGTGGCGGTGTAGCCGGCGGTGATGAGGGACTCGAGGCCTTCGGCGGCCTGTTGCGCGCCAAACTCCGTCGTGCGCCCGATCTGCTTGGCGGCCTCCCCCAGTTTCTTGAATTCGGCGGTGCCCTTTTTCGCCGGAACCTGCAGCGCAGCGCCTGCTCGAATCAGCGTCTGTTCGAAGGTCTGGCCCTTCTCCATGACGTCCTTGAGCTGAAAGCCAATGGCCGCAATGGAGACCACGCCGGCAATGCCGAGCAAGTTGCTGAACTTGCCGATGCCCGCCAGGCCCTTGTCGACGGCGCTGTTGGCGCTGCGCATGGCGCTGCCGGCGGCCTTGCCGAAGCCGGCGAGCTTCGTCTTGATTTTCGCCAGGGGCGCGCTCAGCTTGTCGACGGCGCTGAAGATCGCCTCGAGACTGAACTTGCCTTTACCTGCCATGCTTGGTGTGCTTCTTCAGCTCGGGCCTCAGCCCCTCGTAGAAAAACACGATCTCAGGGACGCTGAGCGTGCGGGCGTCGGGCAGCCCCGGGTAGTCGCGGGCGATCTGCAGCAGCATTTCCTTGTACGTGCGCTCGGCGTCGGGTAGTCGCGCGTCGGCGCCGTTGCGCACGATTCGGTCGACTACCGCGCAGCCAAAAAAAGCCGGGCGACCCTCGTGCAGCCGTGAAAGTCCGGCGCGCTCATCTTGCTGAACTCGCCTCGATCCGTGCGCGTCATGTCTGCCATGGCGGCGATGAGGTTGGCGATGTTCTTGCCGCCCGCGTACGTCTCGAGAGCGATGATGGTCGCGCCGGTGGGTGGGTGGAACGTCACGCCCTTGGGCGCGCCCGGGGGCGTGTACGTGGGCTTGCCGTCCTCGGCCACGATGAGAGTACCCGCACGGAGATCCCGGAGCACCGAGTCCCGCAGATCGTCCCACTCGGTGCGCTCTTCCTCGGTCAATTCGGAGGTGTCGTGGTCGACGCGGAAGGCATCGCACATGCGAATGAACTCCACCTCGGCGACGTCCTTGGCAATCTTGAACTTCATTGCTGCGACAGGCCTCCGGGACCGGACAGGGTGATGGTGGCCGTGGCGTTCTGGGAGCTCGCCTGCACCTCGTCCGTGATGGTGCCGGTGGCCTGGTAGGTCACGCCGCTCGCCAGGGTGATGGTGATGGCACAGAACTCCAGGCTGTCGGCGAGCTCCTGGAGGAACTCGTGGTCTCCCCGGGCGTCGCTGATCTCCACCTGGAGGCCGTCGATGCTCCAGGGCACCCGGGTTTTGACGAGCCGGGCGGTGCCGTCGCCGTTCGCTTGCACCTCGTTTTCGAAGCCGCCCAGCTTCTTGTTGGCTTCCGCGTCGGAAGCCACGGGGAAGAGTCGTCCTCGAATGGAGACCGACTCGATGCTACCGCCTACTGCTGGTGCTGACATGGTTTCCTATCAGCCGACGAGCGTCGGCGTGCCGAAGAAGTATCCGAAGTAGAGATCTACGCTGATGATGTTGGTGTTGCCCGAGAGCTGCACCGTGGTGCTGACGTCGAGCCTTTTGGGGTTCTGCGAGCTGATGGCCGCGAAGGTGTTCTCCTTGGCCGTCTTGGGATCGCTGATGATCGCTTCGAGCCCCAGGCTGTCGAGGATCTTGCAGACCGCCGCCTTGGCCCCACTGGGTTTGCGAGCGTTCGGGTTCGTGGTGGGTTGGCCGTCAGGGATGAGCGGCGCGCCGTCCCACGACGGATTCGCGAACTCGAGGTCGAGGTTGTAGATGATTGTCATCACCTTGATGATGTCGACCACGTACCGGT
>Ga0105242_10004750_pt1 | contig 10520 bp, 7 predicted proteins | sample KBSM24metaG_FD_81521 | JGI IMG/M metagenome (GOLD analysis project Ga0105242, IMG submission 81521) | Miscanthus rhizosphere microbial communities from Kellogg Biological Station, Michigan, USA - KBS M2-4 metaG | ecosystem: Host-associated > Plants > Roots > Rhizosphere > Soil | place: Michigan... | reverse complement strand
GTTCACTAATTCATATATTAATGAAAATAATCAATCATCATTTTTTTCCCTTGGTAGTGGGGTCACCATATTCAATGGATTTTCATTGCAAAATCTTGTTAAGCAAAACAGGTTCACGTATGAGGCCTCAAAAATGACCCTGCAGCAAAGAAAAGATAATTTGACCCTTAGTATTATTCTTGCGTACCTGCAGGTGCTGAACAATGAGGATCAACTTGTGCAGGCCCGCAACCAAATGGAACTGACAAAAAACCAGGTTGATCGCCTTGAAACTTTGAATAAAGAGGGAGCTATTAGACCATCCGACGTTTCTGATGTAAAAGGACAATATGCAGGTGACCAGGTAAATATCATCAATGCACAAACTGCGGTTGAAACAGCAAAGATCAATCTATACGAATTCATGAATGTGCCTTATGATAAAAGCGTAGCATTGGAAAGATTGGATGTAACTTCTTTTACTGATAAGTATGCAGATACTCCCGATAAGATCTATGAAACGGCAATGCAGCAATTTGCCCAAATAAAAGCGGTGAATTATTCTACTCAAAGTGCTGAAAAAGCTGAAAAGTTGCGAGGGGAGGTTTATTTCCGATGCTGGATTTAAATGCAGGTATCAGGACTAATTATTCCAATACTGCCACAACACCAACTTTTGTAAATACTACGTATGATCAGTCATTTGATTATGTAATGGTGAATAATACGCAATCACCGGTTTTTAAACAACAAAATCATTATTTAGATGAAAAAATAAGTTATTTGGATCAGTTGAATAATAATCGCAGCTCAGGTATTAGTTTTGATATGCGCATTCCAATTTTTAATTCATTTCAGCAAAGAAACAGGATCAAGCTTGCAAAAATTGATCTGAAGAATAATGTGCTGATCGAAAAAACTGCAAAGACGCAATTGCAAAGATCAGTCGAGCAGGCTTACATAAACATGACAGCAGCATTTGACAAGCAAAAGATCTTACTGGAACAAGTTGATGCACTTACCGAATCATTTCATGCTGCGGAGATCCGTTTCAATTCCGGTGTTGGAAATTCGATCGATTATTTACTGACTAAAAACAGTCTTGATCGTGCAACTATCAATCTTATCAATGCAAAATATGATTATGTGCTTCGCACTAAGATCCTTGACTTTTATAAAGGGATGAAGTTGTGGTAATTTTTTAAGGCGATTTTTAAAGAGACAACGTTCGAGGTTTGCGGCAAACCTTTTGTTAGCGGTTCGTTGCTTTCGTGTTTCTATTCACTTTGAACGCTTTTGTCTTTGCTGTAAAAATATTTGAAATGTCGTCCTACGATTTCCATTTTCTAATACTTGAACGTTCCTTTTTTATGAGCTAAGATTTTTTCGTCTGAAACGAATCATAGCTAAGCCACCGAGAAACATACCTGTCAGCCCAAGTACCAGTGCCTGGGCACTACCAAGTACACCATTGCCACTGCCGGGACCACCATTTGCGGTTACTAAATTTAATACGCTGCCAATCACAGCTATCAGCCCGCTAACGATTGCTACAATGGGCCAACTTTTCCCATTAAGGATGCTGGTATGACTGGCGGATTTACGAAAAGTCCGCCAACCGAAAATGACACTAAGTAACGCAAGTCCTAACGCAACAAGTGCAAATTGTCGCTTTGAAGTAAGGCCGTAAACCGTTGAAGGCGCTGACTTTGAAACGTTAGCCACCATCAGTATCAAATGTACAAGGCCAAAATACAGGGCGATTACAGCGATTGTGACAAGAATATAAGTGAAGGTTCGTTTTATATTAATTTCTTTTAGTGGTTTCATTTTTTGTGATTTGGTTTTATTTTCTGACAGCAAAGTCGGGAAATAAAAATTAATTAGCGCTGACTAATTCTACTTTTGACTGGACAAATCCTGAATATAGCTAACGAACCGGCTAATGCTTTTGCCCGAATGTTGTTTGAAAAGCCGTGAAAAATAATCAGGGTCAGCAAATCCTAATTCATAGGCCAATTCTTTGACGCTGGATCTTTCATAAAATAAAATCCGTTGCGCTTCAAGCATTAATCGCTGTATCAAATATTTTTTTGGTGACAGCCCCGAAAATTCCTTTACAATTGAATAGAGTTGATTCTCTGATAAATTTAATTTTCCAGCAATGGAATTTACAGACGGTTGTTTTTTGAACCCGGTTTCAATAAAAAATTTAAACTGAATGTATTTTGAAAGTTTATTTCCGGCAAATATTTCAAGGCTGGTATTTTTGAAATAAGCATTGTTGAATTCGGTTAAGAGAGCATTAAGATGGGCAAGTATAATTTCGGTATTGTTCCTTGTGCCGGGGGAAAACAACAGTTGCCTTAGCGTTTCAAATATAGCTTTTACTCTTAGCCTTGATTCATTGTCAAATGAAATGATTTGCCTGTTGAACGGGTTAGTAAGAAAATAAAATTGCCGGGGAAGAAGTGAAAGGCAATTGGCTTCAAAACTTAGAGAATGAAATTTTAACCCCTTTTTCAAAGGTGGCGAAGTATGGATTTGATTAGGCACCACAAATAGCAGTTCTCCGCTTGAAAGATTTATTTCCAGTAAATCCAAACTGTGTTTTGCCGAATTCTGTTCATTATAAACAAAAAAGTAACGGTCACTTTTGTGTGGTATTTGAAACTTTTTGTAAACGCTTTTGTGAAGTGCGATAAGGTCTTGAGATGAGCCTGTAAGAATTTTTAATTCATTGTGTTGCAAAAAGCCATCTATTAGCTCTGCCGGATTCCAAACTTTTTTTTTATTAGTTAGTTTTTTCATAATAGCACATCGCCCAGTTGCTTGTCGGGTTTGGATAAATTGCGAAGGCAACTATTTTATTTTGTTTATCCATTGTAGGCTTTTAAACTTAAATCTAAACTTTTTACGTGATTAGTTAATGCGCCCAACGAAACATAATCAACACCCGTTAGTGCATATTCGCGAATGTTGGTTTCGTTAATTCCACCCGATGCTTCGGTGTCAATTTTTATATCGTGATTAGCGTTGTATTCTTTTACCAATGCAACGGCATCTTTCAATGTTGTGGTATCAAAATTATCAATTAATATACGATGAACGCCGCCAATACTCAATACTTCTTTCAGTTCGGTTATATTGCGGACTTCAATTTCTATTTTTAAATTTTTGTTGTTTAGTTTGAGATACGCAAAAGTATTATTCAGCGCATTTTTTATTCCACCCGAATAATCAACGTGATTGTCTTTAATCAAAATCATATCAAACAAACCAAAACGAAGATTAATTCCTCCGCCAATTTTTACTGCTTCTTTTTCAAAAATGCGAAAGTTAGGGGTTGTTTTTCGTGTATCTAAAAGTTTGCAATTTGTATCTTTTATAAGTTCGTTCATTTTATGTGTTTGCGTAGCAATGCCGCTCATACGCTGCATAATGTTTAATGCAAGTCGTTCTGCAGTTAAAATAGATTGCGCTTTTCCTTCCACTATAAACGCTACGTCGCCTTTTTTTACAAGTGTTCTGTCTTTTATAAAAGTTTCCATTTTTATAGAAGCGTCATAAATATTGAAAACTTTACGTGCAATATCAATGCCTGCAATAATTCCGTTTTCTTTTACAAGTAAATGCGCTTTTTGAATAATATTTTTATCAACTGTTGCAAGCGTAGTGTGGTCACCATCGGCAACATCTTCTGCAAAGGCTTGTTTAATTAATTCGTCAATCGTAATCATAGCTGAAGTAATAAAAAAATTTTATTTTTAATTGTTAAACTTTTTTGTCGGCAAAAATAGAATTTCGTTTGTAGTGTCGTTCCATAATTGCTGGTAACGAGCAGGGCTTTATGCAGGTTGGGAATTAGTATTCCGTCCTCCGACAACCGCTGCTGATTGAAAATATAAAGTTGAATTTAAGAACTAAAGTAGAGATTTATTCGTCGAGCCCGAGCCACAGCTGGGATTAAATATCGGTCTGAGGATGTAAGAAATGCATGGTATTTGGCTGATCAAACTCCCATTCAATTAACTACTATTATTTACCAGGGTGCATTATATTTCAGATTTTCTGGCTCAGGGAAAAGGATTAGCTACAAACAACTTAAAAAGGGATTGATAAAAAAACAAATTGAACTACTACTCCCGTTGCAATTATTGTCTTTCTGAAAACTTTCAAAGTCATACAAATAAAAAAAAGCAGGATGGCTAGACAACCCCCTGCTTTGGGTCTTTTTGACCCCCACATGAGAAAACTTTATCTTAACTGCTTTTGTCGTTGATCATAATTAACATTGTAAAGTTAGAATCAATATCCGAACTATCTTTAATGAGATAGCCGAAGCATGAATATTCCTTACTGAAACATGCCTCGGCTATTTTTCTTTTGATCTGCAAATTAATCTTTCTTCAATACGATCTTAGCTTCACCAAAATTTGCTGCTGCCGTTGTATGTTTTAAAATAACACTGAATGTACCTGCACAAGGAGCAACAAAATTCTCAACGCTTGGTACACTTTCCGCTGAAATATTTCCATAAGGCCAGCCCGGAGGATAACCGCTACCATATACCTGTTTTGGTACTGTTACAGCATTCGTAGCAGGATTTACAGTTACCACAATTGGTCGTGGGTCAGCAGCGAGATAATTGAATGAAAAATGCGTAGCATCCACCATTGTTAGTTGCACTATATCACCGGGTGCATAATCGGCCCATTCATCAGTCACCACTTCAAAAGATCCCTGGTAGGTTGAGGGAACATATTGGCAAACGGCTTCATATCTTACAAATGTGCTTACGCCTGGTTGAGCAGCTATACCTGCTGCATAAGGATTACCAACTGCAGGAAATCCTTCAAACTTTGCACCAGTATAGATTGTTACATCAACGCCGATATCAAATTTATCTCCCAAAACGACCGGAGCATTGAATAAGGTTGCTAATTGAGCACCTGTAATTGTCAGTTCAGTTGGAAAAGTTGTTACATCGGTCTTTATTGTCTTGACGTTTGTCTTATCATTATTTTTTATAACAACAACATCAAACTTTTTTGGCGGGGCATCATTCGGAAAATATAGACCGACTGTATATTTTCCCGAAAATGAATTGGGGTCCTGGGCAGATATTACCTGGTCTGAACCTGCAACCTTAACAACAAGTGGCAGTGGGAATCTTGTAAGCTCAGGCAATTTCCCATTCACATCTTTTTTGCAGGCAGTAAACAATACTGCACTCGAAAAAATATAGAAGCTATAGATGATTATTTTTTTCATAATTGATTTTGTTTAGTGGTTATTAAGGCATCCAGAAAACTTTATATGTACTTGGATTTTTTTGAGCCGGTGCATTTGGATTACTTTCTAATTCTGTCTGGAACCATGGCAAAGCCAAAGCAAATGTTCTGCTCAATTGTACCGGAACTGATTTTTGATTACCCGGGTTTACAGGATCACCATTGATCGGCGGTTGTACTCTTCCGCCCGGCGCCATTGCAGGGTTTGAAGGATCAAACACTACGGGGTAACCAGTTCTTCTTATGTCAGTATATTGATCAAGTGCACTGCCAATTGATGACAGCCATTTTTGTGTCATGATGATCTCTAATTTTTTTTCATCTGATGCTGCATCATACTCAACCAAAACTTTATCAGTATAAGTTGCAACATCCGGAGTGCCGAACAATAAAGGAACATTTTGCGAGGGTTTTACAAATTTTGTAATTACGTAATCAACCTGCTTAAATGATTCATCTATCGCCTGTGTGAGTTTTGTTTTTGCATTGCCTGCAACAATTCCGGCGCTGATCAATTCTGCTTCGAGATAAAGCCTGTCAGCATAAGTGATAAGTCGGAGAGGAGAAGCGCCGGTTCCACTGTTTGCATCCGCTACTGTTGCACTGCCATCATCATATTTACCACCAACAGGATAAATCCCAAAAAGACTAATTGAATTTTGCTGGGCGCGGTCACGATCTTGTCCAACTGAGCCAAAATAAATAGACACAAAAGGTCCGTCCCTGTATTCAGTTTGATTTCCTTCTCTTGTAGCTTGTGTTGCATTCAGCTGGTTATAGATATAATACTTAATTCTTGGATCCGCATTGCTGGTAAATATTCTTGGATTATATCCTTTCATTATCTCATAAAGCCACGGGCTCACATGATTGCTACGTTGTGTGGCGAAATAATCATAGAAGCCAGGGTTTCTGTCATCGGTTGCACCATTTGGTCCGTAAGGAACAAGAAAACTTTCACTGGTTTGACTGATCAGGTTACCTCCGCTGATCAATGCATTAACTTCTGTAGTAACATTTTTTACTTTTCTTACCTGGACATACAGTTTCAACTTTATTGTATTCGCAGCTTTTATCCATCTTGCCATATTGCCGCCATATATCAGGTCATCTGCGCCCGGTACTTTAGTATTGGGCGCAGTTGTATTATTAATATCAGCGATCCCTGAATTAATTAATGCAAGCAGGCTTTCATAGATCGTCGCATCATCATCAAATTTCGGATGCAATATTCCTTGTTTTAGTTTGTTTGCTTCTGTATAAGGAACGTCGCCAAACACATCAACGAGCACACTATAGGTATATGCTTTTAGAATTTTAGCAACGCCGGCATATTTTAAATTGCCGGCTTCGGTTGATTTCGAAATGATATCTTCTAAATTTTGCAATACGCCATATACCGGGTAAACAGTTCCGGGATTCCCGGTAGAAGAAAACATTTTCGACCATGCTGTTTGAATGCTTACATCAACACCGGTAACACCATATTTATCCTGGCTTTCTCTTGTTGTCATTTGGTGGGCGTACACAGCAAGTATTTCGCCTATACTTCCATTTTGCTCATCCATTGATAAAGCATCAGCTAATGTTCTTTGTGTTGTCGGCAGAAGTTTTGACATTTCGATCGAAACCGGGCTGTTGGGATCAGTATTTATGTCTAAAAACTTTTTGCACGACATTGCCAGCAAAGCAACAAGCGGGATGAAGAATTTTATTTTATTTCTCATATTATTAAAATTGAGTTTAATGATTAGAATGATATATTCATATTAAATCCAAAACGTCTTGTTGTTGGAGCTGCAGATAATTCAATGCCTTGAACTGCTGTAGAACCAAAGCTGTTTACTTCAGGATCGAAATGGGTGTATTGAGGGATGTTTGGAGCAAGGTGCCACAAATTCCTTCCGCTGAAACTCAACGCCACTGCTTTAAAAGGTAAATTTTTCAGTAATTTTTTTGGAATATCATATGCCAATGTCACTTCCCTGAGATGATAAACTGTTGCATCATATACATTCCATTCGCTTGCAGAGTTAATTCCAAATGAAGCTGAGGGTCCGCCTGCTGCAAAGAAAATATCATTTGGAGTTACAACCGTATGATTTGGGACTGTTTTGCCATTTACCAATAATGGTTGCCCCGGACTATTGGGATCTCCGTATACTCCCGGAACGACCCATGAAGTTTGCCTGTCTCTTGTGTCTTTTGTTACACCTCTTCCTAATAGTGAAGAAACTGTTACAGAATAAATGTCTCCTCCTTGTGTCCAATCCCAAAGAACATTTAATGAAAGACCTTTGTAGCGAAGTGTATTTGTAATACCCACTTTAAAATCAGGATTAGGATCACCGATCATTTGCTCATTATCAGCAGTGATCGGCCAACCTGTTACAGGATCGATCAATAAATTTCCTTCCGCATCACGGGAAGAAACGGTTCCCCTTAGATAACCAAACGGTTTGCCTGGTTCCAAATAAGGATTGATCCCCGAAATGATACCTGCCATTTGAATTCTGTCAACACCGCTGGTTAATTCTGTAACTGTGTTTTCATTATGTGTAAAGATCCCATGCACATCCCAGCTAAAATCTTTTCCTCTTACTGGACGAACCACCAGGTCAATTTCAACACCTGTATTCTGGATACCACCAAAGTTGGTTACCTGTGCTAAGTACCCTGATGTAGGAGGTGTAGTGATAATAGCGATCAGGTTAGTTGATTTTCTGTCGTACCATGTGAAGTCGAGTTCAACTCTTCTTTTTGCAAAGCTTAGTTGAGTTCCTAACTCAAGTTCATTGGTAAACTCTGGTTTAAGATCAGGACTATTTGCAGTTGAAGGAAGAGATGCAGAAGGAATTCCGATGAAGCTTGGATTGATCGTATATACATCATCCAAAGAATAAGGTGTTGCATCGCGACCAACTTTTGCCCAGCCGGCTCTTATTTTTCCATAATCAAGTACATTACTTTTTATCTTCAATGCATCAGTAACGATCAATGAACCAGAAACTGATGGATATAGGTAACTCCTGTTTTCAACCGGTAAGGTCGAAGACCAATCATTACGTAATGTTCCATTTAAGAATGCAAAATTTTTATAGCCAAGTGTTGCATCACCAAATACTCCGATTATTCTTTGTCTTGAATAAATGTCATTAGTAAATTGTTGTTGTGAGGTATTGCTAAGTTTATAAATTCCTTTTGTGATGAACTGGTTACCTGTTTGTGTTGCATCTGTAATGGTCCGCTGATTTACATTATTACCAACTAACACTTTTAAAGAAAGATCTTTGTTTTTTAGCTCAGGAGTTAGTGTAACAAGCAGGTTTGATTCTATCTCAGATTTTCTGTAATTATCTAGCACTAATCTTCCAAGGCCCGATGCTGCTCTTGAGCCTATCTCTGTGATCTCTCTTCTGTCAATACGAGCTACGTTATTACCAATTGTATAGTCAACACGTATCCATTTTTTAATATTAAAATCAAAATGGGCGCCGGCAACCATTCTTTCTTCATCTGTATTGATCGTATTATATTTCGCAGACCAACGTGGATTATCATAACCTGTTACGTTTGGTTGTAAAGGCAAACCGTTTTGATCTTCAAAAGGAAGATTAAGATCCCAGTTGCGGGCAAGGAATAAAGAACGGGCAAAGGAAGATGCGGTACCACTGACCTGGTTCTCACCAAAGAAACCGCCATTCTGCTCAGATCGTGTATAGGCAAAGTTTCCGCTAACGTTAATACCAAGATTTAATTTAGTGGACGCACCGAGGGAAAGATTGGCTCTTTCAAGATCAGAATTAGGGACATATCCTTTATGAAATAAATGAGATGCAGTAACACCTATAGAAGTTTTTTCATCACCACCACTTACATTCAAAGAGTTTTCATAAATAGCTCCTTTTCTAAAAAGATCTTTTACGTTATTTGGATAAGGAACATAGGCAGTCTTGCCTGTTGGAAATAATTCCGGGTAAGCAGCCGCTATTGAAGGCCATGCAGGAATTGAATCCAACGTACCGAATGCAGGCCCCCATGATCCATTTGCATTTGAATATCCTAATTGCGAGCCGGCTCCATATTCGTTTTGATATTCCGGAAGGTTCGCAATTGTTTCGGTGGAAAAGGATGATTTAAAATTAATTTCAGTTCCTTTTGCACGACGGGCACTACCGGATTTTGTTGTAATGACAATTACACCATTTGAAGCCCTTGAACCATATAATGCAGCGGCAGATGATCCTTTTAATACGGTCATAGTTGCAATATCATTGGGGTCAAGGTTTGAAATGCCATTTGAATAGGCGCCGCCGTTGGAAACCTGGCTGGTTGTTGTTACCTGGTCATTACTGTAAGGAATACCATCAACAACAATTAATGGTTCACTGTTTCCAAAAAAAGAATTATTGCCACGAATTTGAATTCGTGTAGCAGCACCGGGAGTTCCCTGGGAACTTCGGATATCAACCCCGGCCACTTTTCCCTCCAAACCTTTTAAGATATCTGGTTCTGATTTTTGAAGCAGGTTGTCAGGATTCACTTTTGAAACAGAATAACCAAGTCCGCGGTCGCTTCGCTTGATGCCAAGTGCCGTTACAACAACTTCAGCCAAAACTCCCTGGCCTGAGAGGGTTGAGTTGACCGTTGTTTCATTGCCGATATTCATTTCGCTGGCTTGATAGCCAGAAGAACTGAATACAAGAACAGCATTTGCGGGAGCCTGGATGCTGAAGTTCCCATTTTCATCGGCTGATACAGCTGTGGAAGTTCCCTTGACTGTAACAGTGGCAAATGGTACCGGCTTTCCCTCAGAGTTGGTTACTTTACCCGTAACCGTTCTGCTTTGTCCAAACATTATTAATGCCGACAAAAAAAACAAAGCAGTAAATAAGATTTTTTTCATGTAAACATATTTTTTATTAAACACTATTGACGTAGGCATCAATTTGCGTGATTTTGCTTCAATATGTCTATGTTCAATTACTGAAGCATGAATGTTCGTTATTAAAACCCCATTTTGAGGTACTGAATTTTTCAGCAGTTTGTAATTTTTGATAAATGATGCAGCGATAGTATGATCATTAAAGTCAGCATTAATAGCGTTTACCTCCACATGACTATCAGTTGATTTTCGTTTGCCTTTCGTAATGATATTTGTCCTTAAGACATTATTTAGTATTAGTTAACATAGATGACAAATAAATTGAGTGAAAGTATCGTTTGATAATTTTCATGCCTACACAT
>Ga0105242_10004748_pt1 | contig 10522 bp, 12 predicted proteins | sample KBSM24metaG_FD_81521 | JGI IMG/M metagenome (GOLD analysis project Ga0105242, IMG submission 81521) | Miscanthus rhizosphere microbial communities from Kellogg Biological Station, Michigan, USA - KBS M2-4 metaG | ecosystem: Host-associated > Plants > Roots > Rhizosphere > Soil | place... | reverse complement strand
CGGCCAGCGCAGCGTCAGATCAATTGCTGCTGCTTGAGGAAGCGGTGAAGGATCGCCACGCGCAGCGATGCGTCGGTGAGCTCGAGGAGCTTCTGCTTCACGTCGCTGCGCAGCGGCAGGATCTCGGCCAGCCGGAACCCCACCCAGCTCGCGTCCTCGAAGCGCAGCGGCTCGGCGAAGCGCTCCGCGCCAATCCCCGCGATCACCTTGCGCAGGAAATCCGCGCACTCCTCGAAGCCCACCGCGCCCTCGCCCGCCGCCTCGGCCTCGTGCTTCTCGATCTCGCCGATGATGAGCCCGGACTTGTTCACCTCGGAGGAGACGATGCGGAAGCGCTCGAGCCCCTCGGCCTTCACCTTGAGGATGCCGAGCTCCTCCATGTCGCATTCGGCGATGCGCGCGAGGCAGCCGATCTTCTCCGGCACGGCGGGCGTGCCCACTTCCGAGCCCTCGCGGATGAGGCACACGCCGAAGGCCGACCCGTCCTTGAGGCACGCCTTCGCCATGTCCATGTAGCGCACCTCGAAGATCCGCAACGGCAGCAGCGATCCCGGGTACAGCACCGTCTGCAGCGGGAAGATCGGCACCGTCTCGCGCTTGCGTCCCGCGGAGAAGAGGTTCAGCAGCAGCAACTCAGCCTTTCAGGTCGCGGTGCCGGACGACGACGGCGTGCTCGGAGCGGAAGCGGTTGGCGAGCTCCTCGGCGATGTACACCGAGCGGTGGCGCCCGCCGGTGCAGCCGACGGCGACGGTGATCGAGGCGCGCTGGTCGAGCATGAAGCGCGGCAGCCACCGCTGGAGGAAATGCTGGATGTCCTCGATGAGGAGGCCCGCCTGCGTCTCGCGCTCGAGGAACTCGACCACCGGCTTGTCGTGGCCGGTGAGTGGGCGCAGTTGCGGGTCGTAGTGCGGATTGGGCAGCACGCAGCGCGCGTCGAAGACGTAGTCGGCGTCGAGCGGCGGGCCGTTCTTGAAGCCGAACGACTCGAACACCAGGGTGAGCGGCGCGCGGTCCGGCACCACGAGGTCCTGGATCCACTGGCGCAGCTGTCCCGGCGTGAGGGCGCTCGTGTCGATGCGCTGGCCGATCTCCGCGAGCCACGCGAGGACCTGCCGCTCCTCGGCGATCGCGTCCTTGAGCTCCTGGCCCTCGCGCGCCATCGGGTGCGGGCGGCGCGATTCCGAGAATCGCCGCACCAGGCTCTCGTCGCTCGAGTCGAGGAAGATCACGCGCACGTCGGTGCCGCGCGCGCGCTCCTTGCCCACGATCTCGGGAAGCTTGCCCAGCGTCTCGCGGCTGCGGGCATCCGCGCTGATGGCGACACGTTCCTCGCCGCGCGCCCGCGCGTAATCCGCGAGGCCCGCGATCAGTTCGGCGGGCAGGTTGTCGACGCAGAAGAAGCCCGCGTCCTCCAGCGCCTTCAGCGCCACGCTCTTGCCGGAGCCCGAGACACCCGACAGCAGCACCAGCCGCATCAGTCGCCCTCTTCGCGCCCGGAAGCCTCGGCGCGCATCGCGGCCTCCTGCCGCGCGATGAATTCGCGCGTGGAATCGAGACCCCGCGTGAGCAGGATGTGGTTGCGGACTGCCGCCTCGACCAGCACCGCGAGGTTGCGGCCGGGCGCCACGGCGAGCGTCACGGTGGGAATCTCCACGCCCAGGATGTCCTGCGTGCCCGAGCGCGTCGCCAGGCGATCCTTGGGCTCCATGCCACCCAGCGGCATCTCGAGGTGCACCATGAGGCGCAGCACCTTGCGCGGGCGCACCGCGGTCTCGCCGAAGATCGAGCGGATGTTCAGCACGCCCAGGCCGCGCACTTCCAGGAAGTCGCGCAGGAGCGGCGGGCAGCGGCCCTGGATCGTCTCGGGCCCGATCTGCTGCAGCTCCACCACGTCGTCGGCGACGAGGCCGTGGCCGCGCGAGATGAGCTCGAGGGCCAGCTCGCTCTTGCCGATGGAGGAGTCGCCGGTGATGAGCACGCCGATCTCGAGCACGTCGAGGAAGACGCCGTGGAGCGTCGTCACCTCGCCCAGCTCCTGCTGCATGTACGGACGCAGCACGTTGATCACGTATTGCGACGGCTCGCTCGAGGTGAGCACCGGCGTGGCCGCCTTGCCGGCGGCATCGAGGAGCACGCGCGGCGGCTTCAGGCCGTCGGCCACGATCACCGCGATGGTGTCGCCGCCCACGATGTGCGCCGCGGTCTGGTCGCGCACGCTCGCCTCGAGTTTCTCGAGGTAGTCCACCTCGCGCGGGCCCATGACCTGGGCCAGCAACGGATGGATGAGGTTCAGGTGCCCGATGAGGCCCACGCCCGGCTTGTGGACCATCTCGCCGGTGAACTCGCGCGCGGCGCCGACCTGCCCCGCGACCCACCCGAGGCCGAGGCGCTCGCGGCGGTCGTCAAACAGCTGCTGAACGCTGAGCCGGGGCATAGGGCGACCATTCGGTGATCATCCGGTGGGCCGCCTGGATGTCCTCGGTGGAGGCGAGCGCCTCGCGAAGGCCGGGATCGCTGAACATCTGCGCGAGCTCGGAGAGGATCTCCAAGTGCGCCTCGGTGGCGTGCTCCGGGACCAGCATCGCGAAGACGAGGTTCACCGGGGCGCCGTCGGGCGACTCGAAGGGGATGGGTGCGGCGGTGCGCACGAAGGCGCAAACGGGCTCCTTGAGGATCTTGATGCGGCCATGGGGGATGGCCACGCCGTAGCCGAGCCCGGTGGAGCCCAGCTTCTCGCGGTCGAAGAGGCTGTCGAAGACGCGGGCGCGGGGGATCTGGCGCGAGTTCTCGAAGAGGAGCCCGATCTGCTCGAACAGCCGCTTCTTGCTGCTCACGTCCAGCCCCAGGAGGACGTGGTTGAGCGGCAATAGCCGTGATACGCGGTTCATGGGGCCGGGATTGTAGACCTCTTCAGGCCTGGGGGATGCGCTTGATGCTCTGCTGGGAGTGCTTCGCGTCGAAGCGCTCCTTGTGGCGGATCACCTGGCGGTCGAGCTTGTCGATGAGCCCGTCGATGGCGGCGTACATGTCGCCGTCGTGGCATTGCACGTGGATGTCCTTGCCGGGGAAGTGCACGTTGGCCTCGATGCGCTGGTCGAGCTTCTCCACCGTCATCACGACGTTCACGTCGATCACGTGGTCGAAATGGCGGTTGATCTTCTCCAGCTTGGCGACCACGTACTCGCGGATGGAGGGGGTGATCTCGACGTGGTGGCCGGTGAGGTGCAGGTTCATCAGGACGCTCCTTGGGTCAGATCGACTTGCGAAGATTGGCCGGCTGGATGTGCATGGCCTCGCGATACTTGGCCACGGTTCGCCGCGCCACCTGGATGCCTTGCTGCGCGAGGATGTCTGAAATGCGGTGGTCGGAGAGGGGTTTCTTCCCGTCTTCGGCGGCCACCAGCTGCTTTATCAGAGCACGAATGGCCGTCGCCGAACAGGCACCGCCCGTGTCGGTTGAAACATGGGAGCCGAAGAAGTATTTCAGCTCGAATATGCCGCGCGGGGTGAGCATGTACTTTTGCGTCGTCACCCGGGAAATGGTCGACTCGTGCAGGCCCACGGCCTCGGCGATCTCGCGCAGCACCAGGGGGCGCATGGCGACCTCGCCATGCTCGAAGAAATTCTTCTGCCGGTCCACGATGGCCTGGGTCACGCGCAGGATCGTGTCGAAACGCTGCTGGACGTTCTTGATGAGCCAGCGCGCTTCCTGCAGCTGGCCGGCGAGGTGCTTGCCGCCGTTCTCGCGCGAGGCCTGCAGGATGTCGGCATACATCTTGTTGATGCGAAGGCGCGGCATGGCGTCGCGGTTGAGCGACGCGGTCCAGCGGTTGCCTGCCTTGCGCACCAGCACGTCGGGCACGACGTAGCGCACGTCGCCGGTGCCGAACGCGCGGCCCGGCTTGGGATCGAGCGTGAGGATGAGCGCGCGGATGTCGCGCAGCTCGTCTTCGTCGACGGCGAGGAGGCGCTTCAGCTTGTTGAAGTCGCGCGAGGCGAGCACGTCGAGGTGGCGCGTGACGAGCGTGAGCGCGGTGCCGCGATGCGGCGTGTCCGCGGGCATCGCGTGGAGCTGGAGCTCCAGGCACTCGGCGATGTCGCGCGCCCCTACCCCGGTGGGCTCGAGGTGCTGCACGTGGCGCAGCGCGATCTGCAGCTCCTCGATCTCCACGTCGGATGCCGACGCCGCCGCCGATTCCCGCAGCTCCTCCAGGTCCTGCTTGAGGTAGCCGTCCTCGTCGAGGTGGCCGATGACGAATTCCGCGATCAGCTTGTCGCGCGGCGTGAGGCCGGTGAGCGAGATTTGCTGCAGCAGGTGCTCCTGCAGCGACGGCTCCGCGGCGGCGAACTGCGTGAAGTCGTCGCGCTCGTCGTCGTCGCGGCGCGAGCTCGACCCGGCGAGCTGCGAAGGCTCGTCGTCGAAGGCGGAGCGCTCTTCGTTGAGGCTGGGCTGCTCGTCGCGGCGGTCGTCGGCGGCGGTGGGCTGGGCCTCGCCTTCCGCGGACTGCCCGTTGGGCGGCGGCGGCGACGCCGGCTCCCCCTCGCCGCCGGCGAGGTCGGTGCGCTCGAGCAGCGGGTTCTCGGCGAGGTAGCGCTCGAGCTCCTGGTTGAGCTCGACCGTCGACAGCTGCAGCAGCCGGATCGATTGCTGCAGCTGAGGAGTGAGCGTGAGGTGCTGCGATAGCTTGAGCTGGAGGCTGTGCTTCATGTCGCGGGTGCCGGAGAGAGGGACCCGCCGTCAGAGACGGAAGTTCTCTCCGAGATACACCTTCCTGACCGCTTCATTATAGATGATCTCCTCCGGCTTCCCGAAGGCGAGCACAGCTCCCTGGTTGATGATGTACGCGTGGTCGCAGATGCCCAGCGTCTCGCGCACGTTATGGTCCGTGATGAGCACGCCGATGCCGCGTTCCTTGAGGAACCGGATGATCTGCTGGATGTCGAGCACCGCGATGGGATCGACGCCGGCGAACGGCTCGTCGAGCAGGATGAAACGCGGGCTCGTCGCCAGCGCGCGCGCGATCTCCACGCGGCGGCGCTCGCCGCCGGACAGCGAGATCGCGGGAGACGTGCGCAGATGGCCGACGTGGAGGTCGTCGAGCAGTCCGTCCAGGCGCGCGGCGACCTCCTCCTCGTCGTAGCCCTGCAGCTCCAGGACGGCGCGGATGTTCTGTTCCACCGTGAGCTTGCGGAAGATCGACGCTTCCTGCGGCAGGTACGACAGCCCCAGGCGCGAGCGGCGGAAGATCGGCAGGTGCGTGAGGTCCTCGCCGTCGAGCATCACGCTTCCCGCGTCGATGGGCACGAGGCCGAGGATCATGTAGAAGCACGTCGTCTTGCCCGCGCCGTTGGGACCGAGCAGGCCCACGACCTCGCCGCTCTCCACGGTGAGGGACACGTCCGAGACGACGGTGCGCTTGCGGTAGCGCTTCATGAGGCCCGCCGCCCGGAGCACCGACGCGCGCGTCTCCGGCTTCACCAGCGTGAGGTGGTGCGCGGGAGCGGGTGTCGCCGCCATTCCTATTGCGCCCCCGGATCGGGCTTGAGCGTGAGCCCGGGAGACGGCGCCGCCTTCTTGTCCTTCTCCGCCTCGGGTCCCTTCTTGGGCGGGAGGATGATCACTTTCACGCGGGAGTCGGCCGGCGGCTTCTGGCCCGGGGGCGCGCCCGACACCTCCGCCACCTCGCGGCGCATGTCGTAGCTGATGAAGTCGCCGGTGATCTCGTTCTGGTTGCTCTTCACCTTCGCCTTGTTGTACAGCTTGAGCACGTCGTTGCGGTCGTCGAACTCCGCGCGGTCGGCGAAGCCCTCGACCCACTCGTCGACGTTGTCGCGCTTCTGGCGGAAGGTGACGGGTGCCCCGTTGGCGACGTAGAACTTGTGGCGCTCCGCATCTTCCTTCACGGTGACCTTGCTCGCCGTCATGCGCATCGTGCCCTGCGTGACGACCACGTTGCCGTCGAAGGTGCTGGTGCGGTTCGCGTCGTCGGCGGTGAGCTTGTCGGCGCCCACGACGATCTCCTTCTCGCGGTCCGCGCGCTCGGCCTGCGCGGGCGCGACGGCGGCGAGCGTCGCAGCGGCGAGGAGGGTCACGCGGAGGTTCATTTCGGCGGCGCCTTGTACGTCGCACGCACCTGGTCGATCTTCAGCGTGCGTGCCTTGTTGTCGAGCTCCATGCCCTGGCCCAACGCGTGCCCCGAGGGGCTCTCGAGCCGGACCTCGCTCGAAGTGCGCGCGATGCCGTCGTCGGGCAGGACCAGCAGCTTGTCGGTCGTGAGGCGCGCCCGCTCGTTCTTCGCGTCCGCTTCCCGCACGATCACGACGTTGCCCTCGACCCACACGCGGTCGCCGCCCTCTTCGAGGCGGCCGTGGTCCGCGGTGGCGGTCATCTTGGGTTGCCGGGGCTCGAAGGCCTCGAGCGTGACGGTTTCCAGGAGGGCGGAATCGTCGTCGGGGTAATGTACCATCTTCCTCGCGGCGAGCGTGTAGAGGACGCGCCCCTTCTCGTCGAGCTTGCGGGCGTTGAAGTTCTCCACCATCAGGTCGGGATCGTGGCGCAGCGCGCCGCTGGTGCGCGAGTCGCGCGGCTGCACCAGCGTGTTGAGCCACATCGTGAGCCCCACGAGCAGTGCCAGCACGGCCAGCGGCAACCACGAAGTCGGTCTCACCATCGTCTCGTCAGACCTCGCCGGCGCGCTTGAGTTGCCTGCGGTGGCGAAGAATCAGCTCGCACATCTCGCGCACGGCGCCCTTGCCGCCGCGCGCCCGGGTCACGTGGTGCGCCTCGTCCTTCACCGCCTTCACGGCGTTTGCAGGCGCCACCGAGAAGCCGCAACGGCGCATCACCGGCAGATCGGGCAGGTCGTCGCCCATGTAGGCGCAGTCCTTCGCCTCGAGCTTCACGCGCTTGAGCAGCTTGTCGAATTCCGGCAGCTTCTCGCTCTTGCCCTGGATCACGTAGTCGATGGAGAGCTCCTTCGCGCGATGGTCCACGGCCTTGTGCGCGCGGCCCGAGAGGATCGCGGTGGCGATGCCCGCCTCGCGCAGCATCTTGAGGCCCTGGCCGTCCAGGATGGAGAACGCCTTGAAGGCCTCGCCGGCGGGCCCGATGAAGATGGTGCCGTCGGTGAGGACGCCGTCCACGTCGAAGATCGCGAGCCGCACGCGACGTGCCCGCGCGTCGAGCTTCATCGGCTAGACGACGCCCGCGGCGAGGAGGTCGTGGAAGGTGACGGCGCCGACGAGGCGGCCCGCCTCGTCGAGCACCGTGAGGCGGCCGCCCAGGCCGCGCTCGAGGATCTTCGCGGCCTCGGTGGCGAGCTTGTCCGGCGGGATCGACGTGGGATTGCGGACCATCACGTCGCCCACCTTGAGGCCCTTCACGTTGTCGCGCTTTTCCAGCAGGCGGCGCAAATCGCCATCGGTGAAGATCCCGAGGAGCTTGCCGGCGCCATCGACCACGCACGTCATGCCGATGCCCTTGCGCGACATCTCCTCGAGCGCCGTGGGCAGCAGCGGGTCGTTCTCGCGGCTCACCGGCAGCTTGTCGCCCTTGCGCATCACGTCGGAGACGTGGACGAGCAGGCGCCGGCCGAGCGCCCCGCCGGGATGGTGCTGCGCGAAGTCCTCGCTCTTGAAACCCTGCGAATCCAAAAGCGCCATCGCCAGCGCATCGCCGAGCGCCAGCGTCGCGGTGGTGCTCGCGGTCGGCGCGAGCTCGAGCGGGCAGGCCTCCTTCTCCACCTGCGCGTCGAGGTGGACGTCGGCCTCGCGAGCGAGCGTCGACGCGGGGCGCCCGGTGATCGAGATCACCTTCGCGCCGCGCCGCTTGATGAGCGGCAGGATGCGGTTGATCTCCTCCGACTCGCCGGAGTACGAGATCGCGATCACCACGTCGTCCTTCGTGATCATGCCGAGGTCGCCGTGGCTCGCTTCCGCCGGATGCATGAAGAAGGCGGGCGTGCCGGTCGAAGCCAGCGTCGCGGCGATCTTGTTGCCGATATGGCCCGACTTGCCCATGCCGGTCACGACGACGCGTCCCCTGGTGGCGCGAATGAGCGCGTGCGCCGCGAGGAACTCCTTGCCCAGCCGGCCCTTGAGGCCGCGTACCGCGTCGGCCTCGATGTCGAGCACGCCGCGGGCGAGCTCCAGGAGCTTTTCGGCGTCGGACACCGCGTTGGGTTGTAGTAGATTCGTCACCGGGGAATTATAAATCCAAGCCATGCACGACGCCCTGCACATCACCCTCATCCTCCTCGCGTCGTCCGTGGCGGTGGTTGCCGTCTTCCGTTCGCTGCATTTGCCCGCGGTCCTGGGCTACCTGATCGTGGGAGCGATCGTCGGCCCCACGGCGCTGGGCCTGGTGCAGGCGAGCGAGGACCAGCGCTACCTCGCCGAGTTCGGCGTGGTGTTCCTGATGTTCTCCGTGGGCCTCGAGTTCTCCCTGCCGCAGCTCATGTCGATGCGCGGCGTGGTGTTCGGGTTCGGCGGCGCGCAGGTGGCCTCGATCCTTGCGATCGCCCTCGCGGGCGCGACGCTCCTGGGCGAGAGCTGGCGCACCGGCCTCGTCGTGGGAGGCGTGGTGGCGATGTCGTCGACCGCGATCGTGTCGAAGGCGCTCTCGGAGCGCATGCAGCTGCATTCGCCGCACGGCCGGCAGATCATGGGGGTGCTGCTCTTCCAGGACCTCGCGGTGATCCCGCTGCTGGTGATGATCCCGGCGCTCTCGTATTCGGGGCCGGAGATCGCCGGGGTGATCGGCGTGGCGCTCGCGAAGGCCGCGGTGGTGCTCGCCCTCGTGCTCTTCGTCGGCCAGCGCCTCATGCGCCCGCTCTTCACGCTGGTGGCGCGGCAGAAATCCTCCGAGGTCTTCGTGCTCTTCGTGCTGCTGGTGACGCTGGGCCTCGCATGGATCACGGAGATGGCGGGCCTGTCGCTCGCCCTCGGCGCCTTCCTCGCGGGGATGCTCATCTCCGAGACCGAGTACCGCTACCAGGTCGAGGACTACATCAAGCCGTTCCGCGACGTGCTGCTGGGGTTGTTCTTCGTCACCATCGGGATGCTGCTCGACATGCCCGCGTTGATGGGACACCTCCTCGCGGTGATCGCGCTCTTCGCCGCGATCATGGCGTTCAAGCTGCTGGTGATCTACGGCCTTGCGCGCGCGTTCCGCAACGAGCGGCCGACGGCATTGCGCGCCGCGCTGGCGCTGGCCCCGGCGGGTGAGTTCGGCTTCGTGTTGATCGCGATGGCGGGCCGCGAGGGCGCGGTGGATCGCAACGTGCTGCAGGTGGTGCTCGCCGCGACGCTGCTCTCGATGCTGGTCGCGCCCCTCATCCTCGCGCGCATGGAGGCGATCGTGCTCCACCTGGTGGCGAGCGAATGGACGCAGCGCGCGGTGGCGTTGCACCAGCTGGCGGTGAAGTCGATGGCGCAGAAGGGCCACGTGGTGGTGTGCGGCTACGGGCGCAGCGGCCAGGCGCTCACGCAGTTCCTCGACGGCGAGAAGATCCCGTTCATCGCGCTGGACGCGGACCCCGAGCGCGTGCGGCAGGCTGCCGCGGCCGGCGACTCGGTGGTGTTCGGCGACGCCTCGCGGCGCGAGGTGCTCGTGGCGGCGGCCCTGTCGCGCGCGCTTGCCGTGGTGGTGACGTTCGCCGACACGCCGAAGGCGCTCGCGATCCTCTCCCACGTCCGGGAGTTGCGTCCCGAGCTCCCGGTCGTCGTGCGCACGTTCGACGATACCGACGTGGCGCAGCTGCGCGACGCGGGCGCGGCCGAGATCGTGGCGGAGGTGGTCGAGGGGTCGCTGATGCTCGGCACGCAGACGATGATCCAGCTCGGCATGCCGCTCAAGAAGGTGCTGCGGCGCCTGCGCGAGGCGCGCATGCAGCGTTACCGGTCGCTGCGCGGCGGCTTCTTCCCCGGGGCCACCGACGTGGAGGAACCCGATCACGACCAGCCGCGCCTGCACACGGTCACCGTGGGCGACTCCGCCGCGGCCGTGGGCAAGACGCTCGGCAGCCTCAACCTCGCCGCCATGAGCGTGACCGTCACCGCGGTACGCCGCACCGGCACGCGCGAGGTGAACCCCGCGCCGGAAGAGCGCGTGCGCGCAGGCGACGTGCTCGTGCTGCTGGGCACGCAGGAGAACCTCGGCAAGGCCGAGATCCGCATCCTGCAGGGCTGAAACGAAAACGGCCCGCGAATGCGGGCCGTCGGGGGGTGCTGCGTCTTCAGGTCAGAACGTCATGCAGACGGTGTAGCTGGTATCCGGATCCATGAGCGTGCCGCCACACGAAGCTGGCGCGTTGCTGGTCTTGACGGGTTGGACGTTATTCGTAGTCGTTGCGCCAACATCAGGAATCGCGCGCAGGCTGCCAGTACAGGGTTGTCCGTCGTCCATCTGAACGTCCAGCTGCAAGGCGAACTTGCCGAGGACCCCTTTGGAGCAGACGAGGTAAGTGCCCGTCATGCCAGAAATCTGCGTCGTCGCAGAGGTATTGCTGGCGATGCCAAGTT
>Ga0105242_10004744_pt1 | contig 10527 bp, 8 predicted proteins | sample KBSM24metaG_FD_81521 | JGI IMG/M metagenome (GOLD analysis project Ga0105242, IMG submission 81521) | Miscanthus rhizosphere microbial communities from Kellogg Biological Station, Michigan, USA - KBS M2-4 metaG | ecosystem: Host-associated > Plants > Roots > Rhizosphere > Soil | place: Michigan... | reverse complement strand
TCGATTCTTTATCGAGAACGCGAAGCACGGCGTCCTCGCCGTGAATCGTCGGCATGATGGAGACGCGGAAGTCGATCAGGCGGTTCTTGTACCGCACACGGAAACGGCCGTCCTGCGGCACGCGCTTCTCGGCGATGTCGAGTTCCGCCATCACTTTCACGCGCGACAGGATCGAGCTGTGGTGCTGCTTCGCGATCGGCTGCATGGCCGGCTGCAGCACGCCGTCGATGCGGTACTTGATGAGCACCGCGTCCTCGGCCGTCTCGATGTGGATGTCGCTCGCCCGCCGTTGAATGGCGGTGTAGATCGTCGAGTCCACCAGCCGGATGATCGGGCTGATGTCGCTCGTGAGGCGCTCGACGGTGATGCTGTCGTCGTCGCCGGTCTTGTCCTCTTTGAGGACCTGCAGCTGCAGCCCTTCGCTGGCGCTGTCGAGGACGCGCTGCGAGCTCTCGCTCTTCTTCAGAATCGACTGGATGGCCGACGGCGCGCCGACCGTCACCTTGATCGGCATCTTCAGGACGACGGACACCTCGTCGATCATCGGGAGGTTCGTCGGGTCGGAGACGACGATCACGAGCGCGTTGCCGTCCTTGCGGCACGGCACGAACTCGTAGCGCAGCATCAGATCGGCGGGGATGGCGCGGAAGAGCTCCTGGTTGATCCGGAACTCGTCCATGTCGACGAACTCGAGGCGGTACCGCTCGGCCAGCTTGCGGGCGCGGACCACCTCGTCTGACGGCTCGCCGGGACGGGGCGAAACGAGCTTGGCTGGATCGGTCGACGTGGCCATGTGTCTACGTGCCCGAGGCCAGCGAGCCGAGTTCGAAGAGCGGCATGTAGAGCGCCAGCACGACCGCGGCGATGACGAGGCCCATGACCACCAGGAGCGCTGGTTCGATCAGCTTGATGAACCGATCGACCTCGGTATCGATCTCCTCGTCGTAAAACTCGGCGAGGCTGTTGAGCATTTCCTGCAGGGCGCCGGTGGACTCGCCCACCTCCACCATCTTCACGGCCACATCGGGAAAGACCCCGCGCTCGGCCATCGCCACCGCAAAGCTCTGCCCTTCCTGCACCCGCTGCTGCGTCGCTTCGAGCTCCCCCGCCATATAACGGTTGTTCAGCGATTTGGCGGAGATGTCGAGCGCCTGCACCAGCGGAATACCGCCGCCGAGGAGCGTCGCCAGCGTGCGCGCCGCCTGCGAGGTGGCGAACTTGCGAGCGGCCGAGCCGAGCCAGGGGATGCGAAGAATCGCCTTGTCGAGCTTCACATCATGCCCCGGGCGTCTGGCCCACGTCACCACCCCCACGACGCCACCGACGACCAGCAGCACGATCAGCAAGAGATTCGACGTCACGAAGTTCGAGATCCCGATGATGATGCGCGTCTGCAACGGGAGCTGGCGACCGAAGTTGGCGTAGAACTCCGAGAACGACGGCACGACCTTGATCACGATGATGCCGACGAGGACGATCATCATCGTGACCAGAATGGCCGGATAGATGAGCGCGGAGATGGTCCGCCGGCGGACGGCGCCGACGATCTTCTCGTACGCGACGTAGCGTCGGATCACCTGCTCCAGGTTGCCGCTGCGCTCTCCCGCCAGGAGGGACGCCGAATAGACGGCCGGAAAGAGGGAGCCGTGTTCCGCGAACGAATCCGAGAGCGCCGACCCGGCTTTCACCTTGTCATGAACGCTGTCGAGGACCGCTTTGAACGTCGGGTTGGAGACCCGCTGCCTCAAGATGTCGAGCGACTGGACCAGAGGCATGCCCGCTTTGAGGAGCGTGGCCAGTTCTTGGTTGAAGACCAGAAACTCCTGTGTCCCGATTTTGCCCACCCGTTTCGGGATGAGCGACAGGCCGGCCAGGCCGCCCCGGCTCTGCAGAGAAAGGACGAAGAGCCCCTTTTCTTCGAATTCCCGGCGCAGACGGGCTTCGTTGTCGGCAATGTAGATGCCTTCAATCACCTCGCCGCCTGGCGTTCCGAGCCTACACCGGAATTCCATGATGACAGTTTTGCACAAAAACAGGACACCACGCCCTGTAGTCTGAAGCCCCAGAGTCCTTGTCGGCTCTGGGCTTACGGGCCAGCAGGCCCGTCAGATCCCCTTCGCCTCTACGAAAGCGTTCAGCAGCCGGATGCCCAGCTCCCGGGTGTCGCTGCTTTTCAGCTGCGGCGTGGCGGCGGGGACGAACGTGGTGTCGACCTTGACCGTCACGTCCGCCCGTTCCCCGGGGCCGAGCTGCTCCGGCGTGAGCGGCACCTTGGCCACCTGCGGCGGACCGGCCGGGATGGTCAGGGTCGCCAGCACGCCCGAGGGGCCTCGCACTTCCACCGCTTGAGACGCCGGAAGGGAGGCGACTGGTTGGTCCATCTGTAGATATAAGGTGATCGGCGTCTTGGGAGTCGCAAAGGAGAGGTGGCCTTCCCGGCGCGACCAGCGCCACTCCCGGCCCGGCGCCTCCCCTGTTTCGGCGTCGTACCACCCCTCCGACGCCACCACCGGGTTGGTCACCGTTCCCACCGTCACCGAGGCCACCTCGTAGGCGCGCATGCCGCGGTCCTGGCCGGCGAGCGGCAGGCGGCTGCCCGAGGCTCGCGAGAAGACGCCGGCCTCGAACCGCACGCGGCCCGGCAGAGTGTTGCGCGGCACGAACATCGTCCGCGTATAAGTCACCGGCGTCCCCGGACGCCAGTCCTGCGATGGCGTCGCCGGGGCGTGGTCGTCGGTCCAGAGCAGCTCGTTCGAATCGTCGAGCGCGTGCACGAACACCCACTGATCGGCCGGGAGCGCGGCGGCGCCCGCTGGGACGTTGAACGTGTAGGTGACCGTGAGTGGACCGCCTGCTTCGGCTCGCGGCGAGCTGAGCGACACGGCGATCGACGCGACGGGCGGTGCCGTGTCCTCGCGGCGCCCGCACGCCGCGGCCGCGACGCACGCAGCCACCACGATCGCTGTTCGAGAGAGCCTCCGCATCGCTGGGAATGATACTGCGCGGCCTTTGGCGGCGCCGGCAATTCTGCTACAGTGCGGCTCGATGGCGTCTGAAGCGTTGGGCATGGTGGAAACGCGCGGGTTGATCGGATCGGTGGAAGCCGCCGACGCGATGGTCAAGGCCGCCAACGTCGCGCTCGTTGGCAAGGAATACATCGGTGCGGGGTACGTAACAGTGCTGGTACGCGGCGATGTCGGCGCCGTCAAGGCTGCCACCGATGCCGGGGCCGCCGCGGCACGCCGTGTCGGCGAGCTCATCTCGGTCCACGTCATCCCGCGGCCTCACGCCGAAGTGGAGCGCCTCCTTCCAAAGGCGTAACAGGGCTCCGTTTTGGCCGCCAAGGATTCGTCGGCCGCCGCCGACACCGACCTCGCTTCCATCTCCAACGCACGCGCGCTGGCGCGGACCGCCAAGCAGGCTCAGCCGCTGCTCGCCGAGCTGTCGCAGGAGCGCATCGACGCCATCGTGACGGCGATGGCGACGGCCGTCACCCCGCACGCCGGTGCGCTGGCGAAGCTGGCTGTCGATGAAACCGGCTACGGAGTCGAAGCCGACAAGGTCCAGAAGAACCTCTTCGCCTCGCAGCGCGTGTACGAGTTCATCCGGCCGATGCGCACGGTGGGCGTCGTCAACCGCATCGAGGACAAGAAGATCATCGAGATCGCCGAGCCATTCGGCGTCGTGGCCGCGGTGGTGCCGTCCACGAATCCGACGTCCACGGCGATCTACAAGATCCTGATCGCGCTCAAGGCGCGCTGCCCCATCGTGCTCAGCCCGCACCCGTCCGCCGCGAAGTGCATCACGCGCGTCGCCGAGGTCATGAGCGAAGCGGCCGCGGCGGCCGGTGCGCCCGCCGGCAGCATCGGCTGGATGACGACGATGACGCTCGAGGGGACGCAGGAGCTGATGCGTCACCGCGATGTGGCGGTGATCCTCGCGACCGGCGGCATGGGGCTCGTGCGCGCCGCGTACAGCGCCGGTAAGCCGGCGTATGGCGTGGGGCCCGGCAATGCCCCGTGCTATGTCGAGCGCAGCGCCGACCTGGCGCTGGCCGCGCGCGACATCGTGCTCGGCAAGACGTTCGACAACGGCGTGCTCTGCTCGTCGCCGAATTCCGTCGTCGTGGACGCGCCGGTCGCCGAGGAGGCGCGCCGGAGGTTCCAGGCCGAAGGCAGCTACTTCCTGAACGCTCAGGAGATGGACAAGCTCGCGGCGGCGCTCGTCACGCCGCAGCGGCTCCCCAACCCCGCGCTCGTCGGCAAGACGGCACGGCTGATCGCTGAGAAGGTCGGGATCACGGTGCCCGAGGGTACGCGCGCGCTCATCGCGCCGCTGGCCGGTGTCGGGCGCGACTATCCCCTCTCGATCGAGAAGCTGTGTCCCGTGCTGTCCTGGTACGAGGTGCAGGACTGGCGCGAGGGGTGCGAACGCTGCATCCAGATCCTGCGCTACGGCGGCATGGGGCACACCATGTCGATCCATTCGCAGAACGAGGACGTGATCCTGCAGTTCGGCCTGAAGAAGCCGGCGTTCCGCATCTGCGTGAACACGCCGACGACGCACGGGTCGATCGGTCTCACGACCGGTCTCGACCCGGCGATGACGCTCGGTTGCGGGGGCTGGGGCGGCAACATCACGTCCGACAACATCTCGCCCCGTCACCTGCTCAACCTCAAGCGCCTGGCCTACGGCCTCCGGCCGCCGGTGGCCTCGGCGCCCGCGCCGTTCAAGCCCGACAGTCTGCCGAAGGCGCCATCGCCGCCGCCGGTGCGGACGATTCCCGCCGAAGCCCTTGCCGCGCGCGTCGATCAGTTCCTGGCGTCGAAGGGCTTCCGGCCTGCCCCGCGACCGGATGCGGAGCCGACGGCGCCGGTGCCCGGCGCGCCGCCAGCGCCCGCCGCGCCTTCAGCGCCTACGCCGGTGGCGTTCGTGTGCGAAGACGACGTGCGTGCGGCGATCAAGGAAGGACGGCAGATCCTGATCGGCGAAAAGACGATCATCACGCCCGCCGCACGCGACGCGGGAGAGGCCTCGCGAATCTTTCGCGAAGCCGGATGGCCCGGCACTTCACGCTAGCGCACGCCTGCGCATCCGGCAGCATCGTCGCGGTCGCGGCCGCAAAAAACCAGGGCTCCCCTGGTAGTTTGACCACCCCTGATCCGGGTGTTAAGGTTAGCCGGATGCAGAGAGCGGGCGGCCCGGCGTGCATCGGTGTGAGCCTGCTTCTCGCAGGCTGCGCGTCGCATTCCACGCCAGCGGTCGTGGCGCCGGTCACACCCGCAGCGGTCGTCGCCGAAGCGCCGGCGCCCGTCCCGGCACCTGCGCCGCCTCCCGCCGTCGATCCGATCGACGCCCTCATCGCCGAATCGAACCGTCACTTCGAAACCGGCCGCCGCGAGATTCAGGACGGCCATCTCGAAGCCGCCCGTACCGAGTTCAACCGCGCGCTCGAACTGGTCATGCAGTGGAGTGCCGGCCCGCGCGCCAACGCACGGCTGCGCGAGCACTTCGATCGCCTCGTGGAGCGCATCAGCGCGGTCGAGATCCTGGCTTTGGCCGAAGGCGACGGCTTTGCCGAGCAGCGGTCCGAACCGGCGGCCATCGATACGCTGCTCGACGCTCCCGAACCGACCGGTGCGACGGCGGAAACGGCCCGCACCGTCGAGACCAGCTTCGAGTCCACCAAATACGACGTCGACATCCCCCGCAACCCGCGGGTGCTGTCGTACGTCGAGCTCTTCAGCGGCCGCCTGAAGGGATACCTCGAGGACGGTCTCAGCCGCGGCGCCCGCTACCTTCCGATGATCCAGGAGGTGTTCCGGGCCGAGGGGCTCCCACTCGATCTGGCCTACATCCCGCTGGTCGAGAGCGCCTTCAAGCCGAGCGCCCTGTCGCGGGCGAAAGCGCGCGGCGTGTGGCAGTTCATGAGCGGCACGGCCATCGAGAACGGGCTTCAGCACGACTGGTACATCGACGAGCGCGCCGACCCGGAGAAAGCCACGCGTGCCGCCGCGAAGTACTTGAAGACCCTGTACGACCAGTTCGGCGACTGGCACCTGGCACTTGCGTCCTACAACGGCGGGCCGGGCCGGGTGCAACGCTCGATGAAGCGCTCGGGCAAGGACGACTTCTGGACCATTTCCGCGAGCTCCCGCTACCTGCCGCGCGAAACCCGCAACTACGTGCCGCTCATCCTGGCCGCCATCATCGTGGCGCGCAACCCGGTGCAATATGGGCTCGAGGTGGCGCCGGTGGCGGAGCCGCTCAAGGACATGGTGCGTCTGTCGGCGCCGGCCGACCTGCGGCGGATTGCCGAATGGATCGACGTGCCCGTACAGGTCCTCCAGGACATGAACCCGGAGCTCCGCCGGTGGACGACGCCGGTTCGGATGACCGATTACGACCTGACGGTGCCGATGGGCAAGGCGGAAGTGCTGAGCGCGCGTCTGGCGCAGTCGACGCCCGAGGAGCTCGCGCCGCTGAACCGCTACACGGTGCGGAAGGGCGAGACCATCGCCACCATCGCGCGAAAACTGAAGGTGAAGCGCGCCGACCTCGCGCAGGCCAACTACCTGTCCGAGCGCTCGACGCTCGCGTCCGGCCAGCAGCTGGTGATCCCGCGCGCGCCGACGCTGCTGCTGGCGGCCAACGAGCGGGGTGACGCCGAGGGAGACACCACGTCTGCCGACAAGGGCGACACCGGCCGGGGCGGTCCCGACACGGTCGCGCCGCCGGCTCCCGCGCGCCGGGCGGCCGCGTCGCGAACCACCGCGTCGCACGCGGCGGCCGCGGAGCCCACGCGCGTCGTTCACCGGGTGAAGAGCGGCGAGACGCTGTTCTCCATCGCGCAGAGGTACAACACCTCGGTCGCGGCGGTGCGCCAGAGCAACAAGCTGAGCGGCAACACCATCAAGGTCGGTCAGCGCCTCACCATCCTCGCCAAGAATTCGGTCAAGGGCTCCAGCCAGGCCGACTAGCCCCGCCGCGCAGTTTCTGCGTTCCGCTCCCGCGGAGCGGCGTGCCGTTTCGGCACCCTCCGACCGAAAACGGTCGTCATTTCGCCGCCACGAGCCCGGTCGCCCGGTTTGCAGCACACGGGTTCGTGCTCGCCAGCCTGCGCAGCGCGGCGGTGTTCGGCATCGAGGCTTACCCGGTCTCTGTCGAAGTCGACGTGTCGTTCGGGCTTCCCGTGTTCAACATGGTGGGGCTGCCGGACACGACGGTACGTGAGAGCCGGGATCGCGTCCGGGCCGCCATCAAGAACTCCGGGTACCACTTCCCCGACCACCGGATCACCGTGAACCTGGCGCCGGCCGACGTGCGCAAGGGCGGCTCGTCGTTCGACCTGCCGATCGCGCTCGGTCTGCTGGCGACGAACGGCGACGTGGCGCGCCGTGCGATCGACGACACGCTGGTGCTCGGCGAGCTCTCGCTCGACGGCGGCATCAACGCCATCCGCGGTGTGCTCCCGATCGCCGTGGCCGCGAGGCGTCTCGGGCTCTCGCGTCTGGTGCTGCCGCCGCAGAACGCGGGCGAGGCGTCGATCGTGACCGGGCTGCAGGTGTGCACGGTCCGCTCGCTGCCCGAAGCCGTCGGCGTGTTGAACCAGCCCGAATCGGCGCGGCTCGAGGCGTGGGCGGCGCCTACGCCGCCGCCGGACGACGATGCCGACCTCGTGGACGTGCGCGGCCAGCTCGCGCCCCGTCGCGCGCTCGAAATCGCGGCGGCCGGGGGGCACAACCTGCTGATGTGCGGCCCGCCCGGCGCCGGGAAGACGATGCTCGCGCGGCGGCTGCCCACGATTCTGCCGCCGCTCACCTTCGACGAAGCGCTGGACTGCACGGCCATCCATTCGGTGGCGGGGCTGCTGCCGGCCGGCGGCGGCCTGCTGACACGACGGCCCTTCCGGGCGCCGCACCATTCCATTTCCGGTGCGGCGCTGGTTGGCGGCGGCCCGCAGCCACGTCCTGGTGAGATCTCGCTCGCCCACCAGGGCGTGCTGTTCCTCGACGAACTCCCCGAGTTCCATCGCCACGTGCTCGACCTGATGCGCCAGCCGCTCGAGGAGGGGCGCGTCACCATCGCGCGCGCCGCGCGCACGGTGGTCTTTCCGTCGCGCTTCATGCTGGTGGCGGCGATGAACCCGTGCCCGTGCGGCTACGCCGGCGACGAGCGCCGGACGTGCCGCTGCTCGCCCGCGCACATCGCCCGCTATCACGCTCGCGTGTCGGGGCCGTTGCGCGACCGCATGGATCTCATCGTGGACGTGCCGCCGGTCCCGGCGAGTGCGCTCGACGGCGCAAACGCCGGCGAATCGTCGGCGACCGTCTGCACGCGCGTCGTGGATGCGCGTGTCCGGCAGTGGCAGCGCTACGGCGAAGACGGACCTCGAGCGAACGCGGATCTCAAGGGCGGCGCGGTGGCGCGGCACTGCCGTCTCGATGTGGACGGCCGGCGCCTGTTGACGCAGGCGGTGGAGGCGTTCGGCTTGAGCGCCCGCGGCTACGCACGGGTCCTGAAGGTGGCGCGGACGATTGCGGATCTTGGCGCGTCGGACCGCGTGCGGGCCGACGACGTCGCGGAAGCGTTGCAGTACAGATTGGCGCAGTGACGGGCCGGGTGCGGAGAGCAGTGGTGTCACATGCAGGCAGTAGAGTCCAACGTGTCCCGGCGCCGGCTCCTGGGGTCGGCGCTGACCCTCGGTGCCGGGGCCGCGATCGGATCGACCGTGTCGTTCCCGTCGGCCGGCGCGGCGCTGGCCGCGGCGGGCCGGCAGGATCTCGTGCACGAGGAGTTGATTCGGCAGATGAAAGATAGCGTGCGCGCGCTCCGGGGCGCCAGACCAGGCGAGGCGGCGCGCGGCCTCGCGGCCACCCTGCGCGTACTCGCCGTGCACTACCAGGCGGCCGGCGTGGACGCACAGGTGAAGGCGCGGCTGCAGACGGCGATCGCGCGCGAAGGGCGCGACGCGGTGCTGCGGTGGGAGGCGGATCCGGCGATGCGCGCGGCCGAGGCGCGGGAACTGGGGGCTGGGGACGTGCCCCTCGTTCACGAGTCGTTCAATCTGCCCGAACGCGAGCGGGCGCTGGACGCGATGCTGGCGCACGGGGCCACTCCCGCGCTGCTCGAGGCCGCGGCACGGCTCACCCGTCTGGCGCCGGAACTTGATCGCCTTGGCACCACGCCGGTCGCACGCCGGCAGTGCTCGGGCGCTCAGGGGATGGCGTACTCGCTGGAGTTCGTCGCGTTGGCGTCGTGCCTGGTGAATCCGATTCTCTGCGCCGGTTTCGGTGGCGCATACTTCGGGCTCAAGCTCAGTCTCTGGTACTTCGGCTGCTGAGGAGATGATTGGATGAGACCGAGAACGATGGTCGCGCTCAACGTGGCTGGCACCGTGCTCTTCGTCTCGGTCTCCTTCTGGCTCGGCCGGGACCATTCGCCGATGATGCTCCTGCGCTGGGCCGTGCTGTTCGGAGCGACGCTCGTCTTTCCGATGTACTTGTCAGGAAAGGTCGAGGCGGCGCTGGCACAATTGCCGAAGCCCATATCACCGGGGTTGCGTCGCGCGGCCGTATATCCGGTCTGGGTGGGAATCTTGACCTTGGGGGCCGCGCTCGCGCTTGTCGAACGGCTGCGCTAGCTTTTCGACCGATGTTCGCCCAGGAACCTTCCACCTTGGGATGGCGTCTGACGCTGTGGTAGGCTCGAACTTGAGTTTCCTGCCCGGCGGAACTACCATCCGGGGCTTCTTCGGGAAGCACTGCCAACATTACTGACGGGATGCCGAAACGGCGATACACACTTGTCGTCGCTGAACAGACCGCGGGTCTGGAGCGCAGGGTCCGGGTTTCAATCGGACCGGTGCTCGTTGTACTCGGGGCGGTCGTCACGCTCCCCGTCCTGATCGGGTTGGGCGCCGCATGGAAAGCCAAGAGCGACGTCGCCAGCCTCTACGAAAACCAGCGCGCGCTCGAGTTGGAAAACGCCAACTTCCGCCAGGCCACGGCTGCGCTGTCGGGCCAGATCGAATCGCTCCAGTCGGCCATCACGGACCTTGGCGCGCGCTCGGCGCTCGAGCCGAGCCTGGCCAAGGCGATGGCCAATCTGCCGGCGCTCGTGAAAGCCAAGGCGATGGGCACCGGCGCGACGACCAGAGGCCCGAAGACCGGCGCATCGTATGCCGCGACGCTGGCGGCGTTGACGAGTCCGGACGACGCGTTCGGTCTGGTGCGGACGCTCCTCGAAGGGCTCGAGTCGCGGCTCTCGCTGGTGAAGCAGTCGGTCGAACGCCGTGACGCGCTCGCGGCCGCCACGCCCTCCATCTGGCCGGCGCACGGCTGGCTGTCGTCGCCGATGGGCTATCGCACCGATCCGGTCAATGGCGAGACCGGCGACTTCCACCCCGGTCTGGACATTGCCGGTGAACGCGGCCAGCCGGTGTACGCCACCGCCGCGGGACGCGTGACGTTCGCGGGCGGCCACGGCAGCTACGGCAATCTGATCGTCATCGACCACGGGTACGGG
>Ga0105242_10004743_pt1 | contig 10528 bp, 9 predicted proteins | sample KBSM24metaG_FD_81521 | JGI IMG/M metagenome (GOLD analysis project Ga0105242, IMG submission 81521) | Miscanthus rhizosphere microbial communities from Kellogg Biological Station, Michigan, USA - KBS M2-4 metaG | ecosystem: Host-associated > Plants > Roots > Rhizosphere > Soil | place: Michigan... | reverse complement strand
CGGTGCGACGAAGAGGGCAGGTCGTCGGGGTGTTATGTCACGAGCATGTCGGTGAAGCGCGGTCCTGGTCGAAGGAAGAAGTCTATTTTTGCAGTTCACTGGCTACTTTCATGACGCTCGTATTGGAAGCCCGCCAGCGTAGGGAGGCTGAGCAAGCCCTTGTCCTTGCCAAGGAATCGGCAGAGGTGGCTAGTCGGGCAAAGAGTGAATTCCTCGCCAGCGTGAGTCACGAGATTCGAACGCCTATGAATGCCATTATCGGGATGGCGGATCTGCTTTGGGAAACGGATCTGGCTCCGGAGCAACGAAAATACCTGCGTATTTTCCGTCGCGCCGGCGGAAATCTCCTGGTTCTGATCAACGACATTCTCGATTTGTCGAAGGTCGAGGTCGGCCATCTGCAGCTGGAATCAACCGACTTTGATTTGAGCGACTTGCTTGAAAAAGCGATCGAGATTCTTGCCATGAGGGCGAATGAAAAGGGCCTCGAACTTGCCTGCCACATTTCTCGTGACGTCCCCCGTGCCGTGATCGGAGATCCCAATCGACTCCATCAGATCCTCATCAACCTTATCAGCAACGCAATCAAATTCACCGACAGTGGGTCTGTCACGGTCCAGGTCATGCCGGATCCGGAACTCCGTTCCCCTGGAGCCATTCGATTCTCTATTAGCGATACAGGGATCGGCATTCCGTCTGACAAGCTTACCGCTATTTTCGAAAGTTTCACGCAAGCCAGCGTCTCGACAACACGCAAGTACGGGGGAACCGGGTTAGGCCTGACTATTTCCAGGCAATTGGCCGAGCGCATGAACGGACGAATCTGGGTGGAGAGCACTCTCGGGAAGGGCAGCAGCTTTCACTGCTGTGTGCAGCTTACTGTGCAATCCGGCGAGACCCCTCCCCACGAAGATTCACAGATTGACCTTCAAGGGGTCAGAACCCTTGTGGTCGATGACCATGCCACCAACCGCCTGATTCTTCGTGAAACCTTGACCGCTCTGGGAGCAGAAGTGACGGATTCGGCTTCTGGACGCGAGGCTATCGAAGAATGGCGGCGAACCTCTGCCTCCACCCACCCGTATGAACTCGTGCTTCTCGATTGTCGCATGCCGGAGATGGATGGATTCCAGGTCGTTGAAGAGATCAGACGAATCGGCCCTTCCCAGAGTCTGACGATTGTGATGCTCGCTTCCGACCATTGGGCTGATGACATTGCCCGCACCTACGACATGGGGCTGGGCGGTTACCTGATCAAGCCCATCAGGAAATCGGATCTGCTCCAGACCATCAGCATCGCCCTCGGTCGTTCCAGAGGTGTCCAACACACGACTCATTCAGCGCCAGTGGCTTCGGTACCTGTGTCAGAAGTCAGGGCCCTACGTATCCTATTAGTAGAAGATTCTCCAGATAACCAATTGCTCGTCCGCTCCTATTTGAAACAGACGTCCTATCGTCTCGATATTGCCGACAATGGAGCAATCGCACTGGAACGATTCAGGACCGGCTACTACGATCTCATCCTGATGGACATGCAGATGCCGGTGATGGACGGTTATGAGGCGACACGGTCGATTAGGATTTGGGAGCGTGAGCATGATCTTTCCCCGACCCAGATTATTGCCTTGACCGCTCTGGCGCTGAAAGAAGAAGGAGTCAAGATTCTCGAAGCCGGCTGCGATGCCCATATGACCAAGCCTCTCAAGAAACACACACTCCTGGAAGTGCTCCAGGCCTGCAAAGGACGGCGAACCACATGAGCATGGGGCAGAATAGAAAGGCAGAGAGTACGATCACTGTGTACATCGACTCAGGCCTTGAAGAGATCGTTCCAGGATTCCTCGAGAATCGGCGGCGTGATGTGCAGAAGATTGAAACAGCATTGGGGCAAGACGATCTCAATACCATCTGCGTCATTGGTCACCGAATGAGGGGGGATGGAGGAGGCTATGGTTTCGACGCTATCAGTAGGATAGGAGAAGGCATGGAGCAGGCGGCGGGGCGACACGATAAGGAGGCGATTCGACGGCACCTCAGCGACCTCGTTGACTTCCTTGCCCGTATCACCGTGGTGTACAGATGATAAGTTCGGGTGCACTTCAACCGGGACATAGAGCCGCTTCCGCTTGCCTGCTTCCTGTGATTCTCCTTATCACTCCGTGGCAGAAGGCCAACGACTACTCGGTTTCGGGAAGTGCTAGCGTTCATGAGCTTCCTTCGGCCTCGTGTGCCGGCCATCGGCATCGAGGGATCCCGGTGTCCCGATGCGATGGACGAGAAACCGGATGATATTCTCGATCTCTTCTTGCCGTTTCAGATAAAATTTCGCTCGAGAATCTGGTTGCTTCCCAACACGGACGCCCATGGCCAGCCCTTCCGTGAGGCGGAATACATTTTCATCCGTCTCATCGTCACCGATAAAAAACAGACCGGATTGTCGGAGATGGACCATGAGGGCCAATGCAGCCTGTCCTTTCCCGCCCTGTCCAGGAGGAAGGACGTTCACAGAAAACTTGCCGAGGATTACGCCGGGCGACGGCGACAACTGTTGTAGTAGAAGTTCCACGGCTATGCGTACACGAGTCGGTTCTGTCACGCCATGGAAGTGAAGGGTAAGGGAATAGCGTTTGTCTTCGACTTCGACCCCAAGCTCCTTTAATGACTGGGCAAATCGAATGGAGAGACTCTGCTTCCAACCCTGACAGATTTCTTCGGCGCTCAGGAGTATTTGGGGCGGGGTCAGGGGACTCTCAATCCCGTGATTCCCGATCAGATAGGAGACCGTTCCATGCATGCGCGACTCGAGGTCGACGAGCGCTCGACCGGAGACGATGGCGCAGGGAGCACGTTTTGCTAGTTCCTTAATCCATCCATTGATGGAAAGCGGGATCTGGACACTATCACGATTGGGAGAGATAGGGGCGAGTGTCCCGTCAAAATCGAAGGCATACAGAATGGATCGGGTAGTGAGGGTATCCAGCGCCCGGCGCCCCTCCGCAGAGAACACATATGTCATGTCTGGTCTCCGGTGGTCGTTCGTACTTTTCGTGCACCTACTTGACGTTCGAGTCGAGCACGTTGCCGCATCCTGGCTGCGTCCATCAGCATGCGTCCGGCCCAGCGATACACGTTGAACTCTTGTACGATGCCGCGCATGCTGCGCATTCTGGCGCGCTGCTCAGTCGGAGGCATCATCAGGGCCAGGTGCAGCGCGGCCGCGCATTGATCGATATTGTATGGGTTAATCAGCAGTGCATCCGGCAGCTCGGTGGCTGCGCCGGTGAACTCACTAAGGATCAGGACGCCTTGCTCGTCGTCCCGCGCTGCAACAAATTCTTTGGCGACCAGATTCATGCCGTCATGCAAGCTGCTGACGATGCAGAAGTCGGCCCCTTTGTAGTAGGTGACAACATCTGATGGCTCATGATGTTCGATCCGCAAGAGAATCGGCCGATACCCCTCTCGCCCGAATCGCTGGTTGATGCGTTCAGCCAAGGCCGTCACTTGCTGCGTGAGCAGCTGATATTGATCGATCTTGGAGCGGCTGGGCGCGGCAATTTGTACGAACGAAAATTGTCCGATCCATTCCGGCTGCAGCTCCAGCAGTCGCTCGACAGCGAGGAACCGCTCGAGAATGCCTTTGGTATAGTCCAGCCTTTCGACGCCGATCCCCACGCGATGCGTGGCGGGAAGGCCGTTGCTTGCGCGGATGCGGGTCTTGCACTCAGATTCTGACAGCAATTGTGACGTCTCTCGATTAGGCCAGGCGATCGAAATGGGGTAATGATTCACGGCCGTGAGTTTGCCTTGATAGGAAATCAGAGAGCTGTCCCGATCAATCCTCGTTTCGAGAGAATGGTCCACGGTATTGATGAAATTGCTGCAATGGAATCGCGTGTGGAATCCAAGAATGCTGCTTCCCAAGAGCCCCTCGAGGATCTCTCGGTACCAAGGGCAGATGGCATAACGCTCAGGATTGGGCCACGGGATATGCCAAAACGTAATGATGGTCGCATGCGGCAACTGGTCTCGCACGATCTTGGGTACCAGCGCGAGATGGTAATCCTGAATAAGCACGACCGGGTTGTCGGTCTTGGCTTCCTCGATGATCGCTAACGCAAATCGCTCATTGATCGCTTTATACTGTTTCCAATCCGAGGATCGAAAGACGGGCCGGATATGGGCCAAATGGCAGAGTGGCCACAGTCCTTCATTGGCAAACCCGTAGTAGTACCCGTCTTCCTCTTCCGGGGACATCCAAATCCGCCGGATCTCATAGGCGGGATTGTCCGGCGGAACACGGATATGGCTGCGCGAGTCGACAACCTCGCGATCAGCGTTGCCGCTGCCATGCGCAATCCACACACCTGAGCAGGCCCGCATGATCGGTTCCAGGGCTGTGACGACCCCACTTGCCGGAACTTCTACGTCAATCTGTTGCTCCGTCCACTTGTGGACATAGGGTTCACGGTTTGACACGATAAGCACTTCGTCCCCGGCGAGATGGTCATGGAGAATGGTCTTCAGGGTCGCCGGCGTCCAGCTCATCTGGCTCTCATCCCTCATCCGTTTGTCCGATTCGAGCTCATGGATCAAGGCGCGGAGGTCTTCAGCAACCGGGTTGAGATCGGCATCGTGCGGCTGGTCGCCAGCCGCGGCACCCAACCCCTTCATACGTAGCATGGCTCGCACACCTGCGACCCATCCTCGCAAACTTAGGTGGGCGACCAGCACGGTAACAAGCGAAATTACCGCGCCGATGATCGCAAACAGATAATAGAGATACCACTTTGTGTCATTGCTTCGATGTTCGACCCAACTCATGTCATGGATGAGCATGAGGCGTCCCCATACGCGGCTGTTTCCTTCGATTTCTAGAGCTGCGACGTGGACGGCTCCTTGGGCGAGCCGGAACAGGGCGGTCTGGTCGCCTTGTTCAGCTTTTACAGTGCTGGCTGTGTCGCAAGGAATGGAATCAGGGTAGGTCAGGGTTTTATAGGCTAGTTTGCCATCACGGTCGCAGAACCCGATGGCAAAGAGCCGTTCGTCTTGAATGATCCGATGGAAATAGTTGGTCAGCTTTCGCTTATCCTCCGCTGCCAGAAGTTCCACAAGGGGGCCTTCGACCATACGAGCGATCAGTTGTGAGCGGATTTCAAGATCCCGCACGAACCATTTCAATGTCAAGGTGTCGACGAGGGGAATGGCCATATAGGCCAGGCCGGCCAGTACCAAGGCCAGCGGCACCAAGAATCGAAGCGATAATCGCATAGATTACCCCTCGTTTACATTGAACGAGAAATCGCCTAGAGTGCTGGGATGTATCCTTATGGTCTTGTCGGCAATTGTCAAACGTCGGCCCTCATCGGATTGAACGGGGCAGTCGAATGGATGTGCGCGCCGCGACCCGACAGCCCGCCTGTCTTCGGGCGACTGCTCGATCCTGATGGAGGGCATTTCTCCATTTCAAGCCTTGCCCCTTCTTCCGAACTTCTATCCGAGCAACGTTATCTTCCCAACACGAACATATTACTCACTACCGTGGCTTTGCCGAACGGCGATGCGTTCCAGATCACCGACTTCTGTCCCCGGTTCGAGCAATACGGCCGCATGTATCGGCCGGCGGCACTCTTTCGTCTGGTCGAACCGCTGCAGGGCACTCCGGCCATTCGCGTCAGCTGCCGGCCCGTGTCGGGATGGGAAAAAACTCCCGTGCAGCCCGTAAGAGGCAGTAACCACTTACGTTATGAGATTCGAGGGGAACTGCTCCGTCTGTTGACGGACATGCCCCTGACCTACCTTTCCGAAGAAACCCCGGTCGCACTCACCCAGAAATTCTACTTCAGCCTCACATGGGGACTCGGCATCGAAGATGACCTCGTCAAGGTCACGCACGACTTTCTGGAACAAACCACGCGCTACTGGCGCACCTGGGTGAAGAACTGCTCAGTACCGCTCCTGCATCAACAGGAAGTCATCCGTTCGGCCTTGGCGCTCAAACTTCATTGCTTCGAAGACACGGGGGCCATCCTGGCGGCCCTGACGACCAGCCTTCCTGAGCAACCGGGCGGAGGTCGCAACTGGGATTATCGATACTGTTGGCTGCGCGATGCCTATTTTGCACTCACGGCGTTTCATAATCTTGGCCACTTTGAAGAAATGGAGGCTTTCCTAAAATTCCTCCTGAATATTGCACATACGCATGAGCATTCCCGAGACCGGTTACGGCCAGTGTATACGCTGAGCCAGAGCCTGCCCCTTCCAGAAACCGAGCAGGCAAATTGGGCCGGCTATCAGAATAGCGCCCCGGTTCGAAGCCACAATCAAGCGGCTGACCAAGTGCAGCACGATGTCTACGGCGAGATGATTCTGACTTTCACGCCGATCTTCTTCGATGAACGGTTCAGCGACCTGCGCAGCAAAGACCTCGACGGGCTTTTGGCTCACTTAGCGAACTTGTGCGTGCGCAGCATCAGCCAGCCTGACGCCGGACTTTGGGAGATCCGCAAAGGCTGGCAAGAACATTCCTTTACAAACTTGATGTCCTGGGCCGGTCTCGAACGATTGGAGCGCATCAAACAAGCCGGGCATCTCAGTCCGATCTCGTTCGATTTGACCAGCGCCCGAATTCATGCGGCGGATGCCCTTCTCAGAGGCGTATATGACGGCGCGCTCCGAAATGGCCCCACCGACGCCAGTAATGATGCCGCACTGGCACACCTCCCAATCCTAGGCTATCCGAACCTGGAGCTCTGCGAGTCAACTGTCTTGCACATCAGTCGCGAACTGGCGCTCAGGCACGGAAGCGAGGACACCGGGTTTTTTTACCGCTATGTGCGAAACGACGACTTCGGGAAGCCGGAAGGAGCCTTCGTCATCTGCTCTTTTTGGATCGCCCAAGCACTCGCCAGGCTGGGACGGATCCCGGAAGCCCGGAAGATCCTTGATCAGATGCTCGTCGCAGCCAATCATGTCGGGTTATTCTCCGAGCATTTCATTCCCGCGACCACCACACAATGTGGCAACTTCCCCCAGACCTATACTCACGTCGGTCTCATCAATGCTGCTTTTGCCGTCAGTCCTCCCTGGAGTGATGTACTCTGAGGAGCCGGGCTCTATTAAAGTACCATATAAACGACGCTGTTATTTCAATCGGCTGGCATTATGAGCGCAATTTTTCTGAACTAGGGACCTTACTAGGTGCGAGAGCGATCTACATTGTTTACCCTTTCTCTCCGCAGCAGGGTGTATGAATAGTAAGTAATCCACCCGACCCCCAGCCATCTGAGAAAGCCTGCCACGTAGGGTGCGTTTAAACACTGCCGGACCGGCGAATAGGCAGATCCCAAAGCTGCGAAGCGTCGCGCGAAACTAGGGGCATTCCGCGTTTTCGCTGTGCTGCTTCGTCGATACACTGAGCGCACACACAATAGCGACCCTCGGACAGAAGCATCGCTCAGAGCGGGTGACTGGGGGAGCGAAACTCTCGAAATGGATTATTTTTATTCACCTCAATCTAAGGAGTGCCACATGAAACCATCCATGCTGATCGGAATGGCCCTGTCGGCCCTGCTGGGCTGGCCCCTGCTCTCAGTAGCCCAAGAACCAGCGGTAACCGGAGAGAAGTCTGTGAATTTTCCGTTAAGCGTTAAATGCTCAGCGAACTCGCCTTGTCGCAACATCACGGGAGAAATCACCAGGATCGAAGAATCTTACTGGATTACCACGGCGGAAGGACGAGAAACTCACTTGAAAGTGACGAGTGACACCAAAATGGAACAGTTGCCAAAAGTCGGTGACAGGATTGCTGCGCAACTGACTTCAACCGGAGATGCGAATGCGATTGTAAGACTCGAGGAACTGCCAAAGCCCAAGGATCTGAGACTTCCGGGCCATTCTCAGAAAGAGGTGCGGGAGAGTATGCCCAATGAATCCGGTGGAAAATTGCAAAAGGAAGCTGCGCCTCTCTCGCATCCCTGAATAGGGAATGAGTAACGTGCCGGTAAAGACCGCCCATAACCAATGGACATAGTTTAAAGAATGTCCACGATTCCTGACAAGGGATCAAAGAAGTGCGTCAGCTATGTGCGCATTGGCTATGAGCCTGAGGGTTGGGGAGACGAATCGGGTGCAGTGGAACTAGCTTATTCCATCCCTTTACGGTGAGGGCTTGAAGGAATCTGACCATTTGGCCTTTCGACGGGATTCTCAGTCTGGCCGTGGGCTCGTGATTCAATAAACTCCTTAAATCGTTTAAGATCTCCCTCCAGTTGTGATGCCACCGTGTCTGCTCCGTCTCCCGACATGCTTGACCGGATCTTCTGTGGCATCCCCCATCTCTGCAACAGGATTTTCGTCTTGGAATCCGAAATCGACTGAAAGGCCACGACACCTCCGTAGAGACTTCCGCGTGGACCAGTCCAGACGATGCGTTCATCCGGCGTGCGTTCGATAATCTCAGACTCCCATTCTTTTTCGTGGCCCGCGATTTCAGCTTTCCAATGTAAACGCATCTCACTGAGGTGCTTGACTTCCTTGATGCCTTCCATGAAGCATGGAAATTCTTCAAAGCGAGTCCATTGATCGTAAGCGTTTCGCACCGGAACATTGACTATGATAGATTTTTCAACAGTCGTCATGGTTGAGACCTCTAAAGCTGCACTTTACCACTCGTATTGCTTTTCAAACCCTGGTGAAGCCCCTTGCCCGGTTTTTCTCTCTGCCCTCAACTAGGTATCTGCCTAGCGCTGCATAGGTGTCCAAGCTGGTACGATTAGCCACTACTCTCTATTCATTCTGAATCGACGGGGAATTCTTATGGAATCGATTTGTAGAGCCCTCGGCATGCTGTGCTGTGGGTTCCTGATGTGCCTAAATTCTTCCACTACGCAAGCCAATACTGCGGCGTCGACTGCAAGAGACATGAAGCACACTGAGCAAGCCGATCAAGTTGAGCAAAAGGACACGACGCAGAAGCCGTCCCACATCATCCAGGGCGATGTATTACGCATGGAAAATAGTCATTATGTCGTCAGGCAAAAAAACGGCAAGGAGATACGGGTCGACGTCGATCAGACGACTGAGATAATGAGACAAATCAAGCACGGTGATAGAGTTGTGGCGAACGTGGATAGTCAGAATCATGCCTTGTGGATTTCTTCCGTTCCTTGACGGCAGTAGGAACAGAAAGTGTTCTTTGCGACGGACTGAGAGAGGTGCATCCGGTGCTCCCCCGTGCGGGAAGCTTGCTGGATGCGGTCCTTGATGGTGGAAGCTATTACAGCCGACCTGCCGGATCCCTGAATGTAATGTTATGCCCTTATATAACGGCCACCTCTTCGTGCGTCAGTGTCATAGTGCTTTTTCTCCCTTTTCGCCCGTGCTAATCCGCACTAGTTCGCTGATGCCACTAACGAAGATTATCCCGTCACCGGCTTTGCCGGTTTGCGAGCTACTCACAATAGTGTCGATAGCGCGTTGCGCCTCGTTCTCTCCCACTATGACTCGAATGTTCATCATGGGCACAAATTCGGGTATAAACTCGGCTCCCCGATAGATTTCACGCTCCGCTTTGTTGTTTCCGAATCCGTTGACATTCACCACCGTCAATCCCCGCACACCCATTTTTACCAATGCACCTTTTACTGCGTTCACCTTTGAGGATTGTAAGATAGCTTCAATAATCTTCATGCCAATGCCACCCCCTTTCCAAGAATATGTATGCGCCAAGATTGGCCACAATGCATTCGCCGCGCGTCGTGAATCCAACCCGGGTAGCAGTTCACGAATCTTTCCTCTTCTTGCTGTTCTCTATATGCAATCGTACTCGACAGTTGGTGCGCTAAGGTACTGGGGAAAAGGATAGGTCGCATGAAGAGCAGAGAACCGCCCTGGTATCTGGTATATGCTACTATCCCTATTCCCTAGGGAGTACCCTAGTTATGCCAATCCTACATGAGGGATAAGTTAAGTCAGCTCAGAAGCGGGTGTCAGCCCAACGGAACACAAGAAGTATCAGAGAGAGGAGTTTCTGCCATGGTGGAAGTTAATTCCGTCTATCATGCCCGGTCAAGAAGCGATGTGATTCAGGGTCAGATCGACAAACTCGAAGGGTTGGCCCATCACACACGAGTGAATCCGACATTCGCGAGTTTTGATGCGGAAACAGAAGACATCCTCATCAAAATCTATGGTGCAAACCATCCATTTATAGAGTCGTACAAGTATGCCACTCTCGGAGAGGCTGAAGCGATGGTGAACTTACCTGAGGCGGCACAGGAACCCCAGACGCGGGATATTCCAAAGATGGGGCTTCAGGAGCGGCGCCAAATTTTGCGGGGCATTTTGACTGACTTGAAGGAGCTCGAGGCACAAGAGTCGAGTGCGCTGGAGGGGGAAGATCGTGAAGATCCCCCAGGTCTCAGCTAGGGTGTCGGGCGATTTAGCAGCATGCCTGTTGGCCGTCGCGAGATTGCGGACTAGCAATTAGGAAAGTCACATGGAAGGAGAGCAGCCATGGCGACACATG
>Ga0105242_10004738_pt1 | contig 10532 bp, 8 predicted proteins | sample KBSM24metaG_FD_81521 | JGI IMG/M metagenome (GOLD analysis project Ga0105242, IMG submission 81521) | Miscanthus rhizosphere microbial communities from Kellogg Biological Station, Michigan, USA - KBS M2-4 metaG | ecosystem: Host-associated > Plants > Roots > Rhizosphere > Soil | place: Michigan... | reverse complement strand
CTAATGCTACATTTGATGCGGTTAATAAAATTGGTTATCCGGAGTCAACCCTTATCCTGTCCCAATGCGCCATCTACCTTGCTTCAAGCGCCAAAAGCAATGCGGCCACGGAAGCTATCGGAAGCGCCCTGAATGCGGTTAAGGAGTTTGGTGATCTCTCGGTGCCCCTGCATATCCGTAATGCACCAACGCAATTAATGAAGAATCTGGATTATGGAAAGAACTATGAATATTCTCATAGTTTTGAAAATAATTTTTCTCCCCAGGAATATTTGCCCAAGGAGCTTACCGGAAAAAAATTCTATGAACCCGGTAAAAATCCGAGAGAAGAGGAACTGCGGAAATTTCTAAAAAACCTCTGGAAGAACAAATACAATTATTAGTTTTTTGCGGGATCATAAAGTAATGGAAAAAATTGTCCTTCCATCCTGGTGCCCTTCGGGACCGGTGGTACCCCCGCGAGTAATTCATCGTTGGAGTCTGACGTAACGCCATCAGCGATTACATTGATTACAAAAGCTCTTCTTGGCCAGTTACTTTTATTTTCCCCTGAACCGTGTAGGGCAAAGGGATGATGGAAAATTGCGTGTCCGGCTTTTACTTCCGCGTAATGAGGATGATCAAACTGTTTTTTTTGTTCCTCATTCAATAAGTTCCGTATGCTTTGTAGTTCCCCTGCAAGATTTGGTTTTGGTAATAATCCCCAGCGATGACTCCCGGGAATATATTGCACGCAACCGTTCTCTTTTGTCGCATCATCAAGTCCGCACCAGCAGGTAAGATGTGCAACAGGCTTTGTTCTTGTCCAGTATGAATAATCCTGGTGCCAGGCTACCACGCCGCCTGTTTTTGCCGGTTTATAAAACAACTGATCATGCCAGAAACGAACGGGCATATTACCCAACAGTTGGCTCGCAGCCACGAGGAAACGGGGGTTCCATAACACGTCATGGAACCCTTCTGTTATGCGCCACGCACCGAGTGCATGGAAAAGTATAGTCGAAGGATCCGTTGACTCATTGGAATGAAACTCATAAAATAAATCATGTCCGGGATGATTGGTATCGGCGAGTTCGTTTAATTCGGTGCGCAATTCTTCGATTTGTATTTCATCAAGCATCTTAACGCCAGCCAGATAACCATTGGTATTAAAAAAGTCAACCTGCTCGTCGCTAAGCCTGAGTTTGTTCCATTCCTGCTCGGTGGCAGGCCAATGAAATAGGTCACTGATCAATGTATGAACTTTGCTTAAATCGATAGCGGACATAAAAAAGTTTATTTAAAATTAGTGCTTTTGAATGCTTCTTCAATCGCTTTCTTAATTTTAACGCGATCGATCATAAATTGCCTGACGAAATTTAAAAATACCTATGGACATACAATGGATTTTAAAAAAATTTGATGATCTCAGACCTCAAGAGCTCTATTCCATACTGCAATTGCGGATCGAAGTTTTTATAGTGGAGCAGAATTGTCCGTTCCAGGATGCCGATAATAAAGATCAGGCTGCCTTTCACCTGATGGGATGGCAGGGTGATTTGCTATGTGCCTATACACGGATCGTTCCACCCGGCATCGCGTATGAGTTACCATCAATTGGTCGGGTAGTCACGTCCCCCAGGGCGCGAAAAAACGGAATCGGCAGATTATTGATGGAAAGATCAATAACGGAAACAATCAACTTATTTGGACGCATGGATATTCGCATCGGCGCCCAATTATATCTCAAAAAATTCTATATATCGCTTGGTTTTGTTCAAAGCAGCGATATCTACCTGGAGGACGGTATCGAACACATCGAGAGGACAAGATCCGCCGAATAAAGTAAAATCACTACGTAAAAAAACATTTTATATCTATTTCTCCAGAGAAATAATCTCCATTCAGTTGCGTTCTAGTATTCATTAGTATATGTTTACGTTCCAAATCCAATAGAAAACCCGAAAAACAGACACCATGAGAGCAATTGTACCGGTAATGCGAAATCTCGTATTCGTTTGCCTCTTTTTCATATCCTCTTCAAAATCATTTTCGCAATCATTCATTTTTGGAAAACATGCAGAGCTTGAAGTAGGCCTTTCATTGGGACCCTCTTTCTTTCTTGGAGATCTCGGTGGTAACAAAGGCATCGGGACTGGATTTGTCAAGGATTTGAATTTTCCCTATACAAAATTCATGGGTGGTATATACGCAACCTATTTCCCTGCTGACTGGATAGGTGTTCGCGTTGCTTTCAACATGGGACAAATTGAAGCGAATGATAGTATCATAAAAGATAGAGGAGGTTGGGAGCACGACCGTAAACAACGAAACCTGAGTTTCAAATCCAATATGCTTGAAGGTTACCTTGCGCTGGAAGTATATCCGACCGTTTTTCTTGAACAATACGATGGTTTTAAAGGTAAACTCAGGCCTTATGGGTTAATTGGCTTTGGTGTATTTCATTTTAATCCTAAGGCAAAATATTATGGAGCCAATGGGGCGACATGGGTCGAACTAAGGCCTTTGCGTCTGGAAGGCCAGGGCATGGCGGAGTATCCTGATCGCAAACAATATTCACTAACAACATTTGAAATACCGATGGGTCTTGGTATAAAGTACTACATCAAGGAGAACCTTTATGTCGGTTTTGAATTATTACATCGAAAGACTTTCACGGATTACCTTGACAACGTAAGTACAACTTATATCAATCCGGCTCTGTTCGATACTTATCTGACTCCCACACAAGCTGCGGAAGCCAAGCAATTGATGTACCGCGAAAAATTTTATAATGCGACGATATCGCGGCCAACCATTAATCAGCAACGTGGGGATCCGAAGGATAACGATGCCTATTTTTCCACTTTGATAAAATTAGGATGGAGAATAGGAAATTTCAACCCGGCTTTACGCCAGTTGCGTTGCCCGGTTTATTATTAAGACTTGTTACAACCCATTTAGTAATATATCCATCACCCTTATGAAAAAGAAAAGACTACTTGACAATTACAGGCAAAACTATCTGTTTACAGGTATTGCCGGTATTGTATTGTCATCAACGCATTCCCCCTTTGATTCGATCGATATCAAAAAGAACAGTCATTCTGTTGAAAGAAGAGGCACCAGCGGTAAAAGCCATATGTCAAAGGATCGAAAGAACCTTATCAAGATCGTTCACAATCCAGAAAAAAAATCAGTGCGTGTTGTCGTAAAAGACATAGCCGATCAGACTATCGACTTTTATGTTTTTGACCTCGAAGGAACCATGGTTATAAATTATAAATTAAGATCGCGGGAAAAGAAAATAATCACCACCCTTGAAAAAGGAGCCTATACTTATAATGCCTTTTCAGGAGACGAGGAAACCGATTTTGGTAAACTTATTATCGAATAATTTATTTCAGAAATAAAATCGCGTGCTGTTCCGGTAAGCCGTAGAGAGCTTAATAAGATCTAATGCCCGGTTGAAGAAAACCTAATCCGTTCCCTATTGGTACCCTTTTAGTATGACATTTTATTAATGACTCACTACAATCGCTTACCGGAACAGTACATTCACCAGAGTTCTTTTCATAGCCATAACTAAGAACCCGCCAGGTCAGGCAGGGACGATGAAAAAATCCTTTATCCGCATGAATAACTCAGGCCGGTTCTGGTTGTTCCTCCAAAAGATTTTCCCGTTAGTTCCTGCTGCACCTCCGGGGTAGTTCTTCAACCCTTTTATAAGCACCAGCGCCACCTTTTCCACCCTCCACCCTATTTCTTTCCAGCCTGAAAAACTCGGGGATTTGGTATATTCATAGTCACTTTCTGATTATAAACCACCAAAATCTCCACTTATGAGTCTAATAGATCGCGTAAAAAACATTATTGTCAGCCCGGCGAAAGAATGGGACGTCGTCGCCCTGGAGCAGCCTGACACCCCAAAAGTCATTACAGGATACGTATTACCGATGGCCGGAGCTGCCGCTATAGCGGCATTCATTGGTTACGGGCTTATTGGTGCCAGTTCCGGTATTTTCAAGGTCGGCGGAACGAATTGGGGATTGTACTATGCCCTTAATGTTTTTGTCGGAGCGATCGCCGGTGTTTTTATATGCGCTTTTGTGATTGACGCGCTGGCTCCCAGTTTCGGCTCCGAAAAAAATATGGGCCGGTCTGTACAGCTAGTGGCCTATTCTTATACGCCTGCCTGGGTGGGAGGTCTTTTATCCATATTACCTTCCATTGCTTTAATAGGCGCTTTATTTGGCTTATATGGTCTTTATATCCTGTACCTCGGTATTCCTAAATTAAAGAAAACGCCGGAGGATAAAGTGATTGCCTATTACGTTGTTTCACTTGTTGTGATTATCGTTGTTACGATGGTGTTAGGTATGATCATGAGCAGGCTGCTGATGCCGGCTTTCGGGCTTTCTTTTGGGAAGTTGGATGTTGATTTGTGAATTTGGAGTTTGGAGTTTGGAGTTTTGGAATAGTCATGCCGGAGGGAATGGTCTTAATATAAACGACCATTCACTTTTACATTTTAGATTTTAAATTTTAGATTTTACATTTAAGAGGTGAGAAAAATCTCGCCGGCATGTTGCCAGCTGACAAGCCGGTCAAAGTCGGTGATCTCGGAATTGTGCGGGCCGCTGAACAAATATTTTTTTCCGTTGAAGGCCGCGAAATTGCGTACCAGGTCATCAATCATATAGTCTCCATGCACAATGCTTTTGTTGCCGCAAAAAACGAATTGATGCCAGGTAAGAAATGAAAAATGTTCATTCAGCCACTCCAGCTTGTCATGCAAAGAATTGGGAAATTCCATGGCCGCAGAAACAATATAAACCCTGTACTTTTTATTCAATTCCCTGATTACTTCCACTGAATCTTTCATTACCGGAAGATTTCTGAAAAAACCACGGTCAAATAAATGGCTTCTTACCATCGCCTGATGTTGCTCCGGAAACCCTTTGATCCAGGAACCACCGGGCATTTTGGAATAGTCGATAGTGCCGTCATATCCTTCTGCCCTGTACCAGTTAATCATTCCCCCCATGGTATCGGCCATTACCTCATCCATATCAATAATGATCGATTTCAGATTATTATCCATTCAGCGTTAAATTTTTCATTTCTTCTTTTAAAAAATGAGCAGTGTAACTTTCTTTGCATTTCAATAATTCCTCGGGGGTTCCTTCAAATAATATCCTGCCGCCGCCATCACCTCCTTCGGGACCAATATCAATGATATGATCTGCCACTTTTATGACATCCATGTTGTGCTCAATCACGAGAACGGTATTTCCCCGATCCACTAATTTATTAAGTACATCCAGCGAATGACAGATATCTTCAAAATGCAACCCGGTCGTTGGCTCATCAAGAATATAAAATGTTTTGCCCGTGTCTCTCTTTCCCAGTTCCGTGGACAGTTTCACCCGTTGCGCTTCACCACCGCTAAGGGTTACGGCAGATTGCCCCAACGTTATGTATCCCAGTCCGACTTCTTCGAGCACTTTAATTTTACGGTATAAATAAGGCACCGGCTGAAAAAATTCCACGGCCTCTTCCACTGTCATATTCAATACGTCGGCTATCGATTTTCCTTTGTATCGAATTTCCAGCGTTTCGCGATTATAACGTTTACCGTTACATTTTTCGCAATGGACATAAACGTCCGGTAAAAAATTCATTTCAATTACCCGCATGCCACCGCCTTCACACACATCACAGCGTCCGCTCTTGACGTTAAACGAAAACCGGCCGGCATTATAACCGCGGATTTTAGCCTCCGGTATGGATGCAAACAATGTTCTGATCTCTGTAAAAAAACCACAGTAGGTAGCCGGGTTGCTTCGTGGTGTACGTCCGATAGGTGACTGGTCAATTTCAATAACCTTGTCAATATGCTCAAACCCCTTTATCGATTTATACTCCAGGGGAGTTACTCGTGAACCGTAAGCATGATGCGACAGTATGGGATAAAGTGTTTCATTTATCAGCGTCGATTTTCCGCTTCCACTTACCCCGGATATGACAATAAATTTTCCCAACGGAAATTTGACATCGACATTAGTAAGATTATTTCCTTTTGCACCTTTGAGGTCTAACGATTTTCCACTCCCGGTCCTTCTCTCTGGCGGAATTGGGATCTTCCGGTGCCCATTCAGATAACTTGAAGTAAGCGTGTCAAGTTTCAATAGTTCTGATGGTTTGCCTTCGGCGACAATTCGACCGCCATGATAACCCGCTTTAGGACCGATATCGATGAGATAGTCCGCAGCGAGCATTATATCTTTATCATGCTCTACCACCAGTACGCTATTGCCAATATCGCGAAGGTTTTTCAGCGCGTCGATCAGCCGGTGATTATCTCTTTGATGTAAACCGATCGAAGGCTCATCCAGGATATACGTAATGCCCTGCAATTGCGAACCGATTTGTGTCGCCAGACGGATGCGCTGAGACTCGCCACCACTAAGTGTTTTGGATGGTCGTCCTAATGTCAGATAGGTTAATCCCACATTCAATAGAAATTGAAGTCGTTCCCGGATTTCTTTCAGTACGTCTTTAGCTATGGCGGCCTGTTTGTTATCGATTCGCAATTCAAGGCCATCCATCCATGCGGCAAGATTATCCAGGTTCATGTTGCTTAATTCAGCAATATTCCTGTTATTAATCTTAAACCATAAGCTCTCCTTCTTTAATCGGGTGCCGCCGCATGATTCACAGGGTTTAAGCTGCATATAGGCTTCGGCCCAGTCACGAACCCCTTCGCTATATCCATTATTGAACCATCGGTTCAACATATTTATGATCCCTTCATACGGAGCAGCCGGATCAAATTTTACATTTTCAAAATCAATCTCGATCTCGTTTCCTTCTTCGTTTCCATAAAGAACGATATTCAATGCTTTTTGTGGCAGGTCCTTTACAGGAGTCGACAATGAAATCCTGTTTCGTTTTGCCACTTCATTCATCTGCCTGTATACATAGGCATCCCTTTCTTCGCCCAGCGGTGCAATACCGCCTTCACTAATACTAAGTGCCGGGTCAGGAATTACGGCATCCATGTTTATATGAAATGTGGTGCCAAGTCCCTTACACACAGGACAGGCACCATAGGGAGAGTTAAATGAAAATGCATTCGGTGACGGCTCTTCATAACTAATACCCGTATCCTCGCACATGAGCAGTTTGCTATACTGTATAACCGGATGGGTACTGTTAACCGCTTTGGAACTGGTTTTACTTTTCCCTTCCATTTCATTTTCCACTGAAATGAAGATGAGGTCCTTTCCCAACTTTAACGCCAGTTGAACGCTTTGACTTAGTCTTGTCTTTAAATCAACGGTTACCTGTAAACGATCCACGACCAGTTCGATGTCATGAATCTTATACCGGTCAACCTGCATCTTCGGTATGATGTCTTTTATTTCGCCATCGACCCGCACCTTTAAGAAACCTTTTTTACGCACTTCCTCAAACAATTCACGGTAATGACCTTTACGTCCCCGTACGAGCGGTGCCAGAATGCTGATCTTTTTATTTTTAAAACGGTTGACAATATTGGCGACAATTTCTTCTTCGCTCCATTTTACCATTCTCTTACCGGTATTATAGGAATACGCTTCACCGATCCTTGCATATAATAGGCGCAGGAAATCATATACCTCTGTTATAGTACCGACAGTAGAGCGGGGGTTTTTATTGGTCGTCTTTTGTTCAATGGAAATAACCGGTGACAGGCCGGTGATCTTATCCACGTCCGGCCTTTCCATATCGCCGATGAATTGGCGGGCATAGGCACCGAAAGTTTCCATGTAGCGGCGCTGGCCCTCTGCATATATGGTGTCAAAAGCAAGGGAGGATTTGCCACTTCCGCTGATGCCGGTTATGACAACGAGCTTATCCCGGGGGATGGTAATATCAATATTCCTGAGATTGTGAACACGGGCGCCAAAAACCCCAATCACCTCATTTTCCAGTACTTCTGAGATTGTCCCGTTTTGCTTAAGTTTCGACATAATTCTTGCGGATGGCGAAGATAAAACATCGACACGACGTAAATGTTCTTTAAAATGGGTCGGTTCGGGTAAATTTTCAGGCCAATTTGGTACCATTTTGCCGGTTTTTTCCACAGAAACGTTTTTTGGCACAATTATTTGAAGAGGTTATGCCGAGTACCAATTTTAACACAAAAAAAAACTTTAACTCATGAAAAGAGCCGCTTTATTCGCCGCAATAATTCTTATGTTTTCCGCTATAAATGCCCAGGACAGCACCAAGCCTGCCACGCCGGAAACAAAACCTACCATGCCGGAAACAAAACCAGCCGTAAGCAATCCGACAGTTGATTCTATCGCTGCTAAATATCATTTACAACCGATGCCGGAAGCACTGGCTATTGACCAGATTTTTCCTGTAATTGGCGAATATCAGGCTACAGCACCCGCCGCTGCCGATGCTACTGCCACTGAACCAGCGAAAAAAGACGAAGCAGCTGCTCCTGCACCTGCTCCAGTTTCCAATGTAAAAGTTGTATTGGATGAAACAAATAAAGGTCTTGTATGGATCGAAGGTTTACCCCAGGGTAAAATAAAGGCTATGCTGAGAAAATCACCTTCTACTTATAAAATTCCAGCTCAGAAGACTGAAGAAGGAAATGAAGTAAAAGAAGGAACATTGATCTATGATAAGGACACAAAGATCATAAGCATCAGCATCGGTAAGGCTTATAATGATCAGGATCCTGCTGCCGCTTTTGCTCCTGCTCCGGTTCAAGAACCCGTAGCTGTAGCGCCTAAAACATCAAAAAAGATGAAAGGCAAAAAGACCATGAAAGCTCCAAAAGTAGAAAAGCCATGGGTGTTTGTTGGTACTAAAATCGAACATACGAACGCTGTTAAATAAGTAAAGTTTTTTCTTAAAGGGTTTAGGACGACAGGGGTTGCATTTTTGCAACCCCTTTTTTTGTAAAGAAATTCATAACATCCCGTGTCGTTGAAAATTGGGCGATAAATTAATTTTGAAATTCGTCATTGCATATTATATTTGCACCAGTTCTTTTTGTTTCCGGTGTTATTGCATATTGCAAAAAACCGGATCGCTTATCAAGAAAGGCTGAGGGATATGGCCCTTTGAAGCCTTGACAACCTGCCGCGTTTTAAAACAAAACGCAGGCAAGGTGCCAACTCCAACCCGTTATACCAGTTTAACTGAGTATCGGGATAGATAAGTCAGATCTAAAGCTTCGAAATTATCTTCTACGATATTCAAAAAGCTCATCTGATTTACCGGGTGAGCTTTTTTATTTAGTCCCCTCCCCTATAGGCGGATGGAATCTAAATGCCCCGGTAAAAAATTTCTTTCTCTTTTCTGATAAGTGCTCAGGATCGTCAATTTTTTAACAATCAATCCCATTGACAGTATCTCAATGGGAAAAAATGTCTTAACAATGAGCAACGCAACACAACTGATTCACAGTATCCCGGTTGATCCATTAACGGGGGCAATATCAGTACCTATCTATCAAACTTCAACCTTCGTACAGGAGGCCCCCGGTAAAAATCAGGGCTATGATTATGCAAGAACGGGTAATCCAACCCGGACAGTATTGGAAGATGTAATCGCAAAACTTGAACATGGACAAACCGGTATTGCCTTCAGCAGCGGACTTGCTGCAATCGACGCAGTCGTAAAACTGCTGGAAACAGGGGATGAAATATTGGCCGTGGATGATATTTATGGAGGAGCATTCCGCCTTTTTACACAGGTATATCACAAGTTTGGGATTAGGGTAAACTTCGTTGACACCACGTCTGCGGAAAAAGTTTTTGATGCTATCACTCCCAAGACAAAACTTATCTGGATTGAAACACCCACCAATCCAACACTTAAGATTTCCGATATCGAGGCCATCGCAAAAATTGCAAAAGCCAACCGGTGTATACTCTGCGTGGACAATACATTTGCGTCTCCGGCCCTACAACAACCGCTTTCTCTTGGAGCTGATATCGTTGTACACTCCGCAACAAAGTATCTCGGGGGTCATAGCGATCTTATAGCTGGCATCGTTGTGACAAAAGATAAGGAGTACGGAGCTAAAATTAAATTTCTTCAGAACGCATGCGGGGCCATACTTTCGCCTTTCGACAGTTGGTTGGTACTGCGCGGTATTGAAACCTTACACCTTCGGGTTAGACAACATTGTGTAAGCGCTCTGGCTGTTGCGCAGTTTTTACAGAACCATCCCGCTGTAGACAAAGTATATTATCCGGGGTTAAAGACACATCCGGGTCATGAAATTGCGGCTAAACAGGCCACAGGATTTGGAGGAATCGTATCATTTAGTTTAAAAGAGGATACCACGGAGGCAGCAAAAGCTTTTGTAACGGCTACGAAATTATTCAGGCTGGCAGAAAGTCTTGGAGGAATAAAGAGTCTTTTGTGCCTACCCTCTCAAATGACGCACAAAACAATCCCGGAATCAAAACGACGCGCTGCCGGAGTGGTCGACAGCCTGATTCGCCTGAGTGTGGGGCTGGAAGAAACAAAGGATT
>Ga0105242_10004737_pt1 | contig 10535 bp, 10 predicted proteins | sample KBSM24metaG_FD_81521 | JGI IMG/M metagenome (GOLD analysis project Ga0105242, IMG submission 81521) | Miscanthus rhizosphere microbial communities from Kellogg Biological Station, Michigan, USA - KBS M2-4 metaG | ecosystem: Host-associated > Plants > Roots > Rhizosphere > Soil | place... | reverse complement strand
GTTGCGACAAGCCAGTATGGTCCGCCGGCTTCCATTCCTGCCTGGGCTGCAGGGGGCGCAGGAAACCGGCAGACCGCGCGAGCGCCTCTGTCAAATTCGGCACGTCGAGGAGATTTCGCATGGGAACGTTTAGCATCTGGCACATTCTGATCCTGGGCGCGATTGCCCTGGTCCTGTTCGGAGGCCGCGGCAAGGTCTCGAGCCTGATGGGCGACTTCGGCAAGGGCATCAGCAGCTTCAAAAAAGGCTTGGCGGACAGCAGCGAAGAGCCCCAGGCGGTGAAAGCGGAAATCGCGGCCAACACCGCCAAGGACAAAGTCGGGGCCTAAGCGCCGGCTGAGCCATGTTCAATATTTTCAGCTGGCAACATCTTCTCATCCTGACCGTCATCGCTCTTGTGGTGGTGGGTCCCAAGGATTTGCCCCGGATGATGCGCACGATGGCGCAATGGGCCGGCAAAGGCCGTTCCGTGGCCTCAGACCTGCGCCGCGGCCTTCAGGATTTGACCAGCACAACCGAACTGGACGGATTGCGCACGGAACTGAATGCGCTTAAGCGCAAGCATCCACTTTCCAGCCTGGAAGAAGACTTGAAGCAACCTATCACCGACGATCGGACTTCCCGTGGTTAAGCCTACGCCCGAAGACGAGGCAGCCCTGGACGCAACCAAGGCGCCCTTGCTCGAGCATTTGCTGGAGCTGCGCACCAGGCTGATCCGGGCCGTGATTTCCTTCGTGATCTGCTTTCTCATCAGCTTCTTTTTTTCCAAGCAGATTTTCACTTTCCTGACCGCGCCGCTGCATCACGCCATGGCTGGGCAGCCTAACGACCACCTGATCTATACCGCCCTGACCGAAGTGTTCTTCACCAACGTCAAGATCGGCTTGTTTGGCGGGCTGTGCCTGGGTTTTCCCGCCATTGCCTGGCAGATCTGGCTGTTTGTCGCGCCAGGCCTCTACCGCCATGAAAAGCAGGCTTTCTGGCCCTTCCTGTTCGGCGTTCCCTTCATGTTCCTGTTGGGTGCGTCCTTCGTCTATTATTTGATGCTGCCTCTGGCGATCCCATTCTTCACGGGCTTTCAGACCCTGGGGACCGCCGATGCCATGGGCATCCAGCTGCAGGCCAAGGTCGGCGACTATCTCGATTTCGTGATGACCCTGATCTTCGCCTTCGGCCTGACCTTCCAGTTGCCGGTGGTCCTGTCGCTTCTGGCCAAGGTCGGCATTGTGAGCGCGCGGGCCCTGCGCGAGATGCGCCGCTATGCCATCGTCGGCCTGTTCGGGGTGGCGGCGGTATTCACGCCACCGGACGCTTTTTCCATGCTCAGCTTGGCGGTGCCCTTGGTGGCGCTGTACGAAATATCGATCCTGCTCGTGATGCTGATCGAGCGCAGGCGCGCCAAAGACGACGCCCTGCGGGCCGCCGAAAACACCTGACCGGCCTTCCCATAAGCCTCTGTCATCCTCGCGAAAGCGGTGCAAAATGCCGCCGCCGGCAATACGCTTAGACACTGGGTTAATTGACAAATTGTCCCGTTAGAGGGTCCAAAAACTGTAAGTCAGCTTTACACAATCGGGGCTCCAGCCCAGGCAAAGACATTTAAGTATTTGATTTTGAACAGTTATTATTCTTGGCACCCGTCTTGCTTTCAATCTAAGCAAGCGAGGCGGTCTTACCCAAAGGCGCCTTCAGGACAGATTTAGGATCAAGGAGAATAGTTATGCAGGCGGTAAAGAAGGCACTGATCGCGGCAGCCAGTGTCGGAGCGTTGGCCCTGATGGCAGCGGCCCCGGCTCAGGCGGCCACATTGATCGACTTCCGGTGGAATCCCTCGGCGAGCAGCCCGGCCCTTACCGCCGGTACTTCAATCTTTACCTCGCAGAACTTGACCGTCGGCGATTACGCCAAGATCGATCTGTCGGGCGGCCTTACCGGCATTCAGGAAACCGCCATTCTGAACGTCACCTCCTTGAATCAGTTCGCGAATGGCGACCCGATTTCGCCGCTTATCCCGAACGGTTTTAGCGGCGCCGGTTATCAACTGTATTTCCTAGTTAATGCCGTTTCTAACCTGGCGCCCAGCGGCGGCGGCTTCTCGGGCACCTTTACGTCCCTCACCTATTCGCTGATCGGCGTGCAGGGCGGCGGTTGCACATTCGATGTTGCCTCGGTTGCCACTGGCCCGACGGCGCTGGGTTGCGGGACCAAGGTTACGCTTGCGAACGGCAGCCTGTTGCCGGGCGGTGTCAACAGTGTCGGTATCGACTCATCGCAGCAGCCCCATGCCAGCGTGGATACCACCATTGTCGCGGGCGCCGGTGCGGGCAGCTTCTTCGTGAACCCCTCCAATCTGTCCGGGTTCCTGTTTGAAAGCGCCTTCACCAACACCCAGGCCGTTACCTATTACTGCACCGCGGCCGGTGTCATTGGCGGCGCCGGCTGCACCGCCGCGACCGCCGGCGGTCAGCTCAACTTCGCGAACGGCACTACGTACATCCTGATCGACGGCGGTGGCGGCAATGTGAACATGCTGGCCATTCCGGTTCCGGAGCCCGTGACCTTGTCGGTGTTCGGCGCGGGTCTGGTCGGTGCGGCCGCGCTGCGTCGCCGGAAGGCCAAGAAGGCTTAATCTCAGCATCATCGCTGAGTGCAGAGACGGCGCCCACTGGGCGCCGTTTTTGTATTTGCGCTCTCGGTGCGAGCGAAAAGTTCCCTTTATCCACAGCCGAAACCGAGCGCTTCACGACTAAGGGATTCTACGGATGGCGTTCGGAGCGCACCGATTCTAGCCTTCCAAATGGGCGATCGCGTTTACCATGTTTGCCGCCTCAGATGTTTGACACGCCTTGAAAAACACGAAACAGTTCCATTGACGAAAGTCAAAAAGTTCAAGAAATGCGCCGAATTTTAGGCATGGCTGGGGGCCAGTCCTAATTCCAAGTTTTGAGTCAATTTCGCGGCCGTGGTTAGCGCCGAAGTAAGCTTTTTTCGCTCTGATAGCAGGACGCCGGCAATAGATCGGCGCGGTTACGAGAGGCAATAGTGATGGGCGCGATTAACAAGGTTCTTCTCGAGCAGGTTCTCGAGAGTTCCACGCAGACCTGGCAGCCGCAGTTGAGCCTGCTGGCCCGTCACAACGTCTATTTCCACACGCGCCTGGCCGACCATCCCTCGATCGTCGAAGCCGCACACCAGCTCCGCTATCAAGTCTACTGCGTCGAACGCAAATTCGAGAATGCGGACCAGCATAGCAGCGGGCTGGAAATCGATCAGTACGACGGCCATTCGATTCAGGGCGTTCTCTATCACCGCCCCACCGAACGGCCGATCGGCACCGTCCGCATGATCCTGCCGACCGATGGCACCCATGACCGTTTGCCGATCGAGCAATTCCTGCGCGGCAATGGCATCCACATCTCGGATATCGTGGATATCGACAGGTCGGTGGAAGTGTCCCGCTTCGCCATTTCCAAGGAATTTCGCCGCCGCTGGACCGACGATCTCATGATCTCGTCGCATCCTCTTTCGCCCCAGGACGCGGCCCGCCAGGCCAACCTGGCCTTTCTCAGCCTGGTTCAATTTTTCCTTCGTCAGAGCATCGAGCGCCGCGTCTTGTATTGGACCGCCGTGATGGAACCGATGCTCCTTCGCATGCTGGACCGGATGGGCATGCATTTCCGGCCCATCGGCCCGGTGGTCAATCATCACGGGCTGCGCCAGCCGTCCTGGAGCTACATACCCACGGTCCTGGAAGAGATGAAATTCGAGCATCGCGACTATTGGGAAGTCGTCACCAATGGCGGTGAGCTGAGCGAAAAGATGGCGTTGCTGGCGCCAACACCCATCGCCATGAGGGCCCGGGCTTAGAGCCTGAGACCGCAATACTCCGACGCCGGCGCATCCCCCAGCCGATTTACGGTTAATCTCCATGCCGCTCTCGTGTATTCTTGCACTGCCGCAAATTTCGCGGCGGGGTTTGTCAGTTCGAATGGCCTGCGATCCATTCAACTGCCATTGAAAGACACCGGATGGCTTCGGGCTTCTCTTACGCGGAGGCGTTTGACCGCAATATCGGCTGGTTCACGGACGGGGAGCAGCAAGCCCTTAAAGGCAAGACCATTGCCATTGCCGGGATGGGCGGGGTCGGCGGGGTTCATCTTCTGACCCTGGCGCGCTTAGGTGTCGCGAACTTCCGCATCGCGGACCTGGACAGCTTTGAGCTGGCCAATTTCAACCGCCAGGTCGGCGCCATGATGTCGACCCTCGACCAGCCCAAAGTCGAGGTCCTGGCCAGGATGGTCCACGACATCAATCCGGAAGCGAAGGTGGCGCAATTCCCCGCCGGCGTGACGCCGCAAAACCTCGATACCTTCCTGGTTGGGGCGGACCTCTTTATCGACGGCTTCGACTTTTTTGTCCTGGACATAAGGCGCAAGGCCTTTGCCCGCTGCCGCCAGTTGGGCATTCCTGCGATCACGGCGGCACCGGTGGGCATGGGGGTCGCCTTTCTGTTCTTCTCCAAGGACGGCATGTCGTTCGAAGAGTATTTCCGTCTCGAAGGCAAATCCGAGCTGAGGCAGTACATCAACTTCCTGCTGGGGCTGGCCCCCAGTGGCATGCATCGCGCCTATCTGGTCGATCAAACGCGGCTCGATATCGCCCGGCGCAAGGCGCCTTCCACCATGATCGGCGTCGAGCTGTGCGCCGCGCACACCGCGGCGCAGGCCGTGAAAATTCTGTTGCGGCGGGGCGAAGTGAAGCCGGCGCCCTTTCACTATCACTTCGATTCCTATTTGAACGCATTCAAGAGCGGCCGCAGGGCGGGCAACAATGGCTTGCTGCAGCGGCTGAAGGGCGATGCGGCCGAACGAATGTTGAAAAAGCGCTTGGGGACCAGCGGTGCTGAACTTTTCCCGTCTGCCACCGGCCGTTGAGCGGATCCTGGAAGCCGCGCATTGGGCGCCCAGCGGCGACAATGCCCAGCCCTGGACCTTCGAGGTCCAGGATCCCGGATGCTTTGATGTCTGCGTTCGCGTCGAGCCGGGCAATGTTTATGAATACCGCCGTGGCGAACCGACGCTCATCTCCGCAGGCACGCTGTTGGCAAATATCGCAGTCTCGGCACCTTCCAATGGCAAACGGGTCCATTGGGACTATCTCGGCGCCGAAGGCCCCCTGCACCGCATAAGGGTCGTGCTGGAAGACGACGCCCAAGCGTCGGACCATCCGCTGCATGCGGAAATCCAGCGGCGCTCGGTTGACCGCAGGCCGTACCGGATGCAGCCCCTGAGGCCTGAGGACAAGCAGGCCTTGGCGGAGGCCTTGGGTCCCGGCTGTTCCGTGATCTGGCATGAAAGCCTGGCGGCGCGGCGCAAGATAGCCGGGCTGACGCGCCTGGCGACCGACATCCGGCTGCGCATTCCGGAAACCTTCGCCATTCATAGCCGCATCGTGGATTGGCAGCGCGCCTATAGTCCCGACGCGATCCCTTCCCGCGCGCTCGGCGTCGATGCCATGACGCAAAAAATGATGCGCTGGACACTGGCCAAGCGGAAAAGAACCGAGCTGGCCAATCGCCTGGGGTCGCCTTTCTTTGCCGGCATGCAAATGGACTTTTTGCCGGGTATCTTCAGTGCCGCATATTTCGCCTTCCGTTTTCAGGAGGCGCGCAAGGCCGGACCCGAAGGCGTGCGTCAATTGCTGCGGGGTGGCGAAGCCGTCCAGCGTTTTTGGCTCACGGCCAGTAAGCGGGGGTTGGCGCTGCAACCTTGCCTGGCGACGCTGGCCTTTGCGCACTACGGCCTTGCCGACGAACCCTTTACCGTCAGCCAAGCCGAGCGGCGCAAGGCGCAAACTCTGGCGCGCCGGGTGGTCCGCGACCTGGGCGACCTGCAATCCACCTTCTTTGTCGGCCGCATCGGCTATCCGCAAGCGTCAAAGTTGGAGAGCCGCTCCTTGCGCCTCCCCCTGGACCGGCTGGTGCGGGACAACGCGTAGCTTCAACGCGGGCGGGGCATCAGCCAGATGCCCCCCGCGGTCAGCGCCACGATCGCCGCCAGCAATAGGAACATATGGTTCGTGGCCAGCATGATGCTCTGGCTTTGGACCAAGCCATCCAGCGAATGCAGGGCTTGCCCAGCACCCAGCCCCTTTTCTTCAAGCTTCGCCATCAAGTCGGGCGAGACATTCAACCTGCCTACCAGATTGCTGCGGGAAGCGACCGCGTCCGTGCTCCATGCCGAAATGGTGACCGCGGTGGCGATGGCGCCGGCGATGGTGCGCAGGAAATTGATCAATCCAGAGGCCGCGGCCGTCTCGCCCGGACTCACCGAGGTCATGGAAATCGTCATCAGCGGCACGAAAAAGAGCGGAATGCCGATTCCCATCGCCAACTGCGGCAGGATCATCTTTTCGAAGCTGATATTGAGAGCATAGCCGGCACGATAGAAAATGGAGAGCGCCAGCACGCACAGGCCGGCCGACATGACCAGGCGTGGATCCAGGCGGGTCATGAGAATCGCTGCGATAGGCGCGACAATCACCCCGAATATGGCTTGGAAAGCCAGGACATAGCCGGACAGGGTTGAGGTATAGCCCAAATTTATCTGAAGCCAGAGCGGCATCAGGACGATGGAAGCGAAGAAGGCGCCAAAGGTGAGGGACAGGGCAGCCGCCGAGACGGCAAAGCCGCGATGGCGGAAGACACGCAAGTCCACCACCGGATGATCCTCGGTCAATTCCCAGACCACGAAGACAGCAAAGCCCAGCACCGAGATCACCAATAGACCGACGATCCATGGCGATGCGAACCAATCCTGGTTTTGGCCATTGTCGAGCATGATCTGCAGCGCCCCTACCCACAGAGCCAGCAAGCTGAGGCCGACGAAATCGATAGGCACCTTGGAAATGCGGGATTCTCGTCCCCGAAACAGCCACCAGGCGCCCAGCGCGCAGACGGCGGCGATAGGGATGTTGATGTAGAAAGCCCATCGCCAGCCTATCGTGTCGGCAAGCGTGCCGCCGAGGATCGGGCCGGCAATCGGCGCGAGAATGGTCGTCATCATCCACAGCCCCATCGCCAACTCGACGCGATGGGGCGGGGTGATCCGCATGATCAAGGTTTGTGAGGCCGGCATCAGGGGGCCGCCGCACAGGCCTTGGAAAACGCGGAACACCACCAGCATGGTCAGGGACGAGGCGATGCCGCACAGAACCGAAAAGACGGCAAAGCCGAGGATCGAAACCAGAAAGGTGCGAACCACGCCGAACCGCGCAACCAGCCAACCTGAAAGCGGCACGGTAAAGGCTTCGGCCACCGCATAGGAGGTGATTGCCCAAGTGCCCTCAGTGGTGCTCGCCGCGAAGGCTCCTGCGATATGAGGCACCGCCACGTTGATGATGGTGGTGTCCAAGATCACGATGAAAGTGGCCAGCGAAAGCAAAAACACCGCGGCGGCTAGCGTACCGCCCTGCATGGGCGGCGCATCGTCCTCGCGATCCGGTCTCAGGGAAATTGCGTGATGGTCCACCGATGGCTTTCGCGGCTGATGAACAAGGATTACCGCTCCCTCTGGTCCCTCACAAGCACGGGCAAGACAAAGGCGATTCCTTTTGCCCGGCTTGACTGGTAATTTCGACACAAAGTGATTCGGTTCCACGGATTTGAACCGGGGGCTCAATCTGTTTGATCTGCTGGGCAAGGCCTGAGGTTTTGCATGGCCTATACCGAGGCTATCCACGCGCCCGGCGGAGCGATCTCCGGCAGCCTGTTGAAAGGCCGGCTCACCCGTATCCGCTGGCGCAAGCGCCTGCTGGCAGGCATCGCACTCGGTGCCCTGGCCGTGGCGGCCGTCGCGACGGCACGTTGGTACGTCAGCCTCAACACCGTGTTCACCGATGATGCCTATGTCGAGGCACCCTTGGCTGAAATCACGCCGCAGATCGATGGCACCATTCAGGAGGTGCTCGTTTCCGACACCCAGCACGTCCAACGCGGCGACCTTTTGGTTCGCTTGGATCCGGCCGATGCCGATCTCGCAGTTCAACAGGCACGCGCCAATTACCAACAGGCCCTTCGTCGGGTGGAGCAATACACCGCCAATGTGAATGGCGCCTTGGCCAATGTCGGGGGCAAGCAATCCAACCTGAGGCGAGCCGAGCTCGACCTGCGGCGGCGCACCGGCATTTTGGAGGCGGGCGCCGTTTCCGGTGAGGAAATCTCAAACGCCCGCAACGCCGTGGATGCAGCCAAGTCGGAGCTTTCCATCGCCCGCCAGCAGTTGGCCGCACAGCAAAGCCTCACCCAAGAAGCCGACCCGGAAAGCAATCCGGAAGTGCTGGCCGCCAAGGCTGCCCTGAGCAAGGCCCTGCTCGACTTGGACAGAACCGCGATCCGCGCCCCGGTCGATGGCGTGGTGGCGTCGCGCCACGCTCAGATCGGCCAGCGCGTGAAGGTCGGATCGACATTGATGAGCGTGGTTCCGCTGATGGATGCCCATGTCGACGCCAATTTCAAGGAGGTACAGCTCAAGCACATCCGCCCGGGACAGCGAGTCGAACTGACCGCCGATCTATACGGCTCCGGTGTGATTTTTCATGGCAAGGTCAGCGGATTGGGCGGTGGTACCGGTTCGGCCTTCGCGGTCATTCCCGCCCAGAATGCCACCGGCAACTGGATCAAGGTGGTGCAGCGCCTACCGGTTCGGATCGCTTTGGATCCCGGCGAGCTCGCACGAAATCCCCTTCGCGTCGGTATTTCCATGACCGCCAAGGTCTATCTGGATGAGACCGATCAGACCTTGCCGATGTTGAGAACTGCGACCCTGCGATCCGCCTATTGAGGCTGCTTTTTGGGCCTAGCAACTATAGGTTGTATGGATGTTTTATCGGGTGTTGCCATTTCGCCAGACGCACGGCCATGATGGCGCAGGCCGCAGCTTTGCATTGCACTGTTTCTTAGGATTCAATAGCTTATCCAAAGATCGGGCTCCGCTAGGGGTCGCATCAGTTAGGGGGTTCGTCATGGGATCGCGCTTCGAATTCAGCCCGGTTTGGGCTCAACTGGCCGCGGCTGCCGTAATCATGTTTGTGAGCCTCTGCAGCCTTGCGGCTGGTCCCGCTGCTGCTCAGCAGGCCGAATCGCCCAAATACCTGATCGGACCAGGGGACATGCTCCAGATCTCGGTTTGGCACAACCCTGAGTTATCCACCAATGTGCCGGTGCGGCCCGATGGCCGGATCTCCACGCCGCTGGTGACCGATGTGGTCGCTGCCGGCCGGACATCGGAAGATCTCGGCCATGAAATCGAAGCCCGGCTGAAGAAGTTTGTTTCCGACCCGATCGTGACGGTGATCGTCTCAAGCTTTGTGGGACCCTATAACCAGCAGGTGCGCATTGTCGGAGAGGCCACCACGCCCAAGTCGCTGCCCTATGTTTCGCACATGACGGTGTTGGACGCGATGATCGCCGTGGGCGGCCTTACGCCCTATGCTTCCGGCAATCGCGCCAAGCTGGTGCGGCGGGTTGCAGGCAAGGAAACCGAAACCACGCTGAGAATTTCGGACATGCTGAAGAACGGCGATCTGAGCGGCAATACCGAACTGCAGCCCGGTGATATCATCATTATTCCCCAATCCTTCTTCTGACGCGTTTTTGAGCATTGAATCATCACCACGAGCTGGGGAAGCATCCTTTGGTACAAAACACGCACGAGATGCTGCCCGGACGGCGTCGTAATCTTATGGTAAACGGCACGGCCTGGGCCGCGCTGACGGCCGGACTGCTGTGTGCGCCTCCTTCCATCGCCCAGGACTCGCCCGTCACCTTGGCCCAGGCTGCCGCGCCCGCGGTGCAGCCAGCGGCCAATCCCGAGCGTCCGCCCAGCGAAATATCGAGCTTTGCCGGCTCGCTAATTCCCGGATTCCAGTTGGGTGCGAGAGTCGATCTCAGCGAGACCTACACGACCAATTCTTACGGCTACTACACCACCGGCAACAACGGGGATGATCTGATCACGCAGGCCGGCCTTTTTTTGGATATGCACGAGCATTCGCGGAGCGTAAGCATCGATGCCTCGTACGGCGGCCAACTTTATTATTATGCCCGTGATACCCAGCCGGTGCAGTTCATCAATGACCTGCAGGCGGTGGGTCAGGTCATCGCGATTCCAGACTATTTGAGCTTCATCGGCAGGGCCTTTGCCCAGCCCGTTGTGAGCAGCAGTTCCGCCTTCGGCAGCGCCTATGGCATCGGTTCGCCGAACGGCTATCGCAATGGCTATGGCTATACGGTTGGCCCCGACATCACCTTCAGGTTGGGTGATTTCGCCAGTTCCGACACCTTGGCGACCTATAGCGCGGCCTATTTCGAAACCCCGAACGGTTTCGACCCAACCATTGTGATTCCAGGGGTCATCGGTCCGCAAAATACGCAGATACGTTCCGTGCAAGAGACATTGAGAAGCGGCGAGTTCTTCAGCCGCTTGCAATGGACCGGCGTCGGCACGTTCATGGAAAACGAAAGCCCGCAAGGCCTG
>Ga0105242_10004736_pt1 | contig 10536 bp, 9 predicted proteins | sample KBSM24metaG_FD_81521 | JGI IMG/M metagenome (GOLD analysis project Ga0105242, IMG submission 81521) | Miscanthus rhizosphere microbial communities from Kellogg Biological Station, Michigan, USA - KBS M2-4 metaG | ecosystem: Host-associated > Plants > Roots > Rhizosphere > Soil | place: Michigan... | reverse complement strand
GTCCGACTTCGAGAAGTACAGGAAGGAATTCCATGATCTCAGCGCCCATTGGAAAGTTGCATACCGCACATGGACACTTTGGTGGGGTTCGACACCAGGCGGCATCAGGATTCCCCAGGAGTGCGAGGGTGTGTTCAACGCGATAGCCAGGAAGGCTGTCACGAAACTGCCCTGTTCTGGCGTTCCTAGTGATTTGGAACCGTGGCGTCGATGGCTTGATTACATGCGGGACCGAAACTGGGGCTTCCACGTGACCGGCCACGCTCCTTGCACACTATTTGAATGGGACGCAGGGGTGAAAGATGGGAAATCACTGTCTAAAGTCCAGAGCGAACGAGGGTACAAGCCTGGAATCTTTCGCCGAACTAAGACCGGAAAGTTGCGACGGCTCACGGCAAGGGAACTGGAAGGCAAGAACAGCGAAGACCTTAAGGATTGCTTCGAGTGGATTTACGACGGAGCTATCGATCACGTTTTTGAATCTTCGGCCCGACTCTGTGAAGACCTCGCAGCCAGCGCGTTTGAATTGGAAGCGACAGGGGACGGCGCTAGCCCACGACGCGGTTATCGTGCCGAGGTCAAGAGATGGATGAAAGACGAGGAAATAAAGACGATACCGGATGCGGCGCAGAGACTACACGTCGGCTTCGACACGTTGAAGTCCATCATGAGCAGTCGGGGTAAAAGACGGTACGGTAACGACACACTTCAGGCAGTGCTAAAAACGATCTACGGGCCAACACGAAGGTGAACTCACCGTTCGCTCACCCCTTCGCTCACAGTCCCCAGATATTAATGAATCCAAACCGTTTAAGGTTTGGCGCAAATTTCACTTTTTTGCTCACCGGCTCACCTCGTAAAATGCCGAGCCATGGGCAAGAGTGCACAGTTCAGCGGACGCGAGAGCGTACCTAACAATCTATTAGAACCTCTGATAAATGAGTTTGAATGCAGCCGGATCACCGGGCGAAGTGTCGCTTCTTTGCGCCGTGATCGTCTGCTCGGTGTTGGAATTCCACATGTCAAGCTCACCTCACTAGTTCGCTACGACCCGCGCGATATCCGCGCGTACATCGAGCGCAACAGGCGCGGCGGGCAGAGGGGGGCCGAATGAGACTCTCCGAGCTCAAGATCCTCGATGTCTGGAGCGCGGCTGGAGGCGGTCCACTGCGGCGCAACCGGGGCCAGGCTTTTTGGCGCAACGGCGACGGCTGGAACATTTCCCTCGACCTAGAGCGAGGTACATGGTACGACCATCGCGGCGGGCGCGGCGGCGGCTCGCTCGCCCTTGTCGAGACAGCACTCGGCTGCGACCGCCAGGCGGCGCTGCGCTGGTTAGAAACAAACTGCGGACTGGACCCCATGCGCAGGGTATCCCCGACTGGAGTCCGGACATACCGGCAAGAACTCGACGACGCCGAATACTTCGGGATCGCTGCGAAGTCTCTCGCAGAGGAGCTAATAGACCGAATCGATGCCGGTGATTCGGCGAGGTTCGACTACACACGGCTGCTCGATGCTGTCCGCGCTGGCGGCACCGCACTCATCGGCGAGTACCGCAAATGGCTGGAGAGTAACCCTGCGTTGGCACGAGCAATGGTGCTTGCTGGAACCACTTCTGAGGCCCGCTTGCAACGCCGCCTAGCCCTCTTTGTCATGGAGCTAGCAAATGCGGCGTGACCATCTTACAGATGAGACGGCTGCAATCCTGCGAGGCGCGGAGGAACGTGCCCCGCGTGCCGAAGTCGTTCGCGACGAGTGGGGCACGCCGATTCCCCTCGCGTTTGAGGCGCAAGCCTTCCCGCCGGGGCTGCTGCCCGGCGCATTGGGGGAGTTTGCCGTATCGCTCTCGGCGCACACCGAGACTCCGCGAGAGTTGGCGGCGTTGATGTGCCTGGCCGTCACCTCCGCTAGCGTCGCCGGGCGTTGCCACGTGGAGATACGCGACGGCTACACCGAACCCCTCAATCTGTTTTTGGCCGCGGCGCTGGAATCAGGCAACCGCAAGACGGCCGTGATGAATGCTGCCCGCCAGCCGTTGATCGACTATGAGCGCGAGGAGCAAGAGCGCCTTGCGCCGGAACGCCGGCGAGCGATCAGCGAACGGAAGACGTTGGAGGCTCGAATCGAAAAGCTCAGGAAGGACGTCGTTAGTAAGCCCAACGATGACGCGAAAATCCAACTCCTTGCGTGCGAGCAGTCACTTATTGCGATCCCCGAGATTCCGCGACTATGGACCCAGGACGTTACGCCTGAGGCCCTCGCATTACTAGCATTCCAGAACAACGAGCGCATGGCCATTCTCAGTGACGAGGGTGGGTATTTCGATATCCTTGGAGGGCGTTACTCTCGCGGTCTGCCAAACCTAGACTTCGTCTTGCAGGCTCACGCTGGAGCCTCAGTTCGGGTTGATCGAAAGTCGGGCGACGCGATCTTTCTGACTAACCCGTTGCTGACCATTGGGCTCTCTCCTCAGCCCGCGGTGCTCACTGGTTTGGCTCAAGTCCCTGATTTTCGCGGTCGCGGTTTGCTCGCTCGCTTCCTCTTTGGGCTTCCACCCTCAAATCTGGGCTATCGCCTCCACGACCCGAACCCAATACCGGCAGGAACGCGGCAAGACTACACCGACCTAATCCGCGGCTTGCTCACCTTGGGGAATCGATCTGGTGAAGCCGGGAAGCCATCCCCCATCAAATTGACGTTTGCACCTTCTGCATACGAGTCCTGGCGAGAGTTTCAGCGACTGGTGGAAGTAGAGATGCGGGAGGGCAACCGGCTAGCAGGCCTCAAAGACTGGGCGGGGAAGCTCCCAGGCGCAGCCGCACGCCTTGCTGGTCTTTTTCATTGCGTCACGGAAGATTGCAAATCAGTTTCCGTGATGCCGCCTAGCACCGTCGAGATGGCTTTGGCGCTTGCGAGCATTCTGATTTCACACGCCATGTGTGCATTCGGCCTGATTGGCGGAAGCGTCCACGTTGAGATGGCGAAGCGGTTGATCAAGTGGGCGACACATCGTGGCGACGCCGAGACAACAAAACGGGATGTGTTCTGCGCCTTTCAGAGCACGCTCAAGACGATGGATAATCTTGAGCCGATCCTGCGACTCCTCGCAGAACATCAGTACTTGCGCATCGAAGAGCGCGAGACCAAAAAGAAGCCGTCACCCGTATGCCTTTGGAACCCGACTCTTTTCAGAGGGGCCTTATGATCGACTGGCGAGTCTACTTCACGAGTCCGCCCGCCGAAAGTGTGTATGCAAAAGATGCAAAAGATGCCCCCGCAGTCCACGAGCGGGCAGCTTTTGCAGATTTGCATACAAACATTCGTCGCATGGAGCCCCTGCCCCTTGAAGCTGTCCTAAAGGGTCACGCCATCGAACTCTGGTCTGATGCCTTAGGTGAGAGGTTCTGGCTAGTCGCTGACGAGGCGGATGCCGCCACACTTGGCGAACCGCGTGGCACTATCTACACGGCCGCCGAGGCCCGGCTGGTCATCCAGATCGCGGACCCAGCATCCGTGGCTGAGGTACACGCGTTCAAGCGCACATTTGAGGTTGGGATTCGATGACTTTCGGAGTGCAATCTTCCCAAAGCGCGGCACTTGCATATTGCTCCATTACTTGCAGTATTAGTCTCCATCTGATTGGAAATATGGACCTTGCTTCATGAAGCTGAATAAAGGTAGCCTTCTGGCACTGACGGGAGGCGTCAAGTTGCCGCAACGTGTTCAACGGCCCAGCGTTATCGAGCGGAAGGATCGCGGGCATCATTATTACTACTTCCGCTACCGCCATGACGAACTGTTGCCCAACGGCAACATTAAGACTACTCGAAAGTTCCACACCCTCGGTCCTTGTCGGGGTGAAAAGGCCATCACCCGCAAACAAGCCGAGATCGAGCGCGACAAGTTCATGTTGGAACGGAACACCGCTCCGAGTCGTTGTGAAGCCGCGGTGGTGGCGAAGGAGCCGGTCGAGGTCGGGGCGATTCTGTTTGGCAAGCTCGCGGACCTCTGGCTGAAGGATTACGCCGAGAACCCCAAGGTCAAACTCGCGCAGCCGACCCGTGAAAAATACCGGATGCGCATGGACACCCACATTCTTCCCCGGTGGAAGGACTCGCGTCTAGATGACCTGGACAATAGCAAAGCGGTACTCGACTGGCTACACAGCGAGTGCACCTCCTGGCACATGATGGTTGATCTCCGGAACATCATGAGTGGCATCGTTACCCGCGCACAGGAATGGGGCATCCTTCCACGGTCGTACGCAAACCCAATGCAATGGGTCAAGATAGGCCGGAAGTGGACGGTGCGGGAGGACCGTATCCTGAATGCGGAGGAAACCGCCGAACTTTTTTCTCGCCTGGACGACCCGCACCTGCTGATTTGCGAGACATGCATCTCCACCGGGACGCGCATCTCGGAGGCGGTGGGCCTCCAACTTAAGCACGTTGACCTGGGAAAGGGCACGATCAGGATTCAGCAGCGGCACTGCCGGGGCGACGTGGACGAGCCGAAGACCAAGAACAGCAAGCGCATCCTCGCACTCGGCACGCTAGTTGAACGGTATCGCGCGTGGTTCCTCAAAAACGGCCTGTCCGAGCCGGAGGACTGGGTATTCTTCCAGGAGGAGGACCGCACCAAGCCCATGTGGGACTCCGGCGTACGGAAGGCGCTGAAGATTGCCGCTACGGACGCTGAGTGCGACTTTAGCGGGTTTGGGCTGCACTCGTTCCGGCGCGCCAATATCACATGGCGGCAGGAGGTCGGAGGGAGTGCCATCGAAGCCAGCAAGATCGCCGGGCACGCCAACGTGAGCATGACGGGCGACTACACCATCGTGCAGTTGCAGCGGCAGGACGAACTGACGCGCGCAATCCAGGGGCGAATGGCCGATGCGCAGCAGAAGCAGGAAGAAAAAGCCCGCGAGCCGGCCAGTGAATTGGTCGATGCCGGCGTAGCAACGCCAGTCCGGCCGGGAATGGACTCCCTGACCTGGAAGGACCACGAACTTCCGGTCTCCGGCTGACGACATTCGCTGCGAATCAGCGACCCACACTGTTCGGACGCCACTGGTACAGAATTTAGAACCGGCAGGAAGCTCTAATTTCTTCTTGGGTGAGTTGGAGAAAGATCGGCACAAGATCATCGGATGGTTCAACCATGAAGAGGAAGCGATATTCTGCTTCTATTGCGTATGAGTTCTCCTTCCTGAAGTAGTTTTCCCAGTAGGCCGTATTCACCAGCGAGGGATCGTTGATGACCTCGGCTGTGGATAAGCGCTTCTCTTTCGTACGGACATAGTCCACATTGCCCCTGAGGACGTTCGTTACTGCGAGTCGATTCGACAAAGCCCTGACGATACTCTCGCCGAACAGTTGGAGATTGGTAATGGTAAAGAAGTCCGTACCGAACCTTTGCTGAACAGCCGAATTGGCCTCTAGTGAGGTACAAAACAAGTATGCATTTGGGTAATGCAGGTTGCTAACGAACGATGCACGGTGCCCAATCGTGATCGTATTGTCCAAGCCGAAAGCAAGCTTGGCTTCTGCTGGGCTTAGCTTTCCAGGGCCGGAGATATGATGTGGGGTAAATCCCTCCTGCCCGTCCTGACGGATGCCTCCGATTTCTCGATACTTCGTCAATGGGCACAGTCGAAGCTGACCGTCATTCTGAAATTTATCAATGTGTTCGCGCTCCAGGAACCTGTACACAAGAGGAGGTTCGAGTTTTACGTCATTCTGTTCGCGCGGCCTTTTTTTGATCCGGCGCTGGCTCATGCCCGACTTTCCCTCAATTCGACCATCGACTCGCCAGGTCCCACCTCGTGTTTTAGAGCGCTGCGACAAACCGGAAGGAACTTTCCGCCGCTGTGGAAGTTCGTTGCTAGGGAAGGGATCGAATGCACTCAGCGATTAGCGAGTTGATGGGACTGCCTCTGGCGAAGTATGTAAGAAGGTGATTCCGACCTGCGGCTGTATCACATCTCGATCCGGTGGCGGCTGCCCACGCCTCCCAATCAGACCTGGCAGACCGGAGTACTTCTTCGCGCAACTCGGGCAAACCGAAACGACGATCCTGGATCTCCAACACCTTAGCCCTCGAAATCATGGTGGAGTTGGGGTGATCAAAAACAGACATTAGTATGTCACCTAACTTGTCGGATTTCGCGAGGAAATCCTCGGCTATCTTCGCCAACCAGAAGAGCTGGTATTCAGTTGCGTTGGGGCAGTCCGACAGTAACTTTACCAAAAGATCGTCTAGGCCAGTCGGATCACTCGCCAGCCGGGCGTAGTGATAGAGATTTTTTGTTAATCCCGGATACCTAGCGAGCACCTCTAGCATCTTGGGGAAAACTGCCTCAGCGTGATCTCGCAAAAGGACTAAGACAAGTTCTGCATCGGACTCCTCGATATCTGGAGTCCCGAGGAGGTCGATCAGATACTCCATTTGTAATGGATCTAATGTCACCCGTACGACAGATTCTACCGCGACGGGCTCGCCTGAAACCGCAAGAATCTGACGGCGAATTTGAAGGAGCGTGCGCTTTATTTCGTCTACTTCCTGCGGCACATCGACTACAGCCATCCTGCCAAGCGCCGTCTTGGAGTCGTTCAGCGAAAGGCCTTTCTCACCAAGAAGTTGCTGTAACACCGTTAGATCCGACCGGAGCGTACGCTCATCTACGTCGAAAAAATGGATATCGTCCAGAAACCGAATTCCGACCTCGCTTCTCAACTTGTAACTGTTGTCCACAAAGCGAAGGAATTCCGAGCCGAGGACCTTGCAAGGATGAACTCCTTGAGGGAGGCAGTCAACCGATCTGCCAGCATTCAATTCCCTAAGAAATTGCCCAAGAGCTTCCGTGTCACTATCCGCCCAACCGATGGCGCGCACGGTATTGACCAAGTCATGGTGATAGATGCTATTAAAATAAGTCGCAATGTCTGCCTTCAATGTCAGTGGGTGCTTTGCCCTTGCCTGGGCTAAGGCAGACTTGTAATCAGCGTACGCCTCAGTAGCGGACTCGGGGTGCCCTCCCACGAATCGATACCCGAAGCTTCTGCGAGAAACACGGTGGTCTGAACGGAAAAACTTGCGGTTGCGAAATACGATGTCGTATATGAAGAATTCCGCGACCGGATCGAGCTTCACTGTTCTCCGGAGATTGTGACCGCTCTTTGCCGCATAGCAACGCTGCTGCACAACGAAGCCTGGGGAGACAGACGCCCTATTTAGCACTGTGTTGTAGAGAAATGCCTTCAGTTCCGAAGAAAAGTGCTGGACGAGAAAGCTTGTTGTGACGAGCGGAAACAAGGTCCGAGGGTAGTCTGCAAGCAAGTACTGCTCTACTGTGAACGGTCCATTCATATTTCTTGTGCAGTCCTTAGCGTCGGCACAACCCTTGAACAGGTTATGTAAGTGTATCAGGGAAAAGCACAACCCCTCCCAGAATGTGAGTGGCGCTTGGTATCCAAGGTGGCGGTCCGAGTTCGCTGGACACCGATGGAAGCCTGGGCGGATCGAAACCGGCGTGCAACTCTGCCTTATCCGGCTTGGCAGACCCCGTGGAGTCCGGCAGCAGACCGTGGAGATTCCAAAGTCACCAATGTAAGACAATGAACGAAGTCACTTCTTCGTTCGATTCAATGAATGGCGTGACCTCAACATTTCCATGACCCTGGGTGAAGCGAAAGAGCTAGAGCGCCTTAAAGCGCAGGAGGCGGTGAACGCTCGGCTGAAACTGCGCGACGGCAAACAGCAGGAGATCGACCGCACCGTAGATCGACATTCGGGAGCGTGGCATGCCGCCCGCGCCGAACTGGCTTTTTCGTTCGTCTCCGATGACGTTGAGGACAAGATTGCGATTCGCAAAGACATCGCCTCGCGATGCCTCGAGCTTGCCAGTCCATATGAAATGAAGCAGTTTGAAGAGAGACTATCTTCCGCAATCGAAGGTGGCTTTCAGACAGTTATGAAGAGTCTGCCTGTTATGGGCGTACGTGCGCCGGCTTCAACTCTGTCCGCAGTGAGCACTCGTAAGCTCGCGCTTCGCCACCGGATACATTCAGCCGCGAGCATGATACAGCTCGAAGCTCCCAAACCCGTCCCGGTCGCGCCAGCTCCGATTCAGGGGAACACGAAACCATTGTCATCCAGCCACAGATTTCAAATCGCTTTGTCTTTCCCGGGCGAATCTCGAGCCAGGGTTCAGCAAATTGCTGAGAACCTCAGTGTTTCAGTGCCGAAGGAATCCATTCTTTACGACAGGTGGCTCGCGGCAGAACTCGCCCGGCCGAATCTGGACATTTACCTCACCGACCTTTACAGGATAGATTCATTGCTTTTGGTATTTTTCTTGTCCGGTCACTATGCTGAAAAGGAGTGGTGTGGGCTTGAATGGCGCGTTGGCCGGGATCTGCTTAAACAGAAGCAAGAGCAACGGCTGATGCACCTTCGTCTTGATGACGCTGAGATACCGGGGCTTCATTCGATTGACGGGTACCTCGATATTCGCAACCTTTCCGATGCACAGGTTACCAACGCAATTCTTGAACGGCTTGCCATGCTAAGTGATGGTCAGCGCTCTCCTCCTGTAGCAGCCACGACTCCCCAAGACTTGGCTGAGAGCGACATCCCCGACGCGCCGGAATACTGGAATCAACGAAGCCTGTTGGGCCCAACGCCGATTTTCACCGAGATACAGCAGCGTCCGCGATGGTGCATCTGGGTTCGCCCGGCGGAGTTTAAGCGTGCACGCTTCCGGAATCTCGACCAGTGTGCCAATTTCATGCGCTCCTTCTCACGAGTGCGCAATCGCTACCCAGTTTTCTCCGAAGATAGTCTCGAAAGAGGCGATGAATGGATTGCTTGTGAGCATGCGGACGAATCAGAGCGCCATTCATATTTGCAAAGATGGGCGCTGTTCCGCAGCGCCCAATTCGTCCAAAATCTCGCTCTTGAGCGTCACATCGAGCTCGATGACCGCACGCACACGCTCGAGATTCTCGGCCGAGTAACTGTCGCTTACGAATGTGCCGCCGCAATGGCGAAAGAAGGGGTTCTCTCTGGCAGTGCAGCTCTAACATTCAGTTTTCATAACGTGGACGGTCGGCGAGTCACATGGCCGAAGGACATTACCGGATATGAAAACCACGTCGATCCGGACAGTTGGTGCGAGGATCACCAATTTGAGATTCGCCGAATCGTCAAGGCAGACCGGTTAATCCCTGATGGCCGTGCTTTAGCTCTCGATACGGCGATGGCTATCTACAGCGAATTCAGATGGTCAAATCCCCCGAAAACGCTGCTGCAATCCCAGCAGATGCAAAGATTCGGTCAGATGCTTCTCTGATTCCGGGCATCAAAAAAGTCCACCCGCAACAACTGGTTTTGCAGCCCGCTGTTTGTGGAGGAGCCGATATTCATGCGATTGCTCCAGTTGGACGACCTGATGACATCCTCCAGCAACGCGCTCCCCGAAGCCAGCCTCTTCGTGCGTTTACAACAGCGCCAGGATTGTGCGCTGCAGTCGGAAGTGTCTGTCTCCAACTCGCCTTACCGGAAAGTGCGCGATCACCTGTCCAAAGAACCGCCGTGCCCAGATCCCTTCAGCCCTGCGCTCCGCAAAACCCATCCGCTGGCGAATATGTTGAAACCAGAGGATATTGTCCGGCCGACGATAGGTGTAAAATTGTCCCTTGCTACACGTCCTTCGATCCTCGCGGGAGAAAGTTGCGTAACATGATCGTTCATGGAGGCTTAACGATGCGAAAATACACACTCTTGCTCCTTTCGTTGCTGGTTCCAGCCTTTTTAGGCCTCGGCGGATATGCCGTCCTTAAGGCGCAGCAAAAACCATTTTCGGCGGTCAACGCGGGGCGCTGGTCTGATGCAGCCACCTGGTCGGACAAAAAGGTGCCAGGCGATGGCGCCGTTGTCACCATTGACAATGGCATAAACGTTGTCCTCGATGTCAGTCCGCAGCCGCTGAACGGTTTGACGATCAACGGTAAACTGAGCTTCGCGGATAATAAAGATCTTGAACTGACCACCGAGTGGATCATGGTGCACGGGGAGTTGGAGATTGGTACGGAATCCAAACCCCACACTCGCAAGGCGACAATTACCTTCACCGACAACGTCAAAGGCGAAGATATCAGTGGAGTGGGTGGAACGACTGACCGCGTTGACCGCGGGATCATGCTCATGGGCGGAACCCTGAACCTGCACGGTGACCGTACTAACACCTGGAGCAAGCTGGCAAATACGGCCCCGGCAGGCAGCACCTCGATACAGGTCCTGAACGCCGCTGGCTGGCGGGTCGGCGACGAGATTGTTCTTGCGTCCACGGATTTCGATCCCAGGCAGGCAGAGCGGCGAACCGTTTCCGCCATCAGCGGAAATACGATCAAGCTCGACAAGAAGCTGGACTACATGCACTTCGGCAAGATCACCTTCGACGTGGATGAACGTGGCGAAGTCGGTTTGCTGACGCGCAATATCCGTCTCCAGGCATCGGCCGACGCGGAACAG
>Ga0105242_10004735_pt1 | contig 10538 bp, 8 predicted proteins | sample KBSM24metaG_FD_81521 | JGI IMG/M metagenome (GOLD analysis project Ga0105242, IMG submission 81521) | Miscanthus rhizosphere microbial communities from Kellogg Biological Station, Michigan, USA - KBS M2-4 metaG | ecosystem: Host-associated > Plants > Roots > Rhizosphere > Soil | place: Michigan... | reverse complement strand
GCCGCGTCCGACGGCTGCCGCCAGCATCTGGCAGTGCATGTCCGCTCCAGCCAGTCCGCCCAGATCCGCGCCTTTGCCCCCGCCCGAGCTGGTGACGAAGAAGCTCATTGGCTGCGGCGCCGCCTTGCCCTTGCCGTCCTTTGCCTGGCCGAAGGCCGCCGACGCGCCGATCAGCAACATAGCCGCGCTCAAAATGATTCGAAACTTACTCATGGTGTTCTCCTTTTGGGTTTGGTGTAGATAATGACGACTTTACTCGAGCGAGAACGCCAGCAATGCGTTGCCGAAATTGTTTCCGCTGACCGCGTATCCCGATCCTATGTACAACATCCCGTTTACGATCGTGGGACCAATGGAATTAATAGCGCCGCCTTTGGCAGCGACCTTATTGACTGTATCGAAATCCCGAGCCGTGTTATATTCCCAAATTACTTTCCCGTCGGCCGTAGAAAGCGCCCGCAGCACGCCGTCCGATCCGCCCACGAATGCGACTCCGGGAATCGCACTCACCGCCGCCGCGTTGTTCACGCGCGTGCCTTCTTTGGCTAGCGGCGTGTACCAGAGTTTTTCTCCCGTGGTCAGCTTCAGCGCCGACATGCCGCCCGCGCTGAGCCCATAATACACATTGCGATCATCCGCCGCGCCGCCCCACACGATGCCGCCCAGGCGAGCAAATCCCGTCGCGCCAGGAGGAGGCGGCGGTGCTGCGTTCGTCATCCAAAGAACTGCGCCTTTTTTATCCGGATCCAACGCGATCACCCGGCCGTCTTTGCCCGCTGTTAGCAGGACTCGCTTGCCGTCCGGAAGCGTCTTCAGGATTGGCGAATTGCCAATATCCAGATCCGGTCCAGGATTCTTGGGGCAGTTATCCGACCTGTTGACGCCGCCGCCGCAGCCGCCGAGAAATGCGTCGTTTTCCTGGATCTGGTAGTGCCACAGTTCCTTGCCGGTTTTCAGATCGAGCGCCATCACCGCATCGCTGGTTTTCGCTGCCGGCTCGGTTTCCGCATCGCCTGTACCGAAATAGATTGCGTTGAGCTTGGTATCGATGGTCGGGGAGTTCCAGACCGACCCGCCGGCGGGCGCATATTGTTGCACTCCCTTGGAATTCTTTCGAACAGGTTTGGGCTCGTCCATTACGTATGTTTTCCAGACCCGCTCGCCGTTGCTGGCGTCGAATGCGACTACGCTTCCTCGCGACGTGCAGCAAGGGAAATCCAGATGGCCCGCCTGAAATTCTTCGGACGACGATACCGGCACATAGACTTTTCCGTCATGGAAGATCGGAGCCGCGGTGATGCGTGCGATGAAATGATCGTCGGCGCGCGTGGACCAAAGTTGCTGCCCGGTCTGCGCATCCAGTCCGTAGACAAACGTCCGGAAATCGCCGAAGAACACGCCGTACTTGGTCGAACCTTTGCCTTTGACGGGTCCTACGCTGAGCGCGCCTCGAACCGCCGCCTTGGTCTGGAACGACCAGTAGACACAGCCCGTTTTGGCGTCCAGCGAATATACGTAGCCCGTGTCGGTGCCGACAAACATCCGGCCCGATACGATGGTCGGCTGGTTGTATTGTGATAATCCCGTCGGCACGCCGAAGGCCCACTTCAGCTTTAGATTCGGCACCTGCGCCACGGTGAGTCCCGCGCCCTTGGCCGTCTGAAAGCGCGTATTGCCGGTATCCACTCCCCATCCGTTCCACGCAGGTCCGGATGCCGGATCGGTCATAGCGGGATTGCTCGCGCAGCGATTCGGCATACTTGCCGCGGCACCGTCATTCAGGCTGCCGAGCGGGCGGGCCGCCATGAACGTCGCCAGCATGCGACGCTGATCTTCACTCAACGCATCGCCCTGGGTTTTCATCGAACCGGTCGTTAGCGCCGCGTAGATGCGCTCCGGCGTCATCTGCCGGATCTGCTCGGGTGTTTGCGCATTTGGAACGGCCGCGTTACCGTGGCAGCCCATGCAGCGCGTTTGGAACGCGGCCCATCCGGATTCAGTCCCGGCCGATCCGGCGGGTTGCTTGCCTTTGCCCTGCGCAGGCGCCTGTGCATGCATCGAGCTCGCGGCGGCGAGCAGCACTGAGATTTGGAAGATGCGTCTCATATTCAGATTCCTTGATTATTTTACTGCCGCCAGACCTTCGCTCATCTCGATGTAGGTTCCGAAGGGATCGGTGATCAGGCACACCGCCAGGCCCAAGTTCTTGGCCTTGTTGTAGCCCTTGCCGTCGAGTTTGATTCCCGCTCCATCCAGCTTCTTGCAGAAGTCTTCCAGGTGCTGGACTTCCAGGCCGATGCGGTCAAACGCCCGACCCCTGGTAGGCGCCATCGGAGTCTTTGCCTCGACAAACAGGATCCGGTGGCCCGGGATATCGGCGACGGTCTCTTTGCCGTCCTTGACCAGCTTCGCGCCGAACCATTTCTCATACCAGGCCTGGGCGTCCTTCACATTGGGGACATCCATCTGGATCATGTCCGACGCCACCGGAGTCGCCAGCTTGGGGTCTTCGGAGAGGCGAACTTTGATGGCGTCCGGGGTCTGGAGAAACGCCTGCGTCGAGGTGGCGCCAGGCATCGGCTTGAAGCCCGCGGCGTCCATCTTGGCCAGGGTTTCCTTCAGGTTCTTCACCTTGTAGCCGAGGTACTCGACCGACGAACCCTCGGTGCCGCCCTTGTTGTCGCCCATGCGCATCAGATACAGGACGCCGGGGAGTTTGGTCAGCTTGAGCTGGGCGAGCGCCGTGGGCTCGCCGCCGAGTGCGCTCCAGAACTTGTTGGCGCCGTCCAGGTCCTTGACGATCATGATGTCGTGCCCGGCCGAGACACCCGCGGCATTGGGGGCAGGGAGCTGCGCCAGCATCGGCAGCGCGCTCATACACAGAGCTTGCAGAAGTCGGGTTTTCATGCTCCCGCAAGCATATCACTCCTATGTGGGGCTGTCCGCGTTTCGGTCCAGCCCCGTCTGGGCTTCGTCTGCTACGGCTTCTTCGGGATGCCGCCTGGCGCGAACAGATCCGACAGATCGTCACCGTTGACCGCATCGGCGAGAAACGGTCCAACGCCGAAGATTTCCTGCATGGTTCGCAGATCGGAAGAATGGGTAAGGTTCACGGGGCTCGCGTATGGAACACCGTTCACGTTCTGATGAGAATGCTTGGAGATGACAATCTCACCGATGGTGTGATCGAATCTGTCCGGATTGTCGCCCGCGACGCCGTCCCCTTCGGATTCGTCCCACCAGATGATGATCGCGCCGTGGTTCTTGTAAGCGTCGGACGCCATAATCATCGGGACGATCTGCTTCAGGAAGTCGTCGCCCTGCTTGATGTTGGCCGAGTCGCCGGTCAGTCCTTGGTAGCCTCCAGTGAGCGCCGTGTGCATATCGTTGTACTGGTTTGGAGTAATCCAGTTGTAGTCGGCCACAGTGTTATTGGCAAGATCTGTCGCCAGTTGCTGCAGCGGCGCGTAGTTCAAGGAGAGCGCATTGCTGGGCGTGGCGTTGTTGCCGCCATTGGTATCGGTAAAGAACACCATGGGATTGTGCTTCGCGGCGTAGTTGAATTGAGCCGATCCGTTGTAGGCGTTGACACCGCTGGCGAATACTCCCGAGAAACTGCTCAACGGAACGGTCCACTGATTCGGCGGGAGCGGAACGTTCGTGAGCTGGTTGCTGGCGTTCCTGGTTAGATCGATGTCCTCCTGATACGATTTCCATGTTTTCCCATTCGATTGCAGAAGATTGCTCAGGTGCAGGGGTGTGTTCTGGTTCGTGCCGCCAGTCGCACGATAGGGATCGTTATCGTTCAATACGCCAAAGTTGGTACCGCCTTCCGCCCAAATGTAGTTGGGCTCGGAAGGGTGAATGTGGGGATTGTTCCCGTCGGGTGTGGCCAGGACGCTATGATAAGCCGCCGCATAAGCGGTTTGTTCGCTGATATTGACTGCCTTCCCGTTAATGATCGCGGCGGCGGTTCCACCCACCAGAGCGTTAATGAACGGAGCGTTGGGATTCTGGTAGATCTGCTGGATCTTGCCGGCCACTTGGGCTGGCTGCGTCCAGTTGTGATTCTCCATTGCGATCACGAAGACAGTCTTGATGTCGGCCGCGTGGGCGCTGAAGCTGCTTAGTGCGCTGAAGAGAGCACAAGCGCCCAGCGTGCGGCGACGTCTGATATGAAACATTAAAGCCTCCAAATAATTAAGGAATTCAGCGGCGTTTACTGAAGTCGATTTCCGAGCTCAGTGCGCCGTCGCATCATTGATAGCAGTCCGGCTTCGCAGATCGATGACCACTGCATGACGTATCGAAGACGGATGTAAAACCAGGATGAAGTCAGCGTTTTTTCCGCCAGGGAGGTATGCTGAACGGGAAGGTCGATGGCCACCCAGTCTACGCTAGCTCCTGCATACAGCCGAAACTCGCAAGTCAGGCGAGTCGTTCGTGTCGCCGCGGGCAACGCTCTGGAAATGTACGATTTCCAGATTTACGGTTATTACGCTGCCGCGATCGCCTTCACGTTTTTTCCGGGCGGCAACGAGTACGCCTCGCTAATGCTCTCGCTGGCGACCTTCGGAGCTGGATTCCTCATGCGACCCCTGGGGGCGATCATTCTTGGCGCGTACATCGACCATCATGGCCGCCGCAAAGGTCTTCTTCTGACGCTGGCGCTGATGGCGGTGGGCACGCTCTCGATTGCGATTCTCCCCGGCTACATCGCATTAGGCTTGGCCGCGCCATTGCTCGTCCTAGTCGGCAGGCTCCTACAAGGATTCTCCGCGGGCGTGGAGCTGGGCGGTGTTTCGGTGTATCTCTCCGAAATCGCCACCAAGGGCCGCAAAGGATTCTATGTCGCGTGGCAATCAGCCAGCCAGCAAGTGGCGGTGATGTTCGCCGCCGTGATCGGGCTGGTACTGACCTCGACGCTGTCCGCCGGCGAGATTCGACAGTGGGGATGGCGGATCCCATTCCTGGCCGGCTGCGCGCTGATCCCGTTTCTGTTCGTACTGCGGCGGTCGCTCACCGAGACTGAAGTGTTTCTGCAGCGCACGCACGCTCCGCGGCCTGCCGAAATCGCCCGCACCGTAGCAGCGAACTGGCGGCTAATCCTGCTCGGCACCATGATGGCGACCATGACCACCGTCAGCTTCTACTTCATCACCGCCTATACGCCGACTTACGGCGCGAACGTTCTGCATCTGTCGGCATCCGGAAGCCTGGTCGTGACGTTATGCGTAGGAGCCTGCAATCTTCTGGTCCTGCCGCTGTCGGGCGCGTTGTCCGACCGGATCGGGCGTCGTCCGATTCTGATCGCGTGCACCATCGCAGCTTTACTGACGGCGTATCCTAGCTTGTCCTGGCTGGTGGCCGCACCGTCGTTTTACAGGCTTCTGACGGTCGAATTGTGGCTGGCGTTCATGTACGCGGCCTACAACGGCGCGATGGCCGTGTATCTCACCGAGATCATGCCTGTGGATGTGCGCACGTCCGGGTTCTCGGTGGCCTACAGCCTGGCGACAGCTCTGTTCGGCGGCTTCACGCCCGCCATCTGCACGTACCTGATCCACGAGACGGGCAATCCGGCGATGCCGGGTGTGTGGCTGTCGCTGGCGGCAGCCTGTGGATTGTCCGCAGCGCTGGTGTTGTCCCGTCAACGAGCGCGCAGTCTGAACTCGCCCTTGTAGGACCTCACCCGCACTTCCGGGCCTCCGCCATTCACCTGTGATCGATGAATACGATCACGCGAGTTCGCAGTCTTGACGTAGCGCGCGAAATCATTGTCCGGTTCGCCGCGCCGGCGTCCGATGTCGGTAGACAGGTCGAAACGGCTGTCGCGAGGCATGCGGAGATCGATGTCGCCTTTGTACGTATCGACTCTGACCGGCGCCGTGACTGCGGCAAAGTCGGCCCGAATGTCGCCTTTGTAAGTGTTCACGGTCAGTCCGCCCGTGAAATTCCGCAACTGGAGCGAGCCCTTGTAGGTGTTGAGCTGCAAGTCGGCGGCCAGATCGGTGATATCGCTCTCCGATTTATAGTCCTTGATTCTGAGGCTGGCCGTCCTTGGCATCTTCACCGTGTATTGATACAGCGGCTGAACTCCGTCCAGAAAGAACCACTGGCTGTCGCTCTTCATCCGGATATCTCTGGGCGACGCATCGAAGCGGACGTCCGCCCGTTTGATGCTTTGGGCGAACACCTCTCCGTCTTCCTCGATCCGAACTGAGACATCCACCTCATTCCGATCCCACGTGGTGACGTGGATGGATCCCTTGTAGGTGTCGATAGTTACGCTTCCATGGCTGTCCAACGGGAAGGTCTTATGGATATCCTTCGAGTCGGCTGCAGCCAGTATTCCGGCGGCCGTCGAGATGAGAACCAAGCAGCGTAAGAGCATGTCTAACTGTACTGACAAACCGGCCGGGGGTTACCGTATTTTCGACGAACGGCAGCGCGCTACCGGCGAACGGCTACCAAACGCCGGGAATCAGCCCTTTAACTTGTTGCCGATATTGTTCATACGCCGCTCCGAAGTGCTCGATCATGTAGCGTTCTTCCAGCCGGGACTTGTACCCCCAGGAGATCACCACAAGCGCAGTCGCCACCAATCCACCCACCTCTCCGATGGCCAGCGCCGTCCCGAACGTGGCCAGCATAAAGCCCGAGTAAATGGGATGCCGCACAATCGCGTACGGGCCGGTGCGCATCAGTTGGTGATCCTCTTGCACAGTAATCAGGCGTCCCCAGTTCCGGCCGATGGTGAACCGCGCCCACAGTGCGAACCCGAGTCCCATGGCTGTCAGCGCGGTTCCCGTGTAGACGACACCGGGTCCGATGGGGACGAATCGTTCCCCCAGCACTCCAGGACGGAACCCCCGGTTGAACAAAATCAGCCAGCCCAGCAGCGCGCCCCCCAGGGAAATGCGCGCTCGCGCGTCGGAAGCGGAGCCGACGGTACGCTTCGTGTTGAGTCCGCTAATCGCCCAGATGATGAAAATCGCGATCCACATCGGACCAATCAAGTCGTCCACTCGAGTCCACATTTGGGTTTACCCAGTGTATATAATCGGTGCCGTGAATTTGCTCGCATCCGCCGCTTGGGCGCAGTCGCCGAATTCCTGCGACCGAACCTGTACGGGCGCTTTGGTCGATCGCTGGTATGGGGGTGAGCCTGCCCTATGGAGCCAAGAGCGGCTGGGAACAATCGTGGGGTCGGCCTTTCGAGGCCGCCCTCTACTTGGCCGCTCACTGACGTTCGCGGTTCCGTGGCCGGCAACGAACCATGAGCGATAGCGAGTGGCCAGCCGGGCTAAAAGCCCGGCGCAGGCTGAAAGCCTGCCCCACCACTTGGCCGGTCACTGGCGTTCGCGGTGCGGTAGCGAGTGGCCAGAAAACCTAGCTCACTACCTCTTCGGCCGCACCAGATCCACGGGATTCATAGTTACGGGGATTGCCAGATCCACAAACCCGGCCAGCATCTCTTCCCAGCTCTGATCGCCCCAATAGACTTCTTTCGCCGGATCGGGATTGTACTTGTTATTAGCCGAGTTGTCGTAATACGCGGTCGCCGTAAGCTGCGTGCCTGCCGGCAGAGCGATGGGCTGATCCAGATAGTACGTAAGCTGCCAGTTGAAGTTGTACTGAGGTACCTTCAGCAGCGTTCGAGTTTCGCCGTTAGGGAACGTCGCCGTGTATTCGAATGCCTTGCCGCGGAGGTGCATGTGCGGAAACAGTGACTGCAGCGTCGTGTCCTGTAATAGAGTCACCTTGCCGTCCACGCGATGATTGCCCTCGCCCGGCGGAATGCGAAGAGTCTGATTCATGATGAACGTGTTGACCACGCGTTCCTTGGGGCGCTCTTTGGCGAACACCATCCCGACCTTGGTGCGATCCATGGCTGCCTTGCCATTGGAGGTGTAGTGCATCTGGAAGACGAGGTCGGCACCGGCGGGGATCAAGCGAGCCTGGCCGGGTAACACCCGGTAAGCCACACCTCCCGGAACATAGACGGCGACCATTTCGTAGGCGCCCCCATTGATGCCATAGAGGTTCGCCCGATCGCTCTGGGGCGGCCGCTGCTGTGGAGCTCGTCCCGCGTTGGGCGGAACGAACGGAACACCGGGCTTGGCGTCGGCCACGAACTGTGAACCCTTCGGCCGCGCATAGAGTACTACGTGATGCACTACGGCCTTGTTACCTGGCCGCACTTCGATCTCTTTGATCCACTTGTCCTCGGTGAAGCCCGTGGGCACGACGAAGTGTTCGTACTCGATGGTTCCTTGGGCGGGAACCTGGAAATCGACGCCCGTGTCGAGCACGAGATCCGGCTTGCCGATCTGCCATCCATCGGCGAAGGTGCGCGGAGGCGGTGCGTCCTTGGCATCGCCCTGTGGCGCTCCGGCATCGGCCCATCCGACCAGCGTATTGATCTCGGCTTGCGTCAGCGACCGGTCATTCGAGAACTTTCCGTAGTGTGGATCGGCGTGCCAGGGCGGCATGCGGCGGGACACCACCGCTTCCTTGATGGACTTCGCCCAAGGCCGAGCCTCGGCGTAACTGAGCAACGGCATCGGTCCAATCTCCCCCGGACGATGGCATTCCTGGCAGTGCTTCTGAAGTATCGGCGCCACATCCTTAGAGAAGGTCGGGGTCTGGGCGATGGCAAAGGTTCCTGTGATAAAAGACAGCGCTAGTACGCGCATATTCCCTCCGGCAGATGTCTTCAGGCTAACATGCCCAATCGGCTTAGTAACGCGGCGTGGAACGGACGGCGTCTGTAGGGCGAAGGACCAAATCAGATGACGAACAAGGGCAGGCTGGTGCTGGGTCTTGGAATCTGCGCGGCGGCATTTGGAGCCTGGAAGTATGTCCGCGCAGGCGCACGGATGGACTATAAGACTGAGGTGGCGCAGGTGGGAAGAATTCAGTCCGTGGTTGCGGTCACGGGAACCTGCAGTGCGTTACTTACCGTGCAGGTGGGCAGCCAGGTATCCGGAATCGTAAAAGCCCTCTACGTCGACTTCAACAGCCAGGTGCATAAGGGACAACTGGTGGCCGACATCGATCCTCTGCCGTTCCAGGAAAAGGTGAACCAGGCAGTGGCTGCGCTGGAAAGCGCGCAAGCCGCGGTAGTCGCGGCGAAGGCCACCGTGCAGAAGGCCGACGTCGATATTCGCACCGCGCAAGCCACGAAAGACAGCCAGGTTGCTTTGGTTGCACAGGCTGTCGCCGGAGAACGGGGCGCCAAGGTTACGGCCGACCGGCAACAACTGCTGGCCAAGAACTCGATCGTATCGGATGACCAGTTTGAAACCGCCAAAGCCACCTACGATGTCGCCGTTGCCGACCGGCAGGCGATTGACGCGCAGGAACACGTCGCGGAGACAACCATAGATGAGATGAAAGAGGCTCGCGCTGCTGCCGTGACCCAGGAGACGTCGGCCGTGGCGCAGGTTCGAGTGGCCGAAGGCGCGTTGGAACAAGCCAAGCTGGACCTGGCGCACGCTCACATCGAATCGCCCATAGACGGCGTGGTCATCGATCGCCAGGTGGACGTGGGGCAAACCGTGTCGGCGAACTTTTCAGCGCCCACCATCTTTCTGATCGCGAAGGATCTGTCTCAGATGCAAGTGGACGCCGACATCGACGAAGCCGATGTCAGCAGAGTGCAGGTCGGGCAGGTCGCGCAGTTTACCGTGGATGCCATGCCCAACCGAGTGTTTGAGGCTAAGGTTCGCCAGGTTCGTGAATCGCCCATCAACGTGCAGAACGTGATCACGTATGACGCGGTGATGGACGTTCCGAATCCCGATCTCGGATTGCTCCCAGGCATGACGGCGAACATCCGGATTCCGGTCCAGGTGCGTGAGAATATCTTGCGCGTCCCCAACCCGGCCTTACGTTATAAGCCCGGCGAAACCAAGGGCGGCCCGATCGCTCCACCGGTGAAAGGTCCGCAAACGCACCTGTCGGTGTATGTGTTGAACGCCGCGGGGGTTCCGGAGGAACGCAAGATCCAGGTGGGGATCACCGATGGCAAGTATACGGAAGTAGTATCCGGCGATCTGCGCCCAGGAGAGGCTGTAGTTCTGCAGGAAACGCGAAAGTAGTCGCTACTGCGCTTTCGCGATCAGCTTCTTCAGCAGGTCGGCGGTGCTTTCGTGGACGTCCCGACGGCTGCCATCGAATCCGCCGCTACCGCCCGCCAGGCCCAGAGCCGCATCGAGCGGAGTCTTGCCCTGCTTGTCTTTCACCGTGAGGTTTGCGCCGCGATCCGCCAGGAACTGGACCACTTTGTCATACCCTTTGAGGGCGGCGGCGTGCAGGGCGGTTTGTCCCTGCCCATTGGCGGCGTTGACGTCCACGCCGGCGTCCAAGCAGAGCTGGATCGCTTCGATTGCCTCGGCTTCGGTCTTGAATCGGCCGGTGGCGTCCTCCTCCTTGGAACCCAATCCCGCGGCGGCCATCAGTGGATTGATTCCAGCGCGCGTGGCGAGTTTCGCATCGGCGCCTTTCGCCAGCAGCAGGCGCATGGCAGGCAG
>Ga0105242_10004734_pt1 | contig 10539 bp, 10 predicted proteins | sample KBSM24metaG_FD_81521 | JGI IMG/M metagenome (GOLD analysis project Ga0105242, IMG submission 81521) | Miscanthus rhizosphere microbial communities from Kellogg Biological Station, Michigan, USA - KBS M2-4 metaG | ecosystem: Host-associated > Plants > Roots > Rhizosphere > Soil | place... | reverse complement strand
GATGTATCCGGCGATCGACTGAAGCGGCGTCCGCAGCTCGTGACTCATGCGCGCGAGAAACTGAATCTTGGCACGGCCCACCTGCTCGGCCGCTTCGCGCGCTTCTTCGGCCGCGACGGCCCGCCGCGCGCTTTGCACGGTCATCACGACGAGCCGCGCGCAATTCTCGATCAGCTTGAACATCTTGCGGCTCGAACAGCGCGCCCGACGGTACATCATCACCATCTCGCCGACGATCTCGTCGTCGAGCCCGATCAACGGAATGATCTCCAGCGTGCGGAAACCAACCGACCGAGCGATCTCGGCGAGATTCTTCTCGCGATGCGGCACGTCGCGGACGACGATCCGGCGCCGTTGCGTCAACGCCAGGCCGAAGGCGTCTTCGCCCAGTCGGTGTTGACCGAGCAGTGCTGCCTGCGCCTCGGTGAGTCCTTGTGCCGCCGCAGGAACGACGACACCGGCAATCTCATCGTGGAGCAGCAAGACCGTCATGTCGGCTTTCGCCAGCGCGCCGGCAAGTTCCAAGGCCGGTCTGAGCTGGTCGGCCGGCAACGGCCATGTTGCGTGCATCCCCTCTTGCTGCATGGCGGGTGTCTCTCCGGGTGGTATCTTGATGCTACCGCCGACCAGCTAACCCGAGGGATTGCCTGTTGGTCCACGAGGGCCTTACGGCCCACCTAGACCTGCTTTTGGGATTGCGAGCGCTCGCGTGAGATCACGTCGGTGATGATGTCGGCGGCGCGGGGTCGCCGCGCTTCGACACCGTCCAGCTTGACGAAAGGCGCCTGTTCCGAGAAAAGCCGGTCGACCATGCGGACGAGCTCGGCCAATGACGGCGCCTGCAGTTTTTGCATCACTCGGCCGCGATGCACCTTCACCGTTTTTTCTTTGGTGCCGATGCGCATCGCGACGTGTTTGTTGAGCAGACCGCACGCGACCAGCGCCGCCACTTCCGCCTCGCGCGGCGTGAGCTTCTCGACTTGACGCCACAAGTCGACGAGATCGCGCCGCTCGCCATGCACGCGCCGCGACGAATCGGTCGCGCGCGCTATCGTCGCGCAGAGCGCATCCGCTGTGAACGGTTTGGACAGCAAGTCGAGTGCGCCTTCCTTCATCGCCTCGACGACCGTCGGCACGTGGCCGGTGCCGGTCATGAAGACGGCCGGCACGTCGCTGCCGGAGTGCCGCATCTCGCGCAGCAGCGCCAGGCCGTCGACTTCCGGCATGAGGATGTCGACGAGCACGCAGATCGGCGGCGCGACGTCGAGTTCATCGAGATAGTCGCGCGGATTCGTATACGTCCGCACGCGGTACCCTACGGCATCGAGCAGCCGCGAGACGGCGCGGCAGGTCGCCGCGTCGTCGTCGATGACGGCTACGAGCGGCGCATCATCCTGCATAAACCGGCCATGTCGTCTGAACGCTCACCGTCGACTCCGAGGATTCGTCGATCTTGATCGTGGCGCCGTGCGCGGCGACGACGGCTCGCGCCAGCGTCAGCCCGGGCCCCGTGTTCGTGACCGCCGTCTCGGGCGGCTTCGGATACGTGACGACTGCCTCCACCGAATCCTCGAGGTTCGTGATCGCGCTACGAATCGGCACACCCGGCCGCCCGCCGCTCGCATCGATCGCGTGCAGCAACACGTTGAGGAGCGCCTGGCGGATCAGCGTCGCGTCGCCCGAGACCGAGGGCAGCGGCGTCTGTGACCCGACACTCAGCTCGATCGGTGCCTCGCGCATCGACGGATCCGCGCGGATGAGCGCGATCGCTTCGCGCGCCAGCGCGGTCAGGTCGCATCGCTCGTGACGCGGCTCGCGGCAGACGACGAGATCTTCGAGCGCTTGTAGCGCCTCCGACATCCGGCGCTGTTGCGCGAAGATGTCCTCGAGGGCTTCGATCGCGCGATCCGTTCGCGGTTCGGCCCCGCTGAGGAACACCAGCGCGGCCGACAGATTCATTTCGATCGCTGTCAGCGGCTGCCGCAGGTCGTGCGTGACCGCAGCGACCAGCTCTCCCGCGAGCGCCAAGCGCGTTGCGCGCTCGCGCTCCGACCACGGCACTTGCAACGGCGGATTTTCCGACTTCGTCGCGCCGAGATGCGACGATGGCGCGGATATGCTCTCCATGGACAACGAGTTTGCGCTTTTCCCGGCGATGTACGCATTGGCTCTAGGGCCAATAGGAATCCTGGCGCCAACGGTTGAACATGCCGAAAGCCGGAAGTGCTTCGAGGGCAGTCATGAGCGGTCCCACCGTGTCCGATCAGTATTCTCGAATTCCACTGACCATCGTCGCCGGCGCCCCGGGTGTCGGCAAGACGTCTTTAGTCCGTCATCTGCTCACTCAGACGACGGAACAGATCGCCGCTATCGTCGCCGACGAATCGGCCGTCGACCGATCGCTCGTCGCTCAGCGTGACGGGGCCCGTCTACTCCTGAAGAACGGGTCCGTGTGCGTGATGAGCGACGACGACGGGTCGGCCGTTCTCGCGGCGTTGTCCGAGCAGAGTCATCCGCCCGACCATGTCGTGTTCGAAAGCAGCGCGTCGGCCAATCCGCGACGGCTGACCGGATACGGCTACATGCCGGGCTATTACTTGGACGGGATGATCATGGTGGTCGACGCTGCGTCGCTCGCGGCGCATGCGAACGACCTCGACGCACAGGACCGCCTGCGGGAGCAACTGAGCTACGCGGCGCTCATCGTCGTCAACAAGATCGATTTGATCGACGACGCGGCCGCCGAGGCGGCGCAACGGGTCTTGTCGCGGGTCGCGCCGATGACACCGGCCGTATCCTGCGAGCACGCCCAGGTCGCGCCGTCGCTGCTGCTCGGCGCGCCAAAACGCGTCGATTCGCGCGCCGTCGTGGCCGAGTGGTCGATGGATTACATGCCGGTCCGGCGGCAGCGGACGGGGCCACGCGTCAGCCGCGCGCCCGACGCCGAGCGCTGTCGCTCGTGGTGTTTGATCAAGGACCTGCCGATCGATCGCCACGAGTTTCGCATCTGGGTGCAGCGGCTGCCGTCGACGGTGCTGAGCGGCCGCGGTGTCGTCCACCTGCGCGACGACCCGTATCACCGGCACTTCTTCCACCTCATGGGGCCCCGATGGCGTATCGAGCGTGGTCGGCCCTGGGGGCGTGAGACTCCTTCGACCCGGGTTCGGTTGGCCGGGCTGATTGGCCGGCGTCGTCCGTCCGCACGTGCTGTTGAAGAGGACGGCGAGGCCGAGACGCAGTGGGTCGGGGAGGCGTCATGATTGCCGCCGGGTCCGGCGCGGGCCGTCGCGTGCTCGTCGTCGACGACCATGTCGCTTCGGTAACGAGCCTCAGCCTCGTGCTCTCGCTGCTGGGATACGACGTCCGCTGCGCGTTCGACGGCATCGAAGCGGTGCGGTGCGCGGCGGAATTCAAACCCGAAATCACCATTCTGGACCTCTCGCTCCCGCTCCTCGACGGGTATGCCGTCGCAGAGCGTCTGCGCGCCATGGTCGAGACGCGCGACACGCTGCTCGTCGCCATGACGGGCTGGGGATCGGCCGCGGTCTCCGAGCGCGTTCGCGCGAGTGGATTCGACCTGCACCTCGTGAAACCCGTGTCCGTCGATCGACTCACGGACGCTCTTCAACTCGCTGGCTGCTGACCAACCTTTGCGGAGGCCAAGATGTCCGCTCCCGGCACGACAACCGCGCCGCGTTTTGATCCTGTCGCTCCGCCCGGCGCCGCGCCATTCGAACACATGGTGTGGATCCCGGGTGGAAGCTTCACAATGGGTTCCGATCGACATTATCCCGAGGAAGGTCCCGCGCACCGCGTGACCGTTTCGGGCTTCTGGATGGATCGCCACGCCGTGACGAACGCGCGCTTCGAGCGATTCGTCCGTGACACGCAATACACCACCTTCGCGGAACGACAGCCTGATCCGAGACGGTATCCCGACGCGCGACCGGAGTTGATGCATCCGGGCTCGCTCGTGTTCGTACGCCCGCCGCACCCGGTAAGCCTGCACTCCGTCTCGAACTGGTGGCATTTCGTTCGCGGGGCGGATTGGCGTCATCCTCGCGGACCGGGAAGCACCGTCGTGGGGCTGGCCAGTCATCCGGTCGTTCATGTCAACTATCTCGACGCCGAGGCGTTCGCCCAGTGGGAGGGCAAGCAGCTCCCCACCGAGGCCGAATGGGAGTGCGCGGCGCGCGGCGGCCTAGATGGCGCGACCTACGCGTGGGGTGAGGAGCTCATGCCCAACGGACGCCCGATGGCGAACACGTGGCAGGGACGATTCCCGCACGAGAACACGCTCGCCGATGGCTGGGAAGGAACCTCACCGGTCGGGACCTTTCCGCCAAACGGATACGGCCTGTACGACGTGATCGGCAACGTCTGGGAGTGGACGTCGGATTGGTATCGCCCGTACCACCGCAGCAGTGGCGGCAAGGCGCCAGCCGCGCCGCTCAATCCTCGCGGCGCCGCGTTGCTCAACAGCGGCGACCCGACGATGCCCGACGCAAAGGTTCCACGAAAAGTGCTGAAGGGCGGCTCGCATCTGTGTTCGCCGAATTACTGTCAGCGCTACCGGCCCGCCGCCCGCTTTCCCGAACCGGTCGATACGTCGACGTCGCACATCGGCTTCCGCTGCATCGTGCGGCCGCGGTGATCTCGGCGACTCGGCGACTCGGCGATTGCCGAGAAGCCGAGAAGCCGAGAAGTCAGTCACGCGTGCGGCCGCCCGGCGACACCGACCTACAAGCCGAGCAACCGACGCGCTTGTTTTACCGAACTGCGACCAGGTTCTCTTTCTGCAGCTCCTCCATCACGTGGCGGAGGACCGAGTCAACGAGCTTGTTCACCGAGCGTGGATTCGTCGTCTCGCTGCGCGCCGCCCACACGAGCTTGTCGTTGGCGAGCGTGTAGATCTGTGTCTCCATCGAGACGATACGATCCTGCGCGATGTAGCCGGGATCGTAGGGATATCCCCACGCCGTTCCCCAATAGCCGGCGAACGAGTAGTACGGCCCGCCGTACCAGTACCCACCCGGTACGTACGTCAGCTTATCGGTGACGTCGACGACACGCATGATCACCGCGCCATCGAAGCCCATGCCGGCGAGCTGCTGCCGGACCGCGGCGCCATTCGTCGAGTCGACCGTCGCCAGGACGCGGTAGGCCGGTGTGGCATTCGGAAACTTGCCGGCCATCCGATCCTCGACCGAGCGCCGCAACGTTTCGCTCGTCGTGACGAACACCATGATCGGGTGTTGAAAGCGCAACGAGCGGCTGCCCGGATCGGACCATGTGGCTGCCATCTGTGTCGAGTGGTAGCAACCGGTGAGTGTCGCCGCCGCGGTGAGCACCGCGGCGGCGTGTAGGAAGGATGATCGCGCGTTACGCGAGGTCATTGCCCATTGGGCTTGATGCCCTTGTTGACGAGCAGCTTGACTTCGACGCGGCGATTCATGGCGCGACCGTCCGCGGTCGAGTTGTCGGCGACCGGGCGATCCTCACCGAGGCCCGTCGGGCTCGCGATGAAGCGCGGCTGGATGTGGTGCTGCTCCGCGAGATACGACGCCACGGCCTGGGCGCGCTTGCGGCTCAACGCCTGATTGAACGTCGGCGAGCCGACGTTGTCCGTGTAGCCGAGCAGCTCGAACATGTACCCGTTCATGTCGGACGCTCGTGCCACGACGTCGTCGATCGTCTTCCTGGCGGCGGCGTCCAATACCGCGCTGCCGGTCGCGAAGTTGACGCTCGAGGCGAACCGCGTGTCGTAGTTGTCGAGGTTACTGATACGTTCGTTGAACGCCTTGTTCATCGCGGCGATGCTGTCGCGCGCACGCGCCGTCATCGCTTCCAGAGTGTCCTTGGCGCGTTCCGTCACAGCCGCGAGGCTGTCCGCGGTACGCTTCTGCATCGCCTTGAGATCGACTTCACCGGCGGCGACACCCTGCGCGATGCGCTCGGCGCGGCCGTGGAATGTCACCGTCGAAGCGACGAGCTGGCCGGCGTCACCACCGGACCCTCTGACCCGAACCTTCAAGCCGGGCAGCAGGTCGTTCGAGTTGCGGCCCTTGCGGTCGAGATCGAGTACGCCGGCTTTCTCGATGATTCTCGTGTCTTGTGTTACCGTCACGATGCTCAGCTGGCCGGTTGTTTCGTCGCGCACCAGGAGATCATTGCCGCGCCGGCTGATGATCCAGCCGCTCACGCGTGCCCCTTGCCCCGAGGAGTAGTTCAGGGTCGGCTGTGTCGGCATCGGCTGTTGCGATGGATCCTGCGCTGCCAGCGGCATCGCCAGCGTCACGGCGGCGGCCGCCGCAAGGAGTCGCGAGATAATCGCGCCTCTGTTGTTCGGTCTTGCTGCTATAGCCCTCTGCGTCAACCGCATATCGTCACTCCCTCACTCGAACGTCGGTGCGTGGTCACGCGCGGCGACCCGATCGCCCTCGCGGTCACGCGTCTCGAACTCAAGGTGTCAATCGTTAGAGCGCGTCGTCATTGCCGATTGGTGCTAGGCGTTGGGGCCTAGGCTCTACGCCCAATACACCGCCCTCCGAACGCGCCTGAGGTTGAGCGTGACGGCGTGTGCACGGCCGCAAACGCGATCCTCTCGTTGTGGCCGCGCGCCCGCCCAATGCTGTAAGGGGGGAACGATGTGGTCGGGACGTGTTACAGCCTCGACAACGCGAGTCACATTGCTCGCGTCTGTCTTCGCATTCAGCGCGCGCATCGGCGGCGCGCAGACGACCGCCGCCGCTGAGCCGCGCTTCGAGCCACTGCCGTGCAATAGCACCTTCGGCGCCGGATCGGTTCCGGGAATTCCCGCGACGGCGGTCCGCTGCGGCACGATCGTCGTGCCGCAAAACCGCCGCGCACCGAACGACGCAGGTCTGCAGTCCGTGGTTCTTCCCGTCGTGGTCTACGCCATGCCCGGCGCGACGGGAACACCTCTCCTCTTCCTCGCCGGCGGTCCCGGCGAGTCGTCGATCGAGGGGTTGCAGAAAGTTTTCCTTCGCACCACGACCGGGCAGCTCGTGATGCGGGAACGACCGATCATCGCGTTCGATCCGCGCGGACATTCGCCGGTATTCGACCGCGCATCGCCGGAGCTCGGGACGATTCTCTTTCGGCCGCGCAATCCGCGATCGTTGGCGATCGCGCCGCTCCGCGACTCGTTGACCAAGCGCTACGGCGACCTCAAGAAGCACGGCGTCGATCCGTCGAACTTCACGACACGTGAAGTGCTCGGAGATATCCACGACGTCGCCAAGGCGCTCCACTACGAGAAGCTGGTGCTGTTCGGCGTCTCGTACGGGTCGCACTACGCCCTGCGCTTCATGGACGAGTACCCGACGATGGTCGAAGCCTCGATCCTCGACGCGGTTGCTCCGCCGGAAGCGACTCAGCTGCTCGACTCGGCATTCGTCGCCACGGCGGGCCGGGCGATCGTGCATCAGGTCGTCGCCGATTGTCGCACCGATTCGTTCTGCGCGACGCAGTACCAGGATTTGACCGATGCGGTCGCGAGCTTGTCGAGCGCTGCCACGATCCGCAAGACGGTCATCGCTCCGGGAACCGGAGACTGGCGGACGCTCGAGGTCAGCGGTCCGACCGTTTTGAGCGTGCTCGGGCTCTCGGCCGGCTCGGAGGACGTGCTGGCGAACATTCCGCGAATCCTCACGCACTTCATCGCGCGTGACACCCTGCGCGATGATCTGTCGCCACGCGTCGTGATTGCCGCGGCAGTCGACCCGGCGTTGCAGACCGCGACCTGGCAAGCCGTGCCGCTCACGTACTGGATCACGCTGTGCGGCGATCGCCCGAACGGCGAGCCGTTGGCGACCAGCCGGCAGCTGTGCGATGCGCTCGGCGTGCCGTACGACGGAGCGAAGGCCAGCGCACCGGTGCGCAGCGACATCCCGGCGCTGTTGATCTCGTCGGGCTACGATGCCCAGACGCCCGCGGCGCTCGCCGACAGCGCGGCGCGGCTGTTGTCGCGATCGCAGCGCGTCCATTTCGCGCGCGTGGGTCACGTCGCCTTCGCTCGTAACACGGTGATGGCGTGCGTGGCCACGATCATTCAGTCCTTCCTCCAGCGTCCCGACCAGCCGCCGCCGACAGCGTGCGTGAATACAGTCGTGCCGGCGTTCATGCCGCGCGGTGACGACAAATAGCTCGGCGGATCATCGCCCAAAAAACGACCCGGCCAAATGACCGGGTCGTTTTTCGCCGCCGTCGTTTCGCACCATCGACCGCGGCCCTTCACAAGCTAGAGTCGCTATGGTGCGTTCACGACCACGTAGCTCGTCGACGTTCCGTCGAACTGCGGCATGTACCACGTGCCACTGCAATTGCTGTACGTGATGCCGTTCACGATCTGCGTCACACAACCCGACGGCAACGCGTACACGGTGGAGCCTATCGATGCCGCTGCCACCGTAGCACCGACCACCGCTCCCGCGGCCGCCGCGCCCCAACCCCAACCGCAGCAACCGTCGTAATGATCGTCCCAACCACCGTAGCCGTAGCCGCGGTTGACGTCGACGTCGTTGAAGTTCACGTCGTTGCCGATGTTGGTTCGGTTCCCGATGTTGGTGCGGTTACCGATGTCGGTTCGGTTGCCGATGTTCCCCGGTCGATTGGTGATGTTCCCGGGCCGACTGGCGATGTTGCCAGCGGCGCTGCCGGTGAACCCACCGCCGCCGATACCTCCGCGGGCCCCGCCGCCGAGACCGCCGCTCGACGGACGGCTGATCGACGGACGCGCCGATGCGCGCATGCCACCGCCGAAGCTGCCACCGCGCATACCGCCGCCTCCGCCGCGGAATCCACCACCACCACCGCCACGGCCACCACCACCGCGCCGCTGCGCGTCAGCCGTCTGCGCCGCCACCACCACTAGCGCCAACCCGAGCGCCGGCAGAATTCGAGTGAGTTTCATCATTTCTTGTCCTCCCCACGTTTCTTCATGGCCACCGTCGGAGCACCAACTTCCGCGAAGGTGATCTTCTTGTCGTTGGGCGAAGGGACGAAGGCGAATGCCTTTTCGGTGTAGGAGGGCGCGAGATTCCAGGTGTACTGGGTCTCGTGCTGCGGCCGCGAGTCGTCATCGGTCGTCGTGATCACGAGGCGGAGCGGCAGCGGGAACTCGCCTGCCTGGATCCACACCTGCCAGTCGACGCCCGGTTGCCGGAACGCGTACTGCTCGGTCGTGATGCCGTTCACAACAGCCGGTCCGATGTCCGTCGCGTCGGTGATCTTGTCGGTATTCGCCTGAGGCGTGCCGAACTTGAACAGGTCGACGAACGGGATCTCGATGTTGAACTTGTCCTCGAGCTTGTCGATCAGCTCGCGGGTCGTCGCCGGCGCGGGCACCGACGCGTAATAGTTGAGACGCGGCGCCCAGAGCGTGAAGTCCTTGCCGTCGTAGTAGAACGTACGCGGCTGCCGAGAGTTCACGACTTCCACGCGCAACCGGTCAGGACGCTTGGCGATCATGTCGACGGAGCTCAGCATCTGCAGCTTCTGCCCGTCGTTGCCGACGTTCTCGGTCGTGACATCGGCTTTTACCTGAAACGCGTTCAGCGTTCTCAGGTAGTCGCCCATCCGCTTGAGCGCGGCCATGGCGTCCGGATCGATGCGCTGTGTATCGGCCGCGACAACGGTGACACTGGTGACTACGACCGTGTCTGCCACTTGTGCGCGAGCCGTGGCCGCACCGGCGATCGTCGCCGCCAGTGCCGCTCGGAATAGGTAGTGCTGCTTACCCATCATTACTGCTCTCCCACTGAGGAACCGATTTCAAGCTCAGTGAAGAGCGCGACGAGGCAAATGGGACTTTGAGGCTCGACCGTAGTTCAGTACGGCCGCTCGCCACAATCAAAGCCCCACTCTCACAACAACACCGGCGCGGCGGTGACCGCACCCATTACCCCCAACCCGTCATCGACGACGGTCACCGCCGCGCGCAGACTTTGCCCGCCGCTCCGGTCCGGTGTACGCCGGACGCGAAAGCGTCGAGCGACGACCGGACAGATGAATGGAGCGTTGACGACGATCGAGTTGCTGCCGTTCCGCCCAGCTGGCGTACGGAAGCGTGGCCGCCGCCGTGACGACCGTCGCGAGCAGGATCGCCGCGCGAATCAGCCCGTTTCCTGGAAACGCTGCCTGACCGATCACGAGCGCCACGCCCGGATGACGCATCGCCGTCGCGAGTGCGAGCACGATCCGATTGTCGGGCTCGGGACCGCCGACGTAGTGTCCGATCGCCAAGCCCGCAAAACAGACGATGAGCATGGCGAGCAGCGTTCCGTCTCCCAAGAGATCGCGAACCGCCGGCCACGACGACAGAAAGATGGGAATGATGCCGACGATGAGCAGCGCCGTCGCCGTCATGTCGATCGGCTTCACGGCCCGCGCGGCGAACGCCGGCGCGAACCGGTGGATGAGTGTGCCCACCGCGAGTGGCAGCAAGATCACTACGCCGACGAGCGACAGCACCGCGCGCGGCGCGATGTGGACCGGCGTCGCGAATATCGCCCCGAT
>Ga0105242_10004729_pt1 | contig 10543 bp, 14 predicted proteins | sample KBSM24metaG_FD_81521 | JGI IMG/M metagenome (GOLD analysis project Ga0105242, IMG submission 81521) | Miscanthus rhizosphere microbial communities from Kellogg Biological Station, Michigan, USA - KBS M2-4 metaG | ecosystem: Host-associated > Plants > Roots > Rhizosphere > Soil | place... | reverse complement strand
GTTGTTTTTGTAGTGATTGACCACGGCAGTTAGGTACATGTTGAGCTGCGGCTCCCAGGTGGACTCTGGCTTGGTGGTGTCAATCCAAGTGGGTGAGTGGCACTCAGGCCAACGTGGCTGCCGCAGCCCAATAGCCAGCGACACTTTGGCACCATGGGCGGTCGCCTGGTCTATTTCGTAGTCCAGCTCGCTAAAATCGTACTGCCCCTCTGTGGGTTCAATGTCCGACCAGTAGCTGACGAGTCGTACATGTTTAACATGCAAATCGTCCAAAATGGCAGCGTAGGTCTGGTGGGCGTCTAGCCCAAGATAAGTGGCATAGCTGGGAATAAATGTTACGCCCAGGGTAAACGGCTTAGATTTTTGAGTATGTTGGTACCAAACGGCAATGCCATACATACCGCCCGCACACAGCGCGATTACAAATGCACCCACGGTGACGGTTTTGTGCCACCATCCAGCTCGCCAGTAACGCACAAACCACTGCCACAACCAGCAGAGCGGCGCAGATATCTTCAGGTGTTTTTTAGGTTGTGGCATACAATAGATGGTTAGTGTTACGTAGCTTACGCATTAGTATCATCATACCCGCTTACAACGAAGAGCGCTATCTTGCGCGCTGTCTGGATTCTATTGCTGCGCAGACCGTACGGCCCTACGAAGTACTAGTGGTAGACAACAATTCCACCGACAAAACGGTGAGAATTGCCCAAAAGTACCCATTTGTAAAGCTGTTGCACGAGTCTCGGCAAGGTCGCGTTTATGCACAGGAAGCCGGCTTTGCCGCTGCCCAGGGGGGGTTGCTAGCTCGTACCGATGCTGATGCTGTTTTTGCGCCGGATTGGACCGAACGCGTAGCCGCCTATTTTAACACCCCGGGCGCGCTAGATACCGCCTGGACTGGCACCGCTCTGTTTTACAATGTGCGGTTTCCGCGCCTAGTGAGTGCCATTTACGCTTGGGTAGGTTTTCAGGTCAACCAATTGCTAACAGGTCATGCGAGCCTGTGGGGGTCCAGCATGGTAATACCACGAGAACAGTGGCGCCGGGTATGTACGAAACTTTGCGAACGGAGCGATCTGCACGAGGACCTCGATTTGTCTATTCACCTGCATCGCCAAGGCTGCCAGATTGTGTACGACAAGCACACCAAAGTGGGTGTGGAACTGCGTCCGGCCTATGTTGGCCCACGCAAGCTGTGGGAATATCTGGCGCTCTGGCCCCGCACGCTGCGGATACATGGGTTAAAGACCTGGATTGTCCCTTGGCTTGCTAATCTGCTCCTGTTGTCCGTGACCCCATTTTTTGGGATCAGCGAACGAATTGCGCGGCTGTTTGGGCGCAGGCCTCTGAACGACTAAACTGCCGTATCCTCTAGGATTTGCCGGAAGCGCAGGCTTCGGAGACTGCTTAGCCCCCCTTTTAGTCGTTGATTTGCCTCATATGGTGTAATGGTAAGGTCGCTGGCAATTTCCTCTAGTGTCCGAGGGTTCTCGCCAGCCAGGCCAAAATACTGTACCAAAACTTCAACTTTTTTCAGCCCATCTTCGGCTTCAGCAAGTTGTTTCAGGGCTCGTATAACGTCCCTGCGTAAGAGGTGTTGAGTAGCCCTTTCTTCGGCTGTCAGGGGTTCAAGGTTCTTGTTGTCAATTGGCTTTAGGACTCTCCACTCGTCAAGTCTATAGTCGACAGTTTGCGTGTTGCGGCGTGCAGGTAATGGTCCAGCGTCTATTGAGTCCATGCCGACGGTCAATCGTATGCCATACCAAAATATATCCTCTACCGTGCGCTTGCCGCCAATAGATAAGCCCTCTGGTTCGAGGTTGAATTCTTCGGCAATCTCTTTTGTCGTCAAAGGGTGACCCCCTTCTTTTAAGCGGATGTTGTTCAGTGTTCGGACGCTTCTAATTATGTCGTAGACGCCTTCGGGTAGGCTAACGGCATATTGCGCCTGCACGGTTCTACTTAGACACTCAAGTAGATCAGGAATAATAAATGTACTAAATCGAGTATTTCGTCCTGGGTCGAAACGCTGACAGGCCTTTAGTGCTTGGAGCATACCTTCTTGATACAGGTCTTCGATGCCAACTACTCCGCGCGTTAGCCATGGCTCTTCCCGCTTTGCTAGATTCCAAACGAGTCGTCTATATTGCGCTATGAACTGTGATTGTGCATCTCTGTCGCCGTCTAGTACTCCTTGACAGAGTGCGTAATCAGCCTCTAATGCGCGTTTTTTCACCTCCTGCTTGACTTTGTTTCGTTCGGTGGTCGCTTGTACAAGGGAGTGGAGTGCTCGTCGCGCTATTTCGTTGACCGACTCGTTTGACGCAGTATCTTCGGATATGAGTGCGTCATATACGGCTGGGTAAAAGTCTATAGAGTGGTAATCGGGGTCGTCGGCGGTGAAGCCTGCGAGTGTCGCCACAGTACTGTTTCCAACCTGTCTATAAGTGCGTTTATTCTGCTCAATGGTTCTATTGTGTAGAGCCACGGTATCATGTTGACTGGGCGTTAACGGTTGTGTTTGTTCTATGGCTCGCAAGTCCTGCAGGCCTATGTACGCCTCGTTGCTTGCTATAACAGCTTCCATAGATTTCATAAGAATGTCTACTATAACATATATACGTTGTTAGGTACAGATCTATTGATTGTTGCTTTGCCACCGGCCGTTGCTTTCCTGGTACGGATTGCAGTTACCCCACAGGCCTAATTTTTGCTCTCGAGCGTTCGTTTGCGCGGCGCTGAACGCGTCAGATTTGGTAAACGGAAACGACACATATGCAAAGGCGTAGCCTTTGGCGACCAGCTCTTGGTCTAGGTTGGCTCCATCTGTCAAATACACATAGCGCAGCAAGCGGTTGTAGCGGTCGCGGTTGGTGTCTAGGCTGTCCGCTACCAGGCGCACTTTGCTGCCGGTGGCCTTGATGCGATTTTGTGTGTAGGCGGCTGCAGCCGGGCCGTAACACTGCACTGGCGTGTTGGGTTTGTGGGTTTCGGGAGTGTCGATGCCAATAAACCGCACGGTTTCCGTAATGCCGTTCATGTTGACCGCAACGGTGTCGCCGTCCACGAAGTGGGCTATGGTGTAGAGGCCGGGCTGGTTAGTCACGATTTGCTTACTGGTGGCCGAGAACCAACCTTGGTGTTGACAAACCACCACGAAGATAATCACCAGTAACGAAACTAGACTGACCTTGTGGTGGCGGTGTAAAACTCGGGTCATGTGCAGTTAGTATAGCAGGCCCCTGTCCTGGTCTGCGTAGCTCGGCCGCAAGGATAGATCTTCCAATGGGTGATCCCATGGTGTTTGGGTTACTGGGGGTGGTGTCGTTTGGAAGTAACCCCTCCTGTAGGGTTCTATAGGCTACTCTGGTAAGCCATTTTACATCTAATCGGAGTTCGCGTGGGCCTGGGTCCGGGACGTAACCATCTATCGCGTAGCCAAAAATATGTCGGTATGGATCCTTTTGCTCGGTGTCTGGTCCACGCCAAGTACATAAGGTTGCGATTCGTCCGCTAACCATGGGTATATCAAGTCCCCTGTTGTGCGCCATAGCCACGTTAACGTCTGCAAACACCGTGTCTTCTAGTCCAGGATCAAGCACGGTGTTGCCTGGCCCAAATCGTGATTTTCTAAATGCCTGGGCCAGTGTATGCGCGGCGACTGCTCTTCGGTTCAGGTAGGTTAGTATATAGCTCAAGACCCCAAAAGTATTTTTGCGGCGTTGTAGTTGCCACTCCTCAAAACTCATCTCCGGAACCCCATTTGCAAATTCCGGGTTGGTCATTAGAAGTCTATCCCTTTATTCGCTAGGAATTTATCGTCGAAGTGATGTTTTATCTTGGTCATATTGGTGGCAATGTCTACTTGTTTTAGGAGTTTTTCGGGGAAATCTCGGCCGGTTAGGCACAGGCTGGTACCCTTGGCTCGGGTAGTTATGAGGGTTTTCAGTTGGGCTTCGGTGAGCAGGCCATCGTGGACGGCGTTGTTTATTTCGTCGCAGATCACCAGTTGGTATTTGCCACTGGTAGCGCATTCTAGGGCTTTTTCATACGTTTCTAGTGCGGCTTGCTTGTGCTGCTCCGGTGTAACCTGGTTGGCGCTTAGTTCGCCGGCGGCATAGAACCCTTTTCCGCCCTTGTAGAACAATAGCTGATCCTTGAAGAGCGGCATAATATCGCGAATAAACACATGTTCGCCCACGCCCCAGTATTTTATAAATTGCACAAATGCAACGTTCCAGCGGTTGCCGAGTGCACGAGTAAGCAAGCCGAGCCCTGCGCTGGTTTTACCTTTGCCCTCACCGGTGTACACCACCACTACCGATTCTTTGGTGTCGAAATCCTCGAAGGCCATCTAAAAGGCATTATACACTTTCAGCAGATGGTGTCACCTGAGATACTTGTGCCTGCAGTAAAATGTAGCGCAGCAATCGATCTGCCTGAACAATCGCATTACGCCTGGGGTCCTCGTCGCTATAAGCATTAGCTGGTGGCAGTGCTCCTAAAATGGGATGGGTTAAGATGTCGGTATGGTCGTAGAGATCACCCAGCGCCCTACGGTCAGGCTTGCCATTCGGTATGTAGGTGTTCTCAAAATCGACCATTGTTATATTGACCGCAGCTAGAAGCGCACCAAAACCTCTGTGTGCCCGATAATGTTCTTTCGTAGTTCCTTGCGCCACGTATGTTAAAAGATCGTGATTCCAAGGTCTGGCCCTGGGTGGTCGCTCCGTCCGGCGCATGTTATGCAGTGCGGCTGCGGCTAGCAGCTGTCCAGATTGGTCTTTGCGTCTTGCGGCTTCAGTAATTTCTGCTGAAGTTAGGGGTGCGCATAGTTTTGCGCGTCGGACAATTCGGAGTAGACGCGCCCGGTCAGGTCTGTTGGGCGGGTGTTGTTTTCCTGCTCCACGTTCTCTTATAGGTGTTTGGACGAGAGGTTCAGAAGATGACTGGCCAATTTCTTGAGCGCCCACACCCATATTGTAAAGTATGTCGTACTGCAGGAGTGAACGCTATGAGTTATTTCACAGGTTTAGGCTGCAAGTGCAGCGTCAATTTTCGGCCGGTCAAACCCAACTACAATAGTGCCGTTAAAGTCCAACACGGGAATGCCGGTCTGCCCGGACTTTTTGACGCATTCATCAATCCATTCTCGCTTAGTGTCTACATCTCGGTATTCGTATTTCACACCCTTTTTGTCCAGGTATTCCATGGCAACGTGGCAAAAGGCACACCATTCGGCACCGTATACGATTACTGGTTTTGAATCATCACTCATGGAAATCCTCTCGTTACTATATTTAGTATAGCATTAGTTTACTATGCTGGCTACTTGTAGCCTTCGGCCTGCTTGCTAAACATTTCGTGGTACAAACCTTTCTGCTTCATTAACTCCTCATGCGTACCCTGTTCCTTAAGCCGCCCCTTCTCTAATACGTAAATGTAACTGGCTTTTCGTACCGTACTAAAACGGTGCGAAATCAAAATGGTGGTTCGGCCGTTCCGCGCTGCCTCTATGTTTCGGAAGATTTCATATTCTGCCTTGGCATCAATAGCACTGGTTGGTTCATCTAAAACCAAAATTGCAGGGTCACGGAACAGCGTTCGGGCAATGGCTAAGCGTTGTGCTTGGCCGCCAGAAAGATCGGTGCCATTTTCTTCGTCCATGAACTTGCCGAGGTAGGTATCTAGGCCGTGGGGTAGTTTACTGGCAAATTCCCAGGCATCTGCTGCACGTAGGCTTGCTTCTAGTTGGGGATCATCGGCGGATTTGCTGGTGTCACCAAACCACACGTTGTCACGAATGGTAAAATCGTAAAACATTTGGAAATCCTGAAATAACACCGCCAGATTTTTATGCCAATCGGCGCTGTTAACTTCGTGCAAGTTTTGGTCGCCAATGGTCACGCTGCCCTTCTTTGGATCGTACAGGCGCATCAGTAGTTTGATGAGCGTGGTTTTGCCAGCCCCGTTTTCACCCACAATAGCAATGGTTTTTCCGGCGGGTATGGTCAAGCTAATGTCCTGCAATGCCCATGCCTCGGTTTGTGGGTATTTAAAGCTTAGGGAATTGACATGGATGTCCTGTGCAGCGTCTTTTAAGGCCGCTCCTTGTACATCCAGGAGGGTGCTGGTTATTTCGGTATACTCTGCGACCCCAAAGAGTAAATCGTCCAGGTCTTGCACCAACCAACTGGTTTCGCGCAGCGCGCCCAGGTACTGGTTGATAAGCTGTTGAATAAATACAAATTGTCCGACAGCCAAGGCTCCGGTAACAATTCGTCGCAACACCTGTAGTAGCACCACCACTTCTAGCACGGTTTCGATAGCCGTAGAGGCGATACGATATTTATTTGAAGTCATCTCGACTTTTACCTGAGCAAGTTCTGCTTTTCGGCGGTAATGTTGCGATTGGTCAATGGCCATTCGAACTAGTCCTAGCAGGCGCGATTCCTTGATCATACGAGGGTTTAGGGTGACTTCGTAGGCACTAGCCTTGCGGTAGTTAATGGTGTTGTTCCGCCAGGTTTGCTCGCGCAGGGCTTGCATGCGTAGTTCTACCCAGAGCGCTGGGATGGTTAGTATGAATATGCCTATGGTTAGCCAAGGGGAAAAGTGCCAAAACGCAATTGTGGCAATAGTAAGCGCTAGCACTGCGCCAAACATATTGCGGAGTCTATTGACGACGAAACCGCTAAGGCTACGGGAAAAGCGACTGGCCCGATCGTAAGCGTCCATAATCCGCTTATCTTCGTACATGGCAAATGGCAAGCTGGAAAAAGCGGTTTGTAGCTTGCGCTCAATTTTCAGATCCAGTTCTACTCGTTGACGAGACCGATAATTGTTCCCAAAGTTGTCAAAGATGGCCGGAGCAATGGTAGCGGCGGCTATGTAGAGTACATAGAGCGTTGCTTGATGTTGATTTGCGGGGTTACGTACCAGATGTGGCAGTAGAGTTATCAGGTGAGCGATCAGCCAGGCATTTATAAATGGCACCAGTCGGCTGACCACTTCTTCCACGGTGAGCAAAGCTAGCAGCCACGGTGAGTTCTGCAGTGTAAACCGAACACTAGAGACAATGGCTCGTACTGTTTCGGACTTGCTGAGTTTCTTCTCGGATTGCATCGCTTACATAAAGCATAAACGGACGTTCAGCAAATGTACATAAAGTGGGTGTTGTCAGAGGTTTAACAGAGATGTTATACTGAACTCACGAATGACTACGTCTATTAAGCCAGCGCACCATACGCCGACTTCTCTTGCGGTTGGTACCAACACCCCCTCGGAACGCTCTGCTACCTCATCTGCAGCGATTGCGCTGGGTATGAGTTGGCAGTTGGTGGTGGTAATTGTGCTGCCTTTGGTAGGTGGACATATACTAGATGACCGTACGCACATGGGCCCTGTGTGGACTGTTTTAGGCATGGTTATTGGTCTGGTCGGTACTATTGTAGTAGTGCGTCAGGCTATGCAACAATTGAACGATGTTATGGAATGTGACACCAAGGAGTCTAAATAATGCGTTTGTTGCAGCTTTTTGCCGATAGTGGCCCCAGTATTCACGTAGCACCGGCTGGCGCTTTTCACCTGTGGGGCTTTACTATTACGAACTCTATTTTGTACGGTTGGATGGCCGCTGCAGCCATTATTGCGCTGCTTATTATGGTGGCCCGCAAAGTAACGGTGCACCCACAGGGCGGGTTTACGCAGTTTATTGAAGCTGGCGCTGAATTCATCAGCGGTCTGGTAGAAGGCGCATTTGACGACCGTAAACGTGGTCGCAAGTACGTACCTTTTTTTGTAACACTGTTCTTTTTCATTTTGCTGAACAACTGGTTTGGGTTGATTCCGGGTGTGGGCGAGGCTTTTCACCGGGGTGATAACCCCATTTTGCGTCCGTTTACGGCTGACCTGAACGGTACGTTTGCCATCGGCATTGTTACTATGATTACCGTCTACGTGGCGTCGGTGCGCGAACTGGGCGGTCTGCGCAAATATTTCAAGCACTTCTTTATTGGCAGCATTTGGAACCCGCTCTATCTCATCATCGGTCTACTAGAAATGCTCACCGACCTGACCCGGGTGTTTAGCCTAAGCCTTCGATTGTTCCTAAATGTTACCATTGGTGAGATCGTGATTGCCGTGTTTAGTTACCTGGGCCACATTGCCGCACCGCTGACTGCCCTGCCCTTTACCCTTATCGAGCTGTTTATTGGTGCCCTGCAGGCTTACATCTTTACGGTCTTAAGCCTAATGTACCTCGCCATTGCCGTAAACCACAGCCATGACCACGGCGAAGAAGATGCGGACGAGCATTTCTTGACCCCCGAACCCACTCCTGCCATAAAGCCTGCAAGGGCCAAAGCAGCATGAGTGGCATGGCGGCCGTGGCCGGTGTAATTAAAGAAGTTAAATTAAGGAGAAAATAATAATGGATTTGTTTGCAGTCGCTAGTAGCACAGCAGTACTTGGTAAGGGCCTGATGATTGGTCTTGGCTTTATTGGCCCAGCAATCGGCATTGGTCTAATTGGTGGTAACTACCTAAAGGCCGTTGGTCGTAACCCAGAAGCCGCTAAGTTCTTTGGTCAGGCTTTGGTGTTCGTAGCCATCGTTGAGTTGTTCGGTCTATTGGCCTTCGCTTCAACCTTCATCGTTAAATAGTAGAAACGTGGAATATAGATGATTACAAACCTAATACTACCGCAACACTTCGCAGAAGACAGCTCATCGGGCATTGGTGCCTTGGGTGTTGACGGCAAAGCGCTGATTGTCCAGCTCATCACTTTTGCACTGGCCTACTTGGTACTGCGTCGCTACGCCTTTGGGCCGATCATGAAGGTCCTGCAGGAACGTCGTCAGACCATCGAAGATGGTGTGCGTTTGGGCGAGCAGATGAAGAAAGATCAGGCTGAGCTAGAGGCACAAGTTGAGGCCAAGCTAGCCGAAGCGCGTCAGCAAGCGGATGGCATCGTCAATGATGCTACCGAAACTTCTCGCCAAATGGTCCGCGAAGCCGAAGAAAAGGCACGCGCCAAAGCCGCCGGTGTCCTAAAGGAAGCCGAAGACCGAATTGCCTCTGAAACCAAGCGCGCCCGCAAGCAGTTGCAGGGTGAGCTAGTCAGCCTTATTTCTGACGCCACCGAAGCCATCATCGGTGAAAAAGTAGACGCCACAAAAGATGCGCAGCTAATTGACCGCGCCTTGCAGGAGCAGAAAGCCTAATGAAAACACCACGAAGTAAAATCGCCAGCACCATCGCTGACCACACCCTAGCTAACGGCGCATCCAAAGAATATGCCAAAGAGATTGCCGCCTATTTGCTAGCGGAGGGTCGCATTGGCGAGGTAGATTCCCTGCCCCGTGATGTTCAGGCCGATTGGGCCGAAAAAGGATATGTCGAGGTGCTGGCACGCACTGCTCACACGTTAACCGAAGCCGAAAAGGCCGAAATTGCCCGCCAAGTTGGTGTGCTGTACCCTGCTGCTAAGCAGGTTGTGGTCACCGAAGTGGCCGACCCAGAGGTCATTGGCGGTGTGCGTTTGAGTCTAGCGAACCAGCAGCTGGACATGTCTGTAGAAGCGAAATTGAACAAGTTTAAACAGCTGACCGCAGCCGGAAAGGAAAACTAAGCGTGACAGAATTATCAATTACCGGGCTTTCGAGCGATATCCGTGCGGCTATTGCCGAGCTGAAAGCTCGCCCTGAAATCGAAGATGTAGGTGTTGTAACCCGTGTGGGAGACGGCATTGCCTGGATTTACGGCCTGACAAAGGCCGGTTACAACGAAATGCTCGAGATCGACGGTCTGGACGGCCAAAAGGTTACAGCTTTTGCCTTCAACCTTGCTCAAGACGAGATCGGTGCCGTACTACTTGGTGGTGACACCAACGTGCGGGCCGGTGCTAGTGTTCGTTTAAGTGGTCGTATTTTGGAAGTGCCCGTTGGCCCCGAACTAGTTGGCCGCGTGGTTGACCCATTAGGTAACGCGCTAGACGGGCGAACCTATCAAAACCAAGCAAAGCAGCCCGGTTGAGCGCCAAGCTCACGGAGGTTTGGCTCGCAAACACGTGCATGAACCACTGATGACCGGCCTCGTAGCCATTGATGCCATGGTGCCAATTGGTCGTGGTCAGCGAGAACTTATCATTGGTGACCGCCAAACCGGTAAAACCGCCATTGCGGTAGACACCATGGTGAACCAGGCACGTCAGAAAACCGGCGTCATTAACGTCTATGTTGCCATCGGTCAGAAATTGTCCAAGATTGCTGCCCTGCAGGAACGTTTGAAGCGCGAAGGGGTGATGGACCAGACCATTATTGTGGCAACCTCTCCTGCCGACCCTGCCGCCATGTTGTACTTGGCCCCATACGCCGGTGCTGCCATGGGTGAATATTTCCGCGACAACAAGCAGCACGCGCTCATCATTTACGACGACCTTACCAAGCACGCCCAGGCCTATCGCCAGATGTCATTGCTGCTCCGTCGCCCACCAGGCCGCGAAGCTTACCCCGGCGATGTCTTCTACCTACACTCTCGTT
>Ga0105242_10004727_pt1 | contig 10546 bp, 8 predicted proteins | sample KBSM24metaG_FD_81521 | JGI IMG/M metagenome (GOLD analysis project Ga0105242, IMG submission 81521) | Miscanthus rhizosphere microbial communities from Kellogg Biological Station, Michigan, USA - KBS M2-4 metaG | ecosystem: Host-associated > Plants > Roots > Rhizosphere > Soil | place: Michigan... | reverse complement strand
CGCTGCGATCCTGCCTACGATCGGCAATTCGCGTCGGGCCGCGAACCCGACGACGTACTGAGGAGTGACCGCTATGTCATCGACGACGACACCAGCCGCCTTGGCGCCGGCTTTGGCCGCCTGGGTCAGCACGTCGTCGAGGGACGCGGCGGCAACCTTTGCAAGGCCCGCGACCTCGTCGAGAAGAGCGATCAGCCCGATGCTCACGGAGTTCTTGCTCTCTGTCTAAAGTGAAAACAGGGGTCAGAGTACACTTTCCTGAGTGGGCGGCGCTGGCTGCTTCTTGCCGGGTCGTCCGATCTTCGCCGGGCCGGCGCGACGGCCGAGCTTTGCTTCGATGGCGTCGCCGAAAACAGGGGTCAGAGTACACTTTCCCGAGTAGGCGGCGCTGGCTGCTTCTTGCTGCAAAAAACGGTGTCAGGTTCATTTTCCGAGCGCAGGAAAATGAACCTGACCGCATCTTCATGCGTTTTCCATATGCACTCTTGCGTACCGCCAGTCGATGGCATACACTGAACCATATGGTTCAGTATCAGCACGCCCGTTTCGATGCCTCTTTCGCCGCGCTCGCGGACGCCACCCGCAGAGGTGTCCTGGAACAGCTTGGGCGCGCGGATGCTTCAATCACCGAACTCGCCGACAAATTCCACATGACCCTCACGGGCATGAAGAAGCATGTCGGCGTGCTGGAGCAGGCAGGGCTGGTCGTCACACGGAAAGTCGGGCGCGTGCGGACCTGCAAGCTCGGCCTGCGACGCCTGGAAGAGGAGGCGGCATGGATCGAGAAGCACCGACAGCTTTGGGATGCACGCTTCGACGAACTGGACAAGGTCGTCGAAGAACTAAAACGAAAGGAGAAGGTTGATGGGCGCAAGAAAAGAAAGTGACGTCACATCCTCTGGAGGCCGCACGCAGGTCGAACGCAAGTCCGACTGCGAACTCGTCATCTCGCGAACCTTCGACGCGCCAGCGCGCATCGTGTTCGAGGCGTGGACCAAGCCCGAACTGATGAAACGGTGGTGGGTGCCGAAATCTTTGGGTATGGAGCTGCTTTCCTGCGAGCAGGATGTCCGCGTCGGCGGCACGTACCGTTTGGTGTTCCAGCATGGCGCCTCGGGAACGATGGCATTCCACGGGAAGTATCTCGAAGTCGTGCCGCCTTCGCGTCTGGTCTGGACGAATGAAGAAAGCGCCGACAGCTCCATCACCACGCTGACGTTCGAGGAGAAAGGTGGCAAGACGCTGCTCGTCATGAGCGAGCGTTATCCTTCGAAGGAAGCGTTCGAGGCGGGCGCGGGCGCCGCGGACGGCTTGTCCGAGTCGTTCGATCAGCTGGACGAACTTCTCGTCACGCTGGACCAGGAACGGTGACAGGTTCCCCGTTCAGGGAATAATGATGTCAGGGACAATTTCCGACGTCGGGTGGTGGAAAAAGATGACATGCTTATCGGGAATTGGACGCATAGCGCGCAGGCGGTATGGGGCGATGCTGGTACTGGAAAACAGCGACAGAGGACGGAGCTAATTGATCTTCGCTAATTTAATTCCATACCATTTTCAGAGCTAGGTCGATCGTGGCAGAAATACGGAGACATAGTTTACCGATCTATTTCTGACGGGTTCCTTCGACACCGAAGAGGGGGCAACGATCGGAACGAGTATCGCGCTTAGCGCGTTAGCCTGATCATCTTCTAGGCCCGGCTCATATCTGATTTCAACCTTCTTTGGGGGGTCGTATTGCTTTACGGACTCGTCATCCACGGAAGTGAGTTGGATGGAACCCGTAAACCCGAAACGCTGTAGGCGGTTGCGCAGATCCAAGGCTCGTTCAGCGGAGATTTTGCTGTCGCCGTAATAGAAGATTCCTATCTTGTAGCCGGTCAGAGGCTTAATCATATCCAGGCTCTGCCTAGCTTCCTTTGCTTGTTCGAGGACCACGGAAGATACGCCTGGTGTCGACGGGACGAGAGTCAGCAAGGACTGTGCGAGATCGGGATCCGCGAGCTGCACTAGCCGAATTGCGTTCATCTGACTCTTTGGATCGCCGCTGTTTAGGTCCCGATAGAAGATCTCGATGTATTTTGCCTGCATCCCGAGTCGGAATTCCTGCTTTCGATCTTCCGCGGCGGAAATGGCTTGCTGAGTTTGCAGGCGGCTGTTGGTCGCAGCCAATTCGAGTTGGCCTTCGGAGATTTTTGTAGCCGCATTGCTTCCGAGCCACGCTAGGCATGCGATCAAAAGAGGAATAAACAGCTTTTCCGCTATCTGAAGTACTCTGCTGAGCTTAGATTCCTTGTCGGAGTCAAGCTTCACCTTAATGTTCTCTAGTTGAGAGAGCACTTGTTCTAATTCCGTCATATGCGTATGCGCTCCTGGCACTCGCTCGAGACTAAAAGTAGTACGAGAGGCGCTGTTGTCTCACCAACGAAAATGGCGCGGAAACATGGTCACAGTGGAGCACTCCGATTTCTCGGACAGTAGGTTAGGCAACTTTCATCAGCCCTCGAATTCTACCGGTGAGCGGTATCCGAGCGCTTGGGTGTTTGCGTTGCCGGTTGTAAAACACTTCCATGTGGTCGAATAGTTTGTGGCGATTGTCCGATCAATTGGTCGCGCGGAGATTCGCCACTACCTGCAACAACAAAAAGCGTTGGGAACGGATCGCTTTCGTGCGTGGGTAGAAGCGCGAACGGGACGATTCACTGGCGTGCGGCGGGCAGGGCGCCCGCCGAAGGTTTCAAATTGTCCCTGATACCATTTCTCTTGCGCGAGCGGCCTGATTTCCCCGACACTGCGCCTTGCCAGACAACCGGCAAACAGGGGCAAGAGGATGAGTCACGGCTTGTTCGCCGAACTGAAGCGCCGCAACGTGTTCAAGGCAGGCGTCGCCTACCTGGCGCTCGGATGGATCGTCACGCAGGTCAGCTCGACGGTAGCGCCGCTGCTGCACCTGCCAGACTGGTTCGGCGCGGTGGTTCTCTGGATCGGCGTACTCGCCTTTCCGTTCGTGATCATGTTCTCGTGGATCTACGAGATCACGCCCGAGGGCCTGAAACGCGAGAGCGAGGTCGATCGTACAAGTTCGATCACGCACGTCACCGGTCGGCGGATGGACTACCTCATCGTCGGACTGCTGGTGCTGGCGATCGGGTTGTTCGCGTTCGACCGTTTCGGGCCACACCGGGCTGCGTCCGCAACATCCATCGAAATGACCGTGCCGGCGGTATCGACCGGAGCGGCCGCGCCAACCGCGCCGGCTGCTTCACAGCCATCGCCGTCGGTGAGCGACAACTCGATCGCGGTTCTGCCGTTCGTCAACATGAGTTCGGACAAGGAGCAGGATTTTTTCTCGGACGGCATCACCGAGGAACTGCTCAACCTCCTCGCCAAGATCCCGCAGCTGCAGGTCACGGCGCGCACGTCGTCGTTCTCATTCAAGGGCAAGGAGGTCGGCATCAAGGAAATCGCGAAGACGCTGAGCGTCGCGCATATCCTCGAGGGCTCGGTGCGCAAGTCCGGCAACCAGGTGCGCATCACGGCGCAGCTGATCAATGCGGCGAACGACAAGCACCTGTGGTCCGAGACCTACGACCGTAAGCTCGACGACATCTTCAAGGTGCAGGACGAGATCGCGGGGAAGGTCGTCGAGGAGCTCAAGGTAACCTTGCTCGGTGCGGCGCCGAAGGCGCGCACGACCGATCCCGAGGCGTACGCGCTGTACCTGCAGGCCGTTCAACTCGGGCGACAGCACACCGCCGAGGCATTCAAGCAGTCCGACGCGCTCTTCCGCAAGGTGCTGGCGATCGATCCGCGTTACGCGCCGGCGTGGGATGGGCTGTCCCGCAACTTCACCAACGAGGCGGGCCAGGCCCTGCTGCCCAACAGGGATGGGTTCGCCCAAGCGCGCGAGGCGGCGATGAAGGCGCTGGCGATCGATCCGGATTACGCGCCGGCCCACGCCGGGCTCGGCTGGATCGCGAATTACGGCGACAACGATCTTGCCGCTGCCGAGGAGCATTTCAAGCGCGCACTGGCGCTCGATCCGACGGATCTGGACGTGTTGCGCAACAGCGCCGTGCTGCTCGCCGATTTCGGTCGCGTGGACGAGGCATTGGCGCTCGACGAGGCCATCGTTCGCCGCGATCCGGTAAACGTGTCGGCACTTTACAACTTGGGCTTTGCACAGCGCATGACTGGCCGGCTCGACGCGGCGATCGCATCGTACCGCACCGCGCTGAGCCTCGCGCCGGGTCGGGGTGGCGCGCACGCCCAACTCGGCACCGCGCTGCTGCTGAAGGGCGATGCGCAGGGTGCGCTGGCGGAGATCGAGCAGGAGCCGAGCGAGGTGTGGAAGATGATCGGCCTGCCGTTGGCGTACCACGCTCTGGGGCGCAAGGCCGACTCGGACGCGGCGCTGGCTGCGCTGATCGCGAAGTACGAGAAGGAAGCAACCTCCAACATCGCTTACGTCTACGCCTTCCGCGGCGAAGCCGACAAGGCGTTCGCGTGGCTCGACAAGGCGGTCGAGTACGGCGACACCGGACTCGGCGAGATCTTGACGGAGACCCTGTTCGACAAGATCCACGCCGACCCGCGCTGGCTGCCATTCCTGCGCAAGATCGGCAAGGCGCCTGAGCAACTGGCGAAGATCGAGTTCATGGTGACGCTGCCGCAAGCGGAGGGCGCCGCGGCGAGCGGCCAGGCGGAACACTAGCGGGTGTGCATCGCGAGCCGCGGCGAGAAAATAGGCGGCTCCGAAGCGGTCACTCGCGGGAGGCTCCTTCGGGTCGATAGCTGCCGCTCAACGTGTCGCAGGAAGTCACCGGGCTGGTGTTGACGGCAATGACGGAGCCGCACAGACAGGGTGGCCATCACGGCATGCCTGCCGCCACTGGGCTGTGCAGTCGCGCAGGAGCATGGGAAAGAGGCAGGGATGAGGAAGGCATCGAACCAGCTTCCGGTTCGCGTTTCCCGCAAACCGCCTCTCCAGTTTAGAACCCGCTTGCTGACATCATCCTGGCAAGGGGTTGCATCCGTCGAAAAAGGTTTGGAAGATCTCATCGTCCTGCTGGACTTCGTATGCTCCGATGTCCGCGACAGGCGGATCGATGTCGCCGATGGGCCCGGACTTCCGCACGTAGTCCCTTTCGCCGTTGTCCACCGCGTCGCCGCGCTGGTCGAAGGGGGGGAGGCCAAACCCGCCGCCAACCGTGTTGCCTTTGTCGATCGCCGGGCTGGTGCTGCCGAGCGCATGTGTCTTTGTAAATCCACCGTTGTTGCGCAGCGGGCCAAGCTGCGGGCACGAGCTAATGGTGTCGGTGGGCAAGGTGGCGTTGGTCGCCCGGATCAGGTTGTTTGCGGGGGTGACGACGTCGCCACCATTGATCGAGATCGGATTGATCCCGTCCGCTATGGAGAGATCGTCGTCGCTGGAGCCACCCGAGTTGTTGGACATCAGCATGCTTTCGAGGGATACCGCCATCGCGCCATGCGTGGAGTTCAACTCGACCCCGGCTTTGATCGGCGCGCTGTTGAACGCGACCGTCGAACTGTAGAAATGCGCGGATCCCGAATTGACGTAAATCGCGCCGGTTCCGCCTGTCGCCGTATTGCCCGAAACGGTACTTTGGCCGAGCGAGAAGTGGTTTCCGCCTGGGGTGAGCGAGAAGGCCATGATGCCGGCGATCGAGTTGGCGGAGTTGCCCGATATCGTCGAACTTTGAAAAAGCGCCCCCCCGTTGGTATAGACCCCTCCGGCTCGCGACTTTGCCGTGTTGCCGCTGATCGTGCTGACCACGTTGTAGGAAAAACCGCGGACAAATGCTCCACCACCGACACCGTCTGTATAGGCGGCATCGGCATGGTTGTTGGTCAGCGTGCTGGCTAGGAGGTCGAGTTCGCCCTTCGTGTACACGCCACCGCCGGCAGATAAGTAATTTCCGTACTCATACGTGTAGCATCCCGTGATGTTGGCATGCTGCAGGAAGACGTTGCCGGCGGAATAGATGCATCCGCCGAGTGCGGGGTAGCCCATACGGACGGCATGTCCGCCCATCAACGTGAGGAACTGCACGGTGAGTAAGCCGCCTCCCGTGTGCGTGAAGACCCGGCTAGTGAAAGGGCCATGAATACCACCTGCGTTGCCGGTGGCGTCGATCGTCAGGACCGATGCCTTGGGTCCCTTGATCGTGAGGGACGCCTGTGGAACGAAGATTTCGCCCGTAGTCAGCGAGATCTTGCTGTTGGGGCAGGCATTCACGCCGGTCAGGCCGCTGAGGTCGACCGTGTCGCCCGAGACAGTCGTTACGGCTGCGATGACATCATGTATTGAGCCCGCACCGCTCTCGTTGCACGACGTGACCGGCCAAACGGTTGCCGCGAGCGCAGCGGCTGGCGCGGTCAAGGAAAAGATCGAAGCCAGACACACCGCCAGAGGACGCCGCCGTGTCCCGGCCAGCGTGCTCGAGTAGATCACGTTCATCGCAAACCCCCTGGATGGTTGGATGTTGCATCCGGACCACTCTCGCGCCATGAGCGTACCACGGCCGTGCCTGCGCTGCGGTGGTTGTTACTGATTCGAGTTGGCAGCCGCGTGCTTCAGGTACGCGAGGCCGGTCGATCAGTCGTCTGCGACATGTATCAGACGGCGGCCGACTGTCGCGAGCCGCTCGAAAAAATAGGCGGCTCCGAAGCGGACACTCGCGGGAGGCTCCTTCGGGTTGATAGCGGCCGCTCAATCGCCGCGAATTTTTCGTGAGGCAGCTTCCGGCCCAAGGCGGTCCTCGATGGTTCCGACTGCTTGCCGTAAAGCCGCCACCCGCAGCCAGGAGTGACACACAACCTAACGCCAAGCGAGCAGAACCCTCAAGATCGGACGCCCTGCGCAGTGTTCAGCGACAACGGGCTGCGGGGCAGGGTGACAGTGAACGTCGCCCCCCCTTCGGGATTGCGGCTGGCATTGATGGTGCCGCCGTGGGCGTCCACGATCGACTGTACGATTGTCAGCCCTATCCCGAGGCCGTTCGACTTCGTCGTGACGAATGGGGTGAACAGCCTGTCGATGATGTCCGCCGGCAAGCCCGTTCCAGTGTCACTCACGGAGACCTCGACGGTGGAGGTCTTGACCGTGTCTCGTATCGTGATGCGACGCCTCGAGGGCGGGATCTCGGCCAGCGCGTCCATGGCGTTCCTGACCAGGTTGAGGAGTACCTGCTGCAGGAGCACCGGATCGCCGTCGATGACACAGGGAGTCGAAGACTGCTCGAGGCTCGCCTCGATCTGCCGCGTTCTCATGTCGTGGGCCAGGAGCGAGAAGCTCACGTCGATCACGGCGCGAAGGTCGATCGGCTTCTTCTGCAGTTGACGGCTGCGGAGCATCGCCCGATGGCGATCGAGGATCTGCGAGGCGAGAAAGGCTCCGGCCTTGATGGCGGCCAGGATCTCTCCCATTTCGTCGGGCGGCACTTGCCTGGCTGCGACCATCCTCTGAAGCGCCTGTGCGTTGAGCGTCACCACACTGAGAGGTTGCGCGAGCTCGTGCCCGATTGAGTTCGCCAGCGCCGACATCGTCTCGCGGCGATTGGCGTCGGCGGCGAGAGCGAGATTCTGCCGGCTCTCGATCTCGGCGCGCTGCCGTGCGCGGCGCTCGTACAGGAGCCGCAGGATCAGCAGCGATTGGAAAGCCAGCAAGGCGATTGCCGCCAGCACCGGGAGCTCGTATTCGTCCCACAAGCTCGGGCTGCGGAACTTCACGGCGCTGCCTGGCGGCAAGCGACTCTCGGGGATACCCCATCGTTGCAACTCGCGCCAGTCGAATGTCGGTAGCCCCGCACGCAGTGGCGGTACTCTGAGGCTGCTGGGCGGCGTACCGTTCAGGATTCGACTGGCTACGTCGGCTGTGTTGCGGGAAAGATCCTCGACAGACAACATGCTCCCGCCGACAATCCCATGTCCGAGCAGGGGGCTCAGCATTCCAAAAAGCGGGGCATTCGCCTTGGCGTGAAGGTCGGCGAGCACTTGCGCGTCCGCATACGCCCCGCCCTTCGCGTCCGCGCCGAAGCTGAGGTAGACGATCGCCGAGTGGCTGGGCAGGCTGGCGCAGCGATCCAGAATATCCTCCAGGGACAGATCCTCTGACCAGATGAACCTAACGCGGTCGCGAAATCGAGTGAAATCCGTCTCGAGCTTTCGATGCCAGAACCTGCCGAGTTCGCCGGACCCGACCACCATGAATACCTGTCTGGTGTCCGGTAGCACCCGCAGTATCCCGTCGATCAGGCGGGGGAAATCGTTGTCGACCGCGACCGCGCTCTCGTTGTCGCCAAGTGGTGCGTCCACGAGCCAGTGCTGATCCACGGAAGCGAAAAGAAGCGGCGTCCCGGGAAAAAGCTGCTGCCGGTGCCTGCGCGCAAATACCGCCGCAGGGCCTGCCACGGTGACGATGAGGTCCGGCGGTGGATGACCGGCGAAACTCGACCGGATGTAGTCGACCACGGCATCTTCGGGCGCGCCGACAAACCCCGTGGGGCCCACGACGACCTGGACGACGTTTACGGCGCTCCCAGCACGCTGGTCCAGACCGACGCGGAAGTCGCCGGTGAATTGATCAACAACCAGAATCCCGCGGTCGAACGATTGCAGCATCAGAACCTGCTTGACCGCCGGCTGAGCTTCGCTCGACGCCGCGCCGATCATCAGCAAGGCCCCCAGCAGCACACACTTCAGGCGAGGCGGTCGGCTTGAGCGCATTTGCACTGATTGAGGACGCGAGGGGCGTGGCGCTATGACGCCGACCGCAAGGAGTCGATCCTATAACTCTTTCGCGCGCCGCACACGGGGCATGCCAGCACAATGGCGCCAGTGAATTCGGTGACATCGAGCGCACGTTCCTTGCGACAGATCGCGCAGAAGGCATTCGCCGTTGCCACGGATTCGGCGTCAGTCTTGATGATCATGTTCTCGAACGGACTGTCATCCATGCCTTAGCTTGCAGAGAGGGCAGCAAGTCGTCAACCGTAGTCCTTGCTGCGATCGCGCTTGTGCGGTCAACGACGCCCCGGCTATCGTATGAACGTCAATGCTGAGGAGGGCAGCCGTGACAAAAACGGAACTGGTCGCGCGCTTGGCAAAACGCCAGCCGCATTTATCCGCGGAAGACGTGTCGACAGCCACACGTCACTTACTCGATCAACTCAGTGCTGCATTGGCTCGAGGCGAACGGATCGAGGTGCGAGGTTTCGGCTCGTTCAATGTGCGCTACCGTCGACCACGCTTTGGATACAATCCAAAGACTGGTGCGCCGATCGCGATATGTGGCAGGCACATTCCGCACTTTAAGCCTGGGATCGAACTGAGCCAGCGGGTGAATGGCCTTGACTGGCGACCTTGAAGGCTTTGTCTTGGGTTCAGATGAGATTGGTTAGATTCAGGCCAAATGCGCGCCCCGAATGTCGTGGCCATCGTCGTCACAGAAGCGCCGTTAAGCGAAGTTCGATTCGCGGCAGCCGCGCACGATTTCAATTTTGCGGTCGAGCCGGCCGCCGAGAACTACCCGGGCGGCGCCGCGACTGCGCGCTGCTACGAAGTGATCCTCCTCGCTGATGGCGCTCCGCCGCGTCCCGACGTTGCTCGAACGTTGCGGACGGAACTATGCAGTCTTTACCCTGGGACGATCGTCTACGATCAACGTCGGTAGTGAGAAGCCGAAGGAAAGCGCCCGGCGCCAGGGGTGTCGGCTATCGGCCCGAAGCTGTCGCCCAACTCGCTAGAGTCCCTGCCCGAAAGCGGTCGCTCTCACAAGTCCGCTTCGGGTCGGAAGCCGACAAAGGTCCGCCACGGTGGTACGCGTCAATCAAAAAGGGCATGCACGCCGATCAGAGCGGCATGAACGCCAATCAGAGGCGCATGCACGCCAAGCAGAGGCGCATGCACGCCAATCGAAAGGGCGTGCATGGCAATCAAAGGGGCAAGCACGCCAATCGAAAGGGCGTGCATGGCAATCGGAAGGGCATGCACGTCAATCAAATGGGCAGGCACGCCAATCAGAGGGGCATGCACGGAAATCGGAAGGCCATGCATGTCAATCGGAGGGGCATGCACCTCAACATAAAAAAAGCCCCATTGCTGGGGCTTCGAAGTTTGCAGTGGGTACTTGCTACGCCGCAGCGGGCAGCACCTTCGGAGCGGCGCGTGCAGTCTTGGAGAAGCGACTGTCGCCGAGTTCGCGTCGAAGCACCTCGAGCCCCTGACTGCGACCGACGGCTTTCAGCACGCGGTAGCCTTGCAGGGCCGCGACCATCACGTCGCTGCCGAGCGCGAGCTCGCTATCCGCGGAGCGCTGCGAAAGTCGGTGCAAGCGCTGGAACAATGGCCGCAGCTGATCGAGCATGTTGAGGTCGGAGCGGGCCTCTTCGACACCTACGCTCGGAGGCACCACCTGCGGATAGAGCTGCAACGCATTGATCGTCTGTCGGCAGAACGCTTCGGATTTCGGGCCCATCTTGGCCGCGGTGCGCCGCGCATCGATGCTGAGCGAGACGAGACCCTG
>Ga0105242_10004723_pt1 | contig 10548 bp, 8 predicted proteins | sample KBSM24metaG_FD_81521 | JGI IMG/M metagenome (GOLD analysis project Ga0105242, IMG submission 81521) | Miscanthus rhizosphere microbial communities from Kellogg Biological Station, Michigan, USA - KBS M2-4 metaG | ecosystem: Host-associated > Plants > Roots > Rhizosphere > Soil | place: Michigan... | reverse complement strand
CGAACATCGCCGCCGACCTCGGGATCGAACCGGGCGGCGTCAACGTGAAGGCCACGACCACCGAGAAGCTCGGGTTCGCGGGAAGGGGAGAGGGCATCGCCGCACAGGCGGTCTGCCTCATCGAATAAGCCGGCCACGAGCCGGCGGCTGGAGGAGCAATGCAAGCGCGCCAGGAGCCGACGGGTAGCTGGGCCGATGCGCATGAGATCGAGGCGATGCTCGAGATGCGCTCGAGCGACGCGCTCGCCTCGTGGCTCGCCGACCGCCTCGGCTCCCGTTTCCCTCGCGCCCAGCGCCGCATCCTGCGGGTCTACCCCGGCAAGGCCGCGCGCGTGAAGGGCGCCGGAGAGCACTCGGCCTTTTCCATCCTCGATCCCTCGCTGCAGGACCCGCCGGTCTCGGTCGGCCTGGACGTTCCGCTGGTGGAGGCGATCCGCGCGCGCATGCCGCTCACGGTGTCCGCCTGTTCGGGCGGCATGAGGCTTCTGGCCGCGCTCTCCTGCGGCGGTGAGGTGCGCTATTTGGTCGAGCTCACGGGCGACATCCCCGCCGGCGGCGCGGCGGCCCTGAGCGATTTCGTCGGCATCGTCGCCAAGTACTTCGAGCGCCTGGGCGACGCCGAGACCGATCCGCTCACGCGGCTCTTCAACCGCCGCATCTTCCAGACCCACGTCGAGACCGGGTTGCGCCGCTGGATCGACTCGGGCCGCGCGCACTTCTTCGCGGTCATGGACATCGACCACTTCAAGCGCATCAACGACGGCTTCGGCCACCTGTACGGCGACGAGATCCTGGTGCTCTTCTCCAACCTCATGCGCAAGACGTTCCGCGCCGGCGACCTGCTGTACCGCTTCGGCGGCGAGGAGTTCGTGGTGGTCTACGGCGTCGAGGCCGGCCGCGGCGGCACCGAGGCGCCCGACCGCTTCCGCGCGGCGGTGGAGGGGTTCGAGTTTCCCGGCGTGGGCCGCGTGACCGTGAGCTGCGGCTTCACGCGCATCGCCGACGCTTCGACTCCGGTCGCGACGCTGATCGATCGCGCCGACCAGGCGCTCTACTACGCCAAGTCCCGTGGCCGCAATCGCGTCTGCTCGTGGGATTCGCTCGTCGCCGCCGGCGAGCTCAAGCCGCCCGCCGCGGCGAACCGGGACGTGACGCTCTTCTAGCGGATCGCCCGGATCAAGCGCCGTCAGCGTGCCGCGCGGAAGCGAACCTCGGTGGTGCGCGGCTTTCCTCCCGGCGGATCCACCACCCTCACCGTGTCGGTGAGCACCAGGAAATCGCCCCGGCGTCGGAGCGTCTGCGCCAGGCTTTCCGTGCGGATCTCGCCGCCCGAACCCGCCATGCGCTCCGACGAGCGTTCGAGGTGGTCGTCCTTGCAGGCCCACTTGCCGAGCGAGTCCAGGCCGGCCGCGGCGAGCGCGGTCCCGGCATCGTCCAGGAACGTCGCCTGCGATCCTTCCGGCCGGTATTCCAGCTTCACGCGCGTCGAGAGATGGGTGATCTTCGGGCGCGCCATGGGCTCGGTCGACGTCCACGACTTCGGAGCGGCCGGCGCGTCATATCGCACGATCTTCTTCGCCTCCTCGCGCTTCAAGTTGACGAGCATGTTGAAGGTCATCGGCTGCATGCCGGCCACCGGTTCGGACGTGTAGCGATAGGTTCCGTCGAGGATGGAGCAGCCGGCGCCGAGCGCCGGCGAGGAAAGGGCCAGCGCGATCAGCGCCGGAATTGCGCGAGCACGGAAGAAGTCCAAGTGAGCCTTTCGATCAGGGTGCGAAGGAATTCGCGGTTGAAGCGCAGCTGGCAGCCCTCCGAGAGGGACTCGAGCTGCGTCGCCTGGATCTTGAGGAGCTGGACTTCCGACACGGAAATGATGGAGGCGGAACGGCGCGCGCGGTCGCCCGAGAGGTAGGCCATCTCGCCGAAGCAGTCGCCTTCCTTGAGGACGTTGAGGAGCTTGCCGTCCTTCACCACCTTCACCTGGCCGGTGACGATGATGAAGAAGGCCTGGCCGATCTCGCCCTCCAGCAGCAGGTTCTCGTCGCGCATGTGGGATTCCCACACGGCGCCGCGCAGCACCTCCCAGAGCTCGGCGTCGCGGAACTCGCGGAAGAAGGGCAGCGAGCGCAGCTTGTTGAACTTCTCCGTCGACGAGATCTCGTGCGAGTAGCGCTCGAGCTGCGGGAACGTGTTGGCGAGCTCGCTCGCCATCTCGAACCACGAGGAGTAGCGGACCTTCGGGTCCTTGTGCATCGCCTTCTGCACGATCTCGACCAGCTTCTCCGGCAGGTCGGGGCGCAGCTGCTCGATCGGCACGGGCTCCTCGTTGAGGATCTTGTTGATCATCGACACCGCGTTCTCGGCGCGGAACGGGAGCTTGCCGGTGAGCAACTCGTACATCACCACGCCCAGCGAGTAGATGTCGGTCTGGACGGACGGGCCTTCCTCGTTGATCTGCTCGGGCGACATGTACGCGGGCGAGCCGAGGAAGCCGTCGATCTGCGTGTGCGTCGCGTGCGAGATCTTCGCGGTGCCGAAGTCGCTGATCTTGATGTCGTCGCGCTCGCTCAGCAGGATGTTCGCGGGCTTGATGTCGCGGTGGATCACGCCGTTCTGGAACGCGTAGTCGAGCGCGCGGCACATCTTGAAGATCACCAGCACCGCCTGGCGCACGGGGAGCAGGTTCGTCTCGGTGCAGTACTTCTTGAGCGAGCCGCCCGGGACGTACTCCATCACGATGTAGCGCTCGTCGCCCTCGACGACCGCGTCGAACACGCCGACGATGTTCGGGTGGTTGAGCTTGCCGGCGAGCGAGGCCTCGTTGAGGAAGAGCTTCTCGAAGCGCTTGGCTTCCTCCTCGCCCATGTCCGCGTCCTGCTTGGCGAGCTTCACCGCGACCTTGCGGTCGTTGAACGGGTCCTCTGCGAGGTAGACAACGGCCGACGCACCCTGGCCGAGCTCGGACAGGGTGGTGTACTTCCCGATCTTGTGGGGACGGTCGGACACGCGCTATGGATGCCGGAAGGCCTTGTTTTTCGGAAAGTTTACCCGAAATGCGCTCGCGGCCATGAGGTTTAGCCGTGGGTCCGCGCGAGGCCGCGGGCGAGCGCCAGGAATCCGCCGCGGCTGGCATCGCGCACGTCGACCGGGGTGGCGGTCTGGGCATCGCGATAATTGCGGAAAAGCGAGCGCCGGTAGGCGGGGTCGTAGTGGCTTTCCAGCAGGTCGCCCACCAGCGCGTCCCAGTCGCCCCGCGAGAGGTGCGCTTTCCACCCGTCGATGCGCTCCGCGCCATGCAACGGCCGCAGGAGCTCGAGCTTTTCCGCGAGCGCGTCGGGGTTGCCCACGAAATGCGCGTAGTCCTCGCGCAGCAGCGCCACGCGCGTCGGCACGTCGGCCTCCAGGCGGAAGCATCTGGAGCCGCGCATGCGCTCGATGAGCGCCTCGGGCACGCGCACGTCGCCCACCTTCTTGCTCTCGCTCTCCACGTAGACCGGCCGCGCCGGGTCGTATTGCGACAGCGCCGACCACAGCCGGGTCTCGAAGTGCTTCTGCGAGGGTTGCGGCTCGTCGGGAAGCTCTCCCAGCACCGAGCCGCGATGCGCGGCGAGCACCTCGAGGTCGAGCACCTGCGCCTGCGTCTCGCCCAGCGCCTCCAGCAATCGACTCTTGCCCGAGCCGGTCGCGCCGCAGATCACGTGGAACTTGAACCGCGCGGGGAGCTTCTCGAGGTCGGCCACGACCTGCTTGCGGAAGGCCTTGTAGCCGCCGTCCAGCCGCTGCGCATCCCAGCCCACCTGCCGCAGCACGTGGACGAGCGACCCCGAACGACCGCCGCCGCGCCAGCAATACACCAGCGGTTTCCAGTTGCGCGGCTTGTCGCCAAAGCGCTCCTCGATGTGCCGCGCGATGTTGCGTGCCGCGATCGGCGCGCCCGCGCGCTTGGCCTCGAATGCGGACTTCTGCTTGTAGATCGTGCCCACCATCGCGCGCTCGGCGTCGTCCAGCACCGGCACGTTGATGGCCTCCGGGATATGGTCTTCCTGGTACTCGGCGGGGCTGCGGGCGTCGAGCACGTCGTCGAAGGTGCGCAGCTCCCAGTACGACAGCGGCGTGGCGACCTTGGCGTCCGGGCGTTCGCGATGGAACGGGAGCTCGTTCACGATGCCGGCTTGCGCAGCAAGGGCCCCAGCGTCTTCCAGACGTTGTCGAGGATGATCTTCTGGGCGGCCGCCGTCGGGTGCAGCTGGTCGGCCTGGAAGAGGTCGGGCTTGTCGGCGATGCCCTCGAGCAGGAAGGGCACGAGCGGCACGTGGTCGCTCTTCGCGAGCGCGGGATAGACCTGCCGGAACTGGTCCGCGTAATCGATGCCATAATTTGGGGGAATCATGATTCCCACGAGCACGGGCTCGGCCCGTGCCTGCCGGGCGAGGCGGATCATCTTCTCGAGGTTGTCGCGGATTCCGGCGATGGGCTGCCCGCGCAGCGCGTCGTTGGCGCCGAGCGCGATCACCACCATCGAGGGCTTGTGGCGCTCGAGGTCCGCGGAGAGGCGGCGCAGCCCGCCGTCGGTGGTCTCGCCCGAGACGCTGGCGTTCACCACGCGCCACTGGGGATCGACGCGGGCGGCGCGCTCGCCGAGCAGGTGCACCCAACCCTGGTCCGGAGAGATTCCGTAGGCGGCCGAGAGGCTGTCGCCGAAGACGAGCAGCGTGCGCGCGCCGGCGGGCCACGCGACCAGCAGCGATACGGCGGCCGCCACCAGGCCGCGGACGAAGAGAACGGAGAAAGATGGATTCATCGGTTTCGATTGTGAGGGCAGAGCGTCTTACGAAACAAGTGACGACGCCCGACCACGCGCTCACGATCGTGAAGGAAGCGAACCTCGACATCCGGGCCGGCGAGGCGGTGGCGATCCTCGGGGCGTCGGGGTCGGGCAAGTCGACGCTGCTGGGACTGCTGGCCGGGCTCGACGTTCCGAGCGCGGGCCGCGTCTGGATCGGCGGCGAGGAGCTCTTCGCCCTCGACGAGGACGGGCGCGCGCGGCTTCGCGGCCAGATGGTGGGCTTCGTGTTCCAGTCCTTCCAGCTGCTCCCCGCCCTCACGGCGCTGGAGAACGTCATGCTTCCCCTCGAGCTCTCGGGCGGGAACGACGCCGCGTCGCGCGCCCGCGCGGTGCTCGAGCGCGTAGGCCTCGGCGAGCGGCTCGGCCACTACCCGCGCCAGCTCTCGGGCGGCGAGCAGCAGCGCGTGGCGGTGGCGCGCGCCTTCGTCACCGAGCCGCGCCTGCTCTTCGCCGACGAGCCCACGGGCAACCTCGACTCGGCGACCGGCGAGCACGTGATCGAGCTGCTGTTCGAGATGAACCGCGAGCGCGGCACGACGCTGGTGCTCGTGACGCACGACGCCGACCTCGCGCGGCGCTGCCAGCGCCGGCTGCACATCGCGGGCGGCGAGATCACGCACGAGGACTGAGCCCGGATGAAGCGCTTGCCGATGGCCACGAGGATGCTGCGCCGGAACTGGAGCGCCGGGGAGCTGCGCGTGCTGCTGCTGGCGCTCGTGATCGCGGTGGCGAGCGTGACGACGGTGGGCTTCTTCGCCGACCGGGTGCAGGCGGCGCTCGACGCGCAGGCGAACGAGCTGCTGGGCGGCGACCTCGCCGTCATCGCCGACCATCCGATCCAGCCCGAGCTCGTGGAGCTCGCGCGCAAGGGCGGTCTCGCCATGGCGAACACGCGAACCTTTCCGAGCATGGTGTCGGCGAACGGCGGCGTGAACCTCGCCGAGATCAAGGCGGTCACCGAGGGCTTTCCGCTGCGCGGCCGCATTCGCGTGACCGAAGCGGTGGGAACCGCCGATCGCGAGATCCAGGGCGGCCCCGCGGCCGGGACGACGTGGATCGCCGTGGCGCTGGCGGGACGTCTCGGCCTCAAGGTCGGCGATACGCTCAACGTGGGGCGCGCTCCGCTCAAGGTGGCGCAAATCATCACTCGCGAGCCGGACAGCGTGCTCGACTACTTCGGCATCGCGCCGCGCGTGCTCATGAACGACGCCGACGTGGCCGCCACCGGCCTCGTGCAGGTGGGAAGCCGGATCACCTATCGCCTGCTGGTGAGCGGCGAGAAGGACGCGGTCCACAAATTCCACGGCGAGGCGTTGCTGCATCCGGCGCGCGGCATGCGCGTCGAGGGCGTGCGCGATTCGCGCAGCGAGGTCCGCACCGCGCTCGAACGCTCGCAGCGCTTCCTCGGGCTCGCCTCGCTCCTCTCGGTCGTGCTCGCCTCGGTCGCGGTGGCGCTCGCGGCGCGGCGCTTCTCCCAGCGCCAGGTCGACGCGGCGGCGATGATGCGCTGCCTGGGCGCCAGCCAGGCCGACATCTTCGCGCTGCACGCCTGGCAGTTCGTCCTCCTGGGGCTCTGCGGCTGCGCCATCGGCAGCGTCGTGGGCTACGCGGCGCAGGCTGTGCTGGCATCGTGGCTCTCGTCGTTCTTCACCGTGAGCCTGCCGCTGCCGGGCGTCATGCCAGGGCTGCGCGGCGTGGTGATCGGTTTCGTCCTCCTCCTTGGATTCACACTGCCGCCGCTCATCCGGCTGCGCAGCGTCTCGACGTTGCGCGTGCTGCGCCGCGACCTTGCGCCCGCCGAGCCGCTCTCGACCGCGGCCTTCGTGCTGGGCCTCACGGCACTGGCAAGCCTCATCGTGTGGCAGGCGGGCGACCTCAAGATGGGCGCCATCGCCGTGGGCGGCTTCGCGGCGGCGCTCGCGGTCGCCGCGATCGCTGGCTACGGCCTCATCCGGCTCGTCTCGCGGCTGCGCGGCGCGGCCTCGGGACCCTGGCGCTACGGGCTCGCGAACCTCCGGCGCCGCACCGGCGCCTCGCTGGTGCAGATCATGGCGCTCGGCCTCGGGATCATGGCGATGCTGATGCTCACGCTGGTGCGCACCGAGCTCATCGCCAAGTGGCAGCAGTCGATGCCGGCGGACATGCCCAACCGCTTCGCCATCAACATCCAGGCCGACCAGATGCCCGAGGTGAAGAAATACTTCTCCGGGCTCGGGCTCGAGACCCCGGATCTCTACCCGATGGTCCGAGGCCGGCTCATGAAGATCGGCGCGCGAGACGTGTCGCCCAAGGACTACAAGGACGAGCGCGCACGCCGCCTCGCGGAGCGCGAGTTCAACCTCTCCTGGGGCGAGGTGAACCGACCCGACAACAAGATCGTCGCGGGCAAGTTCTGGGACGCGGGGACGACGCAGAAGGAATTCTCGGTCGAGGAGGGGATCGCCAGCACGCTCGACATCAAGGTGAACGACGAGCTCGCCTTCGACGTCGCCGGCTCGCGCTTCACCGCGAAGGTGACGAGCCTGCGCAAGGTCGACTGGGACTCGTTCAAGCCGAACTTCTTCGTGATCGCGACCCCGCCGCTGCTGCGCGACTATCCCGCGAGCTGGATCACGAGCTTCCACCTGCCGGCGGGCCGCGAGGACGTCGTCACGGGCCTGGTGCAGAGATTCCCCAACGTGAGCGTGATCGACCTGTCCGCGCTCATGGCGCAGTTCCAGCGCATCACCGACCAGGTTTCCCGCGCGGTGGAGTTCGTGTTCCTGTTCGCGATCGCTGCGGGGCTCGTGGTGCTTTTCGCCGCGATCGCCTCGACGCAGGACGAGCGCATCTTCGAGGGTGCAATCCTGCGAACGCTGGGTGCCAGCCGCCGGCAGCTCGCGATCCTCCAGCTCGCGGAATTCCTCGCCATCGGCCTCCTCGCCGGCACCATCGCTGCGGCGGGCGCGGTGGCGCTGGCGACCGTGCTCGCCGATCGCGTGCTGGGGGTGCCGTACGACTTCACGCCGGCGCTGCCGCTGGCGGGCCTGCTCGTCGGCGGCCTCGGCGTTGCGATCGCGGGGCTGCTGGGAACACGACGTGCGGTGTCTTCGCCGCCCCTCGCGACGATCCGCGCCGTGACCTAAACCGGGGACAGACCCCTTTTCCCGCGGGCCGGAACATCCGTCATCCGAGACGCTGCGCTTTCGTTAGTAGTCCAAAGCCCTCGGCCTCTGGAATGCCACGAAACGCAAGAAGAAAGCTCGCGCAGGTTCCCCTTCACGTTGTCCAGCGGGGCGTCGATCGCTGCGCGACGTTCCGATCGAACGATGATTTCGCGCTATATCTGGGCTTGCTCAATGAGCTCGGCCCCTCATTCGACTGCTCCCTGCACGCGTACGTCTTGATGACAAATCACGTGCATCTGTTGCTCACATCGGGGACCGTCGACGGCCCATCGCTACTCATGAAGCACTTGGGGCAGCGCTACGTACAGACCTTCAACCGGAGATTCGAGCGCACAGGTCCGCTCTGGGAGGGACGTTTCCGGTCGCACCCGGTGGATGGCGGGATGTATTTCTTTCGTTGCCATCGATACATCGAGCTCAATCCCGTTCGTGCCGGAATGGTTAGGCATCCCTGGGAGTATCCGTGGTCCAGCTATCGGGGCAACAGTGGACTGGATGCATCCATCATCTTGCGTCCCCATGCGCGCTATACCGACCTGGGTACGTCATACGAGGAACGTGCCGCGCGATATCGTGGCTACTTCGAACATCCCCCTACAGAGGCCGATCTGGCAGAGATCAGGCGCTCAATAAACAGCGGGTCAGCTTTCGGAAGCGCGGAATTCGTGAGTGATCTCGAGGCGCGACTTGGCCGTCGATCGAAGGCTCTCGCACGCGGTCGGCCCAAGGGGTCGGGACAAATCGTTCTGCCAGATGGGAAAAGGGGTCTGTCCCCGGTTTAACGGGCGACGAAGCGCGAGATCCGCGGCGGCCCCTCGGCGATATGGAAGGCGTGGCGGCGCTGGTGGAGCTCCTCGTCGGCCGCGGTGAAGCGGTCGAAGCGCCGCAGGTAGTCCGCCCAGGTGTCGCAGGCGAAATACTCGACGTAGCGCGCCGGGCGCTCGACGTCCTCGAAGAGGCCCCACGACACCGCCCCCGCGCGCATGCGGGCGCTGCGGCTTTCGGCCATGATGGCCTCGAACTCGGCGCGCCGCGCGGGATCGACGAGGTACTCGATCGTCACCATGATCGGCCCGTCCTGGAGCTCGATCGGGATCTGCGGCACCGGCTCGTCGAAGGGATGCGTCGGCGTGAGGTCCCCGGTGAGCTCGAGCGTGCGGCCGCGCCGGATGTAGAGCGACGCGATCACCATGCTCACGCCGGCGACCGCCATGCTCGTCGGCACGCTGGTGAGCGAGGCGAGCTTGCCCCAGATGAAGGCGCCCGAAGCCGTCATCCCCATGATCGCCATCTGGTAGATCGCCATGCCGCGCGCGCGGATCCAGTCGGGTAGCGACAGCTGCGCGGCGATCGTGACCGAGTTGGCCACGAGGATCCACATGGCGCCGGCCACGAACATGGAGATCGCCGCGAGCCAGACGTAGGGCGAGAGCGCGACGCCCGCGATCGCGAGGCCCGTGACCACCGCGCCGGTTCCGGCCACCTCGTCGCGCGTGAAGCGCGTGCGAAGGCGCGGCAGCTGGGTCGCCATGATCACGGCGCCGAGGCCCATGGAGGCGAGCAGCAGCGTGTAGTTGTTGGCGCCGCCCGAGCCGAAGCTCTTGGCGACGAGCGGCAGCAGCGCGAACACCGCGGTCGAGTGGAAGAAGAACGAGCCGATCCGCACCAGCGCGTTCTTCATGCCCTGGGACTCGCGCACGTACTGGAAGCCCAGGCGCATGGCGCCGATGAAGCGCTCGCCCGGCAGCACCGACGGCTTCACCTCGCGCTTCCACATGAAGAGGACGATCCCGGACACGATCGAGACCGTGCAGTTGAGCGCGAAAACGTATTCCGTGCCCGCGGCGGCGATCACCAGGCCCGCGACGAGCGGTCCGATGACGCGGGAGGTATTCACCGCCACGGCGTTCAGCGCCAGCGCCTCGCCCAGCTGCGAGCGCGGCACGAGCTCCGGCAGGATCGCCGCGTAGACGGGCCAGCGCATGGCAAGGCCGATGCCGTTGGCGAACACCAGGACCAGCAGCACATACGCGTTCAGATGACCCGAGAGCGCCACGCCGAAGAGCACCGCCGCGGTGCCCGCGATCCAGAACTGCGTGATCATGAAATAGCGCCGGCGGTCGACGATGTCGGCGAGCGCGCCGCTGGGAAGCCCCAGCAGGAAGACCGGCAGCGACGAGGCCGTCTGCACCAGCGCGATGAGCGTGGGCGAGGTGGTGAGCGTGGTCATCTGCCACGCCGCCGCCACGTCGTTCATCCACATGCAGGTGTTCGACGCGAGCCACACCAGCCAGAGCGAGCGGAACGTGGCGATCCTCAGGGGCGCCCACGCCGAGGGCTGCTCGATCCGGGGCTCTTCCGGCGCCGGCAGGTTCTCGCTCATCCCGCCAGTATAATTACGCGTGCCTCGCGGTCCGTTTCATACATCCCCCTACCTGCTCCTCAGCCTCACGTCGCTCTTCTGGTCGCTCAACTGGGTGATCGGGCGCGCGATCGTGGGACACGTGACGCCGCTCTCGCTCACGTGGATCCGCT
>Ga0105242_10004718_pt1 | contig 10552 bp, 9 predicted proteins | sample KBSM24metaG_FD_81521 | JGI IMG/M metagenome (GOLD analysis project Ga0105242, IMG submission 81521) | Miscanthus rhizosphere microbial communities from Kellogg Biological Station, Michigan, USA - KBS M2-4 metaG | ecosystem: Host-associated > Plants > Roots > Rhizosphere > Soil | place: Michigan... | reverse complement strand
GTCCGGAGTTTTTCACCGGGCTGGGCGCGGCGTTGCTGGTTTCGATTTATGACTACTGGGGTTATTACAACGTCTGCTTCTTCGGCGGTGAGGTTAAAGATCCAGGACGTAACATTCCGCGCGCGGTGCTGTTGTCGATTCTGTTTGTGGCGATCATCTATCTCGTGATGAACATCTCGATCCTCGGCGTGATTCCCTGGCGCGAGTTCGCCGGCACAGCCGACACGCCCGCCCAGCGTTACGTGATCGCTTCGTTCATGGAGCGTCTGTATGGAACGAAAGCGGGAGTCGTCGCCACCGTGCTAATTATGTGGACGGCATTCGCGTCCGTGTTCTCTCTCTTGCTGGGCTACTCACGCGTGCCGTATGCGGCAGCGCGCGACGGCAACTATTTCGCTGTCTTCGCGCGCGTTCATCCCCGTCATCGCTTTCCCTACGTCTCGCTTTTGGTAATGGGCGGAATCGCCACGCTGTTCTGTTTCTTCCGGCTGGCAGATGTCATCGCGGCGCTGGTCGTAATTCGGATTCTGGTGCAATTCCTCGCGCAGATCGCCGGCGTGATCGTTTTGCGAGTGCGCCGGCCTGACCTGCCGCGGCCGTTTCGCATGTGGCTGTATCCGCTGCCCGCGCTGTTGGCGCTCGCGGGATTTATTTATGTGCTGATTTCGCGCAAGAACTTTATGAAAGAAATTCGCTACGCCGCGGTCCTGGTCGTGGCCGGCCTGATCGTCTACTTCATTCGCGCACGCATCCGGGGCGAGTGGCCGTTTATGAAAGTCGCGTCAAGCACATAGCAGGATTCCGGTGGGCGTTTCGGAGTTGCATTTTCACCGGCGCTCCGAGCCGTGGCTACCGATTAAAGTAGTTCCTGCTCACGGCGTACATAAACGCCGCCATCAAAATAACGAACAGCAGGACTGTCGCCCAGAGGGGACCGACGCGGCCGAGCTCTTTACGATCCTTAATGGAGTTCATCCCCACAATCACGATCGTAACGATCACCGGCACGCATATGATCAATATCCCCGCCAATGTGAGTGCGGGACGTTGATGGGGCCAACGACTGCTTTTTGGCGCGCCCAAGTCGTCGTCGTCGCTGCTGACGCTGAAAGAACATCCGCAACTCTGACAGGCTTCAGCATCGAACTGGTTCATGGTCTCACAAACGGGACAGGCTAATTCCTGCTGATAGTCTTCATCTAACAACTCACTCGTCTTCGGCTTCGCTTTGGTTTCGGTAAGGCGGATGGGAACTTCGCTGAGGAGGCGAATTGAAACCTGGCAATCGTTACAAATACCGGCCCCGGTTGCGAACAACGCGCCGCAGCTTGGGCAAATCGCCGCCGCCGCCGAATCGAACACCGGAGCAATCACCTCACTCTGACTGCGGACGAAAAGGTCGCCGAAGTTGGCCTGATGATCGCGCGAGGCGCCGGCTGAGCCGACTTTTTTTCCTTCGAGGTCAAACACGCGCAATTCAATCTCGCGGGCATCATCGAGAGGGGATGCTTTGAACCGATAATCGAAGCGGCCTTGCCCATCGGCATAACACCACGCAATCAGTTCGTCGAACGCGAGCCCACGGTCGTAGATTTCGATCTTGTAGCCAACCAGCGGCGCGAACGTGGCAAGATCAAGCAGACGGCCGCGCACCGCGTCTAATCCAACTCCGCCAACCGGCGCGTAGCCCACTCGCAGTTCAGCGACATCGCGCAGCGCCGGACCAAACAGGGTTGCGAGATCAATCGCTCCCTCCTGACGCAGGTCGTCGACCATTTCAGCTGTGATCGAAAAATTGGTGTCGGTCTCAGACTCCTGGTAGAGGTGTGCGCGCAGGATTTCCAGTTGGCCTTCGCTCAGGGTGGCGATTGGCCGTCCGTTAGAGAGATTGATAATTTGCGCTGTCTGAAGCCGCATCACTCGACGGCACTTGAGAAAACGCGAGGCGGCGTCCGAAATTAGCTATCGCTTGCCCAATTGCAGATCGGCCAGGACCGGCACGTGATCTGACGCCAGCGTCGCAGGAATCCAGGCACGCCTGACCCGAATCTGATTGCTGCGGCGCGTGAAAATGTAATCAATGCGCTTCGCCGGCTTATCGGCGGGATAACTGAACCCTTCCAGATTCGTCTTAGCATCGGCCCAGGCGTCGCTGAATTGATCGATCATCAATTTGTAAGCGCCACCGGTGGGAACGTCGTTGAAATCACCAACGACGAGCACCGGGCCCTCCAGACCTTTCAGCGCCTCTAACAATTGTTGGGCTTCGAAGACTCTGCCATCCTCATATTGATAGTCCAGATGCGTAGTGACGAAGTGCACGAGTTGTCCGTCAATGTTTAGTTCCGCCCGGATGAGCCCGCGACGTTCGGCTTCGCGAAGGTTTTTGTACAGCCGATGATCTGTTGCGCGAATCGGAAACCGCGACAAGATGGCGACCCCATATTGACCGCCTTGATATTTCAAGTTGAAGGCGAAAGCAAAGTCCATCCGGGTGAGCCTGGCGAGTTCCGCGATCTCGTCAATGCGTTGCGTGCGCTCGACACCGCGATCAACTTCCTGCAGCCCTACCAGGTCAACATGCTCGCGTCGGATCACGTCAGCGATACGCGGCAGATCGAGTTTCTTATCCATCCCGACGCCGACGTGAATGTTGTAAGTCATCACGCGAATAGTTCTGGCGAACAGGTTCGGCGCGGCATAGAGAAAAACGACGAGCACGCTAAACCGCAGAACTGTGGACATCAGAGTTCCGCCATTCAACGGGCGTCGGTAACGCAAACTGTTAGTTTGCGAATCTGATTTCGCAAGCCGGCAGCCTGCCTTACTTGACGCCCGTCCCACCCCGGCCAATTTATTCAGCACTTTCGGGATTGATTGTTTCCGCAGCCTGAAACCCAATCTTACTGTGGGTTCCGTCGCAGAATGGTTTGTTCGATGAAGCCCCACAGCGGCACAGCGCGATCCGCGGACGGTCCTCGGTGGGAATCTTGTTGCCGGCCGTATCGTAAACATCGACGGCGCCTTCGATTAAATACGGACCATTTGGTTTCGGACGAATTGATACGTCTGCCATTTCATTTCTCCCCTGAATGTTTTGATGAAAGCGTTGACGGCATTATCGGATAGCAAAGGACAAAGGGCAAAGAGCGCCTTGACTCATTGATTCATCGGTTCATTGGTTCAATGCGCAAATGAGCAAATGAACAAATGGACTCTTTGCTTCTGGCCATTTATCCTGTCGCGCATGTTCCTGCACGCTGCGCTGATGTTCGCCGCCGCCTTCTTCGCCGGCGTGGTCAATTCGATCGCCGGCGGCGGGATGTTGCTCGTGTTCCCGATGATGATTTGGCTCGGTCTCGATCCGAAAGTCGCGAACGCGACGTGCACCGTCGCTCTGGTTCCGGGTTTGATGGGCGGCTTATTCGGCTATCGGCGCACAATGGATGACAGCGCCATCATTCTCATGAGACTCGGCACGATAAGCCTCATCGGCGGCGGCTGCGGCGCCTGGCTTTTAATTAAGACACCCTCACCGACGTTCGCGCGGCTGGTGCCATTCCTGATCCTGTTTGCAACCTTTCTGTTCATGGTGCAGGGACCGGTGAATCGCTGGATGCGGCTGCCGTCAGTCGAGAGCGAATCGACGAAGAAGTCGTGGGTCCTGGTAATGACGATTCAATTCTTCTCGGCAATGTATGGAGGTTATTTCGGCGCCGGCAACGGCATTCTGATGCTGGCGGCGATGGGCTTGATTGGTTTGCGAGACATTCATCGCGCCAACGGGGTGAAGAATTTTCTGGGCATTTGCATCAACGGCATCGCGGTATTCAGCTTCTCGGTTGCGCACATGGTTTCGTGGCCGCGCGCTTTGTGGATGGCGATCGCGGCAACCATCGGCGGTTACGTCGGCGCGAACACTGCCCAACGCGTCGGCCAGTTGTTCATCCGGCGCACGATTGTCGGGATCGGATTGGTGATTACTGTGGTGATGATGTGGCGCCTGTGGTGAGGAAGAATTTCCATTGATCCATTTGTTCATTGATTCATTGATTCATTGATTCATTGATTCATTGATTCATTAAAACGTTTCCAATGAGTTATTGATCCAATGAATCAATGAGTCAATGCCCATGAAACTTCCTCGCGAATTCTACACTCGACCGAACGTGCTCGAGGTCGCGCGCGACTTGCTCGGCAAGAAGTTGGTCGTGCCGCAACGAAACGGGCGCCGCGTTGCCGGCATCATCGTCGAGACCGAAGCCTATCGCGGTCCTGAGGATCGCGCATCGCACGCCTACGGCGGTCGCCGCACGAATCGCACCGAGACGATGTACGGCATCGGCGGGACCGCTTACGTCTATTTCGTTTATGGCATGTACTACCAATTCAACGTCGTGACGAACGTTGCAGACATCCCTCATGCGATACTCGTGCGCGCACTCGAGCCAGTTGAAGGTCTTGAAATCATGCGTCGCCGGCGGAAAGGCCGGACGGACCATGAACTGACCAGCGGTCCGGGCCGTTTGTGTCTCGCGATGGGAATCGATCGGCGGCTGGATAAAGCAGACTTGCTTGGGCGTAAGGTCTGGATCGAAGAGGGCGTCTCGATTTCACCCCGTCAGATCGCGCGCGGTCCGCGCGTGGGAATCGATTACGCGGAACAGTGGGTCATAAAGCCCTGGAGGTTCTGGGTGAAAGACAATCCGTTTGTGAGCAAGGCGAAAGCCAAAAAGACGGCGTTGCCTTTGAGATCCGAGCAGAATTAGGTGCGGATTCCGGCCTTGTCCCCACTATTTGCCCTCGTCTTTGGGATTGCTCCACTGATCGAGCGGAACCCACAGCGAATTATTCTTTACATCACACGCGGCAAGCGTTTTCTCCTTCGCTTTGCAGACTTCAAACTGATAGACGGGGTGAATTTCCCAAACTGAAATTCTGTTTGGAGTTGGCCGAACGTCGTCGTGGCACGGGGCGTGGCTGTTATCAAAGAAGATCTGTCCAGTGATTCGCACCGGTCTTTCCAGTTTCAGGTTCACCAGTTCATCCCACGCTTCCGGGCGAAAATGAGGCGACATCTCAGCCGTAACACTGTCACATGGATCGTCGTCGCTCTTGTCGATGGTCAGTTCGATATGGATATCGTTCTCCTCCACCGTCTTCAACTTGCAGTTTACGACTTCGCCCGTGCCCTTGTTCGAATTCTTGGCATGCAAAACAAACGCGACCAATTGAACCAGGCTGCCTTCGCCGACCTGGTTCCCGGCAGCGGATTTGAAAATGTTGGTGAGACTCGCGCGGCTTGTTTTCACCGTTTGCTTGAGGCCGTCTTTGTCTGAAAGTGCTTGCAAGCCCTTAAGATCGTCGTAAGTAATAGGGGTTGCGGAGCCTCCCGCACAGAAGTTGTTCTTCGCATTCATTTCCAGCCGGGTTTTTGCATCATCGGCGGCGGCACTGCCGTCCGGGCCGCATTTCGCATCGACCGTGAGACCTTCGGTTTTGATATCGTCAAACGGCAATTCACAGTTCGGCTTGAAAAACGCAGCGGCCGCGGCAGTAGTTTCGGGACCTTTGCTGGTCGCGCGATCCAATGCGGCAGGGAGTAACGATAACGCCAGGGGAATGGCTGCCGCGGCCGTGGCGGCCCCGCTCAATTTTCGCCCGCTGGACGGTGGTGGTGCTTTTCGTTTCTTTTTCATAGTTGCGGCCCCTCGCGTCATAGCAATTCGATCGTCACCGTATCTTTAACGCTCACGTCTTCCTTAGCGGCAGCTTGAATGACTACCTTCTTCCCGTGGGCGTCTGTTTGTGTCGCCGGCGGCGGAGTGTAAAGCCCTTTTTGGTCAATTGTTCCGCGACCTGTCGGGGGATCGAGAGTCCACGTCACCGTATCGTCAGATAATCCAGCGACGTCAGCCTGGAATTGGATAGTTTGGCCTCCGAGAGTGGTCGTAGTTTGCGAGCCCTTGACCTTCACGCTTGATTCTTGAGGCCCGAGCCCTTGTTTGGAGCTCGCCTGAATTCCTTTACTGACCAGGTAGGAGCTGGAACTAATTCCCAGCAACACTAATACGCCTTGCGGGATAGGGTCGGGAAAACCGCTTTTGGATACGACTATCAGAAAGAAACTAGCGGCAATCACGAACGTGAAAATAAGTAGTTGAAAACGCGACATGCTGGCTTCGCCGGACGGTTCACTGATGAGGCCGCCCAGGTCGATCTTGCCGGCAAACACGTAGTAGAGAATCGCAATTCCCATCAGACCGAGGAAGCCCAGCGCCACCCATGCAGCCAGGTTAATGACTGTAGGAGAGACCGGAGGGGGAGCGCTTTGAGTCGCCTGGAGCAGAAGTAGTAGTAGCATCATTGTTCTCCTTTGCGAATGTTCTTGAGCAACATCATGTAGGCCTTGCCGCCGAGATAAATGGCATGACTGCCGCCGAGCAGGACCAAGGTTTGGGTTGAGATGTCCGGTAAAGCGCCAGACTTGCGCTTTTCCATTACGTCATTGAGGTAGAAGATTGCTACCCCAAGTGTGAACAGCAATAGCTGGACCCGTTCGGGACTAAAATATTTCGCTCCGTCTTTCTGAGTGCCGTAGAACAGGTATCTCGTGTTGATCTGTCCGTTCAGCAGTCGATACGCGATGATTGCTGCCAGGCCGCCAAGAAACCCGAACACTTCCCACCTCACAAACGAAATAATTTGGTCGACAGACATGGCGACTCTAAGGTTGTTACCGGCGTGTGCGCGACTCACTCGAGAGGTCAGTCGCATTCGGAATTGCTAAGCGCGCGGAATGTACTGCGGTTTGGATCTCGTGTCAATAGCAAAGATAAACGCTACTGCTATTCTTTCGGCCGCGGCCCGCTCTTGGGTGAAGTCGAGTCTCGGGGAAAGATGCTGCGACTGCGAACCGAATGCAAAGGATCCTATTTGGGATTTTGAAGAGAGGCGGGAGAAATTTCACGGCGTGTTCAGCTTTTGCCAGATGCTGGCCTCGCCTGAATCACGCAGAATTTCGGTGACCTTGACATAGGCGGCTGCATACAAGGCGCGCATCTCTGTTTGTGACTTCGCGTGAGCGAGCCGATCCTCGAGGTTCTCTGGTGAAAGTGAAATTCGCGCGCCCTTCGAAAACGTTTCGCCCTCACCGGCCAGATAGATCGCAAACCCTTCCGACAGCCAATGCGCCGCACGGTCGTGACTGATGGCGTCGATCACTACGTGTGCAAGTTCATGACGCAACGTGGTGAAGAGCACACCGCGCTGCTTCAGCAGCCGCAATGGCTGTAATTCGATCGAACGGCCTTTGGTGGCTGCGGCCGCCCACCAGGGTTGACCCGTGCGCGAAGTGAAGTCGCCGGTACTTTCGTTCAGACGAATTTCCAGTGACGGAATATTGACGGACACCGCGGATGAGGCGCGGCGAAGATAATCAGCGCGCGCTGATTCCAGTGTATTCAAAACTTGATTCGCGTCGCGGCGATCGACATCCGCGGGATACGTCAGGCGAAAGTGCTCGGATGAGATGGTCTGCATCCGCGACGCGGAGATCGGCAGGCGCCGAGACGCGGACACGTTTGCATAAGTTAGAACGTCAGACTTCCAGCCTGTTGCCCGATTAGAACTGCCCGTGTCGTCCTGTCGGCGCGTCTCCACCTCCGTCTTTACATTCGTCCCCGGAAAGTATTTCTCCAAAATCTTCTGGTAACTCGCGCCGCGCGCGGCCATCACGTGGGCGCCTTCCTGGCAGAGACCAAGCCCGTGACCGAACCCGGTTCCGCGAAACACGAAATTCGATCCGGCGCGTCCCACCTCGAAACGCGAACTCTTCAGGACATTCCACCCGAGAACACGCCCCACGATGATTTTGAAATCCCAACCACGTATCGTTTTCTCGTGTTCGCCCACCAGGCGGATGAATTCGGCGCGCCCGCTGTCGTCTCGCTTGCTGATGAGTATGTTGTCGAGATGCGAGCCGACATCGGTTCGCGAATCGCTCTGCACGGCGCGCAATAAATCAGCGCGGCTGATGGTGTCGGTCCAGTTTGCGTGCGGCCCCGATTCGCAGTATTCGTCGCGCACGCCACGCAAATATTGAGGAGGCGTGATGCCCCAGAGATCGCCGATGTTCGCGGTTTCGCCTCCGCACGAGGCGCCGAAATATGAATCAATCACCTCACCACGATCGTCGACGAGTGTTTTCCCTTCCGTCGCGCGAACTGCAGCGACCAGCCGGGGATCAGGCGCGGTCGAGATTTTGACAAACCTCTGGCAGTGCGTCGTCGAACAAAAGTCATATCCATCTTTCGCGTGCCGGCCCGCGTTCTTCACGCCATACGTTCTGATGGCAATCGCGAGGGCCTTCAAAGCCTCAGGTTCTGTCTCCAAAGTCCCTTCGGCACCCATTACTCCGAGCACATAGTCTTCAAGTGACAACTCCTCGGTGATGTTATCGTGAACGAGATGGACCTTGACGATTGCGGATTGCGGATTGCGGATTGCGGATTGATCGGTTCGCGTGCTGGATGCATCTGCGGAAGAACGTTGCCCGCTCTCACGATCCGGCTGCTGAGACGCGTTGGCGTAAGCTGCGAAAATCGGCCGGGCCAACTCGGCTGCTTGCGATCCGTGAGCGCGTGAAAGTAACACCAACACCGCGACCTCAATTTTCGCCGGATCCAATTCGCCACTGCTTGCGAATGGCGCCGCAAAGCCGATGAACCAACCGTTCGTGCGAAACCCTTTGGCCGGGTTCGCCGTGCCCGTCTTGCCGATTATCGTGATTGGAAGCGTATCGAGCTTCGCCGCGCGAGCCGTTCCATAACGGACCGCGCCCGCCATCCCCTCAGTGATAATCGAACGCTGTTGCGGAGAAATATTTATGCGGGAACGCTCGGTCGGATCAAAGTTAATCGCGTCCGTGATTCGCGGTTCGTACAAATGGCCGCCGTTGACGAGCGCGGCATAGGCGGCCAACAACTGGATGGGCGTAACTTGCAGGTTCTCGCTCTCGCCGACGGCGGTCCGCGCATAACAATCGGGTTCGACGGCGTGATTAGCTTCAACTCTGGCGCTGCTGCCGGACTCGCACGGCCGGACGACGCCGGTAGCTTCGACGCCCGCGATGCCGGTTGGTTTTCCAAAGTCGAATTCACGCAACGTCGCGATCAGTTTGTCGCGACCGAGCCGTTGGCCCAGCGTGGCGAAGTAGTAATTGCACGAGTAAGCGATCGCCTGCGACGGGTTGAATGGCGGCAAGTGATCGCCATGCACGCACGCCAGCGAAAAATTTAATCCTGTGAACCGTCCGGGACATGCCGTGCGTGAATCTTCATCGATCAACCCGGCGCGCAACGCTGCCAGCGTGGTAAATGGCTTGATGGCCGAGCCGGGCATGAGCGCCTGTGAATAAGCGGCGGCGCGATTAACGGTAGCGCGCACGCGGCCCGTGCGCGGATCCATCACGATGATTGTGCCTTCACGGTTCTGCAGCGCGGCGTTCGCTGCATCCTGCAACGCCGCATCGATTGCTGCTTCGTCCCGAGCCGGATCACCGGCGACCAAGCGCAGCGATCCAAAACTCAAACGCTGAACCGGTAGATTGAACAGCAGAATCGTTACACAGGCGCAGGCGAGGAGTAGCGCATGCTCTCGGCGAATGCGTTCGAATGTGCGTACGCTTAAACCAACCAGCGTCACGCGGCCGCCTCCAGAGCAACTGCAGGCGAGCGCCCAGCTGCCGGCGGCGGCGAAAAGTCGTTCGCATTCCTGGTGAGCGCGCTAATAGTTACGACCCATCCTATGAAGGTGAACAGGAAAGTGAGCAATAGCCGCAGAATGAACACCGTGAAGTCGGTCCTGTTTCCTTTCGGCGCGAAAGGAACGAAGAGGACCGTATACGGCAGCACGAAAAACAAGATCAGACCCAACCCGTAAATCATCACAGACTCAGATCGAAAGGCTGACGCGAACCGGTGACCGAGCCGCCCAAAAATGTTTCTGGCGCCACTGCGCAGCGTTTCGCGGAAATTGCAGGAAGCCATTTCAATCCATAGATGAATTGCCGCAAGTGGCAGTGCCACACCGAGCAGGACGAACTTTAGCGAAGCGAAAATCAGTGAAGGCCAGTGAAGCGGTGCAAACTGGGGCGGGCCCTGGGTCGCCGGCAAAAGCGGAATTGCGGGCGCGGAATAGCGAATTGCCAGTTTGTTGAGCAGGTAATAAAGCAGCCAGGCGATCAGTAGCAAGGGAATCGTTCCCAGGAAAAATCTCACCGCGTTGAGCCCAATCGCACTGATGCGCAACCGGCCATCGCGAACGCGACTAATGATTGCTGCCTGGTAGACGAAGAACAGCGCCGGAATCAGAATCATCAACGCGTAAGTTACGACCACCTGCCATACGGTCGCTTCGCGCGTGGAAATTAGAAAGTACGACGATACGACGAGCATGGCGTAGATGATCGCGAACACGATCAGCGCGCCCACGTTGGTGAACGTACTGGCGATCGTGCCCAGCCAGAGCTTAATGGTTGTCATTAGTTGTC
>Ga0105242_10004717_pt1 | contig 10552 bp, 8 predicted proteins | sample KBSM24metaG_FD_81521 | JGI IMG/M metagenome (GOLD analysis project Ga0105242, IMG submission 81521) | Miscanthus rhizosphere microbial communities from Kellogg Biological Station, Michigan, USA - KBS M2-4 metaG | ecosystem: Host-associated > Plants > Roots > Rhizosphere > Soil | place: Michigan... | reverse complement strand
TGGATCCGAGAAACAACGTCAGCGCGCGACCGCTGGCGCTCCGGTGCCCCATCGCGTCCACCAGACCGGTCTCGTAGGTCGCCTGATGAGGCGCGACGACCAGATCGAGGTCGAGCGCGTGCAGCGTGCGAGCCGCGAGATCGAGCGCGGCGGCCGAGACGTCGACCAGGTGGACCGTCAGCCGCTTGGCGCGCGCGCCGGCGCTGACCAGCGCCGCGAGCTTGTCGCCGCTGCCGGGGCCGAGCTCCACCAGGGTGGACAGCGGCTCGACGCGGTCGAAGATTTCGCGGGCGTGACGCTCGAGCAGCGCGCGCTCGGCCTTGGTGATGCGGTACCACGGCAGCTCGCAGATCGCCTCGAACAGCGCGGAGCCGAGCGGGTCGTAGAAATAGCGCGACGGCAGCTGCCGCGGCGTCAGGGTGAGGTAGTACTGAACGTCGCCGGCGAGCGAGTCGATCGCCGCCGGATCGTCGGTCTTATATCGCGCAGCGGAAGGTTGCATATACGTACGGATAGCGGGTGCGGAACCAGTTGCGGAAGGACGGCCGCAGCAGCTCCGTTGCCGTCGCCATCGACGCCCCTTTCATGACGACGTGCTCGCCGTCGAAGAAATCGGCCGAGTACTCCGGGTACGAAGGCATCGCCTGAAAGCCGGCAAACGGACCGAACACGGTGCTCGTCCATTCCCAGCCGTTGCCGACGAGATCCTCAACGCCCCATGCGCTCGCCCCCTTAGGATGACTGCCGGCGGCTTCGGGATCCCACGTCGAGAAATCAAAGACGCCGCGCGTGTTGTCCGGCTCCGAATCACCCCAGGGATGCAGCCGCTCGCCGGACGGCGATCCGTAGGCGGCCCGCTGGAACTCCGCTTCCGTCGGCAGCCGCCCCCCGCGCCAGCGCGCGTAAGCGGACGCCTCCGCCTGGCTGACATAGACCGGCCACGCCGGCGGCAGCGGGATCAGATCGAACATCCCGCGCCAGAGCCAGCGATCGCCGGCGCGCTCCCAGAAGAGCGGGTTCGCCACGCCTTCCCGCTGCAGCCAGGCCCAGTCTTCGGTCCGCCACCACTGCGGGTCGCGGTAACCACCGGCGTCCACGAACTCGAGGTAGCGCTGGTTGGTCACGTCGTGGCGGTCGATCGCGAAGGCGGCCACATTGGCGCTCGAGGCCGGATGCTCGTTGTCCCAGCCGAACCGGTGGGACTCGCGAGCCACGCCGAGCGTCGCGCAGCCGGCGGGGATCTCGATTCGCTCGTCGCGCGGCACCTCGCCCGCCACGCGCGGCTGGTAGCCGGCCGGCTTGCGCTTCCGATCGAACGGCAGGCGATGCCAGATGTAGAGCAGCGTCTCCTGGTGCATCAGCTCGTGCTCGAGGATCGTGAACACCGCTTCCGCGCGATCGAGCAGCGGGTGGCCCGGCTGATCCACGTCGCCGTGCAGGATCGCGTCGAGCACCTGGCGATCGGCCTCGTCGGCAAACGCATGCACCTCGTCGCGAGACGGCCAGCCCTCAGCCGCTCCTGCCCGTCCTGCCTGTCCCGCCCCTCCTGCCTTTCCTGCCCCTCCTGCCTGTGCCACCGTCGTCTCGTGCGGATCGATGCCGCGCGCGAAGAGCGTTTCCAGCCGCGGATCGATGCTCGGGCGGCCAAGGCCTTTCTTGACCAGCGTGTTGAAGCTGAACCCCGGGAGGTGCCCTTCGTAGAACACGATCGGATGGCGCAAGGCGATGGGCTGGCTGTAGTACGCCTCTTCGACCAGGAGGTCGAACAGGCCGCGCGAGCGCGCGCGATTCCTGCGGTACCACGCCGCGGCGGCCGGGCGGTCGAAGACCATCTCTGGATCTTGATACGAAACCGACTAAAATGAGTTGTAAATTGCGGATTACCTTGAACGGCGAGGCGCATGAGCTCGCCGGTCCCTTGACGGTGGCCGACCTTCTGGCCCAGCTTGACATCGATTCTCGCCGCGTGGCAGTTGAGCACAACCTGATCGTGCTCAAGCGCGACACCTTCAGCACGACGCTGGTGCAGGCTGGCGACGAGGTCGAGATCGTGAACTTCGTGGGTGGGGGTGGACGGTAGTGGATCTCCTGACAATCGCCGGCAAGACATTCATCTCGCGCCTGTTCGTCGGCACCGGCAAGTATTCGTCGCCGGCGGTCATGGTGCAGGCGCACGAGGCGTCGGGCGCGGAGATGATCACCGTCGCGGTCCGGCGGGTGAACATCTCCGATCGCTCGAAGGAGTCGCTCCTCGACTTCATCGACACGTCGAAGTACTTCCTCCTGCCGAACACCGCCGGCTGCTACACGGCCGACGAAGCGGTGCGGACGGCGCGGCTGGGCCGCGAGGCCGGGCTCTCGAACTGGGTGAAGCTGGAAGTGATCGGCGACGAGCGCACCCTGTTTCCCGACAACGAGGCGCTGATCGAAGCGACCCGCGTGCTCGTCCGCGAAGGCTTCGTCGTCCTGCCGTACACCAGCGACGATCCCATCGCCTGCCGCAAGCTCGAGGACGCCGGCGCCGCGGCGATCATGCCGCTCGGCGCCCCCATCGGCTCCGGCCTCGGCATCCAGAACGTCAACAACCTCCGCATCATCCGCGAGTTCGCGCGGGTGCCGCTCGTGGTCGACGCCGGTGTGGGGACGGCGTCGGACGCGGCGCTGGCGATGGAGCTCGGTGCCGACGCCGTGCTGATGAACACCGCGATCGCCGGCGCGCAGGATCCCGTGGCGATGGCCGAGGCGATGAAGCTGGCCATCCGCGCGGGCAGGCTGGCGTATCTGTCGGGGCGCATTCCCCGCAAGATGTACGCGAACGCGAGCAGCCCGGTGGAAGGCCTGGTCGGCCGCTAGACGTGCCGAAGAGCCCCGACGATCTCGAGGCGCTCAAGGAAGAACGCGCTGCCGCCGATCGCGCCTACAACGACGCGCTGACGCGGCTCGACCGCGCCATCCAGCGGCTGCCGGCTGATTTTCCGCAGCCGCCGCCGGTCCCCGACGAGCACCAGGTCACCCCGCTCAACACGCTCTGGAAGATCGCGGCGCCGCCGGCCACCGGTTTCCGGCGCGGCTTCATTGCCGGCGTGCGGCGCGCGGTCGCGCCGCTCTTCGAGCAGCAGCAGGCGTTCAACGCCGCGCTCGTCGATCACGTCAATCGCACCGTGCCGGTGGCGCGCGAGACGCGGGCGTCGATCGACAGCACCCTGACCGTGCTGCGCGACACGATCGCCGAGCTGGTGCGGTTTCAGAGCCTGCTCGTCGAGTTCCTGCAGCAGGTCACGCCGTACGTGGACACCCGCGACCGCGACGTCGCCGGGCTGCTGCGCGGCCTGTCGGGCGCGATCAACGCGGTGGCCGACGAAGTGCTGAAGCGATCCGAGGCGACGCTCGTGCGCGACCGGCGTCACGAGCTGCGGGTCGAGGCGCTCGAGGCCGCGCTCGCGGCCCTGCGCGACGAGCTCGCGGCGCTGCAGCGCCGCGGTCGCCATGATGCCTGATCCGCGGCCCGAGGACGACGACGCGGCCCCGCTGATCTGGCGATCGTTCACGCTGCGCCTGGCGCTGGCTGCGATCCCGCTCTGGCTCACCACCTTCGTCTTGATCTCCAACGTCGGCTGGCCGATCAAGCTCGTGGTCGCGCTCGCGCTCGGCGTCAGCGCCGCCCAGCCGGTCAACGGCCTCCTGCTGGTCGCGATCGTCGCGCCGCTCGGGCAGGTGATCGCGCCGCTGATTGGCGCAACCAACTTCAGAATCAGCGAAGTGGTGGTGCTGGCGTTCCTCGCCGGCTGGCTGCTGCGGGCGTCGACGGATCGGCGCGGGCCGCGGGTGGCCGCCGGCGCGTCCGGATGGCTGCTGGCGACGGCCATCGTGGCGTCGATGGCCGGATCGGCCTGGCAGCTCGCCCGCTATCCGGGCGCGCTCTCCGGCGCCTTCGATCAGATCGCGCACATGTATTTCTTCGTCGGCGATCGGATCGGCGTGGTCGACGGCGCGCGACTGCTCGAAGGGATCGGTCTGGCCGCCGCGACCGTCATGCTGTTCCGGAAGCGCCCGTCGCTGTCGATCACGCTGCCGGCCGCGCTGTCCGCATCCGCGGCGGCGGCCGCGCTGTCGAGCGTCCTGCTCTGGCAGAAGATCGGATCACCCGAGGCGCTGGAACGACAACGGCTGATCGGCTACCGGGTCAGCGGACACGTCCCCGACGTCAACGCGGCGGGCAGCTACTTCGCGATGATCGCATGCCTCGCGCTGGGGATGGCGTGGCGCGAGCGCGCCTACCGCCGCGCGATCTGGCTCGGGCTGGCTGGCGCGAGCGGCGTCGGCCTGTGGTTTTCAGAATCGCGCAGCGCGCTCGGAGCGGCGACGGTCGTCGTCGCCGGCGCGGTGATGTGGGTGGCGACGAACCGGCTCGGTCTCCGCGCGCGCGCCGTCACGCTGGCGGTCGTGGTGATCGCGCTCCTCGGGGGCGCCTTCGTCCGCGCCCGATTCCTCGAAACCGACCCGACCTACCGCGGCAGCGGCTTCAGGGAGCAGTTCACCCGGACCAGCCTGCGCATGATCGCGGCCCGGCCGCTCTTCGGCGCCGGCGAGGGGCACTACTACCAGACGTCGCCGTTGTTCCTCTCGCCGCGGCTGGCCTGGACCTATGGAGCCGAGAACGCGCACAACTTTTTTCTGCAGCTCGGCGGCGAACTGGGCCTCGTCGGGCTCGGCCTGTTCGTGATCTGGCTCGCCGCCCCAATCGTGCGAGCCGGACGCGCGCTCGTCCAGGCGTCGGACGTGCGGCTGCTCGGCACCGCCGGCGGCGTGATGGTATTTCTCATCACCTGTGTCACCGGGCATCCGTTCCTGCTCGGCGAGGTGGCGTATCCATTCTGGCTGCAGTTCGGGCTCATGACGGCGCTCGCGGGATCGACGCTGCTGAACGCAGCCCCGATCGTGGGCGCGACAGTGCGGCCAGGCACACCGCGGGCCTCGCACCTGCTGACTGCGGCAGCAGCGATCGCCATCTTGTTGGTAAGTCCCGCGGCCACGGCCAAAGTCGACGTGACGCCGCCATCATCGCCGGCCGTGGACGGCTTCTACGGGTGGGAAACGCTGGAGGACGGCACGCGCTACCGGTGGACAGGGTTGTTCGCGAGCCTGTTCGTGCCGGCGGACGTAACGCGCGTGGAAATCCCGATCCGCCTGCCGACCGCCAGCAGGAGCATCGCACCGATGGGTGTCGAGGTCATGACCTCCGGCGCCTACCGTGGCCGGACGCTGGTCGACACGACGTGGACGCTCGTGCACGTTGATCTGCCGCCCGCTGCGCCGCCCATGCAGTTCAAGCGGATCGACCTCAAGCTCGATCGCGTGTGGCAGCCCGCGCTCTATACGGCCGGGAGCGCCGAGATGCGCTTCGTCGGCGTGCAGGTGGGAGAGCTACGACTGAGTCGTTAGTCGTGAGTCGTGAGTTGTGAGTCGCCAGTCGCGAGTCACGGCAGCCAGCCGCGCCACCAGTAATAGCCGCACGCCAGCCACTCGTACAGCACATCGTCACAGAGCTGGAGCCACATGTCGCTGGGAAGGAACGCGCCTCTCCGGGCTGGGCGATCGGGCATGAGCTGCGACGGCGAGGCGATCGGATGCATGCCCTGCTGCTCGAACGCGAGCATCGATCGCCGCATGTGCAACGGCGAGGTGACGAGGATGAAGTCGGTCAGGCCGCGATCCGCCAGGATGCGCTTCACGATGGTCGCTTCATCGCGCGTGTTCTTCGACTCCGACTCCAGCACAATCCGATCGGCACCGACGCCAAGCGCGATCAGCGCTCGCTGGAGCGCCACCGATTCCGGCGCCGCGCCGCGGTCCCGTTCGGTGACGCCGCCCGAGGCGATCACCAATGGCCCGTTCAGCAGGTCGAACAGGCGCGCCGCCTCCAACACCCGCAGTCCGGCCTCGGCCGTGACCGACGACAGCTGGCGGCCGGAGGCGCGCAGGTTGACGCTGCCGGCTCCCAGCACCACGATCACCCTGGCGCCGCGGGCTTCCTCGGCGGATGCCAACGGCCGGTATCCGCCGGTCAGCGTGCGCGCGAGCAGGCTGGCGCCCAGCTGGCTGCTCAGCAGCGCGTAGAGCACGACGACCGCGGCCAGCCAGCGGCGGCCCCATCGCGCGAGCGACGGCACGAACAGCAGCACGGTGCCCGGCGTCAACACCGCCAGCATGAACAGCACGCCGGACGGACGCAGGTTCTCCTTCAGGAAATCAAGCATGAGCACCTTGTGAAGCGGCCGGCGAGGAGAGCGGCCGACCGTGCGGCTGCGCCCGGCGCGTCCAGTCCGGGAACCGCCGCAGCCACACCTCGAAGCACATGATCGACCAGAGCTGCTGGCCGAGATTCGCGCCGCCCGCCAGATGCCGGGCGACGAGCCCTTCGACGAACGCGCTCGACAACATGTCGCGGTAGCGCGCGTCCGGCGCCATGAGCAGGTCGCGCATGTAGTCGCGCAGCTCGCCCCGGAACCAGGTGTCGAGCGGCACGCCGAAGCCCATCTTGCCGCGGCGATCGATGGCCGGCGGCACCAGATCGGGAAATGCCTCGCGCAGGATGACCTTGGTCCGGCCGCGACGCAGCTTCAGGTGGTCGGGCAGACCGGCGGCGTACTCGACGAGCTCGCGGTCGAGAAACGGCGATCGGGCCTCGAGCGAGTTGGCCATCGTGCAGCGATCCGTCTTCACCAGCAGATCGTCGGCAAGGTAGGACGTGAAATTGGCATGGAGCGCCTGACCGAGCGTCGAGCGGCCGGCCAGCATCGCTCGCTCGGCACTGATGTGCCGCAGCTTGTCGATCGGCTGCAGGCCCGCCACGAAATCCGGGCGCAGCAGCGCCTCGAGATCGTCGAAGAACAGCGCGTTCCATCCGGTGAGGCGATCGTGGAGCGGCGCGCTCATCGATTCGGCAAACCGCTGCGCCCGGGCCAGCCAGTGCCGATCGTTGGCCGGCGTCGCCACACGCGACAGCACCGCGTGCGCCGCCCGGCCGAGCGGGGCGGGCACGCGTTCGGCGACCAGAGCGGCGTAGAAGCGCAAGTACCCGGCAAACACCTCGTCGCCGCCGTCGCCGGTGAGCACGACCGTGACCTGCTCGCGGGTCAGCTTCGACACGAGATAGGTCGGCACGGCGGACGAGTCGCCAAACGGGCCGTCGTGGTGCCAGACGAGCGTCTCGATCAGGTCGATCGCCGACGGCGAGACGCGAAACTCGGTGTGTTCGGTCTTGAATCGCTCAGCCGCGAGGCGCGCGTACGCGGTCTCGTCGTAGGCGGAGTCCCCTGCGAAGCCGATGCTGAACGTCTTGACCGGCGCCGACATCATCCGGCTCATCAGCCCGACGACGATCGTGGAGTCCAGGCCGCCGCTCAGGAACGCGCCGAGCGGCACGTCGCTCATGAGCCGCCGCTCGACGGCGCGCGTCAGCCGCTCGCGCACTCCCGCCGCCGCCTCCTGCCGGCCGATCGGCCTCACCTCCCCGGCCTCGGGATAGCGCAACTGCCAGTAGCGGCGCGTCGAGCTCCGGCCGCCGGCGTCAATCGTCATCAGCGTGCCGGGCTCGAGCTGAAACACGCGCTTGTAGATGGTGGCCGGCAGCGGCACGTAGCCGTAGATGAAGTAGTAAGGCACCGCCTCGGGATCGGGCTCGATCGGAATGTCCGGGTGTTGGAAAAACGCCTTCATCTCAGACGCGAACGCCAGCAGCCGATCGTCGCGGTAGTAGAACAGCGGCTTCTTGCCCGCGCGATCACGCGCCAGCGTCAGCCGCTCGGCCCGGTCGTCCCAGATCGCGATCGCGAACATGCCTTCGAGGTCCGCGATGCAGTCGGCGCCCTTCTCCTCGTACAGATGGACGATGACCTCGGTGTCGCTCTGCGAGCGGAACTGGTGGCCCCGCGCGACAAGGCCTTCGCGCAGCGTCTTGTAGTTGTAGATCTCCCCGTTGAAGACGACCTGGACGGTGCCGTCCTCGTTCGCCATCGGCTGGCTGGCATTCGGGCTCAGATCGATGATGCGCAGACGGCGGAATCCGAGACCGGCCGCCGCCCGCGGCGACACGTAGACGCCGAAGCTGTCGGGGCCGCGATGCACGAGCCGGTCGCGCATGGCGACGAGCTCCCCCTCGTGCACCGGCGCGCCGTCGAACCTGAGCTCACCGCAAATGCCGCACATGGTCTAGAGCGATCCTCCCGGAGCCAGCGTCACCTCGCGCCAGGTGAGCCCGAGCGCCGCCGGCGTCGGCCGCGATCCGCTGACCGCGGTCATCGCGGCGCCGATGACGAGCGTTGCCGCCAGCCCGAACGTCGAAGGCCACATGAAGCCGATCGACGTGTGGTACGCCACGTAGTAACTGGTCAGCGAGCCGGCGACGCCAGCCACCAGCGTCGGCGTCGCGGTGGCGCGGCGGCTGAACATCGCGAGCAGGTAGATGCCGAACAGCGGACCGGTGAACGCGTTGATCAGCTTGTTCGCGATCTCCAGGAGGCTGCCGATGCGCGACACGTTGACCGCCAGCAGCGTCCCTGCCGCGCCAAACGCGAACGTCGCGACGCGCGACACCACCACCTCGTGGCGCTGTTCGGCGCCCGACCGCTCGTGTCCGGTCTGCCGCCCCAGCCACAGCCGGTTGTAGAAGTCGACGACGACGACCGAGGTGCAGGAGTTGATCGCGGAATCGACGCTCGACAAGGACGAAGCCATGATCGAGGCGATCACCAGCCCGACGATACCGCGCGGAAAGGTGAGCGACATGAAGTACGGCAGGATCTTGTCGGTCGAGAAATCGGGCGGCAGGGTGTGGAGCTGGAAATAGGCGAACAGCGCCAGCCCCACGAACGAGAGCGCGAACATCCAGATGATGTCGCCCGCCGCGTTCACGATGAACGCCTTGCGCGCGTCCTTCAGCGACTTGGTCGTCTGCAGCCGCTGCACCATGATCTGATCGCCGACATACGCCGCCATCCGGCCGAACACCAGCGAGCACATGATCGCGACGATGTTGAGCGGCTGCTCGAAGAAGGCGACGATGTGCGCCAACACGCCGCCGGTCGATCCCGCAATCGGGGCGATGATCGTCGTCTTGCCGGCGGCGTCGGCGACCCGCCAGATCTCGCCGAGGCCGCCCGGCACCGATGCCGCCGCGATCGCGACGACCGCGGTCAGGCCGCCGAAGCGGACGCAGAACTGGATGACGTCGTTCCAGATCACCGCCTGCACGCCCCCCAGCGCCGTATACAGCGTGACGATGCAGCCGAGGACGAACACCGTCGGCCCCAGCGGGATCCGTCCGCCGGTCGCCGCAGTGATCGCGAGGCACGGCACGTAGATCGCGGTCGCCATCCACCCCAGGCGCCAGACGATGAAGATCCCTGCCGCCAGCGTCCTGACCCGCACGTCGAAGCGCGCCTCGAGATACTCATACGCGGTGTAGTAGTTGAGGCGACGGTAGAACGGGAGGGTCACATGCGCGACCCACGGATAGAGAAACAGCCACGACGAGGTGCCGATGAGGAGGATCAGCCCGTACTTGATCGTGGAGGACGGCTGCATCAGGTAGTCGATCGCGCTGTCGAGCGCCGCCATCAGCGAGAGGCCGACCGGCAGCCACGTCATCGATCGGCGCGCCAGAAAGTACTCGTCGAGGCTGCGCTGGCGCCTCGAGAAATAGACGCCGACGCCCGTGAGCACGGCCAGATAGGCCACGATGATCGCGGCGTCGAGCGCGGAAAACGCGGTCTGCATCAAGTCTCCGGACGCGCGGCGGGCGCGTCACCGCGGACCAGCCGTACAATGCCCACCAGTGTATTCGCTCTGGGGACTTTTGGCCGCGGTCGCGCTGCTCTGGCCGGATCGCATCAGCGGACCGTTCGACGGCGTCCCACTGGATCGCGTCGCGGAAGCGGTCCTCATTGCGGGCGTCCTGCCGGCGCTCTGGTACTTCCATCCGCGCTTCCTGCGCACCACCCGCGCCCACGCGTGCATTCTTCTCCTGGTCGTCTGGAAGATCTGCTCGGCGCTGCTGTTCGTGCAGGACGGCTGGTGCGTCCGGTTCGAACCGGCGCGCCCGTTCGCGAAGGACGCCGGGAGCGCGCCGCACGCGTGGGACATGCGCGCCGACTGGCGCTCCCCCGATCCCGCGTGCTCCGCGATCATGACCCGCTCCTACGAGGACCTGCCGGCCTTTCCGGCGTGGTTCTTCAACCTGCCGCCGCCGAGCGAAAGCTGGCCGATCGCCGCGGATCGCCCCCCGGGCGCCACCGTCGCATTGCAGGTTCACGGCTTCCTCGACGCCTCCGCAGCCGGCGTGCTGCAGATCGACACCGGACCGGACGTGAGCGCCACTGTCAGCGTCGACGGCGTCGTGGCTCGCGGGCCGTCACCGGTCGGCCGCGGCCTGCATTTCGTCTCGATCGACGCCGTTCTCACCGGCGACCGGTGGGCACTGGTGCCGCGCTGGAACGGCCAGGAGATCTGGACGCACGCGACGACCACGGTGCGCCGGCCGTCGCCCTTCGAT
>Ga0105242_10004716_pt1 | contig 10554 bp, 8 predicted proteins | sample KBSM24metaG_FD_81521 | JGI IMG/M metagenome (GOLD analysis project Ga0105242, IMG submission 81521) | Miscanthus rhizosphere microbial communities from Kellogg Biological Station, Michigan, USA - KBS M2-4 metaG | ecosystem: Host-associated > Plants > Roots > Rhizosphere > Soil | place: Michigan... | reverse complement strand
TTTCTCTGCGTTTGAGCCGCTGCATGAAGTACCAGAGGTATGCGATGTCTGCCATTTGGATCCTCCGGCACTTAGCTATCAATTCGTGACCCCTGGAGATGGCGGAGAACCAGAGGAGGAGCAAGGATTCTGTTGCCGTTGGTGTGCTGCGGAACTCTTGCACAAGCTCGAGCGAGCCGGCGCTCAGATTCGGGCGCGGGAAGAGGCCGCTCCGAGAGTGGATGAGTTCGACATTATCGATTCTCCGGAACCCGAATTCGCGGTCTCGATTCATTAGATAGCAGTCGTTGCTGCAGCGGCTTTCGCGGCGGGGCCGAATTTAGCCCAGCCGTTGAGCTCGGAGTATTAGAAGGGAGCACAGGTCAATGTCCACTCTTTGGGAGTCTCGCTATTCGCTCCGTGCGCGGGAGTGCAAGAGTTCCACGATTCGGGAACTGCTGAAGATCAGCGAACAACCGGGAATGATCTCTTTCGCCGGCGGGCTGCCCGCCGGCGAGGTTTTTCCGGTTCAACGGTTCCAGGAAGCTTGCCAGAAAGTCTTAGCCACGCATGCCGGACCGGCCCTGCAGTATGGCGCGACGGAAGGGTACGAGCCGCTGCGCGAGATGATCGCCCGCCATATGGCACGCTACGCCATCCTGGCCAAGGTCGAAAATGTGCTGATCACTTCTGGCTCGCAGCAGGCGCTCGACTTAATCGGGAAATTGCTGATCAACTCCGGCGACCGGGTGCTGGTCGAGGCGCCAACTTACCTCGGGGCACTGCAGGCATTCAACGGCTACGGCGCCCAATACCTCTCTGTTCCCATTGACGACGACGGGCTTCGCACTGAGTTGCTGGAGCCTTCGCTCCGTCTGGGCCCAAAATTCATGTACATCCTGCCGAACTTTCAGAACCCAGCAGGCGTCACCCTGTCGCAGGGGCGCCGCCATCAGTTGATTCTGCTGGCCGACAAGTACGGAATCCCAATCGTCGAAGATGATCCCTATGGCCAATTGCGTTATGAAGGCGAACACATCGCGCCACTGGTCGTGCTGGACCGGGAGAACCTGCGCCGCGACAACGGATTTTCCATCGGCAACGTCATCTATCTCAGCACATTCTCCAAGACTCTGGCTCCCGGCCTTCGTCTGGGCTGGATCGTGGCCCCGCCCAAGATCATCAGCAAGCTGGTTCAATTGAAGCAGGGCGCCGACCTGCACACTTCGACCTTCATCCAATGTGTAGCATTTGAGGTCGCACGCGGGGGATTTCTTGATCAGCATGTGAAGCTGATTCGTGGGGTCTATCGGCAGCGGCGCGATGTTATGCTCCAGGCTCTGAAAGAGTTTTTCCCGCCGGAAGTCACCTGGACTCAGCCCCAGGGCGGCCTGTTTCTCTGGGTAACCTTGCCGGAAGGGATGGATTCCCAGTCACTGTTCCGATCCGCGCTGGCGGAGAACGTGGCCTTTGTGCCCGGGGATTCGTTTTACGCCGGCAATGGCCCGGAGAGCTGTCGTCATTTGCGACTGAACTTTTCGCATCCCAACCCAGAACAAATACGTGAGGGCATACGCCGCCTTTCAGTGGCAGTAAAGAGGCAGCTTTCACCGTCAGCATACGAGCCGGTCTGATAGCTCCCCCTAGCGAAGTCTCAAATGCCTGTGCGTCGTCGTGGTATCAACGTTCAAGCCGGCCATCTGTAACTCTCCCCTGAAAGCCCTGTCCTGCACCGACATCAATAATGTGATCCAGGTCACATTTGGTTGTGCTCCTGATCATGGCGAGAAACCCCTGCTGGATCGACACTAATGACTGAACAAAGCGGGGAGGCTATCCCGGTGCTCTCAAATAGACTTGTACGGCTCATCGAGACCCACGCTAACGCATTGGCGTTGAGTCTTTCCGAAAAAGTCCAAGCTTCCGGGCAACTCAGTGAGTACCACAAGGTTCCCATTTACGAACTGAACGCCCGGGTGTACGAGATCTACCATCAATTGGGCAATTGGCTGCTGGAACGAAAAGAGCAAGACATCGAGCATCGTTACACGGCGATTGGGATCCGTCGCGCCGCTCAGGGAGTGCCGCTCAGCCAGTTGATCCGCGCCATTGTTCTCACCAAGCAAAACCTCTGGGAGTTCCTGAAGCGAGAGTCGGTCGTCGATAACCCCGTCGAGCTACTTGGCCAACAGGAACTGGTGGAACTGTTGGATCAGTTTTTCGATTCCGCAATTTACTATGCCGTCCTGGGTTATGAACGGATGCCCAAACGGCACGCTCAGCATGAAGTTGTCGCCGCTGGGGCTGCACATTGAGGAGAGATCACATGTCCTGGGAACCCGAATACAAGAAGAAACTCCAAACCGCGGATGAAGCTTTGCGCTGCGTTCGCTCCGGCACGCGAGTCTATATTCAGCCGGGTTGTGCTGAGCCGGAGGCGCTGGTGGAAGCCCTGATGCGTCGCGCGCCTGAACTGTACGACGTGGAGATCGTACACATGATGACTATGGGCTGTGCGCCTTATGTAGCCCCGGAGATGGCGGGACATTTCCGGCACAACGCGATGTTTATCGGCGGCAATGTGCGGGAGGCCATCAACGACGGCCGGGCCGACTACACTCCGATTTATCTGAGCGAGATTGAAGCGCTCTTCGAAAGCGGCGCCATGCCGATTGATGTGGCATTGATTGAAGTCTCGCCTCCCGATTCCCACGGTTTTTGCAGTTTTGGCGTAGGCGTGGACACCACGCTGACCGCCGCCAAGTGCGCCCGCTACGTTGTCGCCCAGGTCAACGACTATATGCCGCGAACCTACGGCGACAGCTTTATTCATATCAGTGACATAGATGCGGTGGTGGAATCGTCACGGCCGCTATGCGAACTCAAGAAGCCAGCGGTCACTGATATGCACGTCGCCATCGCGCGTAATGTAGCGGGCCTGATTGAAGACGGGGCAGTTCTGCAAACGGGTGTTGGAGGTATCCCGGACGCGGTTCTGCCCTTTCTCGGCGATCGCAAGGACCTGGGGGTACACAGCGAATTGGTTTCCGAGGGCGTGATTCCCCTGATCGAGAACGGTGTGATCACCGGAGCCCGCAAGAATTTCAAGCCGCGCAAGATCATCGTCGGGTTTGCCCTGGGTACAAGGCGTTTTTTTGAATTCGTAGACAACAACCCGATCTTCGAATTTCATCCGACGGCCTACACCAACGATCCTGGGTTGATCGCCCGTAATGACAATATGGTCGCGATCAATTCAGCCTTGCAGGTTGATCTCACCGGCCAGGTCTGCTCGGATTCGATTGGCAACCAGTTCTACAGCGGCATTGGCGGACAGGTGGACTTTCTTCGCGGAGCCTCCCGCTCCAAAGGCGGCAAGCCCATCATCGCGATCTCATCGACGGCAAAGAATGGAACCATCTCGCGCATAGTGCCCATGCTCAGCCCCGGGGCCGGCGTGGTTACATCGCGCGGACTGGTTCGCTATGTCGTGACCGAGCATGGAGTCGCTTATCTGCACGGAAAATCAATCCGCGAGCGGGCCAGAGCTCTGATCCAGATCGCGGATCCAAAGTTTCGCGCAGAACTGTACGAATACTGCGAAAGAACGAAATGGTTGCAGCACCCTGAAGTGACGCAGGCAGTCTAGAGGTGATCCATGTCGGGGCTGGCACGGGGCAACATCGAAATCAACATTGAGGAGTGCAAAGGATGCGGGCTCTGTGTCGAGTCGTGTCCGCCAAAGTGTCTGGCACTGGCCGATGAGCTGAGCGCCTATGGCGTGCATCCGGCATTGTATGCGGGCGACGGCTGCACGGGTTGCGGCATTTGCTTCTACTGCTGCCCGGAGCCGGGAGCGATCACCGTCTTCCGCATGGCAGCGCCGCCGAAGCCAGCCGCGGGATCGCGAGGAGGGCAACATGCGCCGGCTCTGTAAGGGCAATGTGGCCGTGATCAAGGGCGCAATCCTCGCCGGTTGCCGCGCTTTCTATGGTTATCCTATTACTCCCGCCAGCGAGATCACCGAAGCGGCAGCCTTGTATCTGCCGCAGGTTGGAGGAACCTTCCTCCAGGCGGAGAGTGAAGTCGCCGCGATCAATATGGTCTACGGTGCCGCTGCGGCCGGGGTCCGCGTTATGAGCGCTTCCTCAGGCCCCGGCCTCAGCCTGATGCAGGAGGGCATTTCCTATCTGGCAGGGGCTGAACTTCCCTGCGTGATCGTGGACGTAATGCGCGGCGGTCCTGGCCTGGGAAATATCGCCCCCGAGCAAAGCGACTATTTCGCCACCGTGAAAGGAGGCGGTCACGGCAACTATCGCAATTTCGTTCTGGCGCCCGCTTCGGTGCAGGAAATGGCTGAGCTCACCATGTTGGCCTTTGATCTGGCGGACAAGTATCGCAATCCTGCGATCGTGCTGGCTGATGGCTTCGTAGGACAAATGATGGAATCGCTGGACCTTGAGTTTCGGGAGGCGATGGTTCCAGAGAAGCCCTGGGCGGTGAAGGGGACTCCAGAAACGCGCCAGAATTTGGTCTCTTCGATCTACCTGGAACCTGACGACCTGGAGGCACACCAGCGCCGCATGGAGGCAAAATATATCCGGGCGCAGCAAACCGAGACCATGTTTGAACAGTACGAGACCGATGACGCAGAACTGCTGCTGGTTGGGTACGGCATCGTGTCGCGGGTCCTGCGCTCGGCCGTGGAACAGGCGCGAACGCGAGGTTGGAAGGTGGGACTCTTCCGTCCTATTACGCTGTGGCCGTACCCCTCGAAGGAACTAGCAGGCATAGCCTCCGGAGCGGAAAGCGTTCTGGTCGTGGAATTGAGCAACGGCCAGATGCTAGAGGACGTACAACTGGCGGCGGGAAGCAATAAGCCGGTAGCTTTTTATGGCCGGGTCGGCGGCAACGTGCCCTCGGTCGAAGAGGTACTTGAACAAATTGAAAAACAGATCTCGGTAGGTGTGTGATTGGCAGGCACCTTATATGGATACAGTCATAGAAAGCGAAGCGCTAAGGATGGCGGTCGAGAGCAACAGCGGTCCGACTGAACCACATGCCGGCAGCAACGCTTACGAAGTAGTCCACTCCAAGTCGCCGGTGTTCTACGACACTTACGAGCGCAAGTCAGAATTAAAACACCAGACACACTACTGCCCGGGATGTGGGCATGGCGTTGCGCATAAGTTGATTGCCGAGGCAATCCAAGAGTTGGGCCTGCAAGACCAGACTATCTTTGTCAGTCCGGTGGGCTGCTCGGTGTTTGCCTACTACTATTTTGATGTGGGAAATGTGCAGGTGGCTCACGGACGCGCTCCCGCCGCGGCTACAGGATTGAAGCGGGCTTGCCCCGAAAAACTGGTGATCGCATACCAGGGGGACGGTGACCTGGCCGCTATCGGGACTGCCGAGATTATTCATGCCGCGAACCGGGGCGAGAAAATCACAGTCTTCTTCGTGAACAATGCAATTTATGGCATGACCGGCGGCCAAATGGCTCCCACCACCCTGGTGGGACAGAAAAGCACGACCTCGCCCTGGGGACGCAGGCCCGCAAACGAGGGCTTTCCATTGCACATGTCGGAACTGCTGTCCACGCTTGAAGCTCCCGTTTATATCGAACGCGTGGCTTTATCGGATAACAAGAACATCATGCGGGCGCGGCGGGCGATTCGCAAAGCCCTCGAAAATCAGCGCGACAACCTGGGCTTTTCGTTTGTCGAGATTCTCTCGCCTTGCCCGACGATTTGGGGCAAGGATCCCGTAGATGCACGCCGTTGGGTAGCGGAACAGATGGTTCCCGCTTTTCCGTTGAACGTTTTCCGTGACCGGAAGCAGGAAATCCCTCCTGGCCCGGCGCCCCCGCAGCGCCCTGTCTCAGAGGTGCTCGACATCCGAAAGCAAGAAGCATCTGGCCCCTCGCCAACATACGCACATGCATTCCAGGAGTTCACCATCAAGCTTGCGGGCTTTGGCGGACAGGGTGTGCTCTTGCTCGGACAGCTACTGGCCGAGATGGGCATGCGCGAAGGACTGGAAGTAAGCTGGCTTCCTTCCTACGGACCGGAGATGCGCTCCGGCAGCGCGAATTGTCATGTATGCCTGTCGAAGCGGCGTATTGGCTCGCCTCTCGTCACGCGTCCCCAAGTTCTAATTGCAATGAGCGAAATTGCCCTTCGCAAATTCGCGCCGCAGGTGGCTCCCGGGGGACTCATTGTTTACTTCAGCGACAAGCTGCCGGAGGACTTTGCCATTCCCGCAGCGGACGTGATCTGCGTTCCCGCCGCGCAAATCGCAGACAAGTTAGGCTCCGCCAAGGCCGCAAACATTGTGATGCTCGGCGCCATGTTGGCCGAGACCAACTGCTTGACCCGCGAATCTGCTTTGGGAGTCCTCGAAGCCAAGGTCAAAGACAGCACCTTGCTTGAAATCGACCGCAAAGCGCTGGCCGCCGGCTGGGAGTTCATCATTCATTCAGGCTATGCCACCGCAGTTGCGCAGGCCGACGGCTTCGCCTATTGAGGCCACGGCGAGCTCAGCGGTCCGGACAGATTGAGAGTGTGGAGGAGCTATTGTGGCAGGGCTATACGTGAGGCTTCCGAGAAAACGCTCGGATACTTCGGGAGTTTATCTGTTTCCGGGGACCCTGGCGGCAGATGCAGTGCGAGGGAGGAATTTATGCCAGTGACCAAGCAGCAAGCTCTAGATTATCACTTTGGCGCGCGCCCCGGAAAAATCGAAGTCACGCCGACCAAGCCATGTCGTACCCAACGTGATCTTAGCCTAGCCTATACTCCCGGGGTTGCTGATCCTTGTCTGGAGATCAAGCAGAATCCGCACGATGCTTTCAAATACACCGCCCGCGGTAACCTGGTCGGAGTAGTAAGCAATGGGACCGCAGTCCTTGGCCTGGGGGACATTGGGGCCCTCGCCGGTAAGCCAGTGATGGAAGGCAAGGCCGTCCTGTTCAAGCGTTTTGCCGATGTGGACGTCTTTGACATCGAACTGGATACCCGCGACCCCGATGAAATCATCAAGGTCTGCCAGCTCCTGGAGCCCACCTTCGGTGGCATTAACCTTGAGGACATTAAGGCGCCGGAGTGCTTCTACATCGAAGAAATGCTGCGGAAGACCATGAAGATTCCAGTGTTTCACGATGATCAGCACGGCACAGCAATCATCTCCGGAGCGGCGCTGCTAAACGCGCTCGAGATTGTTGGTAAAGACATCGGCGCCGTGCGCATTGCAATCAACGGCGCGGGCGCGGCTGGCATCGCATGTGCCGAGCACTATGTTCGTCTGGGGGTAAAGCGGGACAATATCATTCTGTGCGACACCAAAGGAGTCATTTACAAAGGCCGCGAGGAAGGCATGAACCGCCACAAGGAGCGCTTCGCGCAAGACACCAGACTACGCACACTGGCCGAGGCCATGCAGGCTGCCGACGTGTTCGTGGGCTGCTCCGTAAAAGGTGCAGTCACGCCAGACATGGTGCGATCCATGGCAGCCCGGCCTATTGTTTTTGCCATGGCAAATCCCGACCCGGAAATTTCCTACGAAGACGTAAGGGCCAGCAGGAATGATGTCATCGTCGCAACTGGGCGCTCCGACTATCCCAATCAGGTAAACAATGTGCTCGGTTTCCCATTCATTTTCCGTGGCGCCTTGGACGTGCGAGCCACGGCAATCAATGAAGAGATGAAGCTTGCCGCCACGCGAGCCCTGGCGGCTCTTGCCAAAGAGGATGTACCCGATTCGGTCTGTCGGGCTTACGGAGTGGAGCGCTTGAGGTTTGGTCCTGACTACCTGATTCCCAAGCCGTTCGATCCGCGCGTGCTGGTGTGGGAGGCGTCTGCTGTTGCGGAAGCCGCCATGCGCAGTGGCGTTGCACAAGAACCGGTGAATATCGAAGCTTACCGCGAACAACTGGAGAGCCGGCTCGGCAAAGCCCACGAAATCTCTCGCATCATGATCCACAAGGCTCAGGCCAAACCCAAGCAAGTAGTCTTTCCCGAGGGAGACAATGACAGGATTCTGCGCGCCGCGCACTGCCTGTTGGAAGAGGGGATTGCAATTCCGATGCTGCTCGGCGACCCTGCAATCATCCGCACTCGGGCAGCCGTGTTGGGACTGACCCTGGGAGAGATTAAGATCGTAGATCCCGCGGTCTCGTTGGTGCGCGAAGACTATGTCCAGGAACTCTTCCGCCTTCGCCAACGCCGAGGTGTCACCGTTGTCGAAGCGCGTGCCCTGCTCAAAGACCGGAATGTCCTGGCCTCCATGATGGTCCACATGGGGGACGCCGACGCCCTGGTCGCGGGAGTTACCCAGCACTTCGCAGATACCATCCGTCCTGCGCTGCAAATTGTGCGCATGCGCGAGGGTCTGCACCGGGTTTCAGGCTGTTACCCTATCGTGACCCGAACGGGCAGCCTGTACTTCCTGGCAGACACCAGCGTTAACATCGAGCCCACAGCCGAGGATCTGGCGGAAATCGCCTTGTGCACCGCGGAAACTGCGCGGCGCTTTGACGTGGTGCCACGTGTGGCCATGCTTTCGTTTTCCAGCTTTGGCAGCACCAAGCATCCCCTGTGTGACAAGGTACGCAAAGCGGTCGAGTTGCTGCACCAGGCCGATCCCACGCTGCTGGTGGACGGCGAAATCATGGCAGATGCCGCTGTGTCTCCCGGGATACTGGAGCAGATGTACCCCTTCAGTTTGTTGAAGGGCGGAGCCAACGTGCTGATCTTTCCCGATCTCAACTCGGCCAACATTGCTTGCAAGCTGCTGTCGAAAATCGGCGGAGCCGAGACCCTCGGTCCTATTCTCATGGGCATGAGCAAGCCCGTTCACGTAGTGCCACGCGGGGCTGAGGTCGAGGAGATCGTGAGCGCCGCCGCGATTGCGGTTGTGGACGCTCAGGAAGTGGAAGTATCAGGCTCAGGATCTGGCGTGGCGCTCGCGGCCACCGAAACCTCAGTGATCTGAGGCAGGAAAGAGCTGATAACCGGCGGCCTCTGGAGTGAGGCATTCGTCGGTCTGCATGTCTCGTTTTCTAGCCCAGTTCACTGGTCATGATGAAAAGAGGTTTCATCTCAAAGCTCTTGTAGTGCGGGCGGAGTCGTTCGATGTTGTAGTGCTCTTTTACGTTCACCACTTTTTTCGACGCGATCACAGCGTCGATTGGCATGTTGTCATAGCGGCCATTCTTCAGAACAACAAGCCGTCCGTGGATCTTACCGATCAGCAAGTCGAGCGCAAGATTTCCGTAAGCCATGGGCACAATCGAGTCAATGGCATCGGGGTCGCCACAACGGACGAGATAACCCAGCTTCTGATTCACGATGTCAATCACCTTGCCACCGTTGTACTTAGGAGAGAGTTCTTTCAGTTTCTCGGAGACCAGGTCGCCAATACCACCCAGCTTCTTGTGACCGAAGGCGTCGGTGGTTTCGCGCGCGAATACCATCTCACCGCCTTCAAACATCGCTCCTTCGGAGACGAGCACCACCGAATAGCGGCTCGGATTCTTGCGCCGGTCGGCAGCCATCAACTCGGCCAGGCGTTCAATGTCGAACTTATGTTCCGGAATTACACAGCGATTTGCCGCGCCGGCCATGGTAGGCAGCATGGCGGTAAAGCCGGCATACCTGCCAAAAACTTCGAGCACGAGAAACCGCTCATGCGAGCCGGCGGAGGTGCGCAAGCTGTTGGCCATAGCAATGGTACGAGTCACGCAAGTGCTAAAACCGATGCAGTAATCCGTTCCTGGCACGTCATTGTCCATGGTCTTGGGAATCGCGACCACCTTCACCCCCTCCTGGTATAAGCGCACGGCATAGCTTAGGGTGTCATCGCCGCCAATCGGAATCAAGTAGTCGATGCCCAGCCAGTCGAGGTTCTTCAGGACTTCGGGGGTCAGATCGTTCAGCTCGCCTTTGTAAGCGTCTTGCAAATGCTGTGGAACACTGGACTTTTTCACTTTGCTGGGATTGGTGCGCGCTGTATGCAGGAACGTCCCGCCGGTTCGTCCCGCTCGATTGACTAGCTCCTCGGACAGGGGATGAAAGTTGTCACTGTTGTCATAGTCCTTCTCGCGCACGATTTCGACCAGACCAGCCCACCCGCGACGCAATCCGACCACCTCATAACCTTCCCGAAGCGCTCGAATGGTTAGGGCGCGGATAGCTGGATTCAGGCCGGGTACATCACCGCCGCCGGTCAGGATTCCGATCACCCCTCTTCGCACATTCACGTTCGCCACGTTCCACCTGCCTGGTTTGGTAACAACCACCTAAGTACTAAACCAGGCATCGCAGTCCTGCAAGTGCGCTGAATCACACCACGTTGTGATCGCTCCAGGCCGAGGCTCTCTACTTGAGTCTGATTGGATCGGAATGTTTCCTGGCGGCAAAGCTGCGTCTGCCACAAGAAAATCCCCGCCCAAGCAGAGCTTAGACGGGGTACCCGCGAGGATCGGACCTAGTCTCCCGAGGGCAGCAGTGACTCCTCGTGGATCGGAATGATCTCATGCACGAAGCTCGAGGAGGGGCACTGGCCCAGAATCGGCTG
>Ga0105242_10004713_pt1 | contig 10559 bp, 7 predicted proteins | sample KBSM24metaG_FD_81521 | JGI IMG/M metagenome (GOLD analysis project Ga0105242, IMG submission 81521) | Miscanthus rhizosphere microbial communities from Kellogg Biological Station, Michigan, USA - KBS M2-4 metaG | ecosystem: Host-associated > Plants > Roots > Rhizosphere > Soil | place: Michigan... | reverse complement strand
GACCAGCGCGAGCGAGAGCAGCACCAGCTGCATCGCGGTTCGAGCGTGACGCCACCGGAGAAAGCGTCCGACGCCCGGCCACGAGAGAACGTCTATGCCGCGGCCCCCCGGTGCCACGCGCAGCTGCACTGAAACTTCGGGGATTCCTCGGCCGGCGGAAACAGGTGGTAGTACATCCCGATGATCATCGGGATGAAGACGATCGTGTTGTAGAACAGGTGCAGCTCGACGCGGGGCACCCACAACTGGATGATGCTCGTCGGCACGGGACGGCCGAGCAGGTTGTGACCGCTCGTCGCCTGGATGATGAGCAGGAGGTGCTCGATGTGATGGAAGAACTGGATCCCCAGCGCGATCGTCCACCACCGGCGGTCTCTCACGCCGGTGAACCCGGGCCGGAACAGCCACAACCCCGCGAGCATCACGAGCGCGTACCCGTAATGCAGCGTTTCGGACTTGATCAGCCAGGGATAGTAGAGGCCGAGCAGGCCGCGTGCTTCCGGCACGGGCCATCCCAGCACGTAGATCTGAAACGCCTGGAGCAGGTGCTCGGCCCAGTGCGCCAGCACGATAACCATGAAGGCGCGCAGGGCCAGTTCGTGATACGGGCCGTTGACGCGCTCGACGAACGTCGCGCCGCGTTCGCTCTCGAGCGCCCCGGCATGGGCGGCGTACATGTGCACTAGTATAGGGCGAGTCCGGCCGGCCCCGGCCATCGTATAAATGCACTACCTCACCGCTTACCCGGACGCGGCGGCGGCGCGCGACCGCTTCATCATCGATCTCCGAGGTCCCCGGCCGCAGCACAATCCGCGGCGGTTCCAGGGCCTGTCGATCGAAGACGAACCAACCGAGCGTGGCGACGTTGCACGGGTCGGCACCATTTTCCTCACCGGCCGCGAGTGCCCCTGGCGCTGCGCGATGTGCGACCTGTGGCGATTCACAATTCGCGACGACACGCCCGCCGGAGCCATCCCGGAACAAGTCGCGGCGGCGCGGCGCGTGTGGCGCGAACGCGGTGAGCAGGTCTCGCGGCTGAAGCTGTATAACGCGTCGAACTTCTTCGACCCACGGGCCGTGCCCGAGCGCGACTACGGCGCGATCGTCGCGCAACTCGCCGGGCTCGACCAGGTGATTGTTGAATCGCATCCATCGCTCATCGGCGCCCGGGTCGATCGGTTCCTCGACGCGCTCGGCGGCACGCGCCTCGAAGTGGCCATGGGACTGGAGACAGCGCATCCGGCTGCGCTCGACGCGCTCAACAAGCGCATGACCCTCGACGACTTCGCCAGGGCAGCCGGCGATTTGCGGCGGCGGGACGTGTCCGTCCGTGCCTTCGTGCTCATCGGACCGCCCTTTGTGCCCGCCGCCGAGCAGGACGCGTGGCTGCTGAAGTCGGTCGCCTTCGCCGAAGCCTGTGGAGCTGCCGTCATCTCGCTGATTCCTGCGCGGGCCGGAAACGGCACGATGGAGGCGCTCACCGCGCAGAAGCTGTTTCGGCCACCCACGCCGGAAGACGTCGATCGAAGCATGAAGCTGGTACTGGGACGATCCCCCGGCCCCAACCCCCAGACCCCAGTCCCCAGCCCTCGGATCTTGCTGGACCCCTGGGCTCATGAAAATTGACGCCGACGTCGCCATCGTCGGGTCCGGGTTCGCCGGCTCGCTGACGGCGCTGTGCCTGCGGGCGCGTGGGAAGCGCGTCGTGATGGTCGAGCGTGGCCGCCACCCGCGCTTTGCCATCGGCGAATCGTCCACGCCGCTGGCCAACCTGCTGATCGAGGAGCTCGCCGCGCGCTACGACCTGCCGCGCATCGGTGTGTTCTCGAAGTGGGGCACGTGGCAGCGCGCCCGTCCGGACGTCGGCGGCGGCCTCAAGCGCGGGTTCTCGTTCTACTTCCACCGGCGCGGCGAGGCGTTCGTCGACGACGACGAACATGCGCGGCAGCTGCTGGTGGCCGCTAGCCCGCACGATGACATCGGCGACACACACTGGTATCGGCCTGACTTCGACCACAACCTCGTCCGCGAGGCAGAAGAGGCCGGCGCGCTGTACCTGGACGAAACCGAGCTGGCCGGCGTCGATCTCGAAGGCGATGGCGCGCGGCTCTATGGCACCCGGCGCGGCCAGACCATCGACATCGACGCATCGTTTGTCGTCGACGCGAGCGGCCCTCGCGGGTTCCTTGTGCGGGCCCTCGGTCTCGAGGCACCGCCGCTCGAGTGGCTGCCGCCGACTCAAGGGCTGTACACGCACTTCGAACACGTCGGACGGTGGGAAGATCTCGTGCGATCCGACGGTGCGCCGTACCCGCCGGATCTCGCGGCCCTGCACCACGTGTTTCCGGGCGGCTGGATCTGGGTGCTGCGCTTCGCAAACGGCATCACCAGCGCGGGCGCCGCGCTGACCGATCCGGTCGCCGCCGAGCTGGGCGCCGCGGATGGCGCTCCGGCCTGGGATCGCCTGCTCGCGACGCTTCCCACGGTCCGCGGCCAATTCGGGCAGGCTCGCGCGGTCCTCCCGTGGATCCACGCGCCGCGCCTCGCGTTCCGGACGAGGCGGGTGTGCGGCTCGAACTGGGCGCTGCTGCCGTCAGCGGCTGGTGTCATCGATCCGCTGCTGTCCACGGGCTTTCCGCTCACGCTGCTCGGCATCGGGCGGCTGCTCGAGCTGATCGAGCAGACGTCGCCGGGTGCAGAACGCACCGCCGCCCTTCGCCGCTACGAACGGGTGACGCTCGACGAGCTGGACGCGACCGAGCAGCTCGTCGCGGCGCTCTACGCCAACATGAGCGATGTGCCGCTGTTCAAGCGACTCACCCTGCTCTACTTCGCCGCGGCCAGCTACGCGGAAACCGCGCGGCGGCTCGGACGCCCGGACCTTGCGCCCGGCTTTCTGCTGTCGGCGCACCGTACCTTCGGCCCGGAGCTGCTCTCCTGCGCGGCGGCAGCCGCAGCCATTCCCGGCGGGCCCTCCCGGGATGCGCTCCTTGCCAGGATCGATCGGGCCATTGCGCCGTTCGATGTCGCCGGCCTGCGCGACCGGTCCCGCAGGGACTGGTATCCCGTGCTGGCGGCGGATCTGTTCGCGAACGCGTCGAAGCTTCAGGCGACGGCGGGAGAAGTCGACGTGCTGCTCGAGCGCTGCGGCTTCGCCGCCAGGAGCGACTCGATGAACAGCGAAACGGGGCCGACCAGGAACAGGGCGTAGAACGGCGCGTAGACGACTTCGGCGAGCCGCAGCAGCATCTCCACAAACGCCACGATGAACACGACGACGAGCTGCGCCCAGCGCGGACCGACGGTCGTCTTCGGATCGGTCACCATGAAGAAGATGAACAGCTGATACATCGGCCCGGTGATGGGCGCCACGCTCGCGAGCCAGGGGTTGCCCGTGATTACGCTCCGAACGACCGAGAACAGCAGGAACGACGCGACGTACGTCGCGCTGATGTGCAGGCGGCCGACACGCCACACGATGACGGCGCCGAGCACCCAGATCACCACCATCGGCCACAGGGTGTTGCCCCACTGGATGCTGAGCAGCGACACCGTCGCAGGCGCCAGAAACAGTTCCGCGCTCACGCCGAAGTTCGACGGGTTCCAGAGATGCCGGCCCTTGTACCGCAGCACGTACTTCGACACGATCGAAATCAGGCTCGCGAGCGCATAGGCCCACAGAAAGGGCGAACGCACCAGGATGCCGACGCTGATGCCCGTGATGTAGGCGCTGGCGAGGTGCGGGAACCGCCCGTACGTCAGCCGGCCGAGCAGGAGCTCCGCCGCAATCGCCACGGCGATCGCCAGCCCGGTCCGCGAATAGCCTTCGAGGATGCCGAACGACAGGTGGGCGGCGATCAGGATCCCCGTGATCAGGATCGGACCGAGAAAGCGGTTGTCGAAACTGAATCGCCTCGTCATTCGGGTTCGACGATGCGGGTCAGCGCATCGATCCTGGGATGGTCGATCGTCTGATGCCTGCCCGACGGCCAGCGAATCGATACCCGCTCGACGGCCGTGGACGCGCCGAGGCCGTAATGCAGCCGGCGGTCGTTCTGCGCGCTGAAGCCGCTGCCGCCGCTGACCTCCTGCACCTGCGTGCGGCCTCCCCATTGCAGTTCCACGCGGGCGCCGATCGCGCTCCGGTTGCTGGCGCGGCCCTCGAGTTCGAAGGCGATCCAGTGCCTGCCCGGCTGCACCCGGTTCTTGTACACGAGCAGCGGACCCCGCTGGTTGGCGACGATGACGTCGAGCACGCCGGTGTTGGACAGGTCGGCGAGGGCTACTGCGCGCCCGTCGAACGTATCGGTGACGCCGACGACCTGGGCGACGTCGGTGAACCGCCCGAGGCCGTCGTTCATCCACACCCGCTTGCGCTGGTAGCCCGACAGGCTGCGGCCCCGCATCGCCGGCCAGTTCTTCGCGTCGCCGATGATGGCGCTGTGACCGGTGGCGATGACGGCGAAGTCGTACCAGTAGCTGCTGCGCTCGCCAGCCGAGACGTAGCCGTTGGTCAGGTACAGGTCCAGCGTGCCGTCGTTGTTGAGATCGCCGAACTGCGCGCCCCAGCTCCAGCCGCCAAGGTCCACGCCCAGGCTCGACGCGAGGTCTTCGTACTCACCCGTGCTCCCCTTTTTCGGCACCCAGAGGTCGTTCGCCTGCACGAGCACACCAGGCTCGGAGATGTTCGTCTTGTAGATCGACAGCCGGCCGTCGTTGAAGATATCGCCGAACGCGGCGTTCATCCCGCTCTTGGGGGTCAGGGCGACCCCGGCGTCGCGCCCCGCTTCGACGAACCCCTTGCCGCCCTGGTTGCGATACAGCTGCGGGATGCCGTAATCGTTCGCCAGGAACAGATCTGGATAGCCCGTGCCGGCGAGGTCGGCCGCGGCGGCGGCCAGCGTCCAGCGGCGCGAGGTCAATCCGAGCTTGAGGGCGGTTTCTTCGAACCGGCCGTCGCCGAGATTGTGAAACAGGTACTTCCGGCCGCCGTTTTCGGCGTACTCGAAGCTCTCGGGCATGATCCGCGTGGTTTTCAAATGCCAGAGATCGACGTCTTCCGACCAGTAGCCGGCGAGGAACAGATCGAGACGGCCGTCGCGGTCGTAGTCGAACCAGACGGCGGCGTTGGCGTTCACCCAGCGCGGGAGGCCGGCCTTCTCGCCCACGGGCGTGAAACCGCGGCCGGCGTCGTTGTGAAAGAGCTCCGGCCGGCCGTATTTATAGAGGAAGAGATCGTCGAAGCCGTCGTTGTCGTAGTCGCCCCACACGGCGCCCATCGACACGCCGGTGCCCTCACGGTTGACGTCGGCAACCCCCATCGCGCCGGCGACGTCCTTGAACGTGCCGTCGCCCTGGTTCCGATAGAGGTGGTTCAGGCTGCCTTCGCCGCTGCTGGTGACGTAAAAATCCGGCCAGCCGTCGCGATCGAAATCCGCCACGGCGACCGCGGCGCCCATCGACGCGACCTGCGGCATGATGTGTTCGAGCTGCGCGTCGAATGTCGGGCCCTGGTGCAGCGCGTCGACGCCGAGCCGCTTTGCTGATTCGTCGAGCGTGAAGCCGAAACGGGCGAGGCCGTCCGTCCGATTGTCCGTCCGGCTGAATCCGGACGCGACGCCGGCCACTGAGCCCGCCGACGCACGGCGGTTCAGCACCACGACGGCCGCGAGCGAGGCCAGCAGCACGACCGACCAGACCAGCCACAGCGCCCGCTGGCGCAGGTGTACATTCACCGCAGGCCGTCCAGAAACGCGCGCGGCGTGACGAATCGCGTGTGATACGTCTGCCAGTCCCGAGCGTGCTGCCGGTAGACAGGGTCTTCTTCCAGTTCGGGCTCGGCCGAAACGGCCTTGTAGTCGGGATGCTGGTGGCGCGGGAGCGGCAGGACGGTTTTCGAGTAGCTCGTGTTGTAGTCGCCGTCCTTCACCCAGCCATCGCCGATGAGGACGAAGTCTCGCGCCATGCCGGACGCCGGCGCCGGCGGCGCGGAAAAGGCCAGCCGCAGTTCGTCGCCCGCGTTCATGATGACGTACCGGTCGTCGACCGACGCGAGCAGTTCAGCCACGTCGCCGTACCGCGTGTAGTAGCCCGTGAGATCGCGCCACCGCTGGCCCACGTTGGCCAGTTGCTCGTAGTGCGGCGTTTCGGGCACGTCGTGCTTCACGTAGTCCGTCTTCGAAAACCCACGATAACGCAGCTCCGCGCGCGCCGGCTGTAACCGATTCATGTTAGGCGCCGGGCCGCCGGCGCTCTCGGCGACGGCCAGCGAATCCCAGTAAATCTCCAGGTTCGTGCGCAGCCGGAGGCGCTTCGGATGAGCAATGCCCGCGCGGGCGACGCGCGACAGGTCGATCAGGATCGTCTTGTTCTTGCCGGCCGGGAACCCCAGATCCGGCGCCACCACGATCCAGCGGCCCGACGGGTCCTGCGCTTCGAGCGAGAGGCCGCGCGGCTCGATGCCGGCCTGGCCAATCGCGACGTTGATGCTGCTGTCCGTCGGGTAGATGAAACCGTTCGCGACGATCCATCGATCTCGTCGCGCTGGCGCGACGTCATCGACCTCGAACTCCACGAAATGCTCGCGCGCGACACCTTGATACGGACCGCGGGCGAAGGTGGCCAGGTACCGGCCATCCTGAGTTGCCACCAGGTCGGTGACATCGGTTCCGGCATCATCCCACGCGCGGGAGACGGGCCGCGGCCGCGTCGTTGCGCGCACGGCCAGCGCCGGCGCTTCGCGGGCAAAGCGCTCGTCCACGAACACGTCCTGATCGGCGGGGTGATCGATCACGAGCATCGACACGTGATCGACGAAGTGCGTCTCCCACAACTCCGCGGTGATCCGCACGTCGTACAACCCATCCCGCGCGACGAGCTGGTCTCCGCGAATCCTGACCCAGTCCTCGGTCTGCGTGACGCCGGCCGTGTCCTGGGCGTTGATGCGGAGCCCGAGCGGCGACCGCCACAGGAAGTCCGTCACGAACCGCATGCCCGTCCCGTCGTAGGTGAAGACCCACGGGCAGGATCCCTTGAGCCGCTGCTCCGCGAGGACCGCCTGATCGGCCGCGCGATCGAAGTCGGCCTGCATGATGCCGTTCGGCCAGAAGATCCGCGCGACGTCGATCGCCGTGCGCGCCCCGAGGCCGAAATGGGCCGGCCCGCCGGCGAGCACCTGCTTCTGCGTCAGCAACCCGGATCGGATCTCGATCTCCCCGCCCACGCCGAACGAGTTGATCCGCTGGTCGCCGGCCGTCGGCTGGGCGCGCGGACGCATGACGGCCCAGTGATAGCCCTTCGACCCGCTCCCCGACAGCACCACGGGCTGCCCGCCAGACGTCCCCACCAGATCGAGTTGGCCGTCCCCGTTGAGATCGACGACGCCGAAGACGTTCACGTCCTGCAGCGGCGCGTCGGCCGCGGCGAATGGCCGGAGAGTGTTCTTCTCGTCACCCAGCCAGACCCGCGAGCGCCCGTCTCCTGACACCACCAGGTCGACCGCGCCGTTGTTGTCGAGGTCCGCGAGGAAGATCGCGTACGTCGCCGGGCCGGCCGAATCGATACGTTCGGTCCAGCTGCCCAGCGTCTGCTGCTCGAGGCCCGCGGCGCCGAACGAGAGCCGGCGGATCACTCCGGAGCGATCGAGCGCCACGAGATCCAGCGCCCCGTCCCCGTTGACGTCTCCGGCGCCCAGGGCGACCACGCCAGACAGGCCGGCCAGCGACATTTCGCGGAACTCGCCGCCCTGCCGGTTTTCGAAGGCGTGCAGATCGCCGCTCTCGCCGACCATCGCCGCATCGGGGACGCCGTCGCCGTCCAGGTCGGCCCACACGAACGCCCGCACGCCGGCCACCGACCGGAACGGACGCAGTTGACGCCACGTGCCGTCGCCGTTGTTTCGCAGCACCACCGGGGCGGCGCCGCGAACGCCCACGATCAGATCGAGGTCTCCGTCCATCTCGATGTCGGCGGCCCACACGCCGAGGCAATCCGCGTCGATGCCCCCGGCCCTCGGCGTGGCGTCTTCAAACCGGCCGCCGTCCCGCTGCAGGTAAAGGCGCACGCCGCCCGGGCCGGCGACGACGAAGTCCATCCGGAAATCCCGGTTCCAATCGATCGCGAGAATACTGTTCGCGGCAGGAGCGGGCCCGGCTCCTGTGCCTGGCCACGGCAGGCCCCGGGCCGACTGCGCCCCCACACGGATCTCGCGGTTGTCGGCGGCGACAGGCACCGGGGCGGCCGCGCCGTCGAGCGACACGGCGAACGCCACGGAAGCCCCCGTTCCGGCGCCGGGCAACGCGGCTCGCGTGAACGTCAGGGCCTCGTCTGCAGGCGACGGGTTCGGAGACGGCGGCGCGAGCCGCAGGAAACGGCCGAACGGCTCGGCAATCAGCTCGGTTGGCGTGCGGACGAGCGCCAGGCTTTCCCGGAAAACCGTGGAGCGGACCATGACGTTTCGCAGAAACGCCACGCTGCGCGCTGCGTCGGCCGAATTGCCCGCGTCAACGGCCTGGCGGAGCGCGCGGAACTGTTCCTGCGCAGGAGCGGGCCAGCTCGCCGACACGCCGTCGAGCCGCATCGTCGAATCGCGCAGCGCGGCCGCGTCGCCGCGCTTGGCCGAGAGCCGGGCGCGTTCGAGCAGCGCCGCCAGGTTGTCGGGCTGCCGCAGCAGGATCTGCTCGAACTGCTGCTGTGCCTCGGCGTCCGCCCCCGATCCGCCCGCGCGTTCGATTTCCTCGGCGAGCGCGTAGCGCGCGCGCAAGCTGGTCCGGTCGAGATCGACCGCGCGGCGCAGGTGGACGATACCCGGCTCGAGCTGGCCGCGCGAGGTCTCCAGGCGGCCCTGCAACAGGGCCAGCTCGCTCGATCCCGGCAACAGCGCGACCGCCTTCGCGACCGGCTCCGACGCCGCGTCGAATTCCCCGAGTCGCAGGTGCGCGAGGCCGAGGTTCGCCCAGGCCGCCGGCTCGCCCGGCGCCAGCGCCGCCGCCTTCGAGAACTCCCGCTTCGCATCGTCCAGCAGGCCGACCTGCAGCTGCGCGACGCCGCGGTAGAAGCTCGACGTCGTTTGCTCGTAGGCCGGAGAGCCGGCAGCAGGCAGATCGGCGTTGGCCGAGCGCGCGAAGTAGTAATACGCGCCCACGCCGGCGGCAACCAGCGCGAGCGCCAGGCCAGCCGCCGCGATCCACGTCGCACGCATGAATCAGGTCTCGATGTCGCGGCGGAGTGTTTCAGCCGCCGAGATGACCGCGACAATGGTGATGCCCGCCATGAAAATGATGTACAGGGCAATGGCGCTGCGGCCGTATCTGGGAAGCAGAAACGTGGCGATGAGCGGTGAAAAGCCGCCGGCCACGGCCGCAGACAGCTGCGCGCCGAGCGACGCCCCGCTGTAGCGAACGCTCGTCCCGAACAACTCCGAGAAAAACGCTCCCTGCGGCGCGTACATCGGCGCGTGCGAGCACAGGAACGTCAGCAGAAGCGCGAGCGTGGCCAGCGCGGTCGAGCCGGTGTCGAAGAGCCAGAACAGCGGATACGCGAGGATGGCCGTCATGACCGCCCCGAACATGTAGACGGGCTTGCGGCCAATCCGATCGGAGAGCGCGCCGTAAGCGGGGATGGCGATGAACTCGCAGGCCGAGGCCAGCATGATCCCGTTGAGCGCGACGCTGCGATCGATATGGGAATGCTGCGTCGCGTAGACCAGCATGAACGCACTGTAGATGTAGAACGACCCGTTTTCGGCGCAGCGGGCGCCGGCCGCCTGCAGCACCTCCTTCGGATGGGTCTTGAGGACTTCGATGATCGGCTGACGTGATTCGCTTCGCTCGCTCTTCATCTTCTGGAACGCAGGGGTCTCCATGATCCGCAGGCGGATCATGAGCCCGACGACGACCAGGATGATGCTGATCAGGAACGGCACGCGCCAGCCCCAGGCCAGAAACTGATCCGGCGGCAGCCGGCTGAAGAGCGTAAACACGATCGTGGAGGTGAGCAGCCCGGCCGGCACGCCGATCTGCGGCCAGCTGCCGTAGAAGCCGCGCTGCCCGGGTGGGGCGTGCTCGACAGCCATCAGCACCGCGCCGCCCCACTCGCCGCCGACGCCGAATCCCTGCACGAGACGAAGCAGGATCAGCAGGACGGCCGCCCACGGCCCGATGCGCTCGTAGGTCGGCAGCAGGCCAATCAGCGAGGTCGCAATGCCCATGATCACCAGCGTGAACACGAGCATCGATTTGCGGCCGACCTTGTCGCCGTAGTGGCCGACGACGATACCGCCAATCGGGCGCGCGGCGAATCCCACCGCGTAGGTGCCGAACGCGGCCATCGTGCCCGCGATGGGATCGAACGTTGGGAAGAACAGCTTGTTGAAGACCAGCGCGGCGGCCGTGTTGTAGAGGAAGAAGTCGTACCACTCGATCGTCGTGCCGATCAGGCTGGCAAACGCGATGAGTCTGATCGGGCTCTTCTGGCTGCTCAACTAGTCCCTCCAGGGCATCCGGCACGGCGCGGTGCGGGGCCTCATCGTAATGCCCCGCCTCGGCCAGCGTCCAGCGCAG
>Ga0105242_10004709_pt1 | contig 10562 bp, 5 predicted proteins | sample KBSM24metaG_FD_81521 | JGI IMG/M metagenome (GOLD analysis project Ga0105242, IMG submission 81521) | Miscanthus rhizosphere microbial communities from Kellogg Biological Station, Michigan, USA - KBS M2-4 metaG | ecosystem: Host-associated > Plants > Roots > Rhizosphere > Soil | place: Michigan... | reverse complement strand
TCGACTGTGGTCCGCGAGGGCATCCGCGTCGGCCTCGGCTTCACCGCCACGCTGAACATCGAGCTGAAGATCGCGTCGCTCACCGAGAGCGTGACGGTCAGCGGCCAATCGCCGGTCGTCGACGTCGCCACCACGAAGACGTCCACCAACTTCGACTCGCAGCAGCTGGCGGCTCTGCCCAATGCCCGCGATTTCTGGGCGATTCTTGCCGCTGCGCCGGCCATCCAGATGCAGCGCATCGACGTCGGCGGCAGCGCCGCGGGGACGCAGACAGGTTATTCCACCTACGACACGAAGTCCGACCAGCACCGGCCGATGGTCGAGGGCATCGTCAACACCGAGGGCACCAACGCCGCCGGGTTCTACTACGACTACGGCTCGGTCGAGGAAGTCTCGGTCACCACCGGCGCCAACGCCGCCGACATGCCGTGGGCCGGCGTGATGTCGCAGTTCATCGCCAAGTCGGGCGGGAACACCTATCACGGCAAGATCTACGCGGACTACGAAAACGAGAACATCCAGTCGCGCAACATCGATTCGGCCCAGATCGCGCTCGGCGTGAAGGGCGGCGGCGGCCTCCAGGCCACCGACCTGAACCGGCTGCACAGCTATCACGACATCAACGGCGACGTCGGCGGCTTCGTGAAGAAGGACAAGGTCTGGTGGTACAGCTCGCTGCGCGACCAGGACGCGCAGAGCCTGCTGCCGAATTTTCCGGTGAAGCCGTTCGAAACGCGCCTCAGGAACATCACCGGCAAGGGCACCTTCGCGCTGACCACCAACAACAAGCTGGTGGCGTTCGCTCAGTGGGGGCAGAAGCAGCAGCCGAACCGGCTCGATACCTTCCTGGTTGGACCGACGGTCGCCATCCACAACAGCGCCGACTCGACCTGGAACCAGTCGTACTGGGCGCACACCTACAAGGTGGGCTGGGACAGCGTCGTCAACGACAAGATGTTCTTCGAGGTGCACGGCGGCCAGTTCCATTACCTGTGGCCGAACACGCGCAACTCCAACGCGCCGGCCTATGAGGACCTGACCACCAACATCGTGAGCGGCGGCAACCAGGACGGCTGGTTCCGCGACATCACACGGAACCAGATCCTCGGATCGCTCAACTACTTCAAGGAGGGCTGGGGCGGCAGTCACAATTTCAAGTTCGGCGGGGAGTTCTTCAACGAGCGGTACGACGACCTCCGCGGACAGGACGGCAAGGGCCAGGTCCCGAACGACGTCCTGATGATCCTGAGAGGCGGCGCCCCGTCGGAAGTGCTGCTCTTCCAGTCGCCGACCACGTCGCTGAACGGCCTGGGGACGACCGGGCTGTACGCCTCGGACACCTGGCGCGCCAGTTCCCGCTTGACGTTCAATCTCGGCATCGTCTACGACCGCTACCGATCGTATCTGCCGGCGCAGACCGGTCCACCGGTGGGACCGTTCAACCCGACGCAAACGAGTTTCCCGGCCGTCGACAACCTGATTACCTGGAACGTGACGGCGCCGCGCCTTGGCTTCACCTACGACCTGACCGGCAACGGCAAGACCGTGGTGAAAGCGAACTACGCGTTGTACTGGTGGAATCCCGGCACCACGGCGATCGACTCGCTCGTCAATCCGAATTCCCCTGACTGGTGGCGCCGGTACACCTGGACGGACGCCAACAAGGACGGCGTCTGGCAGAACGGCGAGCAGGGGGCGTCGCCCACCAGCTCGAACGGCGGCGTCGGGAGCACGCAGCTCGATCCGAACCTGCAGGACCAGCGGACGCGCGAGGCCGCCTTCTGGCTCGAACGCGAAGTCGCCGCGAATTTCGGCGTCCACGCCGGCTTCGTCTGGCGGCGGATCGATCAGCTGTACCAGAGCGACAACCTGAATCGTCCGGTCAGCGCGTTCAACGTGCCGATCACGGTTCGCGATCCAGGGCCGGACGGCACGCAGACGGCGACGGGAACGCCGATGCAGGCGTGGAACCTGAATCCGGCCAACCTCGCCCTGCCGATCGTGAACTTCCTGCACAACACGCCAGGGAAGGACGATTTCTACAACATCGAGCTCAGCGCGACCAAGCGCATGAGCAACAAGTGGTCGCTCAACGCCTCCTATGCCTATCGCTGGAATCGCGACAACGCGACCGGCTATTTCGGCAACACGCTGCGCGTCAGGCAGGACATCGCCAATCCGAACGACGCCATCAACACCGACAACGGCCAGTTCGTGTTCGGCCTCTGGTCCGGCAAGATCAACGGCTCCATCGAGGCACCCTGGGGCCTGAAGGTGACGCCGGCCATCCGGCTGCAGTCCGGCCAACCGTTCGCCCGGACGTTCCAGGTCACGCTGAACTACGGCTCGCAGCGCTTCCTGGCCGAGCCGATCGGCTCACGCCAGCAGGACAACATCATCCTCGCCGACACTCGAGTGGAGAAGGTGTTCAAGCTTGCCAAAAGTACGTCGCTGTCGGCGTTCATCGACGGCTATAACCTGACGAACACGAATGCCGCCCAGAACATCAACTGGGGTTCGGCGACGAATTTCCTGCAGCCGACGACGATCATCCCGCCGCGGCTGTGGCGCTTCGGCGTGAAATTCGACTGGTAGCCCGCCTTGTAGCGGCCCGGGGCTGAGGTACTTCACCTCGGCTCCGGGCTGCGGTATCGTTCCCCCAGGTTCGTGTCCCGGACGCGCCGTTCACCGTCGATTCCACGCAAGTCCCCGCCTCGGAGCTCGCTTCGTCGTGTTCTGGCGGTCGGACTGATCGCGGCCGCCGCGCTCGCGGGCGCCGGCGTCGCCGTCTTCCGGATGGCCCGGTCCCGGCCTCCGCTTCCACCCACCCTGGCCACGCTCGGATCGATCGCCCCGGAGATCGAGGACATCGTGCGGCAGGCGCGGGAGAGCGTCGTGCAGGATCCGCGCGACGGGCTTCGCTGGGGGCGGTTCGCCATGGTGTGCGAGGCAAACGGCCTGCCCGGCGCCGCTCGCGACGGCTACACGACGGCCACGGGAATCCAGACGCAGGAGGCGAAATGGTGGTTTCACCTGGCCGCAGTGGAAGCGCGCCTGGGCCACGTCGACGAAGCCGTGCGGGACATGCGCCAGGCGATCGAGCGCAATTCGAGCTATGCGCCGGCGTACTGGCGGCTCGGGCTGTGGCTGCTCGATCAAAATCAGACTGAAGGCGCGGAGCGTGCGTTCGGCCGCGCAACGGAGATCGACCCGTCGGATCGAGCCGGATGGGTCGGCCTCGCGCGGGTGTACCTGCAGCGGAACGAGACGGCCCGCGCCGCGGGCCTGCTCGAACGGCTCGTCGCATCCGGCGCGGGCGACTCGTACACGCTGCAACTGCTCGGCACCGCCTATCGGCGGCTTGGCCGTGCCGAGGAGTCGGCGTCGGCGCTCGGCGTGGGCGCGCGCGGTGAAGCGCAGTGGAGCGATCCCTGGACCGACGAGATGCTCGCCTTTCGCCGCGGGTATGCTGCGCTGCTGCGGGATGCCACGTCATACATCGTCGCCGGCCAGTTCCCGGCGGCCATCCGCATCCTCGAGCAGCTCCGTCAGGAAAAACCGAACGACCTCGTGCTGATGGCGCATCTCGGACAGGTGTATGTCGCCGCCGGCCGCGACGACGATGGTGTGAAGCTGCTCGAACATGTGATCGCGAGCGAACCGGATCGCTTCGAGGCGTATGTCGATCTGGCCACCGGCTACATGCACCAGGGCGATCTGGCGAAGGCCCGCACGATGGTCGAGCGCGCCGTGTCGCTCAATCCATCCTACGGTCCCGCGCACGAAACGCTGGGGCTCGTCTTGTGGCGCGGCGGTGATCCACGTGCGGCGATCGCGGCCTTCGAGGCAGCCATCCAGCGCGACCCGCGCAACACCCGGGCGATGGTCTGGCAGGCAATGGTCTACACGAATCTCGACCGTACCTCCGACGCGCTCACCGCTTTTCGACGCGCGGCCCAGGCCGATCCGACCAGCGTGGACGCATGGATTGGCATCGCCAACGCCGAGATGAACCGGCACGATCTGGCGGCGGCCGCCGAAGCCCTGGGCCGCGCCCAGCGGTTTCAACCCGATCGTCCGGTGGTGACCAAGACCGCGGAGCGCCTTCAGTCGCTTCGCGCGGCGGGCAGCGGCCGCACTCCCCAGAGTCGATGAACGGGCCACGCCGGGCGATCCTCGTTGGCCTGCTGCTGGCGCTCGGCGTCACCGGTTGTCGCCGCGATGCGAGCGCACCGGCGGCGAGCGACTCCACCAGGCCGTGGTTCGAGGAGATCGCCGCGCGAGCCGGCATCGACTTCGTGCATCACTCCGGCCACGGCAGCCGTCACTACCTGCCCGAAATCATGGGAGGCGGCGCAGCGCTGTTCGACATGGACAACGACGGCTTCCTCGACCTGTATCTGGTGCAGAGCGGGAACCTGCTCGATCCCTCGGCCGGCACCGGCAATCGCCTGTATCGCAACCGCGGCAACGGCACGTTCGAAGACGTGACCGAGCGCAGCGGCGCCGGCGTTCACGGTTATGGCATGGGCGTCGCGGCTGGCGACTTCGACAACGACGGCTACACCGACCTCTACGTCACCAACTTCGGCCACAACGTGCTGCTGAAGAACGACGGTCACGGCCGCTTCGTCGACGTCACCGCGAAAGCGGGAGTCGCCAGTTCGGGCTGGAGCACGAGCGCCGCGTTCGTCGACTACGACGAAGACGGCGCGCTCGACCTGTTCGTCGCCCGGTACCTGAACTGGCGGCCGTCGGCCGAAGTCGAGTGTTTCAGCCTGACCGGCGTGCCTGATTACTGCAGCCCCGCAAGCTACGATCTGCCCTCGGCCGCGACGCTCTATCACAACAACGGAGACGGCACATTTTCAGACGTGTCCGCGCAGTCGGGCGTGTCGGGCGCCGTCGGCAACGGCCTCGGCGTGGTCGCGGGCGACTTCGACGGCGACGGCCGCATCGACGTGCTGGTGGCGAACGACCGCACGCCCAATCACCTCTGGCTGAACCAGGGCGGCGGCCGCTTTCGCGAGGCGGCGCTGACCGTGGGTGTCGCCCTCGATCAGGACGGCGTCGCCAAGTCGGGCATGGGCGTCGATGGGGTCGACGTCGACGACGACGGCGACCTCGATCTGCTGGTGGTGAACCTCGACGGCGAGTCGGACTCGTTCTTCAGGAACCAGGGAAACTTCTTTGTCGACGACACGGTATCGGTCGGGCTGCGCACGCCGAGCCGTCCGTTCACGCGGTTCGGCATGGCGCTCCGCGATTTCGACAACGACGGGTACCTCGACCTGTACGAAGCGAACGGCCGCGTCGGGCGGCAGTCGGAGATGTACTCGCCGGATCCGTACGCGGAGCCGAGCCTGCTGTTTCGGGGCCTCGCGGGACCGCGGTTCGAGGAGGTGGCGCCCCGGGGCGGCACCCGGCCGCTGCTGATCGCCTCGAGCCGCGCCGCCGCGTTCGGCGACATCGACAACGACGGCGCGCTCGACGTCCTGGTCGTGAACCGCGACAGCCGGCCGTTTCTGCTGCACAACGTCGTGCAGCCTCGCGGTCATTGGGTGATGTTCCGCGTCCTCGAACAGCACCGGCGCGATGCGCTCGGCGCGCAAGTCACGATGACCGTCGGATCCCGCACGATTCGCCGAGACGTGCGGGCCGGCTCCAGTTACCTGGCGAGCAACGATCCGCGGGTGCACGTCGGCCTGGGCGCGGAGACGACGGTGCGGAACGTGACGGTCAGATGGCCGGACGGCGCGAAGGAACGCTTCGGCGACATGCCCGCGGACCGCATCGCCGTCCTGCAGCGCGGCTCCGGCCAGAAGTAGTGCGGACTGTGCGATAGCGAACGCCTTCTTCCCGGACGCGGACATCGCAGGCCCGCATGATGCGGGTTACCGCCTCCTTCGGGGACTTCCGTCCTCGACTGCACGGCGTCGAAGTTGCACAAACGCCAGGTTTCGCGATGATCACACGAAGAGACGCCATTCTTTGCCTCGGTGCCGCGTCCATGGGCGCGCGGTTCGCAATGGCGCAGGCAGGCGCCGATGTGCAGGAGCCCGCGCTGGCGCCAGGCGCGCCGAGCTCGCGTGAACGGATGGCGCTGATTGACGCGTTCAAGCGGCAGTCCGAAGGGCTTGAACACAAGTTCGAGGCGCGGGCGCAGAAGGGCGGTTTCACGATGCCCTATCGCCTGTTTCGGCCTGAGGCCGCCGGCAAGCTGCCGCTCGTCATGTATCTGCACGGCAGCGGCGGGCTGGGCGACGACAACGAGAAGCAGCTCGGTCTGGGGAACATTTTCGGCACGCGTATCTGGGTGCTGCCCGAGAACCAGAAGCGCTTTCCCTGTTACGTCGTGGCGCCGCAGACCGACCGGGGGTGGATCCGGTACGACTATTCAAAGCAACCCGCGAAGGAACTACCGGGCCTTGGCGACGGAAGCCGGCTGGCGCTGGAGATCGTGGACCAGTTGCTTCGCGAGTTCCCGATCGACGACCGGCGAATCTACGTCACCGGGCAATCCATGGGTGGCGCGGGCGTTTGGAACGTCATCGCGAATCGCCCGTCGTTTTTCGCGGCAGCGATCGCGTGCTGCGGCAGCGCGTCCAGCGAGAGCGGTACCGAGGCGATCCGCACGCCGCTCTGGAACTTCCATGGGGACGCCGACCGGACCGTTCCGGTGTCGGTCTCACGCAACCGCATCGCGGCCAGGCGGAAGGCGGGAGGCCGGCCGCTCTACACCGAGTACGCGAATGTGGACCACGACTCCTGGCAGTGGGCCTACACCGAACCAGAGTTGATGACGTGGGTCTTCGCGCAGCGCCGGCGTAGGTAGCCGGGCCGCTCGGACGGCCGTCGCAGCCGCTATAGCGTTTTTTGCTCAGGTGTAGTGCGGACCTTTAGGTCCGCCGTGTCAGGCAGGCCTGAAGGCCTGCACTACTTCTGATCGAAGGACCTATCTTGGCTCGGTGAGCTGCAGCGTCCTGTTGATCTCCAGCCGCTGCGTCTCCACCTGCTTGCGTCCCGACGGCCACTCGACCTCGACACCTTCGATCTTCTCGGCGTCCCCAAGCCCGAAGTACAGCGGCAGCGCGCTTTGTGAGAGATAGCCGGACTTGCCGTCGTTGTACTTCGTATACACGTGTCCGCCGGCGCGCACCCGGACGGTCGCGCCGAGCCCGCCGCGGTTCGACGCGGCGCCGACGAGCACGACCTGCAACCAGTGAATCGGCCGGCGCTGTGCCAGGTCGTTCATGAGCACCTGCGGCGCCGAATTGAAGTCGTTGGTGACGATGTCGAGGTCGCCGTCGGCGTCGAGATCGAAGATCACCGCAGCGCGGCTGCCGAGCGGAGCGGTCACGACGATCTTCCCGGACTGGCCGCGGCACAGATCGGCGCCGAGGCCTTCCGTCAGGCAGTCGAGCTCGAACCACGGCGTGTGCGTCCGGCCGCCCCGGCGAGGCTCGATGCCGAGCAGGAACTCGGCATCCAGGAACTTCTCGCCGCGGTTGTTCAAGAGCATCGAGTTGATCCCGTACCGGTGCGGGTAATCCATGCTCGAGGCGATGAAGATGTCCTCCCAGCCGTCCGCGTTCACGTCGCCGACACTGGGACCCCACGGCCAATAGTTCTCGACGCCGGCGCGGTCGGAGATCTCCTCGAACGCCGTTCCACCTTGCTTCGAGACGTTATGGAAGAGGGCGTTGCCGAAGATGAACGTGTCGGCCCGCCCGCCCAGGAGCTGCTCGGGCGGATGCACGCCGGCCTTCTGCTTTTCACGATCCGGCGGCAGGGTCTCGAACATGTCCGAGTGCATGTCGGTGATGAAGAGATCCGGGCGGCCGTCGTTGTCGAAGTCGAAGAACTTGATCCCCATCGCGCCCCAGGGGGTTCGGGGAAAGTACTCGGTGGTCTTGTCGACGAAGGCGTGCCCGCCCTGGTTCTCGAAGTAGTGTCCGTGTCCCTGCATGTTCAGCACGAACAGATCGGGCCAGCCGTCGCCGTTGAGATCGGCAACGCTCGCATCTCCGCCCCAGCCGGCCGGCCGCAACCCGACGGCAGCGGTCACGTCCTTGAAGAGATTGTGCCCGGTGTTGCGGTACAGCACCGGATACTCGAAGCGGTCCGGATGCGTGTGTCCCAAGAATGCGTCCGCCAGGCCGACGTAGGCGCCGTCAGGTCCCTTCTGATCGGTCGTGTACTGACCCACGTTGCACACCAGCAGGTCGACCAGGCCGTCGCGGTCGAAGTCGAAGAACACCGCGCCGGAAGAGTGCGTCACCAGATCGACGCCCGACTCTTTGCTGATGTCCTTGAAGTGTCCGCGTCCGTCGTTCTCGAACAGCACATTGCCGCCGCGCACCGTGGTCACGAACAGATCCTGATCGCCGTCGTTGTCGATGTCGGCGAACGAAGCGGCAACGCTGATTCGGCCGGCTACCGCGACTCCCGACTCCTTGGTGATGTCCTTGAACCGGCCGCCACCGAGATTCTTCCAGAGCTGGTTGCCGCCGACCTGGTTGACGAAGTAGATGTCGTACAAACCGTCGCCGTCCACGTCCGCCACCGCGATGGCGTTGCCGTGATCGTAGTGGACGGCCTTGTAGTGCTTGCCTGCGTCCTCGACGATGTGGTGAACGAAGGTGATGCCGCTCTCGGTGAGGCGGTCGGTGAGCTGGAAGTCATGGAAGACCGTGAACTGGCTCACCGTCTCCATCTGCACCTTCTTCCGCGCCTGGAGCGTCTCGGCCCCGACATCGGGGTTCGGCACGCGGACCTCTCGCGCCGCCGGCGGCGCGGCGTCCCGGGGACCGCCGCACCCGGTGACGAGCACTGCCCACAATGAGAGCAGCACGCCGGGGCGTCGTGAAGGTCCGAGGAGAGGCATCCGCAAATGATCGGCCAGCGTGTCTACGGTTTGGCCGCCGTCGCCGGCGCGACCGGCGGTCGGATGACGCCCGTGCCTTGTTCGATCGCGATCGCCGTGCCGAACGGCCGCGACAGCCGCTGCAGGCGTTCCAGGATCGTACGGGCGACCTCGGGCGCGGCGAGCCGCGGCACACCGCGATCGGCGCCGCGTGCCGTGTAGCTCAGATCCACCGGGTGCAGCCGGATCTCGGCCAGCCGTCCCTTCTCGAAGCGGGTCGTGGTGACGATGCTCTGATACCACTCGTCGCCGGTGAACACGAGCTTGTTCCACATCGCGTTGAACTCGGCGTCGGTCGCGGTCGCCGCCTCCATCTTGTACTGCTCGTAGAGATCGCTCGCCACCGGTTCGAGCAGGTCGAGCTGAAAGATGAAGTTGCCGAGGCTGTAGAAGATCGGCTTGCCGTGGTAGACCTCGATCCCGCGGACCTGATGCGGTCCGTGACCAATGAACTGGTCCGCGCCGGCGTCGATCGCTTCGCGCGCCAGCTTCGGCAGGAAGTCGGCCGGCTCCTGGCTCCAGTTCCCGGGCTCGTGCGCGTGAATCGTGACGATGACGAAGTCCGACAACTGCTTGGCGGCGCGGATGCTCTTGAGCACTTCACGCTCGTCGACCGGGTCGATCGTGTAGGTGAAGCCTCGATGGTCGGACGCCTTGTAATGCACGCCGAACAGCTCGAGCTCGTCGGCCGGCTCCTTCTCGGGCAGGCGGACGGAGCCGGCGGGCTGCTCGTCTCGAATCTTCCGCAGCGAGCGCAGCTCGTCGGCCGTGACGAGCGAGTACCTGGTCGTCCGGAGGGCGTTGATCCCGGGGCGCCCGGGTGCCTCGCCGACCGGCGGCGCCGATCGCGAGAGCGGGGTGAATGTGGACGCCATCGAGATCAGCGCCACGCGCCCCTTGTCGGTGTCGAAGAAGCGCGCGGCGCGCGCCGCGGCGCGATGCTCGCCGACGCCGGCGTGCACGATGCCCGCCTCGTCGAGCGCGCGGCTGGTCTGCCGCATGCCTTCGAGCCCCCAGTCGGTGGCGTGGTTGTTCGCCCGCGACATGACGTCGAATCCGATGGTCTTGAGATCCCGGGCCACCGCCGGCGCGCCGATGATCCAGACGCCGCCGAATTCGGCCTGCGGCACGGCCGGCGTCCGCGCGAGATCGATCGCGGTGCCTTCGAAATTGCCGAATGCCGAGTCGGCGTCGTGAATGAGCTTGCCGACGGCGGCGAAGCCCGGCGTCTGGGAGACCGGCCGGGCGATGATGCAGTCGCCCACCGCGGCGACGGTGAAACCGTCGGCCACGTTCATGGCCAGCTCACGCTGGGGGTCGCGCGGCGGCGGAGTCGGCGATTGCTGTGCGATGATGACGGCGCCGGCAAGCGCCAACGCAAGTCCGACCAGTGGAGCGCGTCGCATGGAGCCTCCTCGGCGGAAAAAGAAAAAGTCGTGGCAATCGTAGCCGAAAACTGAGCCGCCATTCTGAAAAGCCCATGGAGCATCTCCGGTATTCCGTCGCCGCCTGCCAGACCGACATGGCGAATCCGGTCGACCGCAGGCAGATGCGATCGAACACCGATCGGATCCTGGCCATCATCGATGCCGCGGTGGCGGGCAGCGCGCCGTTCCTGCCCGTCCGACTGGTCGTC
>Ga0105242_10004706_pt1 | contig 10565 bp, 10 predicted proteins | sample KBSM24metaG_FD_81521 | JGI IMG/M metagenome (GOLD analysis project Ga0105242, IMG submission 81521) | Miscanthus rhizosphere microbial communities from Kellogg Biological Station, Michigan, USA - KBS M2-4 metaG | ecosystem: Host-associated > Plants > Roots > Rhizosphere > Soil | place... | reverse complement strand
GGGGGCCGCCGCAGACAAGACCCGTTCCCTGGATGCTGCCGTCTTCTTGCGCAGGCCGAACCACCGCCACGACGGCCAGAGCAGCCGGTACAGGAACCGGCCGAGGCGGGTCCGCCCGCGTGCTGCCCGCGGCATGACGAGGCTCCGCAGCACGTCGAACAACGCGTACGACAAGGTCACGATGCCGACCGGAAGCGCGATCCACCCCATCGAGCAAGCCTACCCAGGCGCCGCGTGGTTTCGGGAAGGGGGCGCGGGGGCAAAGGTGGGGAGCTGATGGCGAGACGCTTGACCGGAGGAGGGGATGATGGAAGCGCTGCTCGCAGCCAATGGATGCGGAGGGGCGACGTCGCTGCTCTTGTGGATCGTGGCCGCGGTTCTCGTGATCTGGGGGATCGTGACCATCGTTCGCGGCGGGGTCCTCGTGGGGATCGTGCTCATCGTCGTCGGACTCTTGATCGGACCAGGAGGCGTGAGCATCTTCTGCTGAACGAAGAGTGGGCCCCCCGGGACTCGAACCCGGAACCTGCGGATTAAGAGTCCGTTGCTCTGCCAGATTGAGCTAGAGGCCCGCCGAAGGATAGCAATCCTTCGGCGGGCCCCAGCTCGTCAGGACGCCTTCTGCCGGCGGTGCAGGTCGCCGTTGTTGAGATCGGTCAGCCACGTGTCCACGCGCTCGAGGCTCTTCATCAGCTTCGTGCCCCAGCCGTTCCCCTCGCGGACCGGTCCGGAAAGATGCTCTTCGCGCTCACCGACCTCGGGTTCGGCGGGAGCGGCGGCCAGCGATCCGAGATGCGCCGCCCCGGAGAGGTCGCCGGCCGATCGCTTCAGCTCCGCCAGGTCCTTCAGATCGGCAACGTGGGCGACGACCCCCCGACCCAGATCGATGTCCTTCGCGTTCCACGCGAGCTCCGAGTACCGGCCACCGAGCTCCATGCAGTCCAGGCGACCAGCACCCGTGACGAACGAGACCCGGTCTTCGTCCTCCCCGTCGTCGGGAGCGGGGTTCGCGCCCAGATCGAGCAGTGCGAGGCCGAACCGGTCGAGGTTCTGATCGTCCGACGCGAGGCAGATGTCGACGTCGTCGGTCTCGACCGGGGACCCGTGCGCAGCCGCCGCGAGGCCGCCGATCAAGACGTAGTTGACGCCGTGGGCGCGCAGGCCAGCGACGATGCGGAGCGGATCGAACTGCTCACCCATGATTCCCCCTTGGGTAGGTTCATCGGCGTGCAAGGGTCGGTACCTTGAACGGAGAACGGGGGGAGCCTTTGACCTGCAGCGAGAGGGTGACCGACGGGATTCGAACCCGCGACCCCCAGGACCACAACCTGGTGCTCTAACCAACTGAGCTACGGCCACCACGCGCTTCGGGGAAGCCTCCTCACGATACCAACGCGATCCGTCGCCAGGGTTGCGGGTCGTCCCCGCGTATGGCACCATCTGGCTAGTTATTGAACGGCCGTTCAAATCGGGCGGGCGGAGCCCAGGACGGCCGTTTCCCCTGCGAGGAGGCGGGCCGGATGGCTGCGGATCGATCGGTCGATCTCGACCTGAACAGGATCGATGCGCTGATCGCCGAGGAGGAAGCGGCCCTGGAGCCGAAGCACCGAGGCTCCATCGCGTACCGCGCGATCGCCGAGCGGTTCATCGCCGGGGGCGTCGCCTCCAGTTGGCAGGATTCTCGGCCCCACGCGATCTTCATCGATCACGGACAGGGGAACCGGATCTACGACATCGACGGGAACGAGTACCTCGATTTCCATCTGGGCTACGGCGCGATGGTTGCGGGACACGCCCACCCCCTGATCGTGGATGCGATCGAGAAGGCCGCGCGCCGGGGGACGCACTTCGCTCAGCCGACCAAGGATCTTGACGTGATCGGAGAGAACCTCGCGGACCGGTTCAAGCTCCCGCTCTGGCGCTTCGCGAACTCCGGAACCGAAACCACGCTGGAAGCGCTCCGTCTGATGCGCGCGAACACCGGCCGGGACATGTTGATCAAGATCGAGGGGAGTTATCACGGTCACCACGACTCCATCATGTTCAGCGTCGGCCCCGATCGTTCGCAGATCGGGCCGCGCGAGCATCCGGTGACGGTGCCGCAGGCGCTCGGCATCCCGCAGGCGTTCGCCGACCTCGTGCGGGTCGTGCCGTTCAACGATCTCGTGGAAGTGCGTCGCGCGTTCGAGGAGAACCCCGGCAGGATCGCCGGCATGATCGTCGAGCCGGCCATGATGAACTGCGGCGTGATCCTCCCGGAGCCGGGCTACCTCGAGGGCCTCAAGGAGCTCTGCCACGAACACGGCGCGTACCTCGCGTTCGACGAGGTCAAGACCGGTGCGACCCTCGCGTACGGGGGTGCGACCGAGGTCTTCGGCGTCGTGCCAGACATCATCTGCCTGGCGAAAGCGATCGGCGGCGGGACCCCGTGCGGCGCGATCGGGGCGACGCAAGAGCTCTTCCGCCCCGTCATCGACGGCGACTACGACATGGCCGGGACGTTCAACGGCAATCCGCTCACCATGGCGGCGATGCGCGCGACCTTGACCGAGGTGCTGACGCCCGACGTCTATGAACAGTTCAACCGGGTGGACAAGGCGATGAAGGATGGACTGACCTCGGTTGCCGAACGCTACCGTCTCCCGTGCTACGTGACGGGGATCGGCGCCAAGGGCTCCGTGATCTATTCGAAGCAGCAGGTCCGGGAGTATCGCGACGCGGTGGGCATCGACGAGCGGATCAGCTATCTCGCGTGGCTGTTCCAACAGAACCGCGGCGTGTTCAAGTCCCCGTGGACCACGCAGGAGACCTGGACGCTCTCGGTCTTCCACACGGAGGATGACGCGGCGCACTACGTGGCGAACTTCGAGGAGTTCGCGGCCGCGGTCGCCTCGTGAGCGGTTGCCGGGCTCCGCGGCCGCGACGAGACTGACCGGATGGCCGACATCGCCGCTCCGATGGGGCTCCCGCTGCCCGATGGCCGGGTGCTCAACGTGTACGTCGAGGGACCCGAGGACGGGACGCCTCTGATCTCGCATCACGGGACGCCGGGGGCCGGCGTGCCGATGCCGGCGTTCGTCCGAGCGGCCGCCGAACGCGGGCTCCGCTGGGTGTCGTACAGCCGGCCGGGGTACGCCGAATCCACCCGTGCCGAGGCGCGTGAGGTCGCGGACTGCGTCCGTGACGTCGCGGCGATCGCCGACCACCTGGAAGCCGAGCGGTTCTTCACGTCGGGTGGGTCCGGGGGAGGACCGCACACGCTCGCGTGTGCGGCCCTCCTCCCGGATCGCGTTCGCGGCTGCGCCGCGATCGCCTGTCCCGCCCCGTGGGGCGCGGAGGGGCTGGACTGGCTCGCGGGTCAAGGAGAGGAGAACATCGAGGAGTGGGGGGCGGCCATGGAAGGCCCCGAGGCCCTCGAGGCGTACCTCGTGCGGGAGTCGGGTCCGCTCGGTGCCGTGAGCGACCCGGACGAGATGATCGAGGCGCTCGGAGAAGGACTGCTGCCCGACGTCGACCGCGCGGCGATCAGCGGTGAGTACGCAACCACGCTGATCGCATCCACGAGGCGCGCGGTCATGAAGGGCGTTTGGGGATGGTTCGACGACGATATGGCTTTCCTCCACGACTGGGGCTTCTCACTGGATGCGATCGAGGTCCCCGTGGCGCTCTGGCAGGGGAGGCTGGACAAGATGGTCCCGTTCGCGCATGGGGAGTGGATGGCGGCCCACGTCCCGAAGGCTCGTCCGCGCCTGCTCGATGACCAGGGCCACCTCTCGCTCGCGGTCGCCTCGTTCCCGCAGATCCTGGACGACCTCCTGGAGCACGCGCTGCCGTGAGCACCCGGATCGATGTCGTCGAGATCGACCTCTCGCTCGTCGAGGAGCTGACGAAGCGTGAGATCGCGGCACTCGACGAGAAGCACCTCCGGAGCCTCGCCTATCGGGAGGAGGCGAAGACCCATCTGCCCGGCGGCGTCTCGTCGTCCTGGCAGACGTGGCCCCCGCACCCGATCTACGTGTCACGCGGCAAGGGCTCGCGGATCTGGGATATCGACGGCAACGAGTACGTGGACTACCACAACGGCTACGGCGTGATGGTGATGGGTCATGCGCATCCGAAGATCGTCGAGGCCGTGCAGCGCCGCGCGGAACTCGGCACGCATTTCGCGCAGCCGACCGAAGACGCTCTGATCGTCGCGGAGAACCTCGCCGAGCGCTATCGGCTGCCGTACTGGCGCTTCGGGAACTCGGGCACCGAGGCAACGCTCGATGCGGTGCGGATCATGCGCGCGCTGACGGGGCGGACCCTCATCATGAAGATCGAGGGGTCCTATCACGGTCATCACGACTCATTGATGGTGAGCGTGTTCCCCCCGACGGAGAGGGCCGGTCCACGCGACCATCCGGTGCCGGTTCCGCAGACCCTCGGCATGCCGGAGGGCGTCGCCGAGCAGGTGGTCGTCGTGCCGTTCAACGACGCCGGTGCCGCGGAGCGCGCGTTCCACGAGCACGAGGGACGCATCGCGGGCATGATCGTCGAACCGGTGATGACGAACTGCGGCGTCGTGCTGCCGGACCCGGGGTACCTCGCGAGGCTGAAGGACATCTGCCACGCGAACCACGCGCTGCTCGCCTTCGACGAGGTGAAGACGGGCTTCACCGTTGCCTGGGGCGGAGCCGTCGAGGCGTTCGACGTCGTCCCGGACCTCCTGTGCCTCGCGAAGGCGCTCGGGGCCGGACTGCCGTGCGGCGCGATCGGCGGCACGGACGACGCGATGCGGATGATCCTCAGTGGCGAGCTCGAGCAAGTTGGCACGTTCAACGGCAACCCGCTCACGATGGCGGCGGCCAAGGTGAACCTGACCGAGGTCCTCACGAAGGACGCCTATGACCAGCTGGACGGGCTCCGGGCGGTGTTCCAAGGCTGCGACGACGTGATCGCGGAGTACCGCCTTCCCGCCTCCATGAAGCTGCTCGGTGCCAAGGGTTCGATCGACTGGCACACCGCGCCGATCCACGAGTACCGCGACCTGTGGGACATCGATGACCGCATCCCGCAGCTCGCGTGGCTGTGGCAGCTGAATCGTGGGGTCTTCAAATCGCCTGGCTCGAAGTGGGAGTCGTGGACGTCGTCGATCGTCCACACGAACGAGGACGTTCAGCGCTACGTCGATAACTTCGAGGAGATGGCGGCCGCCATCACTGCCTGACCTGCGAGGATCCGCCCCGCATCCGGGGTAGCCTCGCGCGGATGAGTGACGTCGAGGACGTCGAGCCCGTCCCGGCCGGCATGCCGGCGTGGCTCCCGGACGCGTTCAAGGCCGCCCGCTGGCCGCTCGTATTCGCGCTCGTCGCGGCCGGGATCCTGCTCCTGACCTTCACGTGGCTCGTCGGCCAGCTGGGCAGCTTCTTGACGATGATCGGGATCGCGCTGTTCCTGTCGTTCGCCCTCGAGCCGGCGGTCGACTATCTCGCGACGCGTGGATGGAAGCGGGGGACCGCGACCGGTCTCATCTTCCTGGTCCTGTTCGGGGCGATCGTCCTGTTGGTCGCACTGATCGTCCCTGCGGTGATCTCCGGGTTCAATCAGCTCGTCCAGAACGCGCCGGCCCTCGTCGACCGGCTCTCGAACTGGCTGCGCCCGCTCGGCATCAAGCTCTCGACCGACGAGCTGATCCAGAAGTTGCAGGAGAACGCGCAGCAGGTGATCAGCTCCGCGACGAACGTCGCCGGTACGGTCTTCGGGATCGCCAGCTCGTTGATCGGCGGACTGTTCCGCTGGGCGACGATCGCCTTGTTCACGTTCTACTTCGTGGCGGACGGGCCGCGCTTCCGCCGAGCACTCCTGTCGCGGATGCGTCCCGACCGGCAGGAACGTGTGCTCTTCGTCTGGGAGCAGGCGATCAGACAGACCGGTGGCTACTTCTACTCGCGGCTCCTCCTCGCCGTGATCAACGGGGCAGGGATGTACGCCACCCTCCGCATCACGAACGTGCCATTCGCAGCCCCGCTCGCGATCTTCGAGGGGATCGTCGCCGAGTTCATCCCGATCGTCGGCACCTACATCGGGGGCGCGGTGCCGATCCTGGTCGCCTTCCTGGCTGCCGCGACGGGCCTGGCCTCATCGGCGGCGGGCTTCTGGTCGCTCGGGTACGTCCTCGTCTACCAGCAGATCGAGAACTACATCCTCAGCCCGCGGATCACTGCGAAGACGATGTCGCTCCATCCGGCGGTCGCGTTCGCCGCGGCGCTCATCGGCGGGGCGCTCGGTGGGCTCTTCATGGCGTTCCTCGCCTTGCCCGTCGCGGGCGTGATCCAGGCGTCGGTGGGGGAATGGTCGAAGAGCTACGAGGTGGTCCGTGACGATGTCACGATGAAGGGGGCGGCGCCGGAGCGCCCGGGACTGGTGGAACGCCTCCGCCGGTCTCGCGACGCGACCGGCGACGGCGACGGCGACTAACGGTCAGATCTGCGGCGCGGGAGCCTGCGGATTATCGCGCGCCCGGTCGAGGCTCCGGATCGCTTCGTCGGGGAGCCCCTGCGCGGCCGCGGTCGCACGGAGCATGTCGAAGTAGCGGTCCGTCGGCCGGACGAAGGTCTCCTGAGACTCCACGGCGAAGGTCCGTGCCCGCACGACCCCTTCCGGACCCGTGATGTCGACCTCGAGGACCCGGTCTTGCTCCGGGGTTCCGCGGTTGATCGGCTCCAGATGCTCCATCTCGTCGTCCCCGAGCTCCCATAGGACGCCCCACACGCTGGAGCGGGAGTCCGGGACGGCGTTCGCCGCCCCACCGCCCCAGGCTCGGCTGTTCACGTTGAACGCCAGCCGATAGCCGTCCAGGCGGCCGGGTCCGACCAGGCGAGCACCGGGGATCGAGCCCGCCATCTTCTCGGCGTTCATGCGGTCGCCGTAGGCGAAGTAGAAGGCCATCGGTGGATGCTACGCCGTCGGGTCCGAGGATGCTCTCATCCGGTCCGCTCGGCTGGTTCCGCACCCGACCCGGTCGCTAGACTGCGGCGCATGGACGGTCCCCTGGTCGGCGTCATCATGGGTTCGCGTTCGGACTGGGACACGATGCAGCACGCGGTTGAGACGCTCGAAGACCTGGGCGTCTCCTGCGAGACCCGTGTCCTTTCCGCCCACCGAACGCCCGATGCCGCGGCCGAGTACGCGAAGACGGCGGAGCGGCGAGGCCTCCAGGTCGTGATCGCCGGCGCGGGAGGTGCTGCCCACCTGGCCGGGGCGATGGCCGCCCAGACCCATCTGCCGGTGCTCGGCGTCCCTATCGAGTCCCACGCGCTACGCGGGATGGACTCGCTCCTGTCGACCGTGCAGATGCCGGCGGGGATCCCGGTCGGGACGCTCGCGATCGGTCGGGCAGGGGCCGTGAACGCGGCCCTCCTCGCCGCGGCGATCCTCGCGCTCGCGGACGAGAAGCTCCGCGAACGCTTGTTGCATCTTCGGATCTCGCAATCGCAGAGCGTGCTAGAGCATCCGGACCCCACCGCGAGCTGACCTGCGGCCGGGTGCGGCCGAGGCGGAAGGTCGGTTGCAGCACCCACCGGTCGGAGGACCAGGGCTCGTTGCGGCCCAATCTTCTTCAGGTCTGCGGGCCGTCCGCCGATGCCTCGATCGTGGCCTACCTGACCTGTCCCGATTGCATGGTGCCGAGCCCGGTCGGTGACGACGCGATCGCGTACCGGTGTCAGTCCTGCTTCACCCAGGTGGTGTTCGAGTCGTGCGGAGAGTGCGGATTCCGCCAATCGATCCCGTCTCGATGGCACACGGCGTACACGTGCGGCAAGTGCGGGGCGAAGTGTCTGATCCCACGGCGCCGGCTCTATTCGACATCCACGAAGGCGCTCGGGGTCCAGGGTTACGGGCATACCTATCCGAAGATGTGACGCGCTCCTCGTTCGACGCGCGCCGCCTCTGACGACATCCGACCTATCCCGAAGGTCGCCCGTTCCTCCGGCCGATGCCTTCGATCGCATCGACGGTTATCCTCCGAGGCTCCCCGGACCCCGGATGTGCGGTGATGATGCGAACGAAGATCGCGGCCTGCCTCTTCGTCGTGGGTACGACGCTGATCGCGAGCCCCGCCCGCGCCGCCGCCCCGGATCCTCGGTTCCTCGCCTCGTCCGTCCAGAGCGGGGGCTCGGTGCCGGTGGCGACGGCGATCGGTGACGTCACCGGGGACGGACTCCCGGATCTCATCGTCGCGAACGGCTCGGGAGGCGCCTCAGCGACCGACGACACGATCTTCGTCTTCGAACAGGACGCTACCGCTCACACGATTCCCACGAGCCCGTCGTTCTCCCTCATACCGAGCGCCGCGAGCGACGGCTATCGGCTCGCCGTCGGCGATCTGGATCACGATGGAAGCGGAGACCTGGCGGTCGGCATCCCGGGCGTCGGGATCGATCTGTTCCTCGGAACGGGTACGAGCCTGCCGTCAACGCCCGACGCGACGATCGCCGCGCCGGCGTTGGTCGATCTGGCGGTTGGCGACCTGAACGGAGACGGGCTCGACGATCTCGTTTCCACCGAATCGGCGAGTTCGTTCGACGTGGTCCGGCGCTCGCAGATGCCCGCCGGAGGGTTCACGCCGGGAACGATGCTGGCGCACAACGTTCCGACGTCGGGTCTGTCCCTCGGCGATGTCAACGATGACGGGTTCACGGACGTCGCCCTGGACGGTTCCTACAACGCGCCTACCGCACCGGCCGTGTACGTCCAGGACGCGACGCTCCACACGTTCGCCGAGCACGACGTGGCCCTCTCGACGGACGTGACCCGGCTGTTCCTCGCGGATCTCAACCACGACGGAGCCGCGGACCTCGTGGCGGCCGAAGTCGGGGGCACACTCGGTTGGGCGATCGGGAACGGTGACGGCACGTTCGGATCGTTCTCCTCGTCGGTGACCGGGCCGCAGTTCACGGCCGAGGAGGTCGGGGACCTCAACGGTGACGGGCACGACGACGTGGCGACCCTGTCGGCCGCCGGCATCCTTCGCGTCTACGTTCAGCCCGACGGTGGCGGGCTCAGCGCGCCGTGCTCGTTCCCAGCGGTCGACGCGTCGGGCGACGACGCGTCGACGTCGATCGGGGATCTGAGCGGTGACGGCGGGGCCGAGATCGCCGCCGCCGAAGGCGGCGGCGATCTGGGCGCCGCGACCGTCTTCCGGCAGCTCACGGGTACAGAGAACCTGCCGACCTCACTCAGCCTCGAACCGTCGGCGACGTCGACCGCGTACGGGGCCCCGGTCACGTTGACCGGTGCGCTGTCCAACCCGGCCGGGGGATGCCTGCGTTCCGGTTCGGTGGCGATCCACCGCTCGGGGCCGGTCGGCGGAACCGTCGTCGTCGGCACGGTGCTGCTCGACCCGGACGGCTCGTTCTCGTCGGAGGTGACGCCTCCGTCGGGCGGCACCTACACGTACTGGGCGACGTGGGCGGGGGACGAGACCCATGACGCCGCGACCAGCCCGCAGGTCGACATCTCGGTCGCGAAGGTCGCCACGTCGCTCGGCTTGACCATCAGCAAGCAGACCGTCGTGTTCGGCAACCCGGTGACGCTCACCGCCACCCTCCACGGTGTGACGAGCACGCCGAAGGTCGGGTTCTACCGGATCGTCGGCGGAACCAAGACGTCGATCGGTGGCGTCCACGTCGACGGCGGCGGTGTCGCGAAGCTGAAGATCACGCCCGGCCGCAACGCGTCCTACCAGGCGCGCTTCCTGGGCGATGCCGGCGCGCTGCCGAGCGCGAGCCCCCAGCGGTCGGTCCAGGTTCGCGTCGTGGTCGTCGGCTCGATGGTGCGTCCCGTCGCTCGCAGCAACGACACGGCGGTCTACAACTGTTGCAAGGCCTACTATCACTTCCTCGTTGAACCCAAGCACTCCGGCGGAACCGTTCGCGTCGCGGTGCAGTACCGCTCCGGCGGGACGTGGCACCCGCTCCCGTCGGACGTCGATACGTTCACGCTCGGCAGCGACGGGACGGACACGATCTTCTTGCACGTCGCAGGTGGCAAGGGCTACACCTTCCGGGTCCGCTCGTACTTCGCCTCGGACGGCGATCACCTCGGTGCATGGTCGTCGTACGTCTGGTTCCGGTTCCGGTGAGCCGAAGAGCAGCCCGACGGGTCGCGATCGTTACGGCTTGAGCGCGATCCGGCGGTCCAGGGCGCGCCCGAGCTGGATGATCGCCCCGATCCCCTCCGGATACGACGGCTTCGTTCCCTGGCGCAAGATATCCGCGTACATCACGAAGCCTCCAACACCTGCGAAACAGAGCGTCATCTGCCGACGGATCATCCCGTCCGAGAAGAGGCCGGCGAGCTTCTCTCGGTCGACGGGTCCTGCGTCCCGTTGGCCTCCATCCCATGGATGTCGACGACATTGGTCACGTGGGCCTCCGATCGGATCGCAGCAGGCTTCGCGTGTACGAGTGTGGGCGCAGGTCGCGCGAGCGCGGATGCGGTCGGATCTCTAGCGAAGCTTTCTGCCGCCACGGCCCGACCCTACGTCGATCCGTACCAAGCGACCGGCCCGACACGCGTCG
>Ga0105242_10004705_pt1 | contig 10565 bp, 6 predicted proteins | sample KBSM24metaG_FD_81521 | JGI IMG/M metagenome (GOLD analysis project Ga0105242, IMG submission 81521) | Miscanthus rhizosphere microbial communities from Kellogg Biological Station, Michigan, USA - KBS M2-4 metaG | ecosystem: Host-associated > Plants > Roots > Rhizosphere > Soil | place: Michigan... | reverse complement strand
TGGGCGGGCCGTCTGCGGCGTTGCGGCGCTTGTGGATAGCCGTGCTATCCACTGCGCACCGCGCCTTGCATCCCATCCCGCCCACACCGCTGCGCGACCCCAGGGAGATCGTGAACACGTTCTCAGGGCCGCACAGCGCGCATGGGGGCTGCGCACCCTGCTATCGAAAGCATAGGGCTTGACCTTGGGGTCCGGCGGGCGTGGCCGGGTTCCTACAATGGCGGGATGCCTTCTCAAGACCTGTTTTCCGGCGCGCACGATGCGCCTTTCGGCGCTGGCGAGCCCGGCCCTGCGCCGCGCGTCGATCCCGCCACCTCGCCCCTGCTGCAGAACCTGAACGACGAGCAGCTCGCCGCCGTCACGCTGCCGGCGGGCCACGCGCTCATCCTGGCGGGCGCCGGATCGGGCAAGACCCGCGTGCTGACCACGCGCATCGCCTGGCTGCTGCAGAACGGCTACGCCACGCCCGGCGGCATTCTGGCCGTGACCTTCACCAACAAGGCGGCCAAGGAAATGGTCGCCCGCCTGGGTGCGATGCTGCCGGTGAGCGTGCGCGGCATGTGGATCGGCACCTTCCACGGCCTGTGCAACCGCCTGCTGCGGGCGCACTACAAGCTGGCGGGGCTTCCGCAGTCGTTCCAGATCCTGGATACGCAGGACCAGCTCTCGGCCGTCAAGCGCCTGTGCAAGCAGTTCAACATCGACGAAGAGCGCTTTCCGCCCAAGCAGATGGCCTACTTCATCAGCGGCTGCAAGGAAGAGGGCCTGCGCCCCGGCGACGTGGACGCGCGCGATGCCGACAGCCGCAAGAAAGTGGAGATCTACCAGCTCTACGAAGAGCAGTGCCAGCGTGAAGGCGTGGTCGATTTCGGCGAACTGATGCTGCGCAGCTTCGAGCTGCTGCGCGATAACGACCCGGTGCGCCAGCATTACCAGCGGCGCTTCGCTCACATCCTGGTGGACGAATTCCAGGACACCAACAAGCTGCAGTACGCCTGGCTCAAGCAGCTGGCCGGCGACCTGGTGGGCGGGCGCCTGCAGACCCATGGCAGCGTGATCGCCGTGGGCGACGACGACCAGAGCATCTACGCCTTCCGCGGCGCGCGCGTGGGCAACATGGCCGACTTCGTGCGCGAGTTCGGCGTCGAGCGCCAGATCAAGCTGGAGCAGAACTACCGCAGCTACAGCAACATCCTCGACTCCGCCAACGCCCTCATCAGCCACAACAGCAAGCGGCTGGGCAAGAACCTGCGCACCACGCAGGGCCCGGGCGAGCCGGTGCGCGTGTACGAGTCCACCACCGACCTCGCCGAGGCGCAGTGGATGGTCGACGAGATCAAGCAGCTGGTGAGGAGCGACGGCTTCGAGCGCAAGGAAATCGCCGTGCTCTACTGCAGCAATGCGCAGAGCCGGGTGATCGAATCGGCGCTCTTCAATGCCTCGGTGCCCTACCGCGTCTATGGCGGCCTGCGCTTCTTCGAGCGCGCCGAAATCAAGCATGCGCTGGCCTATCTGCGCCTTTTGGAGAACCCGCACGACGACACGAGCTTCCTGCGCGTGGTGAACTTCCCGCCGCGCGGCATCGGCGCGCGCACCATCGAAGTGCTGCAGGACGCGTCCCGGCAGGCCGGCTGCTCGCTGCATGACGCGGTGAGCGCCGTGCCCGGCAAGGCGGGCGCCAACCTGGGCGCCTTCGTCGCGCTGGTCGATGTGATGCGCGAGCAGACGCAGGGCCAGAACCTGCGCGGCATCATCGGCCAGATGCTGGAGGCCAGCGGCCTCGTGGAGCATTACCGCAACGAAAAGGAAGGCGCCGACCGGCTGGAGAACCTGGACGAACTCGTCAACGCCGCCGAGAGCTTCGTCACCCAGGAAGGCTTCGGCCGCGACGCCGTTGCCCTGCCGGTGGACGAGCACGGTGGCCGCGCCGCGCCCGGACTCTCCCAGAGCCCTGCCAGCCAGGGCTTGGACCCGGCCCTGCCGCAGACCGACGAGCCGCTGCCCCCGGTGGCCGGCATCGTCGATGCCGACACGGGCGAAACCCTGTCGCCGCTGGCCGCCTTCCTCACCCACGCCGCGCTGGAGGCCGGCGACAACCAGGCCCAGGCCGGCCAGGACGCGGTGCAGCTCATGACCGTGCATGCCAGCAAGGGGCTGGAGTTCGACGGCGTCTTCATCGGCGGCATGGAAGAGGGCCTGTTCCCGCACGAGAACTCCATGAACGACCGCGAGGGCCTGGAGGAAGAACGCCGCCTGATGTACGTGGCCATCACCCGCGCGCGCAAGCGCCTCTACCTGAGCCATTCGCAGACCCGGCTGCTGCACGGCCAGACCCGCTACAACATCAAGAGCCGGTTCTTCGACGAACTGCCCGAAGGCGCCCTGAAATGGATCACGCCCAAGCAGCAGGGCTTCGGCACCTATGCTCCCAATAGCGGAGCAGGCGGCGCTTACAAATCAAGCGCCAGCGGCGGTTTCGGCTTCAAGTCCGAAACCTTCGCCAGCCAGCCCGTGCCGGTGCAGAAAACGCCCCCCGCCCACGGCCTGCGCGTGGGCCTGGCCGTCTTCCACACCAAGTTCGGCGAGGGCAAGGTGCTGGCGCTGGAGGGCTCGGGCGACGATGCCCGCGCCCAGGTCAACTTCCCGCGCCACGGCACCAAGTGGCTGGCGCTGAGCGTGGCCAAGCTGACGGTGGTGGATTGAGCAGGACAGGCCGGTGCCTGCCGCTGGCCCGGTGAGCCCGGGCCATCGCCGCTTCGGGCCTCTCGCCTCGCTGCTGCTGGCCGCCCGCCGGTCCGCCCTCGCCGGCGGGATCGGCCGCCATCGTTGAACCCTTCCCAGGAGATCCCGTTGAGCATCGCCCACCGTATCCGCATCGAAGACGTCACGACCCTGTCGGACGACTGGTACGTGCTGAAGAAGACCACCTTCTCCTTCCAGCGCAGCGACGGCCGCTGGCAGCGCCAGTCGCGCGAGACCTACGACCGGGGCGACGGTGCCACGATCCTGCTCTACGACCTGCAGCGCCGCACCGTGGTCCTCACCCGGCAGCTGCGCTATCCCGCATTCGTCAACGGCCATGACGACCTGCTGATCGAAACGCCCGCGGGGCTGCTCGACGACGCCGCGCCCGAGGTCCGCATCCGCGCCGAGGTGGAAGAGGAAACCGGCTTTCGCGTGCGCGAGGTGCGGAGGGTCTTCGATGCCTTCATGAGCCCCGGCTCGGTGACGGAGCGCCTGCACTTCTTCGTGGGCGAATACGAGCCCGGCGACCGCCAATCCGAGGGCGGCGGCATCGAGGCCGAAGGCGAAGACATCGCCGTGCTGGAAGTCGGCATCGCCGAAGCGCTGGCGATGATCGAGGCGGGAACGGTACGGGATGGCAAGACCATCATGCTGCTGCAGTACGCCGCCCTGCATCTCTTTCCCGATTTGCCGAAGGCGCGATAGTGCACCGGGGCTGCGGGAGTTCGCGGCGCTGGATGCTTGGGCGGTATGCCCCAAAAAAACGAGGCCATGGGCCTCGTTTCTTCCTGGTGTCTGGCCCGGCCCTGCAAAGGTTGCCGACCAGGGGGGAGTCAGCCGTTCCTGGGCTTGTCGAGCGTCATCTGCGTCTGCACGGCGGTCAGGTAGCCGACCGATGCGCCGAAGCGGTCCTTGTAGTTGGCACGCACCAGCGGGTCCAGCGTCGGCTTGACCAGATCGTGCAGCGGGCTCTCCCAATCGCCGGGATGCTGGAAGTTGCTCATCACGTAGGTCCAGCCGTTGATTTCGTCCACCGCCTGCAGGCCGGTGGATTCGGCACCGGCGGGCACCGACAGCACGCGGCTGAGCTGCTTGGTATCGACGTTGTAGGCCCAGAGGAAGTTGTTCACGTGCATGCCGCTGTCTTCGCCGATGAAGAGGGTGCGCAGCTTTTCCGCGAACTTGATGTTGTCGGGGTTGGCGATCTTGTCGGCGTTGGCCAGGTTGCCCAGGGCGTCGGCCTTGGCCAGGTCCTCGCCGATAAGCGCTGCGGGAGCCTGCATGCTGACCGACACCCATTCGCTGTTGATGGCGGCGCCGGACGTGTCCTTCTGGCCGCCCATCAGTGTGTGCTCATACACTGCCCCTGCCTTGGGGCCCTCGACCTGGATGTCGCCCTGGTTGGCGGCGTTGCCCTTGAGCATGCTGGTCTGCACGTAGGACATGGCGGAATAAGCCTTCTTGTCCTTGATGTTGACGGTGGTGCCTTCCATCTTGGTGAAGCCCATCGAGGCACCCTTGAGCGCGGCATAGCGGTGGGTTTCCAGGAAGGCGGCGGCCTTGTCCATGCCGGGCTGGAGCTTGACCCAGTTCTTCTTGCCGCTGAAGAAGATCTGCGTGTAGCTGCTGTCGGCCGGGTCGCTGGTCTTCACGTCCATGATGTCGGAGGCCTTGATGCCGCCGTCCACCAGGGCCTTGATCTCGGCGCTGGTGGCGTGGCCCAGGTTGATCCAGCTGATGTTGCCTGCGCCGGGGCCGGTGCCGGAGGTCTGCGTCCACTTGCCCACGTACAGCGTGCCGGCGGAGAGGTCTTTTTCCTTGTCGGCCACGAACATGAACAGGCCGCCGTTGGTGGCGTCATCCCCCATCAGCGCGGTGCGGTTGTCGGGCATGACCTGCACCAGTTCATGCGAGATGCGGCCCATGCAGTAGTGCTTCTTGATGCTGCCGGTGCCGTCGGGGTTGACGGTCACTTCCGGCATGTGGCCATAGTCGTAGGGGTTGGCCTTCGTGGCATCGCCGAACAGGTTCTTGCTGAAGCTCTGCAGCTGGGCGTTGGTGGCCAGGGTGGCATCGGGTTCGTACTCCTCGCTCGACAGGTGCGTGTTCCAGGGCGAGAGGCTGGCGCCGCAGGTGATCCACAGGCCCTTCACGCCGGAGGTGTCCACGTTGTGATACTTCACCAGGCTCAGCTTGCCGGTGGCGGGGTCCTGGTCCAGCGTCAGCACGGCGATAGGCGAGGGCAGCTGGCCGTACATCGATGCCTGGGCCTGGTTGCGGGTGGTGTATTCGAACTGCACCACGGCGAACACCGGGTTGCCCTTCACGCCCGAGACGTTGGCTTTGTCCAGCTTCAGCAGCGAGGTGCCGTCGGGGCAGTCGGAGAAGAAGGGGCGCTCTTTGCCGGGAATCGAGGCGTCGATGATCGGCTTGTTGTTGATGTCGAAATAGCCGCCGGCAAGGATGGTGCCGCCAGCGGTGCTGGGCACCTGATCGCCGGTGATGAAGAAAGGCTGGTAGGCCAGCTGGTAGCTCTGGGTGGAGTTGTCGCTGAACTTCACGCTCAGGGTGGCTCCCACGGTGGTGGTGGCCATGGCGGCAGGGGACGACAGCGAGGGCGCTGCCATCGAGCTGAAGCTGGACGAGACGTAGCTGGCGGTAGTGACGTTGCCGCCAGTGCCGGCCGTGCCGCTGTCGTTGTTGCTACCGCCGCCACAGGCGCTCAGCAAGCTCATGGTGGTGGCTCCGGCGCCCAGAGGCAGCATGGGCATGCCGGCCAGGAATTGCAGGGCCTTGCGGCGCGAAGGCATCGGGGAAGTGTTGTGCATCGTTATTCCAGTGGGGCAAGGGCGCGACTACCTGCGCGGCGGAGCGTGCGAACGATCCGGGCTGGTCTCGCGCGGCGTGACGGGATGGGCCCCAGGCTGATCCTGGGCTTATCCGCCGCGAATCCTAGGAATGAACGATGACAGGACGGTGACTCGCCTTGCGCTGAAATATGGCAGCGCGATGAATCATTCCACCGGCGTGTGGGTGGAATAGCTGTCGCTCGTGGCCTCCGGCAGGCGCTCCGGCGGCTCGAAGCAGTCGCGGAACGAGAACACCACCGAGGTGAAGAACATGGCCGCCAGCAGCATGGCGGTGCCCACCATGATGCCGGCCATGATGCCCGTGCCCAGCCCCATCACCGCCAGCAGGGCGGCGACCACGCTGGCGGCGATGCCCGCGCCCAGGAAGACGCCTGTCCAGGCCAGGCCATAGACGGTGAAGGCCCAGAAGTTGCGCGTGCAGGCCACGATGCTGAAGAACAGTGCCTTGACCGGCGGCACGCCGTGCCAGTGCACCAGGCCGGGCGCATGCCAGAACAGCAGCGACAGCGGGATGTAGAGGATGAGGGCCAGCCACATGGCCGCCTGGAACTGGGGCTGCTCGGCGATTTCGCGCGTCATGGGATCGCCGCCCAGATAGACGCGGGCGAACTGCCCGTCGTCCAGCAGCGCGGAGAGCGCCATCACCGCCAGGAAGCCGATGGCGTAGAGCGCGCCCAGGGTGAGCATGGAGCGCAGGCGCTGGCGGCCGGTGCGGAAGGCCACCAGCAGCAGCGCGGGCGTGGGGTAGCGGCCCTGCGTGGCGTCGCCCGCGGCCACCATCATGGCCAGCGTGGCAGCCGGCAGCAGCGCCAGCGCCACGGCCGGGCCGATCAGCGGCACCAGGGTGGCGATCGACATGGCGGCCATGGTCACGAAGAACAGCGAGGCCAGCGCCATGGGCTGGCGCCAGAAGACGCGGATGCCGAGGCGGACCCATTCCAGGCCGGCGCGGGCGGGGACGATATGCAGTTTCATGGCGTGGCGGTGTGCGTAAATCGCGGCGAGCAGGGCCGGGGCCGCGAGGCCCGGGCGGGTGCTTGAAAAAGAGTCAGGAAAGGGGTTCTGGGAGCGGTTGCGCGCCAGCGAGCGGACGCGTTTTCGCCATTGTCAGGCCCCGGCGCGGGCGGAGGTCGCAAAGCCTTGCATCTCCGAGCCCGTAAGGGGTTTCAGGCGCATCCAGGCGCCCAATGCGTTGCGCGGACGCCGCACCGGGCCTGGGCCGCGGCGCCTTTGGCTCCGGCCGCTGCGTCAGACCGCGCTGGCGAGCACGGGGTGCGCCACCCGCTCGCGCAGCACCCGTTCGAAGTGCGTCGGGTCGTGCGGCTTGAGCATGGCGGCTTCGCGCGGCAGGTAGAAGTCCCAGAGCCGCGAGATCCAGAAGCGCAGGGCGCCGGCGCGCAGCATGGCGGGCAGCAGCGTGCGTTCCTCGGCCGTGAGCGGGCGCTCGGCCTGGTAGGCGGCGAGCAGGGCCGCGGCGCGTTCGGGGTGGTGCGTGCCCCTGGCGAGGTCGATGCACCAGTCGTTCAGGCACACGGCCAGATCGAACAGGAAGGTATCGACGCCCGCGAAATAGAAGTCGAAGCAGCCGGTGAGCGTCTCGCCCTCGAACATGGCGTTGTCGCGGAACAGGTCGGCATGCACCGGGCCCCGTGGCAGGGCGGCGTAGGCGGACGATGCGGCGATGTGGTTCTGGTAGGCCAGTTCGGCCTGCAGCAGCGCGGCCTGGGCTGCGTCCAGGTGGGGCAGCACGACCGGCACGGTCTCGTTCCACCAGGGCAGGCCCCGCAGGTTGGGCTGGCGGCGGTCGTAGTCGCGCCCGGCCAGGTGCATGCGCGCGAGCATGGTCCCCAGGGCCGCGCAGTGCATGGCCTGGGGCGCCAGCTGGCTCCTGCCGCGCAGCTTGTTGACCACGGCGGCCGGCTTGCCGGCCACGCGGTGCAGGATGTCGCCATCGGCATCCGCCTGCGGATCGGGCACCGGAATGCCGGCATGCGCCAGATGCTTCATCAGGTGCAGGTAGAAGGGCAGCTGTTCGGCCGACAGGCGCTCGAACAGCGTCAGCACGTATTCGCCCTGGTCGGTGGTGGCGAAGTAGTTGGTGTTCTCGATCCCGCCCTCGATGCCGCGCAGCTCGATGAGCGAGCCGAGGTTCAGGCGGCGCAGCAGATCGCTGGCCTCGGGTAGGGAGACTTCGGTGAAGACGGCCATCGGTCAGGGCAACAACAGGGGGAAAAGGGCGGGGAAGAAGCTAAAAAGCGGGGCCAACGGGCCCCGCTCGGGTGTGCCGGCTCCGGCGTGGCCGGAGCTGCGGCGCCGATCAGAACTTGCCGAGGTTCCAGACGCGCGGGCCGGTGATGGTCTCGGAACCGTTGCGGCCGCCGGGGCTGGAGCGGGCGCCGTCAGACGGCTGCACTTCGTATTCGGGCATGGAGCCGGTCTTGGGCTGCACGGTGATGCTGCGCGTCTGGCCGCCGATGCGCAGCTCGTTCACGCGGCTGCCTTCGTCTTCCACCACGATGCGCTCCGCGCGCTGGTTGTAGCGGTTGCCGGCCTGATCGCGCTCATCCACCGGTTCGCGCTGGACAGCGCCGCCCGTGGCGGGAGCAGCCGCAGGGGCTGGAGCCTGGGACTGAGCCAGGGCCGAGGCGCTGGCGAGGGCCAGCAGGAGCAGGGAGGTGTGAGCGGCGCGCATCGCTGGATTGTAGGCCTTGCGCCCGGCGCGGGTCGGGCCGTGGCGGGCACAATCCATCCATGAGCAAATCCAAGACCCTGGTGCTGGTGGACGGCTCCAGCTATCTCTACCGCGCCTTCCACGCCATGCCCGACCTGCGGGCCGTACCCGGCGACCCGTCGAGCCCCGCCACCGGCGCCATCCGCGGCATGATCAACATGCTGCAGGCCTTGAAGCGCGAGGTGCCGGCCGGCTACGCCGCCTGCGTGTTCGACGCCAGCGGCCCGACCTTCCGCGACGCGCTCTACCCCGAATACAAGGCCCAGCGCGCGCCCATGCCCGACGATCTGCGCGCGCAGATCGAGCCCATTCACGAAGTGGTGCGCCTGCTGGGCTGGCCCGTGGTGTGCGTGCCGGGCGTGGAGGCCGACGACGTGATCGGCACCCTGGCTTCCTGCGCGGCGCGCCAGGGCTTCGAGGTGATCGTCTCCAGCGGCGACAAGGACCTGTCGCAGCTGGTGAACGAGCGCATCACCATCATCGACACCATGAGCGGCAAGCGCCGCGACGTGGCGGGCGTGACGTCCGAATTCGGCGTGCCGCCCTCGCTGATGGTCGATTACCAGACCCTGGTGGGCGACGCGGTGGACAACGTGCCCGGCGTGCCCAAGGTGGGCCCCAAGACGGCCGCCAAGTGGCTCAATGAATACGGCTCGCTCGATGCGCTCATCGCCCGCGCCGACGAGATCAAGGGCGTGGCCGGCCAGAACCTGCGCGGCGCGCTGGACTGGCTGCCCAGAGGCCGCGAGCTGGTGACCATCAAGACCGACTGCGACCTGATCGGCCATGTCGAAGGGTTGCCTGCTATTGATTCGATAGCTGTAGGCGCAGAAGAGACGGGCGCACTGCGCGATTTCTACGAGAAGTACGGCTTCAAGGGCCTGGCCCGCGCGCTGGAGGCCGCCGCTCCTGCTGCCGCTACCGGCGCCACCGCCGAGCCGGGCTCCAGCGGCGACCTGTTCGCATCGGCCGAGGCCACGGCCGTGGCCGAAGCCGCGCAGGGCCGCGAGGTGGCCTACGAGGCCGTGCTGACCTGGGAGGCCTTCGACCGCTGGTTCGCCACCGTCCAGGCGGCCGAGCTGGTGGCGCTGGACACCGAGACCACCTCGCTCGACGAACTGCGTGCCGAGATCGTCGGCATCAGCTTCAGCGTGGAGCCGGGCGCCGCCGCCTACATCCCGCTGCGCCACGAAGGCCCCGATGCGCCCGAGCAGCTGCCCATCGACGAAGTGCTGGCGCGCCTCAAGCCCTGGCTGGAAGACGCCTCGCGCCCCAAGCTGGGTCAGCACGTCAAGTACGACCGGCACGTGTTCGCCAACCACGGCATCGACGTGCGCGGCTACGCGCACGACACCATGCTGCAGAGCTACGTGCTCGAAGTCCACAAGCCGCACGGCCTGGCCAGCCTGGCCGAGCGCCACCTGGGCCGCAGCGGCATCAGCTACGAAGACCTGTGCGGCAAGGGCGCGCACCAGATCCCGTTCGCGCAGGTGGCGGTGGACAAGGCCACGGCCTATTCCTGCGAAGACTCCGACCAGACGCTGGACGTGCACCGCGTGCTCTGGCCGCTGCTGCAGGGCCAGGCCGGCCTGCTCGACATCTACGCGCTGGAGATGGCCAGCAGCGAGGCGCTGTTCCGCATCGAGCGCAACGGCGTGCTGATCGACGCCCCCACGCTCGCCGGCCAGAGCCACGAGCTGGGCCAGCGCATCCTGCAGCTGGAGCAGGAGGCCTACGAGATCGCGGGCCAGCCCTTCAATCTGGGCAGCCCCAAGCAATTGGGCGAAATCTTCTTCGACAAGCTCGGCCTGCCCGTGGTCAAGAAGACAGCCACCGGCGCGCGCAGCACCGACGAAGAGGTGCTGGAGAAGCTGGCCGAGGACTACCCGCTGCCCGCCAAGATCCTGGAGCACCGCAGCCTCTCCAAGTTGAAGGGCACCTACACCGACAAGCTCAGCCAGCTCGCCAACCCGCGCACCGGGCGCGTGCACACGCACTACGCGCAGGCCGTGGCGGTGACCGGGCGCCTGTCCAGCAACGACCCCAACCTGCAGAACATCCCGATCCGCACGGTCGAAGGCCGCCGCGTGCGCGAAGCCTTCGTCGCGCCGCCGGGGTGCCTGATCGCCAGTGCCGACTACAGCCAGATCCAGCTGCGCATCATCGCACACCTCTCGGGCCGAGAGTCGCTCCCGAACGCCTCCACGCAGGGGCCGAAC
>Ga0105242_10004703_pt1 | contig 10568 bp, 10 predicted proteins | sample KBSM24metaG_FD_81521 | JGI IMG/M metagenome (GOLD analysis project Ga0105242, IMG submission 81521) | Miscanthus rhizosphere microbial communities from Kellogg Biological Station, Michigan, USA - KBS M2-4 metaG | ecosystem: Host-associated > Plants > Roots > Rhizosphere > Soil | place... | reverse complement strand
TCGGAGGCGGTCGCACGGGTGATCCAGAGCTGGCGCGACGAGGGCGGCGACGTCGTCGCGGCCTCGTACGGCGGTCAGCGGAGCCACCCGCTTCTCGCCGCCCGCGCCGTGTGGGGCGACGTGCCGGACGCGGGCCTGCGCGTCCTCGAGCCGCGGCTCGTCCCCTGCGACGACCTCGGCGCGCCCGGCGACGTGGACACGCCGGAGGACTACAGGATTCTGGAGGGGTCTGGCACCGAAGGTGCCTGACCCCAGCGAGCGTCCGACCACAGACCGGAGCGCCGACCTCACACGCTGCTAGCGTCGCGCGCCGTGGGAGGCCGGATCGCACGGGGCTGGTATCTCGCCACGGTGAGCCTCCGCGTCGTCCGGAGCGACGGCACGCTCAGCGTCCTCGTCGTGCTCGGCGGCATCGCGTCCGGGGCGACCGCGCTCGGGTTCCTCGTGCCGGCCGCCGTCGCCTACTCGATCGAGGAGAAGTGGCTCGCCGGAGTCGTCGCGGTCGTCGGCGTCTATCTCACGACGCTCGTCGCGACGTACTTCGCCGTCGCGCTCGCGGCAGCCTCCGCCGAGGTGCTCGACGGCCGGAACGCGACCGTCCGTGGCGGAACCGCTGTCGCCTCGGCGCACCTGGGGGCGATCGCCGGCTGGGCGCTCGTGCTCACCACGGTCAACCTCGTGATCCAGGCGCTTCGCAGCCGCGCGGGGATCATCGGAAGCCTGCTCCTCGGGGCCGCCACCGTGGCATGGGGTCTCGCGACGTTCCTCGTCGTCCCGATCGTCGCGCTCGAGGGCCTCGGGCCGCTCGCGGCGCTCGACCGCTCGTCGTCGCTGTTCCGCCAGAAGTGGGGCGAGCAGCTCGTCGGCACGGCGTCGATCGGCGTGTTGTTCGCCCTCCTCGGCACACTCCCCGCGGTCGCCCTGATGTTCCTCGGCTTCGCGTCCGGATCCGGCGCGCTCGCGATCGCGCTCGTCGTGGCCGGTGTGCTGATCGCCGTCGCCGCGGGCGTGCTCGGCAGCGCAGCGCGGGCCGTCTTCTCGGTCGCGCTCTACCGCTACGCGTCGGGCACCGGCGCGACGGGGCCGTTCACCGAGCGCGACCTCGAGAGCGCCGTTGCCCGCAAGGGGTCGGGCTTCGTCTAGACCGTGAAGGTGCCGGGGTCGGTCGTGCGGAGCTGCGCGAGCTTGGCCATCAGGCCTGGAGGCATCCGCTCCGCGGCCGTCGTTCGCACGTACGTGCGGAGCGACTCCTCGAAGCGATACCGGCGACGGCAGTAGTCGCACCCGTCGAGATGGAGCTCCGCCTCCGTGACCTCGGTGTCCGAGAGCTCACGGTCGAGGTAGCCCTGGAGCAGCTGCTCGCATTTGTCGCAGTCGGTCACGCCACGGCCTCCTCTGCCAGCTTCGACTTGAGCAGCCTGCGTCCCCGGTGAAGCCGCGACATCACGGTGCCGATCGGCACGTCGAGGATCTGCGCCGCGTCGGCGTAGCTGAAGTCGCCGATGTCGACGAGCACGACGACGTCCCGGAAGTCGTCGGGTAGCGACGAGAGCGCGGTCACGATCGAATCTTGCGACAGGCGCTCGACGACACGGTCCTGGTCGAGCACCTGCTCGCCACCCGACGCCGCGACCGTGTTCGCGAGGTAGTAGTCGTGCTCCTCGAGCGGCGTCTCGTCGGGGCGGCGTTGCAGCCGGCGGCCGCGATCTACGTTGAGGTTCGTGAGGATCCGGAGGAGCCACGCGCGCAGGTTCGTGCCGGGGGTGTACGACTGCCAGCTCCTGAACGCCCTCGCATACGTGTCCTGCACCAGATCCTCTGCTTCTTCTCGGGTGGAGACGAACCGACGTGCGACCCGGTAGACCTGGTCGGCGAGCGCAAGGGCCTCTTCCTCGAAGCGGACCCGATCGCGCGCCTCTGCCGCGATCCGGCGCGCCTCGTCCGGCTCGGCCGTGTCCGGCTCGCCCACGGGGCTACGGTATCAACGTCGTCACGGGAAGTGAACGGCGCCGACGGCTCGCCTATTCCCGCCGTGTCCTATTGGGCGGCGGGGCGCTCGTGGAATCCGGCGCCCGCGAGCACGCCCGCGAGCGTGGCGCGCGACGTGACCTCGTCGTCCCAGGCGAGCGTCACCTCGCCCATCAGGTTCGCGTGCGCTGCCTCGAGCCCGGGCTGTCCCTCGAGCGCGGTAGCGAGGCGCATCACGCAGCGCTCGCACCGCACGCCGGAGACCTGGAACGTGTCGGTCGCGCTCGCCATCAGGCCGATCGTACCGGCGCCCGGTGGAGCGCCACCTCGGCCCCCGCGAGCGTCACGAGGAGCGGGTCGTGGGTCGCGCAGATCACCGTTGTCCCATGCTCCCGGGCCAGATCTGCGAGCAGGCCGCCGATCGCGATCGTGGTCGCGCTGTCGAGCCGCGACGTCGGCTCGTCGGCGACGAGGACCCCGGGGCCGGCCGCGATCGCCCGCGCGAGCGCCACCCGCTCGCGCTCGCCCGCGGAGAGCCGGTCGACGGCACGCGCGGCATGGTCGGCGAGCCCGACGATCGCGAGGGCGTCCATCGCCCGCTCGTGCGCCTCGACGCCTTCGATGCCCCGCAGCCCGAGGACGAGCTCGACGTTCTCGCGCGCGGTCAGCACGCCGGACAGCCCGGGCGTCTGGCCGACGACGCCGATGTGCTCCCGCCGGAATGCCGCGCGCGCTTCGCGGTCGAGCCGGGAGAGCACGACCCCGCCGACGAGCACCTCCCCCTCGTCCGGAGTGTCGAGCCCGGCGAGCAGCGCGAGGAGCGTCGACTTGCCCGAGCCGGACGGGCCTGTCACGACCGTGAGCACCCCTGGCGAGAATGTCGCGTCGACGCACTCGAGCGCGACCTCCAGCCCGAACCGGCGCGTCACGCCGCGCGCCTCGACGAGCGGTCCGGCCGCGGTCGGAGGGGCGTCGCGCGAGTCGGGCTCGGCCTCGACCCCGCCGACCGGGTGGAGCTCGACGACGCCGCGGCCGAGCCGGACGGCGGCGCGCTCCCCGATGCCGGCAGCCCGCAACGTCTCCTCCGGCACGCGCAGCCAGCCGCCGCGGCCGATCACCACCGTGTCGCCGTCGGCAAGGCGCTCCTCGCCGATCCGGCCATCACGGACGTGTACGACTCGGTCCGCGATTGCCGCGGACGTGGGGTCGTGGCTCACGACGAGCGCGGCGGCGCCCTCTTCGCGTGCGAGGTCGGCAAGCAGATCGAGCACGCCGGCGGCCGTCAGCTCGTCGAGCTCGCCGGTCGGCTCGTCCGCCACGAGCAGCGCGGGGGCGTGCGCGACCGCTGCGCAGAGCGCGATGCGCTGCTGCTCGCCGCCGGAGAGCTCCCCGGGGCGGGCCGTCGCGCGATCGAGCAGGCCGACGCGCTCGAGCAGCTCGCGGGCGCGGCGGTCCCGGTCGGGCCTGGGCGCGCCGCGGAGCCCGAGCGGGAGACCGACGAGCTCCTGCGCGGTCAGGTCGCCGGAGAGCGCGCGCCAGTAATGCTGGTCGGCGTACCCGACGACGCGGGCGCGGTGGCGTGCGACGGCGGACGCCGACGCGGTGCCCACGTCGACCCCGTCCACGAGCGCGAGCCCCGCCGACGGACGCTCGAGACCGGCCACGACACGGACGAGCGTCGACTTGCCCGCGCCGCTCGGGCCGAGCACGACGCAGATCTCGCCCCGTTCGACGCCGAGCGTCAGCCCACGGAGTGCGGCAACGCCGCCGTCCTCGGAGGGATGGACGACGAACACGTCGCGCAGGTCGACGAGCGCGCTCATCCCTCGCCTCCGATCCGGCCCGGGCCGCGCGGGTCGGCGAAGGCGCGGCGGGTCGTCCACACGACGAGCGCGACGACAGCCACGGCGAACGCGGCGGTGCCGAGCGCGAGCGACAGCGGGTCGACTGTCGTCGCCAGCGGCGGCTCGGGCGCGTCCGCCCTGGCGGTGACGGACACGACCCGCGTCACGAGATACGCGAGCGCGACGCCGGAGAGTGCTCCGACGCCGGCCCCGACGACTCCGACGAGCGCGGCGCGCGTGGCAACGATGCGGCGCAGCACGCCGGGTGTCGCGCCCTGCGCCTCGAGGTCGGTGAGCTCGCCGCGGTCGTCGCGTAGGTCGGCGCGGATCGCAAGCACGAGCCCGGCAGCCGCGAGCACCAGGGCCGCGAGTGCGGACGCGGCGAGGGCGAGGAGCGTCCCGTGGCCGAGCGGATCGCGGCGGGCGTCCGCCTCGAGCGCCGCGCGTGACTGCTTCTCGAGGACTGCGAACGGGCGCCGCGACAACGAGGCGTCGACCCGGGACTGCGCTCCGGGCGCGACCTCGAGCCAGAGCTCCGAGACGCTCGCGCCTCCGGGCGCCACCGTGTCGACCGCGTTGGTGATCGCGCCGAGGTCGGTGAGCACCGCGTCGCCCCTGGTCCCGGGGATCCGGTCGACGACGGCGGCGACTCGGACGTTGACGGGGTCGCCGCCGATGCGGAGGGGGAGATCCCGTCCGACCCCGCCGGCGAGCCGCGCAAGCGCGGGCGTCACGGCGGCGTGGGGCGGTGCGTCGTCCACCGGCTGCCGTGCTCGCACGCGCCCGACGCGCTGCGGCGTCAGGGCGTAGGCCACGCGGACGGATCCGGGCTCGGCGCCGACGCCGGACACCGTCACGCCGCCGTCGCCGAGCCAGCCCGCAAATGACGCCCCGAGCATGCGCACCGTCGTCGTCCCGCGCAGCGCAACGCCCGAGTCCGCGCCGCGCTCGATGATCTTGGGCGGGACGAGCGTAATCGAGACGAGCCGCCCGCCGCGCGCGCCCGGCGGCACCGCTGCGGAGAGGACACTCGGACGGGCACCGTCCGCGCGGCCGAGCTCGACGAGCCGAAACGAGCCGTCGGGCTGCTCGATCGTCGCGCGGTACGACACGAGCCCGGGGCCAACCGCGAGTCGCATGCTCGCGCCTCTCAGCGTCACGCCCTGGAGCGCGGTCGACCCGCTGGGCGCGACAGCCTCGGCCAGGCCCGACTTGCTCGTGCCCCAGTCGCCCCGCCAGAGTGGCATCGCGCGGATTGCGGACCCCGGCACCCCGAGCACGGTGACGCCGGAGACCGACGAAGCCGGCCCCGCGCTCGCCGAGCTGCGGAGAACCGGGTAGGCGGCCTCGACGCCGGGGATCGCGCCGTAGCGCGACAGCGGCGCCGCGCTCGTCACCGGAACGAGGGCGCGCAGGTCCTCGCGCACGACCACGTCTGCCGGCACCGCGTAGGCCGCCTGGTCGCGCTCGCCCGTCTGCAGCGTCGACCGGTATGCCACCGCGAGGACCGCGAGGCCGACCGCGAGCGCGAGGAATGCCGCGGCGACGCCGGCGGCCCCCGGGGACCGCGCGACGGAGACTCCGGCCAGGCGGACGTCGCCCGCTCCTCGCCGCGCGAACAGCCGACCCGCGCCGGGGAGGAACCGGGACGCGACGACCGCGGCCGCGAAGGCCACAAGCCCGGGGAGGACGAGGAGCACCGCGGGCGCGACTCCGCCGGAGGCCAGCTCGCCCGCGTCGACCGAGCCGCTTGCGAGGACGGCCAGCACTGCGACGACGGCGACGGTGGCCGCGATCTCGAGAGGCCCGATCCGCGCTCGTCCCCGGATCTCGAGCGAGACCGTCACGGCGATCACGAGCGCGGCGAGCAACGCGACCGCGAGACCGAGGAGGAGCCCACCCGGCGAGAGCACGCTCTCTCGTAGGACGGCGCCGACGGGCGCTCCGGCGAGGCGCGCCGCCACTGCGCCGGCCGCGGAGCCGATCACCCAGCCCACGGCCCCGCCGCCGAGGCCGATCGCGACGCTCTCCGTCGCGGTGAGAAGGACGCGCTGCCAGCGTCGTGCGCCGTGCCAGGTGAGGCGCCTGCGCGCCGAGGCGAGGTCGCGCCTGAGTGCCCCCGCGGCGAGGACCGCGAAGGCGACGAGCAGCGCAGCCGCCTCGCCACCCACGAGGAGAAGCCGCCTGCCCGAGACCGTCGCGTCCCGCTCGGCGGCACGGAGCTCCTGGGTCGGAACGGAGAGCGACCACGAAGGCGAGCGCGCCTGCAGCTCTGCCCGCGCCCGGTCGGCGTCGTCGAGGAGCGGGTCGATCTCCCAGAGCCGCGGTGTGCCGCCGGACAGGCGCTGCACCCAGCCGTAGCTGCGGTACGCGCGAGCGAGCACGGGCGACGAGACGAGCCCGGCTACTCCCTCGGCCACGACCAGCGGCCCGGGGGCGGGGCGGTGGTAGCGATCGGAGCGCGCAAGGGCTGGAGCGAGCTCGGCGTCCTCGAGCGCGTTGTCGGTCGGTGGGAGGAAGTCACCGAAGAGCTGGCGGGAGCGGAGCGACGCCGTCCCGACCTGCACCATGCGCAGGCCCGGCACGTCGGGGAGCCTCCCCTCGCCGCGCAGCCGCAGCACCTCGCACCGCTCGGGCGTGCACGCGCGGGGCAGGCGACCTGAGCGGAGGAGGACGTGCGGCGCGAGCCCGTCCACCGCAGCGAGGCCGACGAACGCTCCGCCGAGCGTCCCCTCGCGGACGAGGACGATCGGCACCGGCTCCCCGGCCGGGAGCTGCGCCAGCGCCGCGCGCGCCTGCCCGTCGAGGGTGCGCCAAGACTCGTCGCGACCGGCCGGGACGCCGAACCACGACGCGCGCACGGCGCGCGTGGCCGCGGGAAGCCGCTCGACGTTCTGCGCCACGCTCCGGTCCTTCGCGACCGTGGCGCCCACGAGGATCCCGGCCAGCACGGCGGCGGCCGCTGCGATGCCGAGCGCGGCCCCGAGTGCGCCGCCGTTGCGCCGCCGGAGGCGCCGGAACGCGAGCCCGACGACGTACGTCGCGCTGCGCACTACCCCGGCCTCTCGGTCCTGCGGCGACGGTAGGCGCGCGACTTCTCACGCCCGCCGCAGATCTGCATGGAGCACCAGCTCGACGAGCGGTTGCGCGAGACGTCGTAGAACAGCCAGCCGCACGTGTCCTGGCGGCAAGCCTTGAGCCGGTCCCAGGTCCCCGCCGCCTGCGCCGCCGCGACCACGGCGACGATCGCGGCCAGCCCCCGCGTCGCGCCGCTGCCCGCCGGCGCGACCCCCGGCCCATGGGCGCCGACCCGGACGACGAGGGGGAACGCGCCGAGCGCGGCGTCGATTGCCGCGCGACGCTCCTCGGACGGCGCCTCGCCGACCGTGTTCGCGAGGGCGAGCTCGCGCAGTACGGTCCGAAGCTCGCGCGCCGCCACGAAAGCCTCGCCGTCGACGACGTCGACGGCGCGGATCAGCCCTCGCGCGCGGAGCCAATCGGCGAGCGCGGCCGGCGTCGAGATGTCGTCGCGGTGCCAGTCGGGCACCTCGGTGTTGACGAAGTCCTGGACGAGGTCGAGCGGCTCGGGCGCGGGAGCGCGGCCGCCCGGCTGCGAGGTCTCCGCCATCGAGGCGAACGTACCGTCCGCAGCGACACCAGTCAAATAGGTTTGCTGGTCGTCTAGTGTCCTCCTTCAGGAGGACACTGGTCGCTCGTTCTTGATCCCGTGCACGGGACGCCCGGCCGCCTCCCACGCGTAATACGAGGCGCTCGGGCCGAAGATCGGCTCGTACGAGACGACGCGCGGGTTGCGCCCGACCTGCTTCGCGCGATTCGCGTGCCACAGCAGGTTCGGGTCGTCGCGCTCCTGCCAGACGAGCACGAGGTGCGCCGCGGTCATGAACTCTGCGACGAAGACGCACCCGTCCGCCGGGCACGGGAAGGGCTCGGTCCTGACGCACCACCAGCCCTCGTGGTCGCCTGCGTCGTCGTCGCGCCAGAGCTCCTCGTCCTCCAGGAGCTCCTCGTCGAGGACGTCGAGCATGCCTCTGCGCGGTGCCGCCTCGTCCACGACAGCACAATAGATGCGATGAGCGACCGCGATCTCGCGCTCGTGCTCTCCGGGGGCGGGATGAACGGTCTCCTGCTCGAGCTCGGCTTCCTGCGTCGGATCCGCGAGAGCCCGCTCTGGGACAGGGTCGGCTGGATCTACGGCACGTCGGCCGGCGCGCTCTCGGGCGTGATGGCGACGCTCGACCGCCTCGCGGACATGGAGGCGTTCGTCCTGGAGCTGCGGCCGGAGGAGACGTTCCGGCCGAACCGGCTGTGGCAGACGCCCTTGAACGGCCTTCACGACTACGTCCTGCCCGAGACGATCGCCGAGCGGCTCGCGCCGATCGAGGAGCTTGCAGAGGAGGTTGCCGGCTCTCCGATCGAGCTGTTCGTGACGGTCACCGACGTCACCGACGACGTCCTGCCGGACGAGCTCCACGCGTACGAGCACCTCTACTCGAGCTGGACGACGCCCGCCGACGTGATGGCCCGCGCCGTGCTTGCCTCCGCGGCGATCAGCGCGCTCGTCCTGCCGCTCCGCGTCGGCGACGTGATCGGGACGGACGGCGGCTGGGTGCGGAACTTCCCGCTCGGCCACGCCTACGACAACCCGGGCGTGGGGGAGATCGTCGGCTTCCGCTACGTCTCGCGGACGACGCACGGGCCGCGCGAGAACCTCTCGCGGCTGCGGCGCCGGCTGGAGCCCTTCCGCGCGGTCCCGCCCGTCCGCGCGCTGATCGGGGAGCTGCGCGTCGCCGAGGAGCGGGAGGAGCGCGGCGAGCCACCACACCTCGCGGACATGATCGTTCGCCTGATGCGGGTCACGGTCGCGCGCAACACCGAGCTCGAGGTGCGCTCGGCGCGAGCGCGAGACGAGGCGGTGCGCGCACTCGAGACGCTTCGTGAGGACGTGCTCGCGACCGTTCGCCGGAGCACGCTCCCGTGGCGACGAGGCGCGGCGGTACGGGAGGTCGAGGCGCGCTTCGCTGCCGCCGGTTTCCCGTTCCGGCACGACCGTGCGCTCCCCGTGACGATCGTCCGCGGTGACCCGGGCGAGCTCTCGCTCGACGCGAGCTTTCGGACCGGGCTCGAATGGCCCGTCGAGACCAAGCGGGCGCTGATCGAGCGCGGGTACGAGCAGACGGCCACCGCGCTCGAAGGTGCCGCGGCTGATTAGCCGTTCGCCCGCTGACGCGGGCGAACGGCTTGCAGGGACGGGCAGGCTTCCGCCCTGCTTCTGTGGGCGGGCGAAGGGGAGACGCCCGCTTACATCTGTGGTTACGGCGCCGGCAGCTCCGGTGCCCGAGCGAGCGCAGTCTCGACCGTCTTCTTCGAGCCGTCCGCGTGGACGACCGTGATGCGAACCTTGTCGCCGGGCTTGTGCGCGGCGATCGCCTCGCGGAGCGCGTCGACCGATGCGACCTGCTTGCCATCGATCGCGACGATCATGTCCCCGCCGAGCTGGTAGCTCTCGCCGGCGACGACGACCTGGGTCGTTCCGCCTTCGAGCCCGGCCCTCGCGGCGGGGCTGCCGGGCTTCACCGCTCCGACGAGAACGCCCTTCCTCGCGGGGAGGCGCAGCACGCCGGCGACGTCCGGGCTCACGTCCTGGAGCGTGACGCCGAGAAAGGCGCGGTCGACGCGGCCGTCCACGAGGAGCTGCGAGACGATGCTCTTGACGGTGTTGGCCGGGACGGCGAAGCCGATACCGACGTTTCCGCCACCGCCGTTCGCGGTCTCGATCTGCGAGTTGACGCCGATCACGCGGCCCTGTGCGTCGATCAGCGGCCCGCCGGAGTTGCCGCTGTTGATCGGCGCATCCGTCTGGATCACGTGGTCGATCGTGTAGTTGTTGGGCGAGCGCACCTCGCGCTGGAGAGCGCTGACGATGCCCGCGGTGACCGTCCGCTCGAGCCCGAACGGGTTCCCGATCGCGACGACGGGGTCGCCGACCCGGACGGCGTCCGAGTTTGCGAGCGCGAGCGGTGTGAGCGCCTTGGCCGGCACGTCGACCTTCAGCACCGCCAGGTCGGTGGACGCATCCGTGCCGACGATCGTCGCCTTGACCGTGTCCTGGTTCGAGAAGCTGACCTCCACGCGAGAGGCGCCCTGGACGACGTGGTAGTTCGTGACGATGTGCCCGTCCTTGTCGACCACGAAGCCCGATCCGAGCGCCTGCTGTGCCTGGCCCGCGACGGGATTGCCGAAGTCGTCGACGCCGGACTGCCCGTTCGAGGTCGAGGTGATCTGGACGACGCCCGGGCCGCTGCGACGGTAGATGTCGGCGACATCGATGCTTGTCGAGCCGGTCGTCGACGCGGCAGCCGACTGTTGCGCCGGTACCGGAGCTGCCTCCACGAGCGGCGCGGGATCGTCGAACGCGCCGACGGCCCAGGCGCCGGCGAGCGCCACGCCGCCACCGAGAAGGGAAGCGGCGGCGAGCGTGGCGATCGGTCGCGCGGCGGACGCGAGCCGGCCCGCGCGTGCGGGGTCGGCCGCGTCGGGGCGTCCCGGAGTGCCGATGGAGCCCGAGGTCTCGGAAAGGCTCATCACCGCCGTTATAGGCGGCGAGCCGTGAACCCCGGGTTGCGGGTGGTTAAGCCGCGGTTGCGGCCATCGCGACGGTCTTCACGACCTGCTCGCGGTCCGCGCCGAGCGCCTCGTCGAGCTTGCGGCCGAGCTCCCCCGAGGCGAAGAGCTCCT